>JAAUYH010192042.1_pt1 | contig 16247 bp, 12 predicted proteins | sample 7278061 | NCBI WGS metagenome assembly JAAUYH01 (sample SAMN14350203, study PRJNA611818) | marine sediment metagenome | isolation source: surface marine sediment (0.6m) | place: French Polynesia: Moorea | collected 2018-08 | reverse complement strand
TCGCCTGAAACCCAGATATATTAAGGATTTAGCTATTTTGAGGTTAAACCATTAATATATCAGGCTTTCACCCCTTTTTGAACCTAGTTTTTTGTCAAAGTCCCGTTAGATCGATCTTAGATTTCAAAGCTTCGGCAATAAAATCAATAATTGTCTTAATTTATTACCATACATAACCCTCTCCAAACTTTCTTCTGCACCAATCCAAGTATGTTTGCTAATGTTATCGATCTTCCCATTGGCAACTAAATAATTTTTAGAGCCATAAATAGAGATCGCCGCACGAGCAATTTTACGTCCTACTAAATGTTCTGGTGGGTTATTAGTAGTACGAATAGCGATATCCGCATCTCGTTTCGTCAGATTGTACTGCTGATTCGATTCTAGAATCTCTAATTCAACAGCGTGGTTCTATATGCGGAACTAAATTCCGCATAGCCCACGCTCAATTTCGGGATATTCTTTAGTGAAAGCGGCAAAACAAGGAGTCAAAAGGTAACGCAGTAAACTTGCAGTAGTCGTTACCCTGATAGCTCCTGCGAGTCGTTGATCTTGTCCACTAATATTACGATCGAGAGTAGCAATTTGTGACTCAACTTCTACTGCGGTTTGATACATTTTTTCTCCCGCTAGAGTTAGCACATATCCTGTTGATAACCTCTCAAATAGTCTGACACCCAAATTACCCTCTAAAGTATTTAACCTACGGAATACAGTTGTGTGATGTACTTTTAGTTGCCGTGCTGCACCCGCAACACTTTTGGCACGAGCGATCGCCAGTATGTAACGTAAATTATCCCATTCCATTACTTTACAAAGGCGAGGACTCATCACATTTTATATTCATATGCTCCGCTCCCCAATCTCTCATAGAAATCATAATTGGCTCCAGAGTACGACCATAATCTGTAAGCGAATATTCTACGCGTGGCGGTACTTCGGCATATACTTTTCGCGCGACAATTTTATCTTTTTCCAATTCGCGTAGTTGATTAGTAAGCATGCGCTGTGTAATACCTTCAATTTTTTTCTTTAATTCACCGAAACGCAAGACATCATTCTGCAAAAGATTGAAAATAATCACAGGTTTCCACCGTCCACCAATCACAGATAAAGTAGCTTCGACAGAGCATCCATAGGGACGATCGCAATTGTTTTTCTGCGTCATAATTCTCTAAACTTTCCAATAGTTACTTAAAAGTAACTACATATCAAAATTGTGCGTACTTGTTATTATTTGCATTTTTATTATATTTGGAATCATAGAACTCATAAAAAATGAGATAGATATGGCTTACGAAAAATACACTACATTCAAGGCGACGAAGGATGGAGCAGTCCTTACTGTTACTTTTGATTATCCCCCTGTAAATATTCAAGGCATTCCGATGCTAGACGATCTGAATCTATTGGCGGAAACACTCGAAGGCGATCGCCGTGTCAAAGTTGTTGTTTTCCAGTCTGCACACCCAGAGATTTTTGTGGCCCATGCTGACACGAATTTCCTCAAAGATATGTCCACAACAGCAGTATCACGTGAGGAGGTCAAACTGCTCTATTTACAGACCACACTGGAGCGTATCAGTAAACTGCCACAGGCAACTATAGCTAAAATCGAAGGGTTTGCACGCGGTGGCGGTCATGAATTTGCACTAGCTTGTGATATGCGTTTTGCAGCTCGTGGTAAAGCAAAGTTCATGCAGATGGAAGTTGGTATGGGCATCCTGCCTTGTGGCGGTGGTGCATCGCGCATGGCACGACAAGCAGGATTAGGTAGAGCTTTGGAAATCATTTTGAGTGCACGTGATTTTGATGCAGATGAAGCAGAAGCTTATGGCACAATTAATAAGGCTCTCGATGCCGACAAGATTGGTGCTTATGTAGATGAGTTAGCAAAACGCATCGCTCATTTCCCTGCTGATTCGATTAATGCTTGTAAGCAGGCGGTCTATGCTTCAATCGACAAGCCAATCGAAGAGGCACTGAAGGAAGAAGCTTACTGGCTCTATCAGGCAACAAGCAAAACACCAGCGATTAAGCGTTTCCAAGTCGCAGATGACACAGGCTTTCAAAATGATATTGAGAACCAGCGTAGCTGGGAGCAAGGGGTGATTGCTATTCAGGAAATCGAATAATGAAAATTCCTAGGAAAAAACATGCAGAAAACCATTCTCATTTGGAGGTAAAATCCATGAAAGCAGTAGGTTTAACTCAATATTTACCAATTAACAACGAAAATAGTCTGTTTGACTTTGAAATCCCTAAACCCACAGCTAAAGGCAAAGATTTACTGGTACAGGTTAAAGCTATTTCAGTTAATCCAGTAGATACTAAAGTCCGCGCACCGAAAGATAAGGTTGAATCCGAACCCCGCATTCTTGGTTGGGATGCCGCAGGTGTAGTGGTAGAAGTTGGATCAGAAGTAACAGAATTTCAATCTGGAGATCAGGTTTATTATGCAGGAGATATTACTCGTCCTGGTTGCAACAGCGAATTTCATTTGGTGGATACCAGAATTGTCGGTCGCAAACCCAAGAATTTAGATTTTGCTAATGCAGCAGCTTTACCTCTTACTGGGATTACTGCTTGGGAAGCTCTATTTGAAAGACTAAATATTGATAAAAAAGGAGCAGATGCAGGCAAATCAATTTTAATTATCAATGGTGCAGGGGGAGTTGGTTCTATTGCCATTCAACTAGCGAAAAAGCTAGCCAAGCTTAATGTCATTGCTACGGCTTCTCGTCCAGAAACTATCGCTTGGTGTCAAAAACTTGGTGCCGATCTAGTGGTTAATCATCGACATAATCTTGCGGACGAGATTGAGCAAGTTGGTTATCAAAATGTCGATTATATTCTTTGCTTGAACGATACCGATGGTCACTGGCAAGCCATGACTAAAGCGATCGCACCCCAAGGCACGATCTGTTCCATTGTGGAAAATGAACAACCGCTAGACATGGATACTTTAAAGAGTAAGAGTGCTGGTATGGTGTGGGAATTTATGTTTACTCGCTCGATGTATCAAACAGAAGATATGGCAGAGCAAAGTAATTTGCTTAATGAGTTGAGTCAACTGATCGAAGATGGTGTAATTGTTACAACTTGCAATGATGTAGTCAAACCTATCAACGCCCTCAACCTACGGGATGTTCATCAACGTCTTGAAAAGGGTAGAACTATTGGCAAAATTGTTCTAGCCGAATGGAGTTAATCTTTGACAACTTAGAAATTTGTTAGTTTTTCCCTAATGAAGTGAGAATCTCTCGATTTTAACGACGGGAGCGTCAAAAAAGACTGAGTTGAATAGGGTTAGATTCACTTTGATATTTAGGTAGCTCAGAAACTTCGACACCTCTTTGTTCGAGTAAATTTTGTAAATAGTAAGCGGTATTAGGAGAATTTTCTTCTAGAGGACAGTGAACAAAAAAGTAGATGGTTTTACCCTGATTTAACCAATCATCAATATGGGACAACCATTCTGCCAAGAAAGACTCATTGTATTGTTGTTGTGGATGACTGATAAAACGAACCAGGGTAAAGTCAGTCGTGGTAATTGGTGTGAGGGGAAGTTGTGGTTTTTTTCTGGGAGAATTAGCTTGAGGATCGTCAGGGGAATTATAAATTGGTCGAGTATCTAATAGTACTCTACCCACATTTAACTGAGTCAGAGTTTGGTTGAGTTGACTGGCATAAGGTTCTTTGTACCAGTCCAGATGACGCACTTCTACAGCTAAAGAAACGCCAGTATTTTGGCAACCTGTTAGAAACTCAGTCAAATCTTCTAGATAAGCAGGACTATAGCTAGGAGGTAATTGAGCAAAAATGATCCCAAGCCGATCGCCTAAGCCCTTCATTCTCTCGATGAAGTCTAGGGCAGAGGAAATAGAGGGCTGTAGTAAACCTTGGTGAGTAACAGTTTGAGGAAATTTAGGACAAAATCGAAAACCAGGGACTGTTTGCTCAACCCAACGTCGTATTTTTTCAGCAGAGGGAACCGCATAGAAAGTGGTGTTACCTTCAACGATAGAAAAATGCTGGCTATAAAGGCGTAAAAAATCTTGAGATTTACTTTTGGGGGGATATAAATTCCCTACCCAACCTTTATAAGACCAGACTGCACAACCAAGATAAAAATTCACGTTAGGGTTTTTTAGCTAATATTAACTAAAAATTACCTAAACAGGAAGATGTTTTTGAGAAAGGATATTAATGGCTTGAACCTCTTCCATATCTGCTTTCACCGCATTTTGTAGTTGTTCTCTGAGATCGGGAGTGACAGCTAAAGCCCTCGTCCAATCAGGTATTTGCGCTCCTGCGGGATCGCTGAAGTATAGTTCTCCTGCATCATAAATTACTTCTTCAAACAGTTCGGTAATTATCTCTTCTTGATGACGATCGTATTGTAAATTATTGAACCGAGCATCGACAAAATATTGACGAGTGTAGTCCTGTGCTTCGCGACGGAATTTAACTCGCAAGGCATGGATATGATCTCGACCGATAACTACTTGTTCGGTTTCGGTTAGGGTTCGCAATACCGAACGTAAAATATCACGGCACATTTTCCGCAATCCTTCTTGGGAAGAATTACCTACCTGTTGATGCTTGTGATCGAATATACCTAGATCGATTTGGGCAATTCTTTTTTCCGCCACGCTACGATAAACTTCCGCTAAGAAACCAATTTCTAAACCCCAGTTGCCAGGAATACGAGTATTTAAAGCCAGATCGCTAGTCATGGCAAATTCCCCTGAAAGAGGGTAGCGAAAAGCACTAAGGTAACGGAGATATTTTTGATAGCCAAATAGTTCGGTTAACGCAGTTAGTAGGGGTGTAACGAATAAACGCACTACTCGTCCATTGAGGCTGCGGGGATAATTACCAATGCGGGCATAATAAGCCTTATTAAAACCAATGCCAAACTCTTTCTCTAGCAAAGGGAAAAGTAGCTTGAGAGGATAAGAACGATCGTAGGTAATAATATCAGCATCGTGGAGAGCGATCGCCTCTGCTTGCAGAGTGGCTAAACCTAACCCTAACCATACTGCTCGTCCTTTACCTTTAAAAGAAAGCAAATCTAAACCGCGATCGCGCAAGTTTTCCAGTAATCCAGTCACTCTCTGACCATTTTCCCAAATAACAAAGGTACGTTGGGGAAGGGATAAAAAAAATTCTACTGCGGTGGAATATTGTTCTACTGTATCTGCATAGAGGCAAACAACTACGGTTTTAATAAAAGCACATTCTTTCAGTCGATCGCGAATATTAGTTAAAGCAGGTCTTTCTAATTCTTCATACAAAGCAGGAATTAGCACTGCGGTAGGTGATTCTTCGCTTAATTCTACTAACCTTTCTTCTAAAAATTCTAAGTTACAACCAAAATCATGAATAGTGGTAATTAACTCTTGTTTATAATCCATACTTTTAATTGAACAATTTTAGTTTGATAATTTTAGATTATTTTATGAATTATGCAACAAATCTTATGCAACGATAGTCTCCTCGGATACAAAATACTTTAATATGCAACAAAATGGTAAGGTTTATCTGGTTGGAGCAGGGTTAGGAGACATTAACTACCTAACTATAAAGGGAAAGCAATTACTTACTCAGGCAGAAGTATTAGTTTATGACGCTCTAGTGGACAATCAGCTAGTTAATTTAGTATCCGATCGCTGTCTTAAGTTAGATGTGGGTAAAAGAGGTGGAAAAGTTAGCACCCCACAAGCAGAAATTAATCGCTTATTGGTTAGTTATTGTTTACAGGGAAAACAAGTAGTTAGACTCAAAAGTGGCGATCCGTTTATTTTTGGTCGTGCTGTTCCAGAAATAGAAGCCTTACAAGCAGCAGGTTGTGCTTGGGAAGTAATCCCTGGAATCTCTTCAGCCATAGCAGCACCTTTACTTGCAGGTATTCCTCTCACTGAAAAAGATTTAAGCCGTTGTTTCGCTGTTTTGAGTGGACATCAACCAGATATGCTAGACTGGGAAGCTTTGGCTCGCATAGACACTTTAGTAATTCTGATGGGGGGACGTTCTTTAGCCGAAATAGTAAACACCTTACAAGATTATGGACGATGCAGTGATGAACCTATCGCTATTATTAAGAATTGTAGTTATTCAGAACAACAAATTTTTCGGGGAACTTTAACCGATATAGTAGAAAAAACTCGTAGTATTGCTCTTTCTCCAGCCGTAATTATTATTGGTAAAGTTGTGACACTAGCCGATCGCTTTAAACAATCTCCCTCCTCTCATGCTCCCTTAACAGGAAAAACCATCTTAATCACTCGTTCTGCCAAACAATCGAGTAAATTTAGGTATTTATTGCAGCAACAAGGGGCAAATGTCCTAGAAATGCCAGCTTTGGAAATAACACCACCATCTAGTTGGACAGATTTAGACAGGGCGATCGCTAATTTAGCTAGTTTCGATTGGTTAATACTTACTTCTGCTAATGGAGTTAATTACTTTTGCGATCGCCTAGTGACTCAAGGAAAAGATGTCCGTACTTTAGCAGGAATTAAAATTGCTGTAGTCGGCAAAAAAACCGCTGCTACTCTCCAACAAAAAAATCTCCAACCAGACTTTATTCCCCCCGATTTTGTGGCTGATTCTTTAGTAGCCAATTTTCCTGAAGAATTAACCCAGAAAAAAATTCTTTTTCCCCGCGTAGAAACTGGTGGGAGAGAAGTATTAGTTAAAGAATTAACCGCTAAAGGTGCAGAAGTAGTAGAAGTGGCAGCTTACCAATCTGGTTGCCCTCAAAAAATCGACTCTAATATCTGGCAAGCACTAGAACAAAAACAAATAAATATTATTACTTTTGCTAGTTCTAAAACTGTCAGAAACTTTGTGCAATTAGTCAAACAAGAGTTAAATAATCGCGATCGAATTACGCTTCAATCTATCTTAGACAATGTTTGTATTGCCTCTATTGGCCCTCAAACCTCTAAAACTTGTCAAGAATTATTCGGTAGAGTAGATATAGAAGCTAAGGAATATACCTTAGAAGGATTAACTCAGGCGATCGTTAATAATATAATGTAAGTCCTTAGTTTGTAGTTTTGATTTTTTAAACTAGAAAATAAGGAATTCAGACGTTAAAAAACTAGAAAATTTACTATTTTATAGTTTAGTTGAACTCACCTTAATACAATATCATCAGATAATTGCTAGATTTAATAAATGATCTTTGTAATCGTTACTGCTATTAATGATCTTATTAAGCAAGCTGGCTAAATATTTATTGATTGGCACGGCTATATTTTTATTAGCTTATTGTTTTAATACACAGCTTGCTTATGCTGAAGGTAATAGTTTCGCTCCAGGTACTCTGATTTTAACTCCTAAGGGCAATGTTCCTATTGAAAATCTGCATTCAGGCGATCGCGTTATTGGTTATAACTTTTCTACTCATCAAACAGAAGTAAATAAGATAAAAGAAACAAAAAAAAAGTCATCTCTTAGCTATTATTTAATTAACAATCAAACTAAAATTATAGGTACTGACTTTGTTTATATTAATACTTCTCATAACCCTAAAATAGTTAGAGTGCAAAAGTTAATATTACAGCCAAAAATTTAGGAATAGGAATTGGCTGTTCAAAAATATAAAAACCAGAAGCAAAAATTGTTGCTAACTGATCTTCTTCATGACTCCAAGCTCCTGAGAGGTAATAATTCCAGTTACCCGCATAGAAAAAATAGTAACAATAATAAGCAAATACCATTCCCAGATAACCATATTGAACTAACCTTCTACCAGGTTTTTTTAGTTCATTCCAGTAGCTTCGTTCTGCATCAATATCGAGACAAAAAGATTTGCACCCGTCACAGGCACTTACTTCCTGACCTCTATTATTTATAGTGCGACACATAGATTGAGTAATCTTCTGTTTAGAGTTAAGATGAGCTTTGGTGCCAAATATACCTCTAGGGCCTGTATAAACCATTTGCACGATTGCCATAGGACAAAAATAGCTACACCAAGTTTTTCCTGTATATAAATAACCAATAATAAGTGCAGCAAGAATGGTGACAATTAAAAATATTCCCAAAAGAGTACGATGGGAATTAATAAAAATAATTCTTGTAAATAAGCCTAAAACAAAAAGGCTAAACTGCACGTACAAATGATTTTTTTCTAGCCAAGAATCTTTTTCGATCGCAACTTTTTGATAGGAAACTTTTCTGGTTTTTGAGTTTACTATTTTAATTTGACGTTGTATTCCCAAAACCTTGGGGATTTGAGAAATAAACGATAAGGGACAAATACGTCGCCAAAACTCATGACCTAAAACAAAAATGATAATAATCGAAGAGGGAACAATAATTGCCCACCAAATTCGCGCTCCTATAGGATAAGGATTTTCAACCAAGCATTGTCCTTGAACTTTAACGCATCCTTCGTGAGCAATACTAAATGGACTAATTAAGTTAGTAGGCTCAGTCAATACAGATGATATAGGGTCATAAAATAAAGAGAAAATTAATATTAACCATCCAATTGTTAATAACCACCGAATTTTATGTATTTTGTTTTCTGAAAAATTAGAGAGCATTGAATTATTCTTATATCTTGAAATTTGTCAATTTGAATTATTTTTAATAAATTCAAATTAGGAGTAATGAAAGTTACTCGCACTTTCATTACTCTATAAACTTTGCTTTGATAGATAAAAGTTGTCTTGAACTACCTTGAATTACAATGAAAACTTTTGCCAAATCATGACTCTTGACTAATAACTAACTAATTAAAATGTAGTTTTTTGAGCAAACACATCATTATTGAGATTTTGATAGTCAAATTCTGAAGCAAAAGAATTGGATACTCAAACTAGAGACTAGAAGAAGTATCAGCACTAAATAGCTGAGAAATGGCATCATCAGACAAAGGCAGATCATCGTGTTGATTAACTAAATAAGCCAAAGCCCCTGTGAATCCAGCATTATAGTCTGTGGTTACTTCATTAGAGATATAATCATCTCTTCTGTCATTGTAAGCATTGTCATTAGCCTGGCTAGGTCCCCCAACTAACGCTCCATAGAGAATATGTTTGGTTTCACCGCCATGAATATTATTGTTAAGAGAACCATGTGCTCCTCGGTGATGGGGATTTTGAGGATAATTGTTACCAAAACCTATTTGATAACTAAAGTTCTTAGGATTATCTCCTAACAAATAGTTAATTTGATTTTCAGCAAACTGAGAATACTGACCACCTTTATCATTCACTGTATCGGCATAGATACCTGCCAGCATAGCGGTGTTAGCAGCATAGCGACTGGCTCCCCATTGGTCTAACCAGGCGAAACCTCCTGCTGTATATTTAGGAATTCCTCCCTCTGCTCGATCGATCATCCAGCGGTCTAACCAACCTTCTACTTGAACTTGATATTGGGTGTTTCCTGTTTCTTGAGCTAGTAAGACAGCAGTCCCGTATTTTTTATCATCCCAGCTTTGAGTGAAAGGTGCATATTGAATACCGTTGGTCTCTTGGTAGTATTGTTCTGCTTTAGCCAGGTATTGAGTATCGGTTTGACCTGCTGCTTCAGTAGCTTTGTGTAGCCAAGTAGCTCCCCAAGCTAAATCATCTGTGTAACCACTCCAGGAATTGTAGAAATTCCGTGCATCAGTAATGGAGTCCGAATATTTTCCTTTGTAGGTTTCCGCAAACTCATAAAGTTTCTTCGCTTGACCTAGCAACTTATCTGCATAGGCTGAATTAGAAGAACGGAAGATAATCGAGGCTGAGGCTAGAGCAGCAGCAGATTCACCTGCTAAATCCGAGCCTGGATTTTGAGCGTCAATTTGATAAGCAGGTCGATTCATAGTCATAATTTCTGGAGGACCCCAGAAGGAGTGGTCCGCTTGTCCGTTACCTACTTGTCCGTAGAATACATCATCAGAAACATCTGCTGTTCCTTTGTCGTCATAGGCTTTGAGAATGTAATCAGTCCCCCACTTGACTGCATCTAAAGCTTCATCTTTTTGACCAATCTTGTCATAGGCATCGCTATATTCTTCTACTCCCCAAGCCAGCATAGTCATACTTGCTGCCATGGGAAAACCGAATTTAACATGGTCACCTGCGTCGTAATAACCACCAGTGAGGTCACGACCAACATCTGCACCATCACTTAGGACGGAATCACCACGCCAGGGGATGCGGTTGTCTGCTGGTAGTTTACCTGAGCGATTTGCTTCATAGAAGAGGAATGACTTTTGCAGTGCTTCTGCATAGTTGAAATCTCCTGGATTGCTGCCTGTAGGCGGAGTAGGTTCTGGACTTGGTGTGGGAGTAGGCTCTGGATTTGGTGTGGGAGTAGGCTCTGGATTTGGTGTGGGAGTAGGTTCTGGAGTTGGTGTGGGGCTAGGAAGACCTACTGTCTCTCCGTTCAACTCAAACACGCTCGGTTCGCTAGCTGCTGAACCTTCTCCAATAAAACCAAAGGCAACTAACTCACCAGAAGCTACGGTGCCGTTGTAGGAAGCGTTGCGAATTACATAAGTATTTCCCGTTTGACTAACGATTTCTGCGCCCCAGATTTGATTGATTTTGCCAGCAAATTCAAACTCTAGAGTCCAACTGTTTAGATTACTGTTACCTTGATTGGTGATTTCGACTTGACCTTGATAACCACTTCCCCAATCATTGGTAATAGTGAAATCTACTTCAGAATTACTGGTAGGCATGGGGTCTGGTGTACCTACTGGATCGGGGGTAGGCATGGGATCGGGAGTAGGCATGGGGTCTGGTGTACCTACTGGATCGGGAGTAGGCATAGGGTCTGGTGTAGGCATGGGGTCTGGCGTACCTACTGGGTCGGGATTTGAGCCGATTCTTGTACCAGTATAATCTGGCTGTGAGTGATAAGGCGCCCTATCTACTCCTCCTGCCATGGGAACACTCTTGCCACTAAACACATTGCTGTCAACGATTCTAAAATCAGCTATCTGATCCGATAGCCCCATTCTGCCAGCGATATTGTCTTCTAATTGATTGGCTCTCCACTCAAAGTTTGAGCTATCTAAATCAGAGAACTTGATTCCTTTGAGGGTAATACTTTGACCAGTAACTGGACTGTAGAACCTAACTCCTTTAGCAGTTTCTTCTACGGCAAAGTTCTGTTGACTATCCCCACGCACACTTAGGTAGAAGAAACTGATTTTGTCTTTAGCTGGGTTGAACTCTACTTCTTCTTGGAGATTTTGTTCGTGAGAACGGATATATACTGTATTTGGTCTGACGTATCCTGTAGCGTTCTCCCAAGCTAAGGCAGCACTGAGGTCTTGCTGTAAGTGAGCATCTGAGATCGCTGTAAAGTTCTCTGCTTTGAGGTCTTTGAGAGAAACACCAACAAGAGTAAGAGATCTTTCTAGATGATGGTAATTTTGGAAAGTTATGCCTTCGGGTGTATCGATCGCTATCTGGTTATGTATGGAGTCCATACCCAAGTCGACTTTGTCTGTAGCTGGATCGAAGTTGGTTATTCTTTGTGTAGTTCCATCTACTTTGAAAATTTGACCACCAGGAGCTAGGGGTTCTGGGTCTGGAGTTGGCATTGGCTCGCCGTGATTGTGGTTATGCTCACCGCCATGATTATGGGGAGGCATAGGATCGGGCATAGGCATAGGGTCTGGAGTTGGTGTAGGAGCGGGTGCTGGAGTATCAATTGTTGCTCCGTTTAACTCGAACACACTAGGAATTTCAGAAAGAGAGCCTTCTCCATTGAAGGCAAAGTGAACAGTCTCGCCAGGAGCAATACTGGGTTTATTGGGGTCTTGGCGAATAACGTAATTACCGCCAATAGAACTAGCAATTTCCGCATTCCAAAGATTGGTAATTTTGTTATCCAAGTTGAACTCCAGAGTCCAATCGTTTAGGGGTTCATTAGTTGTATTAGTAATAAATATTTTGCCTTGAAAGCCAGTTCCCCAGTCAGTAAGAAGCTCAAAGACTACGCCAGAGTTTTCAGATGTGGAAGATGCTTCTGAGTTGGATGTTGAGTTAAATGTTGTAGAAATCATAGTTAAAATTTAGAGTTTAATTGACATTTAAAGTCGTTGATTCTTATATTTATTTAACTTGTAATATCAAGATCATTATTTCATTAGAAAATTAAAAACTTTATTACAATAAATTGTATTATATCTATTTTAAAACAATTCAAAATTCATAATAAACATATCAAATAAGAAAATTTATTTACTCTATTTTTACAAAAAAAAGTAAGCATAAAAAACAAATTAAATTGCAACCAATAAACCTAATAACATTAAAGTCAAAACCTAATAACATTAAAGTCAAAACCTAATATACTGATAGTATTAAATACTTGAATTTCTACTGCTTTTCTTCCAGGTGTCAAATTCGAACAAAATTTAAGTTAAGGTGGAAGCTGATTTAATCATTGTTATATTTTGAAGTTTCGATTTGCAGAAGCAGATATTGTGAATGACTATCAAGTTGGTGGCAGTTTGCCGATAAATGCAGTTTCTTACGTGGTGCGTGCTGCCGATCGCCAACTCTACGAAGCACTGAAACGAGGCGAGTTTTGTTATGTCCTCAATGCCCGTCAAATGGGCAAATCCAGCCTAATGGTAAGGATGATAAACCATTTGCGACAAGATGGATATTATTGTACGGCAATCGATCTAACCCGTATTAGTGGAGCAAAAGTTACTATTGAACAGTGGTACAAAGGATTGGTAGTCGAATTATGGCAGGGTTTTAACCTATTTGACAAAATCAACCTCAAGCAATGGTGGAATGAACGCCAAGATTTATCTTTGATTCAAAGATTGAGTCAGTTTATTGAAGAAGTATTATTAGTTGAAACTAGAGACAAAGACAATTCTCTAGAACCGCCAATAGTCATTTGTTTTGATGAAATAGATAATGTTTTAAGTTTAGATTTTTCGCTCGATGATTTTTTTGCGCTGATTCGCTTCTGTTATAACCAGCGTAGCCTCAATCCTCAGTATCGGCGTTTGAGTTTTGCTTTGTTTGGTGTAGTCTCTCCTTCAGATTTGATCGATGATTATCGACGAACTCCCTTTAATATCGGTCAAGCTATCCAACTAAATGGATTTACTTTACAAGAAGCCAAGCCTTTATTGGCAGGTCTAGAAGAAACAGAAACTATTTGTAATCCTCAATTAATTCTCCAACAAATTCTAACTTGGACTAATGGTCAGCCTTTTTTAACCCAGAAATTATGCCAATTAGTTCGTGCTTGTCATCCTCAAATTTCTCTCGATAGTGAAGAAGATTGGATCGAACAACTAATCCGAACTCAGATTATTGACAATTGGCAAATCCAAGACGAACCAGAACATCTCAAAACCATCCGCGATCGCATTTTGAATAACGAACAAAAAACAGGTTCTTTACTGGCAATGTACCAACAGATTCTGCAACGAGGATTTATTGCTGCGGATAATAGCATTGAGCAACAAGAACTAATGTTTTCTGGATTGATTATTAAACAGAAAGAGAAGCTTCAAGTCCGCAACCGTATCTATCAAGAAGTTTTTAATTTGTCGTGGGTAGAAACACAACTATCTCAATTACGCCCCTATTCAGAGGCTTTGAAGGCGTGGCAGCAATCTCAATATCAAGATACTTCCAGACTCTTACGAGGAAAAGCTTTACAGGATGCCCAAAAATGGTCTTGGGATAAAAGTTTAAGCGATCTCGATTATCGTTTTTTGAGTAGTAGTGAAGAATTAGACAGAAAAGAAGCACAACAGGCTTTAGAAGCAGAACGCGCCCAAGAAATTAAAGCCCGACTTATAGAACAGCAGAAAACCGCTCGACTACAACGCTACGTTTTAATCGCATTAGTAATTACTCTGTCGAGTATTTTAGGATTTGGTGCGATCGCCTATAGGCAATATCGTCAGGCTATACTTAACGAAATTAAAGCTCTAAGTAATTATTCTGAAGCTCTCTTTGCTTCCGATCGAAAATTAAAAGCTCTGATGACGGCGATCGAGGTTAAGCAAAAATGGCAACAGCTTAACTATCCAGATAAAGATACAGATAAACAAATTGAATCCATTTTACGGCAAGCAGTATATGGAGTTGATGAATATAATCGCTTATCAGGACATAGTGAAGTAGTTTTTGGCGTAGATATCAGTCCTGATGGTCAGCTAATCGCTACTGCTAGTTCCGATCGAACTGTAAAACTTTGGCAAGCGGATGGCACTTTACTTCATACTTTTGCAGGACATCAAGCTGCCGTGTGGGATGTTGCTTTTAGCCCTGATAGTCAGCTTATTGCCACTGCTAGTCGGGATTATACAGTTAAACTTTGGCATCTAGATGGTCGATTGTTAAATACTCTCAAAGGTCATCAGGATGAAGTTATAGGAATTGCTTTTAGTCCTGATGGTCGGCTAATTGCCACGGCTAGCAGAGATAAAACTGTCAAGCTTTGGCAGCGAGACGGCACGCTAATTGATACTCTTCAAGCCCACAATAATTCCGTTTGGAAAGCTGTTTTTAGTCCCGATGGTCAGACGATCGCCACTGGTAGTGAGGACAAAACCCTTAAACTGTGGAAAATAAACGATTCGGGTCGGTTTCAACTCGACAAAACTCTAAACAGTCACACCAATGAAATTAGAGATGTGGCTTTTAGTCCCAACGGTCAGATCGTAGCCTCTGTTAGTAACGATCGAACTGCCAAACTCTGGCAAGCAGATAGCGGTAAATTGCTACATACTTTAGAAAGACATACTGCTCCTATAGTTGCCGTTGTTTTTCATCCTGATAACCAAAAAGTCATCACTGCTAGTTGGGATGGCACGGTTAAAGTCTGGAGTCTTGAGGGTGCTTTATTAAAGACAATTAATATTGAAAGAAAGAGAATTTGGGATATTGATATTAGTCCTGACGGTAATAGTATTGCCACTGCTTCCGAACAAGATATCGTTAAATTAGCGAAACTAGATAATCCTTTATTAAAAGTATTGAGAAGTCACAGCGCACCAATTATAGATGTAGCTTTTCATCCTCAAGGAGAGATGATTGTCACCGCAAGCGATGACCGCAAAGTTAAATTGTGGTCTAAGGATGGTTTTTTGCTAGATACTTTCCAAAACCAACAAGACTCAGTTTTAGGAATTACGATCGATCGCGATGGACGTAAACTGGTATCTGGACATTGGAACGGTGCGATCGACTTCCTGAAGATCGAAGATCTAGACCGACCTCAAATACTTTTAGATAAAACTATCGAAGGTCATAAAGTTGGTGTATGGCGAATTGCTATTAGTCCTAACGGTAAAATAATTGCTACTGCCAGTGAAGATAAGACGGCAAAACTCTGGGATTGGCAGGGTAATTTAATTGCTAGTTTGGATGGTCATCAAGATGTGGTGCGAGATATTGCCTTTACTCCCGATGGTCAGATCGTAGCGACAGCCAGTTACGACCAAACCGTCAAGCTTTGGAATACTCGCGGAGATGTTATTGAAACCCTCGATCGAGATAAGTATAACGTTAGGTCAGAAGGAGTATTGGCTATTAGTCCTGATGGCAAGCTGATGGCAACAGCAAATCTTGAGGGGATAATTAAACTGTGGCAGATAGACCGTTCTTCAGGTCAGGTTAAAGTCACCTTAAATCAATCCCTCAAAAGTCATACCGAAGAAATCAGACAAATTGTTTTTAGTCCCGATGGTCGATTAATTGCTTCTGCTAGTGGGGACAGCACCATTAAACTTTGGCATCATAGTGGTAAATTGCTCAAAACTTTCTACGGCCATGATGAAGCAGTATGGAGCATTGCTTTCAGTCCAGATGGTAAAACCCTTGCTTCTGTTAGTGAAGATAAAACTCTCATTATTTGGGATCTGCCACAGATGTTTGAACTGGATTTATTAGCTGCTGGTTGTAATCAAATACGAGATTATCTACAAACTAATGTAGAAGTCAGTCAAAGCGATCGCTTTCTTTGCGATTCTAAATAGGCATCGATCTTAAATAATAAATTGCCCTAAAAGTACTTACTGCTGTAATTGCTTTGGGAGTACAAAACTATAAGTTATTTTTAGCATCATTTCTTTAAATCCCATCTTCCGCACGTCAAGTTGTCATATGCTTTGTAGTATAATTTTGGGGATTTTGGCGATCGCCAAATGTCAATCAAATATCAATTTTTGGGTTTTTGGCGATCGCCAAAAACTAATTTTTGGGGTTTTTACGATCGCCAACTGGGTAAAATGCGAT
>JAAUYH010015943.1_pt1 | contig 16247 bp, 15 predicted proteins | sample 7278061 | NCBI WGS metagenome assembly JAAUYH01 (sample SAMN14350203, study PRJNA611818) | marine sediment metagenome | isolation source: surface marine sediment (0.6m) | place: French Polynesia: Moorea | collected 2018-08 | reverse complement strand
TTAACTGTTAACCGTTAACCGTTCTCTTCAAGAATATGATTCCCCGCACATTAATTTCAATTATTAACGTGGTAATTGCTTTTCCCATCTTGCCAACCAATTTAATCGGGTGGCTCTGTTCGGAAGGATAAATTGTGGGATAATTCACTAATCTGATGGTGATTTTTCAAATTTTTTGAGTTTATTCATGGATGTGATTGTTGACACTCCCACGGTTACGCCTGGAGGTTACAGAATTATGATCACAAAACCTATGATTAGTGTGATGTTATTACAGTTATTGTGAATTATTGATTTTTTTTGATAATAACATTATATTTATCCAATATTTCCAGGCAATATTTTGTAATATAAGCAATTACCACGTTAATAATTGAAATTAATGTGCGGGGAATCATATTCTTGAAGAGAACGGTTAACGGTTAACAGTTAACAAAATTTTGTGGGATAATTTTTGCCGGGAGTTACCTAATTTAGTTTTAAGGCATTAACAGGAACTTCATCCCACGAATCAACTGTGCGTAATTGTGCTATCCAACCAGCAGCTTTTTGAGTTGCAGTCAAATTAGCCAGAAAAGACTCGTGACAATCTTGAGCCTGAGATTTGTCACAACAAGCAATGCAAGCATGAATCATTCCAGATGGATCGATTTGTTCGTTTACCCAAATAGTCATAGTGTCTTCTCCCCTCAATTTGATATTAAAATAGCATTCTCCATCGGTATGCTGTATACCAGAATTAACTACGAATCACTGGGATTTTTCAGCAGCGATCGCTAATTGTGCTCCCTTTACCTGACGCAATCGATCCATTACCGCTACCACTTGTCCGTGATTTACCCTTTTATCGGCTTGTACCATTACCAATACCTGCTGTTGAGAACCAATTAATCCTTGGACTTGGGTTTGCAAGGTATTAATAGTAACAGGTTGACGATTCAAGCTAATTTTACCTTGACTATCAATTGTCACAGTAATTGACTCTGATGACAGTTGAGGTTTGGCGGTAATTGCATTGGGTAAGTTGACTGGTAATCCTTCCTGTTTAGTTAAAAACATGGTGGAGATGATGAAAAATGCCAAAATTGCAAAGATGACATCAATCATGGGCAAAATATTTAACTGTGGTGGTAAATCTGGCTCATCTGGTAGACGCATAATTTTTGTCCCCCCTCTGATAATAGCGACGGTAAAGTAGTTCTAATTGTCCGCCATATTCTTGAATTTGGGCGATTTGACGCAGGTAAAGTCCCCGGAAGGTATTGGCAAATAATAGGGTAATAATTGCCACAACTAACCCTGAAGCTGTAGAAACCAAAGCTTCACTAATACCACCTACTTGAGTACCTGTATTACTACCAATATTAAGGTTTTGAAACGCGCTAATTAACCCCAAAACAGTACCTAATAATCCTAATAATGGAGCCAAGCTGATAATAGTGTCAAAGATATTTTGGAACCTTTTGAGTAGGGGAATTTCTGCCTGTGCAGCACTTTCTAATGCTAAACGGAAATCTTCTGGGGTGGCTTGATCCAATTCTAGGGCTACCAGAAATATGCGGACTATGGGCAAATCAGTATTTTTACGTAGCCTATCTAGAGTACTAACTACATTGTTTTCGCGGTAAAATTTGAGAGCTTCTTCCACCACAGTATTTTGATAGCTACCCAAGCGTAACCAAAATATTACCCTTTCAATAATTAATGCGATCGCTAGTACAGAAAATGCCAGCAGGGGAAACATCACCACCCCACCTGCGGTAAACAGATTATAAATAGGATTACCGGGAGCCATATATACAGTTTATCAACAAGAAATTGGTAGTCACAGTAATTTTACCAATTTGAGACTCCCCATACGTATAACAACGTAGAGGGAGCTAGCTAAACTACAAATATAACTCACTCTTTGTCTTGCTCGCTTGACTCAGTCGATTCTTGACGCTCAATCACAATTGTCAAGTGCGCTACCATTGCACCGATAACCCCAACGGCTGCTAGCACGGGGAAAAATGCTGCACTGATAACACCGCCAATCACACCCACTGTCATGGGAATTTCGATTAAGGTATTACCTTCTTCATTTTTGATAATTATGCGGCGAATATTACCCTGATGGATGAGTTCTTTGATTTTGGCTACAAGTACATCGCCAGAAATTTTAAATTCCTCTGAAGTCACTTTTTCATTGGGTTCTGGATCCGTCTGAGTCACAATTGCAGAGGTATCTGTATCTATAGTTTTAGTGTTTTCTTCAAGATTCGTATCCATAGCGTAGTTCCTTCACTTGGCTACAATTACATACTACAAGTATTTTGTGAAGAAGTTATGAAGGTAGTCCCGTAGAGGCGCTACGCGTGGCTTCTCGTAGAGATGAAAAAATTTCACCATCAAAAATGAAAATACTTCTTCCCTATCCCCCAACCCCTAACACCTAACCCCTATTTTCAAGTTAGACATAATGTGAATTACCAAAAACTTATCGGGAGGGTGAAAACCCCGGAGGAGAAGCAACGTAGTTGCGTACTCCATTCTTTAGACCGGGGATGAAAGACGACACGGCAGGATTTATCCTGCTGTCTCTCTTTATTTCTCAAGCACCAAGCTATCAATCCACTCTTCAATCAAAGCGGTGATAGTCCTGTCTTTTTGAGCAGCATATAAATAAAGTTTATGTTTTCTACGCTCGGATAAGCGTATTGTTAATGTCTTTCCTTTCATAATGCACATACATTGTTAGTCTTTAATGTTAGTATATACCCAGGAAAGGAAGTGAAACAAATGTATGGATGCCAACAAAACCTAATTAGTCCGAATGAAGAACTTAAAGCAATTCTTGAGTTTATTTGTTCTGAATCCCACAAACTAACAAATTGTGGTATCTACTATGCTCGTCAATTATTTTTCAAAACCAAAAAGATAATCGGCAAGTATGATTTAGAGAAAGAGTACAAATCCAATAGACATTATCAGGTTTTGTATTCACAGGCAGCACAGCAAATACTTAGGTCTGTTGCTGAATCGTTCAAGTCATTTAAGGAGTTAGACAAGAAGTACAAAAAGGGGAATTTACATTTTAAACCAAGAGTTCCTAGCTACCGAAAAAAGGGTGGTTTAGCGATGGTAACTTATCCTAAACAGGCTTTCAGACTTGTTGGGGATAATATCAAAATCCCTCTTGGAACGACTGTAAAACGATGGTTTAAGTTAGACAGTTTTTTGATACCAATGCCATCCAATCTACAGTTTTCAGATATCAAAGAATTGCGGATACTGCCACGGAACCAATGCTTTTATGCTGAGTTCGTGTATGAAAAAGAATCAATATCAGTAGAGGAAGTTGACCCAAAAAATGTTTTAGGTGTTGACCCAGGAATAAACAACTGGCTAAGTTGCATATCCAACGTTGGCACTAGCTTTATTGTTGATGGACGCAAGGTTAAAAGCCTTAACCAGTGGTACAACAAGCGAGTTGCTACTCTCAAACAAGGAAAGCCACAAGGCTATTGGGATGAACAATTATCTCACATCACAGAGAAACGTAACCGCCAGATGCGTGACGGTGTTAATAAGGCTGCAAAAATAGTTATTAACCATTGTCTAGAGCATCAAATTGGTACGGTTGTTTTTGGGTGGAACCAAGGTCAACGACAAGAAGCAACACTGGGTCAAACAACTCAATCTTTTGTTCAGATACCAACAGCCAAACTCAAACAAAGAGTTAAACAACTGTGTGAAGAATACGGAATTAAGTTTATTGAAACAGAAGAATCGTACACCAGTAAAAGCTCCTTTTTAGACGGTGATTTTCTGCCTACTTTCGGCGAAAAACCTGAAAGGTGGAAACCATCTGGAAAACGAGTTCAACGCGGGATGTACCGCACTGGAAAAGGTTTGTTGGTTAATGCTGATTTGAATGGTGCTGCGAATATACTTCGCAAAGTAGAGACACAGTTAGACTTATGTCTAGCCAAGGTCTGTAGGCAAGTTTTGACCCTTGCTACCAGATTTCGTATCTGGGAAACCAAAGCTAAAAAGCGAAGTGGTACGGCTTTAGCCTACCACGTAGCAACAGTTTAGAATCCCCGTCCATTTATGGTGGGGAGAGGTCAATTAAGTAAATCAGCAGGATCTGCTGTTCGCAATTTTTTCATTGCGATCGCTCCAGAAATAAAGCACATGAAAATAGTTAAAATTAATACGATTCCCCCTCTTTTTACTGTCATATAAATTGGTAACATGGTAGCAGTTGAGGTGATATTGTAGAGCCCAATTGTAAGGAATAAACCGGGGATATATCCTAAAACTGCTAACAATAAAGCTTCTTGGGCTAATATTGATAATAAAAATTGATTGTTATATCCCATTGCTTTTAAGGTAACATACTCATTTAAATGAGCTGAAACATCCGAGTACAATATTTGATAGACAATAACAGTACCAACGGTAAAAGATATGATTACTCCCAAACTAAAAATAAATCCAATTGGGGTTGTTTGTGACCAATAATTCTCTTCCATTTTGATAAAAGTATTCTTAGTCAGAACCGTTACATCTTCTGGTAAACCAACTCTCAAATTCTGTACGACTAAATCTATATCTGCATTTTCTTGCAATTTGATTAAACCCACTTTAACTTGATTCAAACTAAGATATGGGAATAAACGCAAAAAACTAGAGTCGCTAGTAATTACGTTCCCATATGCTGCAAAGGAAACTCCTAAAGCAAATAAACCATCTACTCGTACTGTAGTATCATTTAACTCCGCTTTCACGGTAGATTGTTGCTTAAATAAGGATGAAATCGGACCAAATTCTGGCAGAGAAGTTCTATCAAATAAAACACTGTTAATATTTTGTAATTTGTAACGATTTTGACTACCTTCCAGAAATTTGAATGTGCTTTGAGTCGGATTGATCCCAAATACTAAAATTCTTTGCCTACGTTTTGTTTCTGGATTCTTCCATGTTCCTAAAGATAGATATAAGGGATTAACAGACTTTATTCCTGCAAATCCTCTGGCTTGATATAGCCTTTGTCGAGGAAAACTTTTAACATGATATACAGTTTCAAAATGGGAACTAACTAGAAATATATCTGCATCTAAGTTTCGATGAGGAGCAGTGGAACTTTCAAATAAAGCACTTTCAAAACCTGTCTGCAAAAATATTAAAATAACTGCAAAAGCAATACCTGCTAATGCAACCACAAGACGGGTTTTCCCCTTCATCAATTGCTGCCATATCAGTGGGATTTTACGCAACCATTTCCAGAACATTTACAGATACTCCTCTGACTTAGGGTTTGGGGAGTGAGAATAAATCAGGATAGTTTTTTGAATTATTGATAATGGATTTGGTTTCTGTTTTATTATTCTCAATCAACATTAAAACTATATATAATTTTTATCTGTGCTACCCGAACAAATATCATAATAAATATTCATCATTTCAATTGATTAGCATTTGATTAAAACATATTATGAAGCTAATAAATGATAATTTAGTAACTGATTTATTTAATTTTAAGTTTATTTTTTATTTACTCAATAATTAGACCAGGACTTACGCAAAAGTAAGGTCACTGCGTCATTACGTTTGCGTAGCATGTCCGGAACGGACGAACGACAGCCACGTAATCGCAAAAATCCTGCGTAAAGCCTACGGCATACCTGCGCTTACCGCGGAGCGTGTCCGCTTCGGACTTATGCTTCCCTATACTTGGTTTCGGTCGCAATGACAAATCTTCGTTGCATAAGTCCTGTAGACTTTAGAAAAAATCCAATCATAACTAATTAAAACTCATGTGCCTTGAGAACCGTAATTTTCGATCCATGAATATGGGATTGCTTCCTTACGTCGTAATGACAAATCCAAACAATCAGAAACTCCAGGTTTCAACATGGACGGGATTTATGAGAAAAATCACTTGTGAAAGCTGAACTCAGATGTACAGTGACTAATTATCTATCGTCGGGCAAATCATTGTATAACATTGTTGAATGTCCGTTTAGACCCTGCAACGAGAGTCTGTTTTCAACTTTGCCAGGATATGGTTCTAATGTTCAGGAACGTCCAGAATATGCAGAGAAGGATGCAAGACTGACTTTGCGAGACTTAGAGTAGTTGCTTGTACGGAATCCCTTGGACATTAGGCTTAAGTGAATGTTATCCAATGGTATTGTATTCCATCACATGATACATTTGGGAGAGTACTGGTACAAATAAACCCCAAACAATTCCAGAAATGTTTTTTTCATGGATGAGAGCAATACATCTGAAATTTATTTGAATGTAACCATCAATAAGTGATATTGAAAAATCTTTTGCCAAAAAGCTAGGGTTATTATCTTGCAAGGAGAACCAAGTTCTGAATTTTGGACAAAATCGAGGTAAGTATACTTATAGAAGTTATCATGAATTTACAAAAATATACTCAATCCGTAAAGAAACTTTCCATAGGACTATTGCCACTGCTAATAATTTTCTATGGGATACCTGTACATTCCTCTCCTCAGCAAGCTAGTATTCCTCAGAAAATCAGTGTAAAATTCCCGAGAACAACAAGAAGAGGGTCACCAAGAAGAACAGTTGGTGGAGGAACTCGAGCAGCTCAATGCTTTAACATTCTGGAAGGTAAAACTCCTCCAACAGTATTAATGCCCACAAATAGTTTTGGGAAGACGGTTGTTGCTAATCCAACAATATATGTGTATGTTCCCAAGACTGATGCAACTTCGGCCAAATTTGTTCTTCAAGACGAGAAAAGAAATGAGATTTATCAACAAGAATTTCAGCTTCCCAGGCAATCTGGGATATTAAGAATCAGTATTCCGGAAACTGCTGCTCTCAAAACCAATCATAAATATACATGGTTCTTCACAATAGTTTGTGATTCTCGTTATGGAGGACTAAATCCGTTTGTCCGCAGCTCACTTCAGCGTACTACACTAACACCATATCTAAATTGGTACTTAAGCTTAAAGAATGTAACTCCTTTACAAAAGGCAAAAATCTATGCAAGGTTAGAAATATGGCATGAAACCCTGAGTACCCTTGCGGATTTACGAAGTCAGCAGCCAAAAGAATGGGAAGAATTGTTACAGTCGGTGGATTTAGAAGCTATCAGTAAAAAACCTTTCCTAAATTGATTATGGCAAAAAACAAATAGAACCTGAATCGCCGTAGGTTATATGTGGAAAAAAATTAAAAACCTTCTTTGGCAAGGGCGTGGAATTTGGATAGTGACTCCGAGTGTAGCTGGATTAGTGATACTAATACGCTTTTCAGGCTTATTGCAGTCGTGGGAGTGGGCAGCTTTTGACCAATATATACGTTGGCGTCCCCAAAAAACACCTGACAATCGGATTGTGATCGTAGGTATTGATGAAAAAGATTTACAACAGCTGAAACAGTCAATAATTTCCGATGCCAATTTAGCTAAGTTGTTGAAAAAGCTCAAGGCAATGCAACCTAGAAGCATTGGTTTGGATATTTATCGGGATTTACCAGAAGAACCAGGTCATCAAGCATTGGTTGAGGTGTTTAAATCGACCCCAAATCTGATTGGTATTCAGAAAGTAGGTGGCGAGAAAACAGTTGCTCCACCACCAATACTCAAAGCTCAAGGACAAGTAGGTGCAAATGATTTGGTATTTGATGATGGAGATAACAAGGTACGGCGTGGTTTTTTATACATTACCAATCAAAATGAGAAAGATATTTGGAGCTTTAGTACTTATTTAGCTTTACATTATCTCGATACTAAAGGTATCACTCTGGATGAGGTTCCAGGAAAAAAAGATACATACAAGTTGGGTAAAGCAGTAGTTACCCCTTTTACAGCGAATGATGGCGGCTATGTGGGAGCGGATGATAAGGGATACCAAATCTTAATAAATTACCGGGGAAGCCAGGGTAAGTTTGATATCGTTCCCATGAGGAATATTTTAGAAAACAAAGTCTCACCAAATTGGGGTCGCGATCGCATCATTTTGATTGGTTATGTGGGAGAAAGTTCTAAAGATTTATTCTTCACACCTTATAGTAGCGGTATGTTTACCACTCCAGATCCAATGTCAGGAGTAGAAATTCATGCCAATCTTACTAGCCAAATTATCAGTTCTGCCCTTGAAGGTTCTACCCTGTTTAAAACTTGGAATGAGCCTATAGAATGGGTGTGGATTTTACTTTGGAGTGGAATTGGAGCTACCCTGACTTGGAAATTACGAGATACAGGTGGAATCAAATATGCTTCATTGCGTAGATGGATTCATCTACTTGTAGTGGGATTTATTCTGATTACTGTTACTTATATAGCTATCCTATATAACTGGTGGCTTCCTGTGGTACCACCATTTCTGGCTTTTGCAGGATCTATATTTATTATCACAGCTTATATTGCCCGTACAGCTGGAGAAATTCGCAAGATATTTGGGCGTTATTTAACGGATCAAGTTGTAGCTAATTTGCTGGAAACCCCAGAAGGACTGAAACTTGGTGGCGAGAGACGAAAAATTACGATCCTGACCTCCGATTTAAGAGGATTCACCACTTTGTCAGAAAGATTACAGCCAGAAAAAGTAGTTAAAATCCTCAACTTCTATTTAGAATCTATGGCAGATGAGATTACCCATTACCAAGGAACCATTGATGAATTCATGGGAGATGGGATTTTGGTTCTTTTTGGAGCTCCTACAACTAGAGAAAATGATGGTGCAAGAGCCATTGCCTGTTCTGTTGCCATGCAGTCAGCTATGATAAGAGTTAACGAGCAAATGAAGCAGTGGAAACTGCCACAATTAGAAATGGGTATAGCTATCAACACGGGAATTGTGATAGTGGGAAATATTGGTTCGGTGAAACGGGCAAAGTATGGTGTTGTAGGCAGCCAAGTCAACCTAACTTACCGCATAGAATCTTACACCATAGGAGGTCAAATTTTTATTTCAGAATCTACATTAAAAGAGGCAGGAGAAATTGTAAAAATAAAGGGACAAAAGCAGGTACAGCCAAAAGGAGTGAAAGAGCCAATTACTATATATGAAGTAGGAGGCATTGGTGGTGAATACAATCTTTTTTTACCTCAAGAAGAAGAAGAAGTATTATTCGATATTCGAGAACCCATACCGATCCATTACACAATTTTGGAAGAAAAACATATTAGTAAAACTATTTTCAAGGGTAGTTTAGTCAAACTTTCCACCAAGGGAGCAGAGATTTACTCTGAAAATAAAGAGGAGGGATGTATACCACCAGGACTAAGTAATATAAAATTGAACCTCTTAACACCAAAAAAAGCAGGAGAATTGAGTGAAGATATCTATGGTAAAATTTTGGAAAAACAAACCGATACAGGTAATTTTTATATACGTTTCACAGCTAAAACTCCAGGCTTAGTAGCAAAATTAGATTCACTAATTGATGAAATTAGTGATCAAGAAAAACGGGAATAGGTTAAGTAAAGTAAAGTAAAGTATTGTATTGTCGCAATATAAATTACTTATAAAAATTATTAAAATCTTTATTAAGAATTTTATTTTTATATTCAAAACTGGTAAGTTATTTATGCAAAATTAAAAATCAGAAATAGAGATGAAATATTTGTCTTTCGGTAAACTAACTTCCCACTCATAATTACTGATAGCAATCCATATTCTCAAGCATAACGCTCAAAAATATGGTGTTGTCAGTCAGAAGTTTGTACAGCAGATTCCATGCTTATGAGGTATAGTGCCAAATTAAAATTCCAATGCATCAAAGCCTCCTTAGAGTTGGTGTACCTCACATACCTCAAAAATGCTGTATATAGTAATCCTAGTGTAAACGTGAAAAATTTGTTAGGCAATACAGTACGCAAGCAATTCTATAATTTCAGCCTGTTCTCTGTTTCAGATTGGTACAGCCTGCCCGTAGTTTATGATTTATGGCTGTTATATTACTGTTCTGAATGCAATTTTTTATCACTACAAAAAAATGTTAAAGTTAATATTTTTAGGGTCAGGGTCAGCTTTCACTGTTGGAGCTGACAATTTTCAATCAAATATGCTTCTAGTCACGGAAAAAAATCAGAAACTATTGATTGATTGTGGTACGGATATCAGATTTTCTCTACATTCAGCTGGCTTTTCTTATCGAGATATCACCGACATTTATATTAGTCATCTGCATTCAGATCATGTCGGAGGACTTGAATATGTTGCTTTTAGTACCCTATTCAACCCAAAATGTAAAAAACCTACTCTCCATTTGAGCAAAGATATATGGATTGACCTATGGGATAGAACTTTATCTGGTGGTTTAAAATCCATACAAGGAGATATTACCCATTTAGAAACTTATTTTGATGTCGACAAAATTGACAAAGATGATAATTTTATTTGGGAAGGAATTCAGTTTAATTTAGTGAAGGTTATTCATGTGAATAATGGATTTTATATTATGCCTAGTTATGGGCTATTCTTTGAATTAGAAGGAAATAAAGTATTTTTATCAACAGATACACAGTTTTGTATAGAAACAATCGGAAAATTTTATGAGGAAGCAGATATTATTTTCCATGATTGTAACGCATCAAGTTATCATGTTCCTGTTCATGCTAATTATCAAGAACTATTAACCTTGCCAGACGAAATCAGACAAAAAATTTGGTTATATGGTTATCAGCCAGGAGAACTTCCTGATGCAAAACAAGATGGATTTCGTGGTTTTGTAACCCGTGGTCAGACTTTTGAATTTTCGGCACACCCCAACTAGTACCAGAAGTCATAAGTTTGAGAAGGGTACAATTATTTTTTTTTAATAATCCTTGATATACAAGGCTTTTATCTCCTAACATCCGTTATCCATAGCACTACCAAAGCACGTTATAACATTTTTGAAGCACCAAACCTATGAACAGTCAACTTATTACTCCTTCGGAGTGAATCCTGCGGATACGCTTCGCGAGCGCCATTTGCTTTATGCCGGGGAACCCGTCCACCGCAATGGCTCACTTATTACTTATTACTTATTACTTGCGCGTAGCGCTATACAACTCCAATTCATTGCCTCTAAAAAGGATTCAAAATGATGGTAAAGTAAACACCATTTTCCTGCAATGTATTTTTATCTCCATCTATTGACACTAAAGGAATACCCCAATCTAGACGTGCACTAAGCCACTGTTCTAATTGTAAACGCAATCCCAATCCCATAGAAACTAACGTATTGGGATTAAGGCTAGAATCAAGATTTTCTCTCCCAGAAGTATTCCAACCACTACCAAAATCTACAAATGGAGTTACTTGGAGTAGGCTATTTTCCCCAGAAAAGCGAGCTATGGGAATCCGTACTTCTGCCGACACAAAAACCCCATTATCTGCCAGCAAGGCATCTTGACGATAACCTCGGACATTATTCAGACCACCTAAAGCAAATTGTTCAAAAGGAACAAGTGGTGTGCCTGCTAACTGTATATCCCCCCGCAATACTAACAGAGTATCACGAGCCAAAAGACGCACCCATTGTGCTTGCCCTCTCCAATAAAAAAAACGGGTATCGGGAGCAGTTTCGTTAACAGTGGCATTGAAGGCATCAAACCCTATATTAAATTGAGAACGCAGGGCAAAAACTTGCTGGCTGCTACGTTGGAACCATTCTTGAAAAAAACCCACGGATGTTACTCGTGTTCTTCCCTCATCGTCTGCACCAGAAGCCGAAAAGGGAATTTCACCATCCAGTAAGGTGTTTTTACTCGCCTTACGAGTCAAAGTTACACCCAATGCTAATTCATGAGTTGGTTTTTGGATGACTGGCTGGCGTAGGGTGAGTTCGTAAGAGGTAGAATTTGATTCAATGTCTAGGACATTGAATGGTTCCTCAATAACTTTATTCTCAGAAGTATTGAAGTTGAATGCCAAACTGCCGTTGCGAGGGTTAATAGGTAAGGTATAGCGCAAATCCAAACTGTTGCTACCATTAGTGTTAGCGTAGTTAGCACTAATACTATCGCCCAATCCCAGAAGATTGGCTTCATTAATTTGGATTTCACGCTGGAAACTTCCTACCGATGGGGTTCGCGCATTATCTAAAATTACTTGAACATTAAAAGTATTGGCTTCCTTTATCTGTATTTCTAGCAAACTTTCTCCTGGACGTGTTCCTGCAGAAAGTTCTGCCGATAGATTTTCAATCAGGGGATTGAGTTGCAAAAGTTGTAATGCTTCTAGTAAGCGATCGCGTTTTAATGGTTTACCTGTAGCAATAGCAATGCGACTACGGACATAGTTTGAGTTTAGCCTTTTGGTACCCCTAACCTTAATATCTTCAACTGTGCTCTCCAAAACTTGAATTTCCACCACACCGTCTTGAAGTTTTTGTGGTGGAATGTATGCTCCACTCGTAATATAGCCATTATCGATATATAATTTCGTAATTTCTGAGCGTACTTTAAATAGTTCTACCAAACTAATGGGTCGATTAGTATATTTATTGGTAATTTTGGCAAAATCTTCTTGACTAAAAACACTACTGCCTGTGATCCTAAATTTCTTTACTGTAATAGTTTGGGCAGATTCACTGGGTACAATTTCCGGTGGTACAGAGGGTTGGGTGGCAGGAGATGGCAGTAACTCTTCTGGTGGTGGTAGGGGTGTAGGTGGTTTTGGTTCTGGTAACGATGGAGTTGATGGCTGTTTATCCCTCAAAACTGGTGGGGAAGTAACTCTGGGACTTTGCTGATTTTGTGCTCTTTGGGTTGTATTAATTATTTGTGCTTTAAGTGGTTTGATTGTTGAAACGGTTGGTAATAAAAATAAGCTTAAAAAAAATATACAAATTTGGTATTCAATTTGAAATATAATCCTCGATTTTCCAGACATGATAATATTTTTCCTCCATTACTCTAGCCAGAGGAAAATACAAACATACTTGCACAGATTATCATACGTCATGAATCAATCCTAATAGGCACGCTTATTATATTCTAGTTATAGTTTTTACATTGTATCTGACCACCCTACTGCTAGCATTGTAATATCGTCAAACTGTTGCGCGTCGTCAATGAAAGTGAACAAGTTAGTTTTGATATTTTCAATTAAATTCGCAGCAGATGTCTGTGGCTGTTCTAAAATCTCTATTAATCGCTTGTCCGTAAATAACTGACCATCAGGATTTTTGCTTTCAGTCACGCCATCGGTGTAGCTGATTATAATATCACCTGGCTCTAGTTTAATTTGCTGAATTTTATACTCCATACCAAGTATTATTCCTACTGCTGCTCCAGTAGATTTCAGAGTTTTCTTAATGCTTCCGTTATTAACTACAAAAAGCGGTTCATGACCTCCATTGATGTAAGTTAGTAAGCCAGTTTTTGGATCTAAAACTCCAAAAAATAATGTGGCAAACATACTCATTTGCCAGTGATTTTGAGCTATATACTCATTAGTTTGCGAAACAGCTTGAAGGGCATTAACGTGAGCCAAGTTAGTCATAGATGAACCAATCCAACCACCAGGAACAGGTTCATACTTTTTGAGAATATGAGATGCAATACCTCGTAATGGGCTTTGAGATGAAAAAATGCGGATCAAACTGCGTATCAGAGCCATAAACAACGCCGCACCTACACCCTTATCGCATACATCAGCAATTACTAGCCCCACCTGATTATTAGAAAGTTCAAAAGCATCGTAGAAGTCACCGGCTACCTGACGTGCAGGATGAAAATAGGCTGCAATCTCCCAATTAGCTAATTGGGGGGCTTTATAGGGTAGAAAATCTATCTGAATCTGCCGCCCCTTTTCTAGTTCAGCATCAAGTGCTTTTGAATATTCATCTAGTTTTGAGTAAAGGCGAGCATTTTCCAATACTAAAGACATTTGCTCAGCAGTAACCTGCATTAAATTAGCTGCTTCTTTGGTGAAATGCCCTGCTTGGGAGTGTAGTAGGGTGATAATTCCCAGCAATTCATTTCTCCTAAGAATGGGAACTGCTAAAGCAGAACGCACAACATAAGGCTGGTTGGGCAAAGTTAGCCAGCGTTCATCATCCTTAGTGTCAGTTATTAATCCTAACTTTTTGTGGCGGATTACCCAACCAGCCAAACCTTTGTCTAATACATTACCTATTAGCAGCTGACACTGTTCCTCTGTCACTTCTGTGCGTGATAGGATTGCTTCAGATACTTTTCCACTAGACTCCAGCAAAAATAGACTACCTTTCTCGGAGGCTGTTTGCTCAGTAGCTACATCTAATGTGGTCTGTAATGCTGCTTTCAAAACTTCACCTTGGCATGAAGAGCGCGCCATATCAACCAACTTCTCCAGCAGTTGAGATTGAGCATGGAAAGCTGCTTCCTTATTTTTTAGTGCTGCTTTGAGTTCTGCAACTTGTTGCCGGAGCAACTCCAATTCTTCGTAATCACTTTCTTTGGATTGATTATACACACCCATCCTTTCCCTTTGATTAAGTATATATCTCAGATAAATAAACTACAAAATTAGGACTAACCCACTGTACAAATTCATCATTTTGTGATTTGACGAAAATACGTTGTTTCAGGCGTTTGTCAATCATCCTTTGATCAATAGACATCACCTAAAAGTATGGAAAAATCAAGGTTTAATGCCCGAAAACCATACTCCATATTTGGGTTTTCCTGTCAATGGGTAAGTCCTATATTATAGCCCTTTCAAGGTGATTAACGTAGATACGTTGTTTCAGTACTATCATCTTGATCGCTCTGCTCAGATTTTGGGCTTTTTGAAGGTTGAAATGACCAATCTTCGTTCCAAATTTGACTTAGTCCTATCTTATTACAATAAAAATGTTTCTATTCCGGTTTTCAACTCGCTCATACAAATATTTATCAACCCCTTGAATTGCCAGATAAATACCCAAACCACCCATAGCTCTTTCTTCTAAAGGCTTTGTCAAGTCCTCCTCTTCTATGGTAGCTGTTGCGTAAGGATCGTACCTAGCACCTGTATCCTCAATAGAAATGGTTAAATTCGACTCTTTGATATCAGCAGACAGGTCTAATTCTCCCTTTAACCCTGCTTCTTCATAGCCATGAGTGATAATATTAGTGGCAACTTCATCTACTGCCAAACGGAGTTTATAAGTAGTTTTTTTATCCAAGCCTGCTGTTTGTGCTGCTTGCATTACATATTTTGCTATTTCTCCCAAGGAATCTAGGGTTCCTGATACAGTTAAATTTTCCATAGCTAGTAAGCATCTATGGTGGTGAACAATAGTTTTGACATCTACCCGTAGATAGAAATAATAGAAGTAATGTTACAGATGCCGTGCCCCTACTAACGTCGTCATCAAATTATGCAATGTGCAACCTTGTGTTCAGTTCAAGTTGCACATTGCGTCAAATTGGGATCTAACTTACCAATTTGCCACTGTTTCTTCGATCACCTGTCTTGCTTTTTTTAAGGACTGAGTGCGGGCATCTTCACCTAAGTTGATACTCTCGGCATGGATAAATTTAATGTCAGTAATCCCGATAAAACCAAAGGCTACCCGCAAAAATGGTTCTTGCATGTCATAAGCAGCCATAGCAGTTTCTGGTTGGTAACTGGCACCCCGAGCAGTGATAATCAGCATCTTTTTGCCTTGAACCAGTCCTTCATAATCCATTGTGAAGGTACGGTTGACTCGGATGATTTGGTCAATATAAGCCTTGAATGTAGAGGGTACATTGAAATTATACATTGGAACGCCAAAGACATACCGATCAGCAGCTAAAAACTCATCTACCAATTCATCAGAGGTTTTTATTGCCTCAACCATGTCAGAGTCACGCTCTTCTGGTGGTGTAAAAGCAGCAGCTACCCACTTTTCGTCCACATGAGGAACGGGATAATGACCCAAATCCCGATAAGTTATAGTATCGTCAGGATGAGCCGCTTTCCAGCCAGTCATAAATTCCTTTGAAAGGGTGCGTGAGTGGGATCTTGCTGAACGAGGGCTGGAATCTATATGGAGTATGTGCGCCATAAGTTAATTAATCTCCCGGTTAAAGATAAAGAAGTGTAAACAAATAACCAATCAGATTCTACTGTTTCAAGATAACTATGTAGTTATCTCATTCAGAACTATCCCATGATAGATAACATAATCAAACCTATACAGGACTTACGCAACGAAGATTTGTCATTGCGACCGAAACGAAGTGTAGGGAAGCAATCACAGGATTTTTGCGATTACGTCGCTGTCGCTCGTAATGACGCAGTGACGTTACTTTTGCGTAAGTCCTA
>JAAUYH010017261.1_pt1 | contig 16250 bp, 12 predicted proteins | sample 7278061 | NCBI WGS metagenome assembly JAAUYH01 (sample SAMN14350203, study PRJNA611818) | marine sediment metagenome | isolation source: surface marine sediment (0.6m) | place: French Polynesia: Moorea | collected 2018-08 | reverse complement strand
GAAAATGTTCCATCTTTAGGGACAATTATTCGGGAAAAATCTTCTTCTAACCCATTTGGTTGGTCATGGATGCCTCAATAACCCTTACCCCGAAATTTTGAGGGGATACATCAAAAGAGTATAAATTTTAGTAGAAAGGCAGAAAGATATATTAATGCTTGTGCTGCATTGTTAACTACTCCACAACATAATTTCTACTCTTCTCTTTCCTTTCTCGCCCATCACCATAATTGTAATATAAATCAACAAAAAGAAATATTAGAAAAAGTAGAAAAAAATCAGGAAGATATGAAACTATGGGCTAGTCATTGCCCAGAAAACTTTCAAAATAAATACGATTTAGTAGAAGCAGAAAAAGCAAGAATCTTAGGACAAAATTGGCAAGCACAAGAACTGTATGAAAAAGCAATTCAAGGTGCTAAAAAATCTGAATTTATCCATGAAGAAGCCATAGCTTACGAACGAGCTTCTGAATTTTATTTCGCACTGGGTAGAGAAGAATTCGGTAAATTGTATTTGAGAAATTCCCATCATTGTTACAGCCGTTGGGGAGCAAAAGCTAAGGTCAAACAGTTAGAACAAGAATATCCCCAGTATTTATTAGCAGTAACAAATCAAAACAAATCTAAAAGTATCCCTACAACTACATCTACCAGTGAAACAAATGGAGAATTACTCGACTTAAACACAGTTATTAAAGCATCTCAAGCAATTTCTGGTGAAATTAAGCTAGAACAACTCCTGGAAAATTTAATGAAAATTGTAATTGAAAATGCAGGGGCACAAAAAGGTTTTTTAATTCTCAATCATCAAGGTAGTTGGGTTATCGAAGCTCAAGGAACAGTAGATAGCGATAAAGTTACTATTTTGCAATCAATTCCGATAGAATCTATAAATTCAGAAACATCAACCTCTATCTTACCTACTTTCGTTATCAATTATGTCGCCCGCACTCAAGAATATATTGTTTTAAATGATGCAGTCCATGAAGGACAATTTATTAACGATCCTTATATTATTGCTACAGAAAGTAAATCAATTCTCTGTACTCCTTTACTTAATCAAGGTGAATTAAAAGGAATTGTTTATTTAGAAAATAATTTAACTACAGGTGCGTTTACTTCAGGGCGAATCGAACTTTTAAATATACTGTCAGTTCAAGCTGCTATTTCCATTGAGAACTCAAGGGTTTATCAAAACTTAGAACAAAGGGTAGAAGAGCGCACTCATGAACTTTCACAAACGTTAGAAATTCTCAAAGCCACTCAAGCTGAACTGCTGTTTGAAAACGAGTTACTCAGAAGTAACGAACAACCTTCGAGCTTTGAGTATCAAGTCGGGGGAAGTTTACCTATGGATGCTCCCACTTATGTAGTGCGCTCGGCAGATCGTTATCTCTACAAAGCGTTGAAAGATGGGGAGATTTGTCACATTCTAAATCCTAGGCAAATGGGTAAGTCAAGCCTCATGGTGCGTATGATGCACCACCTGAGACATGAAGGGGTTAGATGTGTGGCAATTGACATGAGTCGTATTGGTAGCGAAAACACTACTCCCGAACAATGGTATAAAGGATTTACCGTAGAACTATGGCGAAGTTTTGATTTGCTAGTTAATCTTAAAACTTGGTGGAATGAAAGACAAGATATTTCTCCCGTTCAACGGTTGAGTCAATTTATTGAAGAAGTTCTATTAGTTGAGATTGGTAATGAAGATGATTCTTCTTCGAGCAAAATAGTTATTTTTATCGATGAAATTGACATCATCTTAAGCTTGAATTTTCCCATTGATGATTTTTTTGCTTTGATTCGCTTTTGCTACAATCAGCGCAGTTTAAATCCAGATTATAAACGTTTAACATGGGTTTTCTTTGGAGTTGCGACTCCTAACGACCTAATTGTCAACTATAAAAGAACCCCCTTTAACATCGGTAAAGGAATTCAACTCGAAGGTTTTAAAGAGCATGAAGCCCAACCTTTACTTCAAGGATTAAATGAGAAGGTGAGCAATCCTCAAGTAATACTCAAAGAAGTGTTATTCTGGACAAATGGTCAACCTTTTTTGACTCAAAAGCTTTGCCAACTCATCCGCAATTCTTCATCCCCTATCCCTAATAATAAAGAAGCCGAATGGATTGAAAATTTGGTGCAAACCAACATCATCGAAAATTGGGAATCACAAGATGAGCCAGAACATTTAAGAACCATCCGCGATCGCCTTTTCAAGAACAAGCAATCTGTTAAAATATTAGAACTATATCGACAAATTTTGCATCAAGGAGAGATTGTTGCAGTCGATAGTTGGGAAGAAAGAGAATTACTTTTGTCGGGGGTTGTCGTCAAGCAACAAGGTAATTTAAAAATTCAGAACCGTATTTACAAATCTATCTTTGTATAAGATAAAATTTCATCAAAGTAAAGTCATTTCTATAAGAAAATCAGCCGGTGATTTCTGTGGATACCAAGAAAAAAGAGTTGATTAGTAACTATAAAAATCGGGGGCGTGAACATCACAAGAAAGGTCAAGCTCCAGAAGTTAAAGTTTATGATTTTCTTGATAAAGAAAAAGGAAAAGTTGCTCCCTATGGTGTCTACATTATCGTGTGTCCGTCAGCTTATCCCTTTCATTACAAAAGGGCATTTGCTTCTGACACAATCCCGCCACCTTACTGATTTATAGCTAGCAACCTACTCAGATTAATTTTCTGAGAACCAGCAAGGGGTTAATTCGTTCCTATTAGTCATTGGTTTGAATCCTTAGAGTCTGTATATCCACTGGTATGAACTAAGAGTGTTTATTAATACTGAGTCACAATCGAAAAATTGTGTCATATTTTACCTTTTGGGTTAGCCGTATCAACTTTTTTCACCTGTTTAGCAGGGGAGACTGTGGTCGGGTAGCAGGACTATATCGCTGGGTTCAGTCTTGTTCTGCAGGGTTTTACAAACCAGTCAGATCACACTTGAAGTAAACCAATGACTCATAGCGAGTGGATGAAACATATATAAAAGTTAAAAGTGAATGAAAAATTTATACCGGGCTTTAGATTGTAGTTGTAATATTTTAGACTTCATGTTCAGTGCAACTCGGAATACAAATGCTGCAAAACGCTTTTTGAGTAAGGTTTTGAAGTCTGAGCATAATCGGAAACCACGAGTTATTAATGTGGATAAAAATCCTTCCTTGGTATAATTAGTTGCGAGTATATGGCCCTTCAGTGTATAGGAAAAAACCTACATAATGTTCATATTAATCTAATCAAAAAAACATATTTTCATCGAAAATATTTATGAACTTGATATGAATTTAAAGCTGGATAAAATCGATTATTATAGTTTAGATAAAAATATTAAAGACAAAGAGAATCATAAAATAAGAATTAATGTTCGTGGGGGACCACATAAAGAGTTATTGTCATCAGCACAACAGATATGTTGATGTTTTATAAAATACCAGCAACTGTATCAAGCTCTAGTTTTTATGTTACAAGTTAATCTGCAAGTATTTGTCTCAAAACCTTGTAAACACTGGCTTGCAAATTTTAGAACGGGTCTAATATCACACACTTCCATACTTGTTTGATGCACTATCCTTTGGAACTACTGGCAGTTCCACTGATAGCTTGTTTAAACGACGACGGGACAGTGTGGAGTGATCTGGTACCTTTAACTCTATAGTAAACAGTGATTCTAAAAACCCCTCTGTTTGCCGTCCAGGCTAATGAAATACTGATTGAATCGTACCCATTGTGGCGATGCCTTCGGCTAGAGCCTGCGGCGTCGGCGGAGCCAAAGGTAATGTAGTTAGAGCCTGCGGCGTCAGCAGATCCGTAGGTGACATAGTCAGAGCCTGCGGCGTCGGCGTTAAACCTTACGGTATGGCTGCGCTCACGCCGTAAGGCGCGTCTTTGCCTCTAGCCTCTGCCCTACGGGCTTATCGCTATTTCACTGTAATAGTTGGAAGCTCCCTTTCGTCCTGTTTTCTATTCGTGAAGCCATTGCTTAATTACTTCCTCATTAACCCAAAAGGTAATACTGCCTCGTTGTTTGAGTGCCGCATCGTATTCTTTTCAGTTGCGAACTTTGTAATTAGCCTTGGCTTGCGTCCTCATTGTCTAAATCAAACAAAAGTGAATAAGTAAAATTTACCATTTTTCCTATTCATGCAACAAAGCCATAAATAATTAATGGAGGATCTAGTCAGATGTTTAACTATTCTCAAACATCAGAAATATTTGGAAGGTCTAATAATCTCTTGCATTTAAAAAACCTCGATCGCTATACTGCTTCAGATTCAAAAACGGACACTATTGTGATTGCTGACGAAGATCCCGAGGTGCAAGACGCTTTATCAGTAGCTGTTCGACAGTGGGCACAAGATGAACAAAGAAATGTGAAAACAATTATAGTTTCAGATGGACAACAAGCAGTAGATTATGTACAAGCTACTGATAAAAACCCACCCTTTTTGGTAATACTTGACCTACGTATGCCCAAGAAGAATGGACTCCAATCAGCTAAAGAGATTAATAAGCTTTTTCCGCAAATCCCAATTATTATGACTGCATCACATGATGAGAATGATCAACAATTAATCAAACAAGCTGATGATTTTGACAATCAGAATTCCCACATCGGCTTTATTATTCGCACTAACAGTCTTCCTCTCTTAAAAGTAACCTTGGAGTCGGAAATCAAAGAAGTCTTTTCAGGTAAGAAGCGAGCCCAGGAAAATTCAGACTTATTCAACACGTTTCAAGGTACTCTTAGTCAGCTATTAAGTAAGGTAAGTGGAACTTTTTAAATTCCTCTCCACCCACCTAAATCCCTAATGGTTCTAGAAGATTATCAAAAATCCGGTGTATTTGTAACTCGTACACCCCGACATAAATAACTCGCCAGTTTAGGCACAGTCCTGAAAGGACTGTGCCCCCTCCCCCCAAAGACTTTTGGTTTACTCAATAACTAAAAAAACTGGTGGGTTATTTCCGCCCCTCGGCACTAGTAAATTATGTTATCAAATTCGTATGTAAGGAGAAATTGGAGATGGAATTAACCCTGATGTCAGTTACTAAGGCTCTAATTACTGGGCTAACCTTAGGAGCATTATATCTTATTGGTAATCCCTATATTCGTAAGTTAGGTAGTAACGGCAGGGCGCTTGCTTATGTACTAAGTATTTTTGCTTGGCCAGGTATTCTGGTGGTTTGTCTTGCAGTCGCCGAAATTCACCTTGGTTTGCTGGTCTCTTTAACCGGTGCATTAGCTTTTGGTTTTTCTTTTGGTTCTAAGCAAGTTGTGGAAAATGTCGCTACCGTAGTCTTAAACTTACGAGATGATGTTTATCAAGTAGGGGATATTATTGGTTTTCCTGGTGATAATGATTTCTATCAAGTTGCTGCAATTAAAACTTCTAGTGTCAAGCTAGTTTCAATGGGGGGACATGCAGGTCGTATTCTCAACGTTTCTCCTAGCGCACTTGCACAAAAAGAATTTATTAACTATACCCAAGATGGTCATGGCACTTTGTGTAAATGGATTTTCCCCATTTCTTTAAAGGCTCAGATTGCCCAACCGGGTATGGGAGATATGACCAATATGGAAGATACTCTACTTAGGGCAGCTAAAGAGGTTCAAATTTGGATTATTCAGAATACTAAACACCCAGATGCCAAAGCGACCTTTGCTGCCGAAGCTGGTAAAGACAAAGGTCGTCAGGATGTTCCTGCTGGAGTATTTTTGACCAAAGTAGAAAAATTTATTCATCACTATGTTGTTGCTCTGTGGGTTCCAGGAGTTGAAATTTATAAAGTTGCTTCTATTAGTAATGAGCTACTTCATCGTGCTTGGTATTACGCAGTTGAATATCATAGCTTAGAGCTAGCCACATCAACTACTACAGATGATACAGATATGGTCGAAGCGACTCAAGCTATCGCTCTATCTCTCAGGGAAGGATTGGGTCACATGAATGGCTTAAATGAAAATCAACCCTTTAAAACCAAGGTTTAAGCTTATCAACTGCATATATCTGGAACAGTTACAAGTAACTGTTTTTCTTTTGCTGAGTATTAGACATCTCCGAAAAAGAATATAAAAGCCTTATGTAGTCAGGGGTGATATCTCATTTCTGGAGATGTCTATTAATTATCAATTCTCAAATATAAGATTTTTTCAGGGACAGACTACCGCCAACTAGAGAAAAACTTACTAATTTTTGTTGTTTTTTGTTAAACGATGAACTTGAAAAAGATGAATGTGAAAAACAAGTTACTGTGGAAAATTTCCAACGTTTGTTCTCTTATCCTAGCAGCTTCGATTGTTAGTGTTTGGTGTTTGGTGGAAGCTCGTTACGATCCGAATATTGGTCAGTTGACTAACAAACAACAAATCGATCAATATTTGCAAAGTAAAAATATCGATCCCAATAAGACTATTCCTACTGGAATTTTTATTCAATCGTTAATGTTTACAAGTTCGAGTAATGTTAATCTGACGGGATATGTTTGGCAACGATATAAAGATGATGATCGCCTTATAGAAGAGGATGACAAGTGTAATATTATTTTTCCTGAAGCTGTAGAATCGGGATCAAATGTCGATCTAAGGGTTGCCTATGAAAAACAAATAGGTCAAACTTTAATCGTTGGATGTTACTTTGAGGTTACCCTAAGACAGCGTTTTAACTATTCTAAATATCCTCTCGACCATAAAACAGTTTGGGTGCGAATGTGGAATCGAAAATTTAATAGCGATCGTATTCTCGTTCCCGATTTATCTGCTTATAGAGCAACAAGGGAAGAAGATGCATTTGGCTACGACCGAGAAATTGTTTTGTCAGGTTGGAAAATCAAAGAGACCTTTTTTAATTATCGGGATTTTGACTACGATACCAATTTTGGAATGGGTTATAAGATTCCCGAACGCGGTAAGCCGGAACTCTTTTTCAATATTGTTATTAAAAGAAAATTTTTGAATGGATTTCTAATTCATGTTGTTCCAATTATCGTCGTGGCGTTGTTACTCTATGGTGCATTGATGATGATGACGGAAGACATTGGTATGGCGCAAAAATTTGGGCTCAACACATCGGCAACAATCAGTTTTTGTTCCGGTCTGTTCTTTATTTTGCTACTTGCTCAAACTCAACTGCGCGAGACATTTGCAGGGGCTGGAATTGTTTATATTGAATATTTTCATACGCTAATGTACCTTGCTGTTTTGGCGGTATCTATCAATGCTTATTTATTTGATTGTGGAGGAAAATCATGGCTAGTGCGTTGGATTCGGTATCAAAATAATATATTACCCAAAGTTCTATTCTGGCCGGTGGTGTTAAGTATGTGGGCTATCGTGACATGTTTTGTATTATTACCTGAAGAAAAAATATCTCAGGAACAGGTCTTCTTACAAGAAGCAGAAGCAAATTGCTTAAGTTTTTGTTCCCTAAAAGTTACATCTGCAAGCCAAAAAACATCCCACAATTCTCAAAAACACTCTGATAGTGAAAAAGCACATGACCTTCTACAAGCTTAAGTAAGTTAGATTTATTGTCGTTAGTTTCTTTGACCAATTGCTAATTTTAGTATGGGAATTATGATTCCAAAATCTGTGTGGCTGTTGATATTACTTGTTTATGTCTAAGAATTTATGTCTACAAACTTCTCAGGTCAAAACCTCCAAAATCGTTCTTTCAAAGGTCAAAACTTAGCTGGTGCCAATTTTTATAATGCAGATATTCGCGGCGCTAATTTTACTGGTGCGAATCTACAGGGAGTAAATTTTATTAGCGTAAAAGCTGGTTTGCAAAGATATTGGATGATTTTTTTGGTTATGATTTCCTGCTTACTGTCGGGAATATCAGGATTTTTATTGTTGTTTAATGGGATTGTCACATCCTATATATTTTCTACATCAACTATTGAATATCGAGTTGTTGGCTGGATATCAGTGGTTGTGACAATTATTATTTTTGCCATTATCCTTAGCCAAGGAATAAGAGCTTTAGCTATAGCCTTTACTGCAGCCATAATCTTCGCTTTTGCGTCAGGGGGAGCTATAACCGTAGTTTTTACTAAGAGCGCAGTTTTTACTATTGCAGGAGGTGGAGCCATAGCTTTCGCAGGAGCAGGAACTGCAGCCTTTGCTGTAGTTGGAATTGTAGCTTTCGCGGTAGCTGGAGCCACAGCCTTTGCTGGAACCGGGGTCTTCGCGATTGCTGCAGGGGTCACCATAACTCCAGCAATCGCTGTTACTGCTGTTGCTGCTAGAACTGCAGGTGTAGCCGGAGGATTAGCTGGAACTGTAGCGATCGCTGGATCAATAATAGGTACTTATATTAGTTGGCGAGCAATCAAGGAAGATCAAAAGTATACTTTAGTACGTAGGATTGCGATTACCTTCGCTGCTTTTGGCGGTACAAATTTCCATAATGCAGATCTAACAGATGCTGATTTTACTGGTGCAATTCTGAAAAATACAGATTTTAGCCAAGCCAAACTAACCCGTACTCGTTTTTACTCAAATAAAAAAAGTCACTGTGTGAAAGTTGACGATACAATATTAGCTGACCGAACTGTTCTCAATTTACTCTTCACTGGTAATGGTCGTGGGAAATCTTATGCTGGTGCTAACCTTAGAGGTGCAAATCTCCGAGGTGCGGATTTAAAAGAAGCAAATCTCAAAGATGCTGATATTAGAGAAGCTACCTTCCAAGGGGCTTGTTTGGAATGGGCAAATTTAACTTTCACTACTGCTATGGACACTAATTTTACTAATGCTCTGATGAGTGGTGTTTGTATTGAAGGCTGGAATATTCAAAGTACCACTAAGTTAGATAATGTAGATTGTCGCTTTGTCTACCTGCGAGAAAATCCCAAACCTGGAACTGATGACAGGGAACGTCGTCCTAGTAGCGGGGAATTTCTCCCGGCGGAATTTACCAAGTTATTTGCAGACATTTTAAATACTGTTGATTTAATTTTTCAAGATGGTATTGATTGGAATGCTTTGATTGCGGCTTTCAAAAAAGTGCAACTAGAAAATGGAGATACTGAATTAGCGATTCAAAGTATGGAAAGTAAAGGTGATGGGGTAGTGGTTGTCAAAGTTGCTGTCCCTGGTGATGCGAATAAGGAAAAAATTCATAATGATTTTATGCAAAATTATCAAGTTGCATTGCGAGAAGAAGAAATGGAAAAGGATTTGCTGCTCGATAAGACTGATAGCTTACTTTCAAAAAATGAAAATACCTCAATAGTCACGCGATGGTATCCAATGCATTAGTTATACCATGTTTGCTAGAAATTAATTCTCAACACCTATGAGTATTCAACTTTTGGTCGTTATAGACGCGGTCTGTTGTGAATAGCGCGTAGCCTTATATCGTTTACTGAACTTAATTAATTATGGTTAATAATCAAATGGTTGCAATTCCCGAAACCTTTAATCCCAATGATTTTTGGCAATCATGGCAGGAATATCGAGATTACCTCTATGCTCGCTGTCTCAAGTGGATGGGTGGTAACTCCATGGAAGCTGAAAATGCGCTCAGTCGGGCGATGCTCAAAGCTTGGGAGAAGATGCAACAGTATGCTGGGAAAATCACCAATTTAAAAGCTTGGTTGACGAGACTGACTCATAACCTCTGTGTGGATATTCATCGAGAGCACAATCGTGGTGCGAATAGGGTTGAGGATATAGAAGCGATTCCAGAGGAAAAAGCGTTGGTATCTTTTGAAGATACACCTTTTAGGGTTTTGGAGATTGAGGAGAAAAAAATGGCGATACGGGGTGCGATCGATAATTTACCGATAAGGTTGCGGGAAACATTTATTTTGCACTTTTATCATCAGCTTTCTCATCAAGAGATTACTGAAAAGCAGGAAATTGCTTACGCGAATGTTTGTAAGCGAATATCCCAGGCGCGGAAGATTTTGCGAGAGCAGTTAAGGAAACATTTTATAGAGGAGAATGAGACTGATAACGAAAAATCAAATCAGACCGAGGATGTTCAAATTGAATCCAGTACATCAATTTCAGTTGTAGGAGATAAGAATCAAAAAGAAGCTCTCAGCTACCAATCTTCTGCAAATGTACACCCTGAGAATTTAGATGAGCGAGTAAAAATGTAATTAAACAAATTAGCGAGGAGAAGCACCAAGAGGAGTTAGGAGAACTACCAGAACTGAAAAAGTTCTTAATCTCTCAGTTACAAGTAAATAATAGCGAAAATATCAACCAGGCGCACATTACCCATTCAGGCTTCGGGGAAAGTAGCGCCACCTGGTTGTTGCGTTTTGCGTTACCAATCATGGGGTAAAAATGGCACTTATTGGTACAACAACAATTTATATGTTACTAAACCAATTTTTCCAACTTGATAAACCAAAAAATTGAGCAAGTATAAGCATTTAGACAAGGCTGGAACCCCTGCTCATAAGTAGTTATAATAATTACACAAAGGACAAAGTTGAGTGGACTTGTACGATAACCTCAACGAGAAAAAGTAAGTCAAATAATAAATGGAGTATGTTCTCCTAATTAAAACGCGAAGACATTTTCTCTTGTTTTACCCCCTATTTTCCTTAACCGAACAGTATTGGTATAGATCCTAGGGTTGCAGCCAGGGGCATTTCGTAAGAATAAAGCTGCAACGGAATTCGGAGGAGATGGAGTCAGGATTAGTCGAAGGGTTCAGCGTTCGGGCGAGATATAAAGAGTAGGGAAAGAAGGATAGAAGAACAATTCACACATTCGGTTTGGAGTTCGTCTTAAGTGTAGAACGAAAACCAGCAGAGTAAATAAAATCTATACTCTGCGACGTACAAGGAAAGTATGGAAACAGGTCCATGTACAAGTCTATCCACCCAGAAAATCATTCAGAAATGGAGTCAAATATTGCGTACCTTAAAGATAAATAACGAAACAGAAATAGAATCGTACGTGAGGTATGACGATCTAGCCAGGATCGCAAAAGTGGTCGCCGACAGGAATGTAATACTAACAATCCGCGAAACAGGTCGGGCAGCAGTACAAAGAATTAAGCAAGACCACCCGTGTAAACCTCATCAAGTGTTGGAGAAATCGATATCGAACAAGAAAGACCGGTGTGTCGGCCTAAGTGAGGCGGAAGTGAAACAATGGGAAGGTTTAATAGGGCATAGAGATAGACCCAAGCCAGAGGGCGGTGGCATCGAGGTCAAGGGAATTCGGACGCAGAAGACGCACAGGTGCGGCAAAGGAGAGGAAGATTGGTTCACCTATATCGGTCCAGTGGGCGAGAAGTATACCCCCCCAGAAGAAGAGACGGAACCGGCCTACAAATCCTGGGTCACGAAAGCGGCGATAGCAGCAGATGAAAGCAAGGTGCCAGAAGACGCATTGACGGGAGATTACGACATCCACGAAATCATGTACGGAGAGCACGCAGGGGCAGTCCTACCAGGCACGTTAGTACCGTCAGATAGCTACGACGAAGAAGAGCTACTCGCGGCGTTAAACCTAGCTTGCGGAGAAGGACGTAACAAAGGCGGTCATGTATTCATGCACGGACCGCAACATTCGTATGTACCGCACGTAAACACCACGGGTTCGGAGTCGTTAGCCATGACAAAGGTACCGCTGCTGTACGACACCCCGCTCCTACTGATCGGTAAGCTACCAACGAACGCAGTAAATAGTTGGCTGTCCAGAGAGGACAGGGGCAGCGCATTGATCGAATTTACTAACGGCGCAAAGGTGCACGTTGTGATGATAGAGAACGAGTCAGAGGTGGACAAATTATACAAGGCAATGGGCAGACCGGGCTGGGCGAGGTACAGTACGGTATTCCAAATGCTACATGTCTACAAAACAAACCTAAGCAGTCTCTCGGCAGGGACCGGGGAGCCAGGGACCCGAGCCCGCCAGAAGTTGCTCGAATGGGATTTATGGTGTAAAGCGGTAAGCAAGAACATCCAAATGTCACAAGGTTTAGTGGATGAATACAGAAGTCGCGTCGGCGAGGGCTCAGGCACGTACATGAAGATGGAGCAGTTAATGTATCAAACAGTACCACGTGTGAATGTTGTTGAAGTAAGCAAGATGACAGCAGAGGAGAAAAGCCAGGTAGCAGTAGAGATGTACAGGGAGATTGAGCGACTATTGGGGACCTACGCAACATATAAGCAGATGAAGACCACGGGGACAACAAACCAAGGGAAAGCGGAACTAGCATACATCAGTAAGTTGAAATCGGACGTACAGGTAAGGCAATTACCAAAAGCAGCTAGGGCAAGTGATGTTCATCCAAAACCTTGCAGAGATTAACAACCCGCACTGCAAAATCAGGCGTTGCATAAATGAGGGATGAATTTAAAAAATTTATCCGGCTAGTCTAGCCCCCTAAATCCCCTATTATGGGGGACTTTGAGAGATATTTCCCCCCAAAAAAAAATTTGGGGGGTTAGGGGGGCAAAATCATCCCCTAATTAAGCAACGCCCAAAATCAAATGTCCTGTCTGTAACTGGTATCATTTCATTCATTTTGAATTACTATACCCGAGAAGGCTTACGCCAATAAACTTTTTCGGTGATTAGCGTTTATGTATAATTTTAAAATCCCCAAAAAATATATATTTATTGCTATAGGTACAGCAATTGGAATTTTAAGTATCCTATTCATTAGTAACTTAGTTTCCGAGAACATATTACCCAAAAAACTCAAAATCGCAGCAGGTAAAAAAGATGGAGAAAGTTATATCATTAGTGAAGCGATCGCCAAGGTTGTTGCAGATAAAACCGGAAATATCCAAATAGATGTTTGTTAAACAGATGGGACGGACGATAACCTCAGAGCAATAGAAGGGAAAGAGTTAGAAGGTAAGAGAAAAGAATGCGAACCCGGTCAAGTCGATTTAGCAACAGCACAAGCAGATCGTTTATCATCAAGTATGCCAGTTCGTTCCATAGCAATACTTTACGAAGATAACCTGCAATTACTTGTTAAACCTGAAAAGTTAGGATTTGATTCGGAAAACTTGGAGCAAAAATTTCAGTTATCAGATCTCAACGGAAAAATAATTGTCACACCTAAAGGTAGCGGACAACGACAATCTCTAACTACTATTTCAAAATATCTTGATTTTTCCCCCAAACATTCAGATAGCAGTACCACAGATGAGGGAGATGCTTTATTTTATATTCGGAGTCTGGGTAATCAAAAAATTTCACAGTTGATCCAAAAAGGTTGGCGACTTGTATCTATAGAAAATGCATCAGCTTTGCAAAGTAGGGGATATTACTACTATAGAAAGTCAAAAATTCCTAAAAACAACTATAAAATCGATCCTCAAGAAGAAATACAAACAATTGCTATTGACAGATTATTGTTAGCACACAAAAATGTTCCAGATTGGGCGATCAAAAGAATTGCAGAAGTCCTAGATAAGCATAATAAAGAAATCGAAAATGAAATTGTACGCAAGAATAAAAAAGCAGTCGCTTCCCTAGTAAGAAACATCAAAAAACCTGATAATAATCTAGACGTTAACATACATCCGGGAGTGGATGCTTATTATGAGTCAAAGGAAGACTCTGTGATTGCAGAAAAAGCTGATTTTATTGCTGTGATATTGACAATTATTGGTCTAATGTATTCAGGATATTTAAACCTCAAAGATTTACAAGCAAATGAAACAATTAAGCAGGTAATAGATTTAATTCAGCAATCTTTAGATGAAGTGAATCAAGTAGATGAAGATTTAAATTTACAACTAAAAAAATTATTTCAGCGATATAAAGAAGTCAATTTAATTTTCGAAAAAGCTAGTGTTTCTTTAGATAGTCAAGGATTTTATGCATTTAGTGAAGTATATAAATCAGCAAGGGAAATAATAGAGAAGGAAATTGAAGAAAAGCAAAGAAGAATTTCATCGGGTTATGTTCAGGAACTAGTAGATTTCCTCAAAACTCAAAAAAACCCCGAGCAAATGTCAAAAGAGCTAGAAAAAATGTTCATCGAGAGAGCAAGCAGCTTACTCAAAGATGAAATATTTTCTCGGGAATCATTTCAAACATTTACTGAAGCTTATGACATTGCTAGATACACAATAGAAGGGAGAAAACAGAATGACTCAAATGACAAAGTTATTTTAAATGGTTCAAATAGTCTAAATGGGTATAAAGTAGTTTTCCATAAAACTTAAAGAATGGCAAAAAGCTACTGGTTTTTCTATAGAAGAATTGGGATGTGAATCGTCTGAAATTCCTGGTAATTAACTTATTGAGAATTTTATAATTGGGGAGTTAATCACCATGTTTGGGCTAAATCGCCTCACTATTAAATCTAAACTACAGATTATGCTGCTGGTTGTCAGTTTGGGGTCGATTTCAGTGGTAGGTTACATAAATTGGAGTAAAACCAAAGAAAGTCTAACAAAACGCATTTTTGAACAGCTTACCAGTGTTCGGGCTTCTAAAGCTTACCAAGTTGAATCTTATTTTAAAACTGTGCATCATCACATTGAAACCCTTTGTGAGGATCGCATGGTAGTATCTGCAATGATTGAGTTTAAACAGGCATTTGCACAACTAAATCAAGTCTCTGTTGCACAGGATTGGGATCGAAAAATTGCAGCTTACTACAAGAAAGAGTTTTTACCTCGACTTGCAAAAAATATTATAGGTACGCCTGTGTTTGAAACCTATCGTCCCATAAGTTCCCCATCTCGCTATCTCCAATATCACTACATTGCTAATAATCCCAACTCTGTGGGTAAGAAATATAAATTAGAACAAGCAGAGGATGGCAGTAACTATAGTAGGATTCATGCTAAATATCATACTCTATTTCATAATTTAATTAAAAAGTTTAATTATTATGATTTATTGCTGATTGATAGCAAAACTGGCGATATTATTTACTCAGTTGATAAAGAGACAGACTTTGGTGTCAACTTAGAACGAGGATCATTACGTACCAGTAATTTGGCAGAGGTGGTTAAAAAAGTTCGAGCCAATCCTGGCCGTGGAGCGGTTCAAATGGTTGATTTTCAGTTCTTCAAACCCTCTTACAACGCCCCTGCAGCTTTTATTGCAGGTCCAATTTATGACGGTAATACAGAGGTAGGGATTCTCGCCATTGAATTGTCTGTGGATGAAATTAATAACGAATTGACTGGTAACCGCAACTGGAAGCGAGACGGTTTAGGCGATACAGGAGAAACCTATCTAGTAGGAGCAGATTTATTAATGCGTTCTGTAGCTCGTCCTCTACTAGAAGATAGAAAATCATACTTAAATAAGTTACGCGATCGCAATATAAAAAATACGACTATTGAGCAGGTTATAAAATTAAACACATCCATTCTCTTGAAAAAAGTAAATACAGCTGTTGCAAAAAAGGCAATCTCTGGTAAATCGGGTACTCAAAAGGGTTGGAATTATTTGGGTGACGCAACCCTCAGTTCTTATTCTCCAGTCAATATTCCTGGTGTTAATTGGGCAATTATTGCTGAGATGGATATAACCGAAGTATATCAGCCCATCAGGGAACTGCAATTTTATTTTTTAGCTTCCACCGTAATTTTAGTGTTGCTGGTTCTTCTCTATGCTGTCATTGCTGCTCAGCAATTTGTAAAACCCATTGAGAGTCTGATTGAAAGTTCCCTGAAGGTGAAAGCAGGTGAATTAGATACGGAGGTTGTATTCAATACGAAGGATGAGTTTAACGAAATTGCACAGGTTTTTAATGACATGGTGCAGCAATTACGTACTTTCAGTACATTGCTGGAGGAAAAAACTCAAGAAAACGAGAACCTACTATTAAACATTTTGCCCCATTCAGTTGTCGAGCGGCTCAAGAAAGGCAATATAGAAATTGCCGATCGCTTGCAACAAGTAACAATAGTTTGTATCCGTATTGGCGGTTTAATGAAGATAACCACAAATGATACTGTAGAAGAAACTGTCAAGTTATTTGATGAACTTATTAATACTTTGGATGAATCAGGGGAAAAATATCAGCTGGAACGGCTGTCTATTCTTGGCGATCGCTATCTAGTGGGTTGCGGACTAACGAAAGCACAACTGGATCATGTCAATCGTAGTGTAGAATTTGCTTCTCTAACACTCAATATTATCAAACGTTTTAACCAAAAGCATAATATTAACCTTAGCCTCCAAATTGGTATTCATACAGGTTCTGTAATGGCAGGAATTGTAGGAAAGCAAAAATTCCGGTATCAGGTATGGGGTGAAACAGTGGATATT
>JAAUYH010099451.1_pt1 | contig 16251 bp, 10 predicted proteins | sample 7278061 | NCBI WGS metagenome assembly JAAUYH01 (sample SAMN14350203, study PRJNA611818) | marine sediment metagenome | isolation source: surface marine sediment (0.6m) | place: French Polynesia: Moorea | collected 2018-08 | reverse complement strand
GTAATTTAATCAAAGTTAGCTCTATAGCTAACTTGATAAAAAAAGGCAAATTTTGATAACCATTGTCCTGTAAGCCTTATAAGTTCGTTACGAAAACTGTCCGAACCATTGATACGCAAATTTTGTTATTTAGGTGTTCAATAAAACGTCCGTATAATTAGACTTTGTACTATCTAATACAGTACGAAATTTCCGCTCTCTAAAATCGCGATCGCTTCTTACTTTTCTAATTTTCCATTTTGAAGCCTTGAATTCATTATCGTGGTTTAAGTAATCAAAGTTTAAAACACCCTCACTTAATGAGATAGGTGAACATTGCTAATTTCGATATTTGATGATTGGGTTGATATCACAAACGATAAATAGTAGAACGATCTACATTGAATGTCTTAGCTAACTCAGTTGCCGACAATAAGATTATTGAGTTACATTTGTATGGTTTGCTTGATTTTTTAAACAATCATATAAATGTTCTTACTTGCTTAAAGATTATCAAAAGATAAATCGCGTAGAAATAATGACGTTTGAATTACCCGAAATTGGTTTTGTATTTTGGCTTGTTGGTAACGGAGATAGTACAACAATAGTCGTCAAAAAAGATGTAGTAATACAGTTAGATTTGCATCAGTTAAAAAAAGCCGAAGAGGATGGTGACGATCATTCCCTAATTATAGATGAACTAGAAAGGTTACTTCCAGAAAAAGACGGTAAACCATATCTATCAGTTTTTGCCCTGACCCATCCAGATAAAGATCATATTGGTGGTTTTGAAGATTTTTTGGCTCGAATTACTATAGGAGAGATCTGGTTTACCCCACGAATTTTCAGAGAATACAATAAGGATCTTTGTGACGATGCTGTTGTTTTTAAAAAAGAGGTAAAGAGGCGAAGAGAAATAACCATTAAGAAAGGTGGAGAGCCTGATTCTGGCAACAAAATTCGTATCATCGGACATGATGATATTCTGAATAACGATAAATACAAAGGATTTCCTGAAGAATGTAGGACAATTCCTGGTAATCCTATTTATCGGCTTGACGGTAAAGATTATTCAGAAGATGAATTTGAAGCGTTTATCCATGCACCCTTTAAGGATGATAGCTCAAGCGATCGCAATGATACCAGCTTGGCGATGCAAGTTTCACTTTGGGATGGCGATAAATGCTTAAAAGGTCTATTTCTGGGGGATCTAAAATATCCAACCATCAAAAAGATTTTTGATACGACAAAGGAAATGGATCGGGCTGAAAAGCTTGAGTACAATTGCCTTCTTGCTTCTCATCATTGTTCTAAGTCAGTGATGTATTTCAAATCCGAAGGAGAGGAAGAAGAAACACTCAAGCAAGATATTCTCGACGAGTTTGAAGAAGCAGCACTCGACGGGGCTTACATAATAGCAAGCTGTGAATCTGACTTCACTGATGAAAAAGGTAAGAACCCCCCTCATGCCAAAGCTAGGGACAGATATGAGGAAATTGTAGATTCTGGGAAATTTCTATGTACTCACGAACATTCTTCTAATGCTACTAATCCTGAGCCTATCAAATTTGAGTTAGAGGAAGAAGGAATCTCTTACATAGACCCTGTTGGAGAAATAAGCGAATCTAAAGATAGCAATTCTCTTGATTTAGCTGATAGCATTTTGGCTGCTAGAGGCAACAATAAACCACCAGAAAAGCCAGTAGGTTTTGGGTAATTTATCTTCCCCTACACGCTTAAATTATGACTGAACAGCAAATAGCAATCGACCAAATTAATGATATAGCAGTCTCATCTGAAGGATTACTAACAGTTGTTAAGGTTAAAGAACCTAAAGAACCAGAAAACTCTATCTGCATAGATATCTCTATCAAAACTGGACATCTGCCAAGAGTTACTGAAGGTTTGTTATATAGAGGGCGAGAGCGATTTTTAATTTCTGTCCCAGCCGATTTTCCTTTTGCACCGCCTAGCATTTTAGTATCCCATACCCGCTTTGCAGGATTTCCTCATGTACAGTGGCAACACTGCTTATGTTTATATCAAGCTCCTGATAGCGAATGGAATCCTAGCGATGGAATGTACGGTTTTATCGAACGCTTATGGTTATGGTTGAAAAGGGCTGCACTAAACCAACTAGATGCGTCTGGGGAGGCTCTTCATCCGCCCATTGCATACTTATCAAAAGGAGCAAAAACAGTAATCCCTCGGATGAATACTCCCAAATTTGATAGCTGGTGCTGGTTGGGCTACGCGGGACTCGATCGGGTACATCCAAAAAGGGTAGACATTACGTCTTGGATAAATATTTCTGAAAATTTCAAAAAAATTAACAGTGAATTCGTCGCTGCTGTTTATTTACTCTCCGAGCAGATGCCCTTTGAATATCCTGAAAAATTAGGACAGCTTTTTTCTGTTCTTGAGCAAAGGGGCATTCCCAGAGATGTGCTACTTGAGGTAATGCGATTAGCCGTTCTTAACAATCAAGAAGAATCACCTTTATATGTTGTTCTAGGTACGCCAATGCGAGGAATTCAAGGAGAACAGCAGCTTCAGCAACACCTAACAGCTTGGTATCTTGAGCCAGTATGGGTTAAAGCACTTCGTTTGTCTCTAGAAAAATATAGTCAACACGAGAAAATCAAGAAAATTGGCGAAGAAGTTGAAGCAATGATACTAGATTGGGCAAAAGATACAGATATTAAATGGTGTCGAGTTCTAGAAGATAGGAATGAAATTGTTACTCGTCGAGACTATAAATCGGTCTTGTCAATCTTAATAGATCGCACTGTATCAGTTTGGGGCTGTGGTGCTTTAGGAGCTAATGTAGCCTTCTACTTAGCGCGAGCAGGAGTCAAGAAGTTAATCCTTAGAGATAACGGTATTGTCACCCCTGGTATTCTTGTCAGACAACCATTTACAGATAAAGATATTGGATTATCAAAAGTTGAGGTATTAAAACGTCGATTAGAAAGAATTCGCCCAGATATTGAAGTAGAAATTCATTCAACCAACATCTTGAAAGATGCTCTCAATGATGAGGAGTTATTTAACTGCCAGGATATAATCATCGACTGTACAGCTTCTCGACTTGTTCATACCAAGCTGGAATATGTTCGCCAAAGTCATAGGCAATCCGTGCCAATTGTATCAATGATGATTAGTCAGCAAGCAACACATGGAATGGTAGTTGTTTCAAATGGAGATTATTCAGGAGGTTGTAGCGATCTCTACCGCAAAACTAAAATTCAAGCTTGTCAAAATAAAAACCTAGATGACTTTATAGAAAGCTTTTATCCTAATGATCGAGATCTGAATTATTTTCAGCCTGAACCTGGATGTTCTAGTCCTACATTTGTTGCCTCAGCAGCAGATTCCGCAGTCTTTGCAGGACTAATGCTTAATTTAGCTGCACAAAATCTATCTAATCATGATTTAGAACAGCCTCATGACAAAAAGCATATGGTGAAATTGACCGATATTGACTCTTCGCCCATAAAATCCTGGGGTCACTGTATTGAAATGCCCAGCTCAAATTTATCCAATCAAGCTCAACAAAGTGTTTCTAGCTATTCATGGCAATCGGACTTTATTATCCAAGAATCACGTCGTAACTATGAAGTACGCCTTTCTGTCGAAGCATGGACGCAAATTAAGAAATATATTGAAGATAGCCGAGATAAATGCGGTTCTGACGTGGAGACTGGGGGATTACTGTTTGGAGAGGTAGACGATTCAATTAGCGTCATATGGATAAGTGAAGCCAGTGCTTCGCCCCCAGACAGTAATGCTTCTACAGATATATTTATCTGCGGAGTCGAAGGAAATTCTAAAGCACACGAAGAAAAAAAACAGCGATCGCGAGAGTCAATTCAGTATATTGGACTTTGGCATACACACCCTAATTCACCTGCTGTTCCTAGCCCAAAAGATGAAGATGGAATGTTAAAGGTTCTTTCTACCAATGACCCTCCGCCAGCTAAATCATTGCTACTAATAGTAGGAACGCCTGAAAGTAATCCTACTATTGGAACATATATGTACGACCGTAATGACCTTTAAATTGCTTAAAATAGCTCCTTATGACATCTCAACAGACAAATAAATTTATTGGATTGGCGTTATCTGGAGGAGGATCGCGAGCAGTAGCTTTTCATCTTGGTTGTCTTCGCGCTCTCAACAAACATGGACTACTAGAAAAGGTTGAAGTATTATCTGCTGTATCTGGAGGTTCAGTTATCGCAGCCATGTATGCTTATTCGGATGATAGTTTTGACGAATTTGATGAAAGGGTTTTGGATTTCCTTCGTAGAGGAATTCAGAAAGATATAGCATTGAAATTTTTTCTATCATACAGAGTTTTTGCAGCTATTGGCACAGTGATAATTGCTGGGACATATTCAGTAATTGCTAGTAAGTTAAGTCTGAAACCACTACCTCGCTGGACAAGTAGAACAGACTCATTTATTGAAGTTTTGCGTACTAGGCTTTTTAAAAACAAAAAAGTTACTGCATCCACTCGCGATAATCTCAAAGTTGTATTTAATGCCACTGAGCTTAGAACAGCAACCGCTTTTCGCTTTGGCAATCAAAGCTCTTCCTGTTGGCGTTATGGAAGAATTCATAACAAAGATATTGAAGTCGCCGAAGCTGTCGCTGCATCTGCTGCTTATCCTCTATTGCTTCCAGCCCTTCACCGTACCTATTCTTTTCAGAAGTCAGATAATTCCATTGAGCAAAAAAGTGTAGTTATTACAGATGGAGGCGTTTTTGATAATTCTGGTGTAACTTGTCTAGAACCAGAGCGAGATTCTAGATTTACAGATCATGTTTATCAATGTAGTCACATCATCAGTTGTAATGCTGGTTTCGGACAGTTATCAGGAAATGATACTCCTTACGGGTTTATTCCCAGATTGAGAAGGTCTTTTGAGACAACATCACGAAAGTTACAAGATTCAACAACAAAACGATTGTCTATGTACCGACAAATGGGGAAAATCAAAACATTAATATTGCCTTATTTGGGGCAACAAGATAAAGCATTAGTTCGCGATTTAGGGGACGAGGCTTTGCCAGAGAATTTTGTTAGTAGAGACGATGTATATGGATATCCCACAGACTTCGGTGCTATGCCTGAAAACGATATTATGAAACTCACCTTAAGAGGAGAACAACTCACAAGTCTACTGATTGATAAGTATTGGACTGAATAATATGGTGTCCTAAAAATCGATTACGAGACAATAGTGTCTCATAATAGCCTAAATACGATTTTGGGAACAGCGATTTTAGCCCGATTTTCGATGTCTCAAAACTTATAACTTTGGAGACAATCTTTAAGAGCAGAGAATTTTTAAAAAGTTTGGTTTAAATCAGTCGCAATAAAATATTACTTAAGTATAAAGTTATAAATACCAATGGAAAAAGTGTAATTTATATAATCTATCGCAAGCAACAATATTATTCTGATTTTCCATCACCGCAAAGTTAAGAAATCCGTTATCACCAGTAAATCTAGTAATTTCTTGTTGTGTATCTAAATCCCAAACCCTAATAGTACGATCTAATGAAGCTGATATAGCTTTTTTTCCATCTTTTGTTACAGCCAAATCCATAACAAGATGTTTGTGACCTTCTAATATTTTTGTCTCTTTTGTTTCTAAATTAAAAACTGTTATATCGTAATCTCCTACCGCAGATAGTAAATACTTATCATCAGATGTCAATGCAATAGTAAACATGGATTGAGATTCTGTTCCAAAGAATAAAGGTTCTTTTTTTCGAGATTCAATAGTTGTAAAAAGATTTTGTTTTTTTAAATCCCAAATATTTACGCTCCTCGTTCCACGACCATTAGGATTATTAGGAAGATTTATGTCAGATGATTGAGATCGATTATCAAGAGCTTTTCTGTTCAGATGAGGATTGACAACTGATACGACAAAATGACTATCTTTTGTAACTAAGATCTTCATAATCCCGCCTGAATTTTGCTTTAGGCAAGTAATACTTTTATCTTCATCTATGTTCCAAACTCTAAGAGTACGATCTCTTGAACCAGAAATAATATTTTTTCCATCAGAGGTAAAAGTAATATCTCTTACTGTTTTGGAGTGACCTTTAAACTCTTTGTATAACTCCCCACTAGATAGATACCAGACTTTGATTGTACAATCGCTGGACGCAGAAGCGAGATATTCTCCGTCTGGAGAAATTGCTAAAGCCCAAATCCAATCATGATGAGCATTAACTATATTATGTTTGATTTTGCCCGTTTCAAAATCCCAAATTTTAATAGTACAATCTCTTCCTGCTGAAACTGCATACTGACTATTTGGTGAAATTTGAACAGTATTAATTTTAGCTGTATGTTCTTTTAAAGTTTTGATTACTTTTTGTTCTTTAAAATCCCATATCTGAATAACCGAGTTATCTTGTGAGCTTTGCTTATCTTCAACAGTAATAAATTTTGTTCCAGAGCTATTTATTATAAAAAAATCTTTTTTAGATATAGGCTCTCTTATAATTTGTTCTAAATTCCATACTCTGACTGTATGGTCGTCACTACAAGAAATAAGCTTTTTACTATCAGAAGTAATGGCTACAGACCTAACCCACTCGTCATGACCGATTAAAGTTTTAATTACTTTTCCTGTAGATAATTCCCAAATTTTAATCGTACAATCAGCAGAACAAGAAAAGAGATGTTTACCATCACTTGAGATTGTTACTCCTAAAACAAAGGATTGATGACCTCTAAATGTGCGTATTTCTTTTCCTGTTGATAGATTCCAAAGTTTTAAAGTGCTGTCTAAAGAAGCAGAAATAACCAAATCTGATTGAGGTACTAAAGCAAGTGCATACACTCCTTGTTTATGACCTTCTAGGACTTTTATCACTTTCCCATTACTTAAATCCCATACTCTAATTTTTTTATCAAAAGAACAGGTAATAGCTTGCTTTTGATTCTCTATGACAACAACATCATAAACTAAATCTTTAATATGATTGGGAGGTCTTTGAAGAGTTAGATTTAGTTTTCCTGTATCTATATCTCTAACTTCTAGAGTTGTTCTATCTTTTAGAAAAATAACTTGACGATTATCTGGAGTTATAGCTAAAGCAGTAGTCCAGCTATTATGTCCTTCAAAAGTTTGTTTATTTGGAAAACTCTCGTTTTTATCAACATCAGCAATATCCCAGACTAATACTTTTTTATCTAATGCGGATGAAATAACTGTTTTTCCATCACCCGTTGCTTCGACAGAAAGAATCGTATTTTTATGTCCTGGTATATGAGAGATAAATCTTTGCTCTTTTGTTAAATCCCAAAGTATTAAATTAGTATCTTCTGAAGCTGAAACTATTTTAGTATCGTCAACTAATGTTAGAGCGAGAACTCTACTGTTATGTGCTTTTAAAATTTCAACATAATTATTAATAGGGTTATTGAGACAAAGAGATATTGGAAGAAGCCCACCATTTTCTTCTAAGTAATTAGAAGCTTGCTTGAGTAGCTTTTGAATATTTATATTTTTATTATCTTTTAATCTTCCTAATAATTGAGATGCTAATTGCTTGCCATACTGCTCGTATTCATCTCCAATAGCTATAATTGATATTAATAAAGTTTCTTTTATTAGCTTTAGTATCTTATTTTTACTAATAAAGCTAGAATCTTCAAGAAAAACAGTTGTTGAATAATCATAATCTTTAACTAGAAGTTCAAATCCTTTTTCTAGCTTATCTATCTTTAATCTAATAAAGTTGAAATCTGTTAAATATTCATAGTAATTACTATAACTATTAATGTTAATTTTAGATTCTTTTTCTAGAATACAAATAGGTAATTTTTGAAGCCCTAATATCTGTTGTCTTTGGCTGCATCTATTAAATTTTTCATAATCAAAGCCCAACATATTTTGATTGATTACTTTTTTTTAATAGACCTAAAATAATTCGCTTGAGTATTGATCGATCCTTCTCCGAGCTTCTTGGTCGTATTTTGCATAAAGGTTTTTATGGCTTTTTTCTCGAATAAAATCGATAAAACTTAAATGATAAAAATTAAATGTTTCTTCTACTTGATTGGTATCGAAAAATTGAAACCATTCTCTAATAATACTTTTAATTTTAAGGGGTTCAACATCAACAATATCACTAACAAAAGAATATGTGGGTAGTAACCCCCTTTCACACATTTCGCTTTGATGTAAATGTAATATAACAAATAAAATTATAGATTTTAGTTCAGAATATTCATCATAATTATTCATCCCCATTCTCTCCCAATGGTTTTCATAATAAGCCTCTAGACCTTCGGGGAGTTCGTTCAATGTAAATTCACTAAATTTCCCCATGATTATTTCTTTAAGTACGTATTCTATATACATAAAGTTGTACTGGCTTTTTTCAGTAAGGTACTCAACAAAATAATCATTATTTTTACCTTGATCTTTTATCCATTTTTTTAAAATTTTACTATCTTTTTCTTTCTCTAAAACCCATTTTAGATATTTTTTAATATCCAATTCATGATATTTATCATACTTTGAATTTTTTAAATCAATCTCAATACAACGTGTAGCATTAGAGTCTATAGTTAATCTCTTTGATGAAATTTCAAATGGTCGTCTTGTAGTTATAATAAATATATTTGGAGGAAGAATAGATGGTAAATTTAGTAAATTGTGAGTTCTATTTGTAATTTTTACTTCATCTAAAGCATCAATCACAATTACTAATTTTTTATCTTGATTTTTTAATAAATACTCACTAGCTCTAAAAAGCAATATATCAATGCCATTGGTACTATCTAGGAAATCAGATTCATCTTTGAAATACGCTTTTAATTGTTGAGATATACTTTTTTTGAATATTTCTTCAGGGTTATCTGGATTTTCATTGTAAGAATTAAAGTAACAAATACTTGGACATTGTAAAAGATACTGGCTAGCAATTGCTGTTTTTCCCATTCCTGGTTCTGCAATAATATGAAAATAGCCATTATCATTATTCTCTATAAAATTTTTTATCTCATTAAATAAAAAATCTCTACCTACAAATTTTTTTGTTTTAACTCTAACTTTATTTCTAAATTTTTCAGGTATTTTAGTTAATACTTTTTCTCTGCTTTCTCTTGTTGCCCGTATAATATGCTTTTTTTCATTTGTTTTAACATCACTATTTTGGAATGGCGATTTTGTTCCCTGCCAATTTTTTAGTCTTTGGGACAAATATTTCTTTAAATTATAGAATTTTTTTCTATCTTTAGGATCTGTATAGCCAAACAATTGATATATTTCGCCCCAAAGTCTTCGATAATGTCCTTGAGATATATTGAAATGATTACTATCTATCTCATCAGCTAAAACATCATCATTTTTTTCATGGTTATTTTCATCTTCTAACTTATAGCAAAAAATAAACTTAACTTTTTCTTTTTTTTTGAGACTATTAATATATTTTTCGCCTATCTTTTCATCAATTATTTTTTCTAAAAAATCTTTTGGAAAATTCATCTCATTTATTTTCTACTTGAGAATTTTTATGAACAGTCTTTTTTAGATGATAGAAGACTATCAACATGAGAGACATCTCTCATGAAAATTCATTTGAATATGTTATTACGTCTCTCGTTTCAATCATTAATCTAGTAAATATAGCAGCTTGAAGACCTTAAAACTAGGGAGGTTTTTAAAAATCAAATAGATATATTTCTACTGAATCCTAAATGGAGAATACCTAATGGAAACCCTTACTCATGTAATTTACGGCAAAACGGGAAGTGGTAAAAGTACAACTCACAATAATTTATTTGATCTGAGTTGGGCTACTGACAGTTCTGTTGCTTGTACCACAACTGGTCAATATCACGACTTGGATTCGTCGTACTTCCAAAACTTCAACATACCATATAAAACAGTCCGAGTCGTTGATTTACCAGGAATTGGCGAAGATTTATCTAGCGATGAAAAGTATTGGACTCTATACCAGCAATGGATACCTCAAGCTGATTCATTACTATGGATAGTTCAAGCTGATACAAGAGCTTACAAAAGAGACGAAATCTTTTTGTCAAAGCTATTACCTTTATTCTCTCCATCTCTTTTCCTTACCGTGGGATTGAACAAAATAGATTGCCTTGGAGTTGATGAAGAGGAAGAGGGATTTAATTTTGATACTGGCAATCCCTCACCAGCACAGCTTAAGGGAGTCAAAGAAAAAATTGACGATATCTATAACGTTTTTAAGAGCGTCATTGGTGACAAGTTAGTTTTTGAAAAAAATCAAATCGTTCCCTACACGGCTACCTATGGGTGGGGAATGGAAGATTTGAAGGCAAAAATTATTTTAAGGAGATAGAAAATGGTGAATATTTTTAAGAAAAACAGTGGAAAACAAATCCGCTTTGTCGTTGCGATGAATCAAGTTGACAAGATGACTCAAGATTCATGGGATCGGCGACTGAACCTACCCAAAAAAGAAGCAGAAATAGCGATTAAGCGTCGTTGTGAAGATATAGTCAACCGACTAGCACGAAAAACTAATCTCTCTGAATCTAATTTTGAATACTACTCTGCTCTGAAATGCTATCGATTAACTAATTTACTCACAAAAATTGTTAGTTGTAGTTATGCTGGCTTCAAATTTGCTGATTTAGACCCCAAAAGCAATTGGGAAGATGCAGATGAAGATGTTCGAGAATTTGTCGAGCAAGAACAAAGAAAAAAAGGGGGTCGAACAAAATCATCTCAAGACAAACTCTTTGATGAAATGAGAAATATCTTGTCAGAGGATGAACTCAACTCAATCGTAGATAAGTTTAGACAGGAGAGCCAACGTCCCCCAAAAGTTGCTGTCTTTGGTAAAGCAGGAGTTGGAAAAACAACCACAATTAACAACCTCTTTAATGCTAACTGGAAAACTAGCCATACCCTTGTTGGAACATCTAGAGCGCAAGAGAGAGTATTTCAACTTCCTACAGGACTAACTTTGAATGTTCTAGATTTACCTGGCTACGGACGAACAATAGCAGAGGATAAAGAATACGAAAAAATCTACCGAGAAATGATTCCTTCCTGCGATTTAATCTTGCTTGTCTTACAGGCTAATACCAGAGACTTTAGCGACGACGAAGAGATGATTATAAAAATTTCAGAGTGGTTAAAAAACTCTCCAAAACCACAACGCTAATAATTTAACTGATAATCTTGATTACTTGAGGAGAATAACAATGGCATTAACAGCCGAAGAAAAAGAACAAGTTTTGGATATGTTAGGTGAATTGGAAAAGAATGAAAAAGAACGAGTCCTAGCTTCTACAACTGCATTTGGAAATTGGTTAGAAATAGTCGCTTATTACATTTATTGCAAGATTTTAGAAGCAATCAACAGTCTGTGGCGTTATCTGCGTAATATTTTTTACTAATTGAATTAATGCCAAAAACATTGGCGATCCGATAGTAAACGAGCAGAAAACCCCGCGCTTGAACTGTACCAATTAATATCTCTGAGAATCAAACCCTTCAAAGCCTTGAACCCACATCCATTAGCCCCACAGATGTAGTTTTTACGTGTTACCAAATTGATGGTTTTAGCGATCGCTCTTTGCCAAAAAATAGCGTAATCTTTTTTATTACATACGGGGGGCTGATGAATGTGGGCTTGAAGCCTCGTTAAATTTTCCTGTACCAAATAGACCTTTGTTTTGTTGGTACAGCGATCACTTTAATGGTGTTTGTTGAGTTTGTCAGCACTCTTAAATGCTATTCAAACACCTTCATCAACAGTATTGGTATTTCGCCTTAATACCAAATTAACGGCTAAAAAATTTAATCTTTCAAATGGGAGTAGAATACCAATGACAAGTATTCAGTCAAAAAGAAAAAAAGCAATCTTAGCTATTATAGCCGCAGTTTTAACAAATGGTTGTGGTGCAGCAATACCAACTCCAGGAGTTGAAACTTGCAAACATCTTGCTTATTCAGCAGTTGAAATAACTTTGTGTATTAGTATATATAATATTTATTTCGATAAAAAACTATCACAAAGTGAAATTAAAGATTTTTTGATTGATAATGGCATAGCTACTGCTAGTGGGACAGGATTAGCTTATGTAGGTACGAAAGCGGGACATTCTGCTGTTAGTGAGCTTTTAAATTTTGTTCCTGTTGTAGGTTGGGGAATAAAAGGTATATTAGCTGGTTCTATTACGAGTACAATTGGCATCGCTTGTATGCAAGTATGTCACGAACTGGCAAGGCGATAAAAGAAAAAGCTGTTTATTGAGCAAGCTCTCGATTTTCTAAACGTCTTTTAAGTTCAGGGATTTCTTGAGCAGAAATGCGATTGGGGACTTGCGCTTTATTAAAATACCAGCCTTCAAACCAGACAATTGAACTGTTGGACTCGATAAATAACTTATCAAGGCTGGTATTTTAATTTTCCGCTCATTCCTTGCCTTCTTCCCAGCCTCAACTTAAGAATTGGCAGAAGGTGCATCTACAGGGTGATATTTGGGTTTTACACAGTAGCCTATCTACTGATGTACGATCGCGAATTTGAGATTGCTTCGTAAGGGTTATCAATCTCTAGATACTGCGGTTTTTCGAGGTGCGAATAAAGGAAATTTGAGGTCTTTAATCTGAAGTTCGAGGGATTGTTGAGAAGTAGAAATACGAGCGTAGTCGAAGAGTCTCATATAAAAATGTCCAATAAATCGATTAGTAGACTGTACTGTACATTAAATAGGAGAAAAACTATTTGTTAGACAGTATTTTAGGGCGAATTTGAGGTGTTCATTCGACCGATATTTTTGGCTCAATGCCTATTTAGTTACAAATCCAAAAGTTGGTGTAATTGGTTCTGCAATTTATATATCTCAAGATTAAGGTACATCTTTGTGTCAACGTTTAGGTAAAAGGGCTTTCATGCCATAAAGCCCTTTTACCGTATCAAAGACTATACGAGGCGGGGTCGTGCATCAACAGTACATTGGCTTAATTTTTTGGTAAGTGAAGATTTTTATCTCTTAGCTGGGAAGGAATCGAAAGAATTGACTGTGATCTATTGATGTCTTGGTTCCACGAGTTCAATTTTTTCTAAATCCGATAATTCCGTCAATCGGTCGTTCAGTGAACGACCAAACCCCTGCTACATATAGATTGTAATTGCCGTTAATTAGACAGGATAACCCTCAGCACTTAAACCTATTTTTGCTTCCTCTACAGCTTGGTTAATCTTTGGCATTTCATTATCAATCCATGCTTCTACCGCATCAACTGAATACCAATCAATGTCAATCGTTTTCCGAATCTTTTCTTTTCTGCTTTTTTCTTTGACTTTATTGGATTCAAAGATTTTATCTCTCACCCTAATTGGAATTAGATGTTCGATAAGTACCGCAATACCATTTAACCAATCTTCAGCATTCTCTAAAGGTTTAATATAAACTAGAAGCTGCGATTGGTTATCTCGATAACAACATGAATGATAATCCTTTCTTAAAATCTCTACTTCGGTATTTGGTTTAATCGATTGAACTTGAGATTGTTTTTTTCCTTTGCGTCGAACAATGCCACTCGTACCGCGATCTTGATAACCAAGATATTCAAGTTCTAATCTCGGTGTCTTCATTAAGAAATTAAAATAAGCTCTTTGAAATACCTGGTAAATCAATTTAAGTACAATAGGGAGGATCACACCCTTCATATAGGGCAAGGTGTGGACTGTTTTTTTGAAAGCAAGACTGGGTAAGGGTTTGATGCTTTCGGCTGGGGACTCTTTTTGCCGTACTACTTGTAAGGGTGTGGACTGTTTTTTCTGTGGCTCTGCTGGAGTCTCTTTTGGCGGTAGTGTTTGATGTAATACGGTTTTTGGGGATTTTTGTGTTATATCTAACTTGGTTAATATTTCTAGTTTTATTTTTAGTTCAATCGTACTTGGGTTTTCTTCAGCTAATTCTTCTTCTTGTAGCTCTTTATCTAAATCGGTCTTAGATTGTTGTTGTTGTTGTTCTACGAATTCAACAACGGATAACAGTGATTGAACGTCTTCTGTAGGTGTTGTTGGGGTTTGGACTTCATCTTGTTCGCTATTACTTTCTCCCCGATATTTGGGATGCCACAGGCTCAGATTTTCTTGTTTTTTGAGGGTGGCATCGCTGACGCTGACACCGAATAGTTTCTTGGTAACGTTACGAATCGCGAGCTTACATTCCCCTACTTTTTGGGGTAGCCCTCCCTGGTTTTCGTTAATGTACTCGACGGCTTGAATTATGCGAGAAGCAGCATTATGTTGCCTTTCTCGGTTGAGATTTGGTTTTTTGGCTAGCTGATTTTTGATGTATTCGTAGGTATTTCGTTTTTTATCCGCCATTTGAGTGCGGTAGGGATACCATTGTTTTTCTCCAAAATTGGCAACACTTCTACATCTACGGTCTATTTCGTGCTGATGACGGCAGTATTTTGTATATCCTGGGCAGGACATGACTGTTTCCTCGATGTAGTCGATATACTGCTGTCCCGATAAGCCATAAAATATTCTCCCCAGTTTAGCGATCGCTAAAAGTAGATCGTTAGTTTGACCGTACCCATCAAATCCAGCTTCTACTTGTAAGCGAATCGAACCTAAAAATCCTTCTTTTATCTCTCGCTGGCAGTAGTCTACCTGTTCGATAAACTCTTTATCTTCAGGGGTAGGCTCATAATACTCCTCCTGATTCTTTTTAACTTTAAACCAATCGTAAGCGGACTCTAGCCTACTTTCTAAGAGGTCAACATCATTCCCCTCAGCCGACCACTGGGCAGCCGAAATAAAGTCCTCCAGGCGATCGCTGTAAGGTACGTAGTCTTTATCCAGAAGGAACGAGCCTTGCTGGAGGGGCAGACGATGCCCGTTGTAAACGCGACCGTAATTCTTGGTATTGGGGAACGTTTCTAGCTGACCCCGCTTAACCTCTAATCCCGCATCTTCTGCTGCTTTGTTCATGATACAGGCAAGCCTAAAGGTACTAACCGCTCGACTCAAGAAAAAGTAGAGGTGTAGCCCTTCACTCCAACTCGACTGGATAAAGAATATCCTGGTAATTCCCCATTCTTCTAATTCCCACCTAAGAGCATTGAGCGATCGCTCTTGTTCTCTGGGGTCATAACTGCTACCGAAATCGATGTCATACAGCCCATACAACGTGGTCGTACCAAACCGCACGCCAACAATAGTTTGTGAATCAGTATATTTGTACCATTGTTTCCGCTCTGTCAGTTTATATTTTTTAACAGTTTTCCAGTCAGAATCGGGAGTTTCTTTTTCGATAAAATCCCAACCATGAGGGAATAAAGACGCGAATGCCTTTCTGAGGACGTATAGCTGGAGTTGAGAGGGTGATTGACGGTTATTATTATCGGAAGAAGCTTCAAATACCACGATTTTCGTTCATGAATAAGTTTTACGATTTGAAGCGAGGTACTCGTAATAACCAATAACCGTGCTAACCTGAACTATAATTAGATCAAGTCACGACGACATTGGTTGATATTCGTGTCGGCTAGTAGGAGTCATGGCTGTTCGCAACTAAAAAGTGAACAAAGAACAAGTCAGATTCGACAATCACGCGACCTCATTAATTGCAACTTAATAAGAATCGTGGTCGAAAATGATTTAGTTTCTAACTCGGCAAGAATTAGACTTTGGGAAAAAAGAGATGCTAATTCCTTGCTTTTCAATTCGACAAAAGAACGTAAACTTCGCGATTTCTGGAGATCTAACCTTCCAGTTATCGCGATTTTGCGTTTGATGTCTTAAAGCGGTCGTTTCCTTTAATTTAGGGCGATCGCTTCTTGATGCAGTCGCTTCAACGGGTCACAGACCCGCAACGCGCAGCATCGCTTCTACATAGCTTAAAAACAAAATCGCTTCAAACGGTATTATCTACTATTTCGCTGCACGAAAACGAGCAGATTAAGCCCAGCTTAAAAAAGATTATTATTTTTGGGCTGCGGTTGGGCTTGGTTAGGGGCATTCGTAACAAGTTAAACTTGTAAGCAAGATGTCAAGGTTGATTTAGAAGAAGATTGAAAGAAAAATTGGTCAGAACCTCGCTGTTTGTCTGGAAAGGGAGCAATTATGAGCTTTTTATTTGGTTTTCGCTGTCTTTTAACAATCCCCAAACATTTCTGATTATCAGGCTGGGCAAAATATTTAACGGGGTCGTGAGCTTCTCCTCTACTTGAAGCACTGTGAAAATAATAAAGACCACGATAAATCATT
>JAAUYH010023598.1_pt1 | contig 16251 bp, 8 predicted proteins | sample 7278061 | NCBI WGS metagenome assembly JAAUYH01 (sample SAMN14350203, study PRJNA611818) | marine sediment metagenome | isolation source: surface marine sediment (0.6m) | place: French Polynesia: Moorea | collected 2018-08 | reverse complement strand
CGCTTATACGCAGTATATATTGCTGTGTCAGCTCTATCTTCTAGTCTGGTAAAGTTCATCTCCGAACGAATCCATCAAAAAACTCTATCTTCTTATCTGATCCTAGCAAATAATGTCTACTACAAATACTTTACAAAATTTTAATCATATCCCGAATACTCAGAATGATTGGTAGGAATGCATAATTTCTACTAAAAGTACCATGCCAAGGCTTTCATTCAATTAAGGCCATTGAAAAGAAAACCATGCAATGAGATGAACAGAAAACAAATTAATCAATACCTATTGCAGTTCAGCTTGTAGGGTACGCGCGCCCCACGTTAAGGTTTCCAGAGTTAGCTTAACCTCAAGCCTATCGTGTTCCTCTTCTGCAGCCAGTAAAAATTCTTGGTTCTACCATGGCTGATGCCGAGCTCAAGCATCGCCACTAATTTGGTACGGCTTCTTTCGCTCTGTCCAGCATCTTCGATAATCAAACTAAAATCCAACACCGTCTTTGACGTTGCGGAACCTCGCCACGCGAAATGCGATGTGCTTGTACCCCTCTACATAATCTTGCATTGGTTCTGGGCTACTGCAAATTGTATAACCTTGTAGGACTGCTCAAATACTCCAAAGGTAATCTAGCACCGGCATGGAGAATTCGCAAAAACACATGGTGGTGTTATCGGCGGCTGGAGACAATTGGAAACGTCCTGTAGGCCCAATATTCCTTGCAGAATGTCTTCAATGTGCGGATATAGATGTTATACCGAAAAGGATAAAGTCATGGAAGCTGTCTTATGAACTCAAGTCAAAGACACTCAGCAAACAACAGCAACTTCCAAAGCGACGGAGATGGAGCACACCGGGAACTAAACTGAAAGCACCGGAACCGTTGACTCCGAGTAAGGAACCGAAACATGGGCACCCAGTGTACTGGGGCAAGAATCGTGGGCTACTCGTCAAATAGCGTCGCTTGCGAATGACAGACCACTATCGGACATCATGTCGGATATTGGTTTTTGCAACGTGTACTATGGATCGAGAAATGTGATAGAGGCAAAGGAGTACAAGGCTATCACGTTTGGTGTGGTGACTTTCCGCAAGGTCACCGACGGTGTCGGGTTCTACTTGAATGATAGTCGATGGTGGACTGAGAGGAAGAGGCCGTAAACTTTTGTTGATAATGCAGGAGTTTGGCATCAGCCTTGGTACAATCACGAATTTCGACGGCGTGTAGTGAAGGAACACCATTGACTTGCAGTCAAGCTAACTCTGAAACATTGAAAGCGGGGGTGGGCGTACTGTACGAAGTGAACTGTAGCAGATATTCATAAAGTATTTTCTGTGCCTGTCTTCTCTTGTATTGTTTCGAGCTGTGTTCTTCTCGTCTCTAGTATTGACACTGCTGTACGAGCAGGAGCGATAGCAGTCAATACCATTATAGCCAGGCACTGGGAGCCGGTGCCGACGCCATCAGCTTGTCTTTCATTCAAAGAGTCAAAAAAGTGACTCTGAGTCGTCCTTAGTTCGTCGACTCACGAGCTGTACACACTTTGTACCACTGTTCACCTCCAATAGCAGCACAGATTGACTTGGACTGTTCACAACTAGATGTGTAGGGGAACAGTTGACCTCTTTTGTTGATGGAGTTTTCGTTATATAAGAGAAAGAATGCAATGTAATCAGAAGATGCAACAATTTCAAGATTACCGTAATATCAAGATCTATCTTGTAATGTGAACATGTAGTCCAATAATCAGAATGTCTGTCACTTGCATGTCGTGGATTGGGTTTTGATAATACAGCAGCCGAATGACTCTCTATTTCGGTTCCTCGTACCTTCGTCGGAAGCTATACGACTCCAAAATTAGACGCGTTGTTACACGCGCCACCGTTACCTCGCGGGAAATACTAGTTCTCGTGCGCAACGCTATCGCACTCGTCGGTGTTTCCAGATATGGGGAAGAGATATTTCCTCGCTCCCAAAGGTTAGATAGTTTTACCCAGATCTGCTGTGTTGTGTTGATTCCTCTGTGTCCTCCATATGGGGAATTCCAGAACTTTATAGAGCTAGACTAACTTCGTTATGTGGGCTGTATTATGCTACTTAAAATTAACTCATCGCAGCTTACCGTCATCCTATCATCTACTATTACACGGTAATTCCACTTATTGAAAGTGAAATAGCAACACTGAGGAGATCGAACAGTCATATCCTCGACATGCTTATTATTATTTTTCCATGCTTACGACTTTGGGTTATTCGAAGACGTGTCCAACATTGTTCGCGTTACCCCAAGTACAGAAAGCGGCGTAGTTGATTGCGTGTAAAGAGAGAGCAAAATTGAAAGTGTCAGACTCCCATTAAGCACTAGAATGGGAAAATTCCAAGGTTCGCTGGTTGTTCTATTGGGGGCTAGAGGAGATGTGAAATAGTACCCTGTGTGAGGGAAAATATTTTCGGAGGAGTTTTATCAATGCGCAGAGATAAAAATAGAACAGAATGAAACAGTCACGGAAGCTGAAGGACTAGATCAAGTCAAAGACATTCATCAAGCAAGAGCAGTTCCCGAAGTGATGGAGATCCAGCATACCGAAGAAAAAGCAGCAAAGGAATCAATCGAAACACGGGCATTCAGCGCGGTGGGACAAGAATCTTGAACCGCTCGTCAAGAAAATGCTGCCTGCGGATGAGAAATCAATTCCCGAAATGTACCATGGATCGATATTTGGATTGACGTGGAGGGGTACAAGCACATCTCATTGCGCGCGGCAACGTTCCGTTAGGGGAAGAACGGTGTAGGCTTTCATTAAATGATTGACAATAGTGGACCAGCGAAAGAATCCCTTCAGATTCTGGTGGCGATGCGGAGATTTGGCATCACCCATGGTTCAACCAAGGATTTCGATTGGCTGTAGCAGGGGAACGCAATAGGCTTGTAGTCAAGCTAGCTCTGGAACCCTTAACGAGTCCCGCTCCTACCCTAAACACAGAACTGTAGCAGGTATTCGTTACATTGTTAAGTTTCTGAGACTTTTTATTTTTTCTTCTTGGAATAATGTTTTCCTAGTACGCCGATATTCTTGTATCTAAAGGTATGAATTCCGAATTTAATGGTTGTTTCAAGAATTATTGTGAATTGTTTCACATTCTTCTGCAATTGAAGAGGGTGCCTGTTCGTTACGCTTCTATTTATAGAATGCGAGTGAATAGAATGTATTTCTGGATTTCAGTCTACAGCTCTAAGGTGGAACTGAGTCATGGAAAATCGGAGTTCTGTTTGCAAAGTCCCTCTCATTGCCTGTTATTATCTCAATAGGCTTGACTAAACAAAAGCCTTGTGATGGTATTTATACTGAAACTTCTAAGTTGTTACTAATGTTCGTAAAATATTCGCGAAAGGATTAAATTTTGGAATAGTAACTCCAGGACACATATATGTATGGCTCCACAATTCACTGCAGGTATTTATAGTTGGCCTTCTACTCTTTTAACCTTAAAATGACTCGTTTGTATACAGCAAATTCTTTTTATTGATTGCTTGCAATATTGACTTAATGTTGTAAGAGAATTGAGAACTATTCGGGTCCTCAAACGAAATTTACCATAATAGCAAACACTCGAAAACTGAGAGTGAAAAGAAGAGGTCGACATATGCAGGGGTGGTCAAATGCAAAATCTGTCGCTTGGATGGTTCAAGAAGTAAACTATTTACGGTAGCAATCGATTCCATTCGTTATTTGTGATGTATAATTGTTTCACGATACAACGTGCTTCGAGTAAAAAATCTAGAAATTTGTTCGGTAATTATCGCATACAAGTAAAAAAGGGTACTGAACAGTTTACTTCGCTTTTGAGCGAAGAATTCAGAGCCTTCTCGATTTAGTTGAGCTCTGTTGATGTTAAGAAGTAGAGATCGGCCTATAAATAATAATTTCGAGGTAATGTAAATATCTCGATTGACATGAATCTTAATTTATGAATCATCAATCAAAATCAATGTACACTGCAAATATATATTAAGCGGAATAAAAAAGGCACGGTTTATTCTGTAAAGTGGATGCGTCTTCTGAACATATTCATTAGGGCTTAAACTGAAATATAGAAAGCAACAGAAAATAGGATTCGGCCTTGTACCCAGCATAGTACTACTCGAAACGTAAATGATAATGAAAAGAAATCTGGCAATACTTCTTGTATTCCAGAAATCCTGGATTGTGTAGTAACAATCGGGAACCGACAAGATTAGACTGGTTATCGAATTTTCTTTTTTCTTTCTGATAACTAATCCAGGTTCTATCCAAACAAGCGATGCAAGTAGATTGAAAATTTACTCCTTCATGATAATATGCCGCCATATTTATCATATCAAACACATGAGTCAAATCATTCCTTGAATCCTTAAACATTTCGCTTACGGCTCTTTTCAGCTGTCAATATTATTGAAAAAGAAGCAGGCAACTCATTTCCAATGATTTTGGGAAGTTATTTCTCAGCGTAGCTACGATATTTGGATGAATAAGTCGATTCACAGGTAGTGTAGCAAAATAACATAATATTCTGCAAATGCAAATCGGCTCTCATAATGATGTCCACGACATGTTTGAAATTATATCAGAATTCTACGAGCTACTCATGTCATTAATACCTGATTGACGTACCTGCGTTCAGCTTCCCTAGAATAGGTATGGAGCGCCCTATTTCTGCAAGATACTCATCTGGAATAAGCATGGGGGAGACATAACAAATTTCATGCCTGATACGCTAGCACATAAATTAGACGAAGAGACGTATTGTTGCTGCAGATTGATGTACTGGAAATTTTGAAGGTATAATTCAAGATATCGCTGCTAGTTATGAAGATATCATTGTTCGACTTGATTTCATGGTTATCAAGTCGTTACCCTATGACATGATCATTGGATCTCCAAACCTAGTTTACATGTGTGCTTATAATGATTTGTACCATCAAACATTCAATGTAAAAAAGATGGGAAGACAGAGAAATTCAATCTAGTACATGAGCCAGAGATGTACAAAGAAACAGAAGTCGAGCTGACTACAGACGCATAAATTGATATCAGAGAAGACTCAGACATAGATAAGTACAGTGCATTTGGACTAAATTTGGGTGATGAGTTCGATTCAACACTCGTGAAGATAAGGATGCAGACCTTTCAAAAGAATATGCAGCAGAGATTGTAGGGCAAACTGAGCCTATAGGCAAACAACAACACAAAAACTGCTAACTGGTAACAAATTAGTGAACAAAAGGTTTGGAGAGCGTTCAACGAGTTGCGCCGTCCTAATAAATAAGTCGAATGGGGTTTGCTTGCGATGTACCAGCTATAGCCAACAAAGGGACTAAGGCAGAGTAAAATGCGAACTTACAAGCCACCTTCAGGCTAAACGCGAATAATATCCACAAAACGTCCTAGAAGAGTGAATAACGAGTCGCAAACCTCCAGTAGACGTCCTTAGGAATTATTTTGGCAGAGCCACTACTTGTACACAAACCACTAATAATCCTCTGAACACACCTACCATGAATCTATCAATGGATCCTATTAATGGGAACAACTGTAGAAGCCCAAGGCAAGTCAACCACACAAGATACACTCAGATGGAAGGGTGCGGAATCTTTACAACTGTTTTTGATAATCTAAATATGCTATTGTGAAGGATAAACTAGTTGTATATGAAATAGAGTTACGATAGTTTGACCCTAAACCATGTTTCCCGTTGGACAGAGATAATTAAACGTTTTCGGTAAATTTTTTTATCCAAAAACGTTGAATCTGCTTCCCGAAATTTTTTTGTGCCGCAGAGGTAATGCACGTATTCCATTGCTACTGAAATGTTATTGCGTATTCGTTTTATGATGTTCGACCATCAAAGTGTAGGACCCCACAAATATTCAAGCTTTTGCCGGCTTGACCGATGTTCCGAAAGTTGAAACGATTGCATGCAAAGTTCAATGACATCGTGAAGAAGAGAGTTGCACGTATGTCAAATGCAGGCATCATCACTCCGATGGAATCGTTTTGGACATCACGCATAGTGTTGGTCACAAAAAAGGACGAAAGCACAAGATTCAGCACAGAATACCGTCAGTCTAACACTGTGATGAAAACGAGACAAGTGGCCACTGCCGCTGACTGACGATATATTCGATGAAGTGAAAGGGAGCACTGTATTCCCCACACTAAACCTCTCTCAAGGGTACTGGCAAATCAAAAGCATTAATCATGCAAAAATATGGGGACTTCTATCAGTAAATACGGGAAGTGCCGGTTTGGTGTGATGCCGTTCGGTTTCAAGAGCTCAGGAGGAAAGTTTCAGAAAATGATGGACAATTTGATTTCGAAGTCGAGGAATATGAAGTATTGTTTTGAATATTTTGTGGTCAATTCAGCATCTATGCACTCTCATATCAATAACTTACGGAATGTCGCGTCATTGTGATGCAAACATGGACTTCGAGTCGGGAAGCCTAAGTGTTTATTAATGCAATCGAAATTAGATTGAATGGGTCATATCATAAACAAACGCGGTGTACACACTGATGAGAATATAGTACGGAAAGTAGGAGAGGCTCGACCGTAATGCGTCTCCAAATTGTAGAGATCATTTTTAGATCTCTCATCCTATTAGAGAAGATTCATAGAAGGATTCGCGAAAATGGATATCCTTCTGTTGCGAAAAACTTCAGAGAAGATCGCATTGGAATGGGCAGACAAAATGCAACAATCATTCCAAGAATTGACGACGGCACTCACTTCGTCATCCGTTCTTGCGTACCCTGATTTCGCGAAACCGTTCATTGTAGCGACTGACGCATCAAGTAGGACAATTAGAAGCGTATTCTGTCAGAAAAACGTTAACGGGAGGAGCATCCCATATATATATATATCGCAAGCTGCGGATTGAGCAACGAAAAAAGCAGTTACTCGACGTACGAACGAGAGAAGTCAGCAATATTCTTTGGGATCAAGAAGTTCCGAAATTATCTTTTGCGCCAGTGGTTCGAATTGTTCTCGGACAATGAAGCATAGCAGTATGTAATCTACACGAAAGATTCCCATGGAAGAACAGCAAGACGGATGAGTCTGTTTGCTGAATTCGACTTTGATGTGCAGTACCGACCCAAACCTTGAAACGCTGACGATTATAATATGAGTCATAAGAGTACCAGTCTGTAACAAATAGGAGCGCATTTAACCTGAACGTCATCAGTAGAGCATAGACAAAGTGAAGTCCCTACGAGTACGGCGCGACAGAACTCCGGGGCCAGATAAGTCACCATAGCAACTTCAATTTAATCTCAAATGGTGCAAAGTACGCAGAAAGTAAAATACCAGGCAGTACTGTACTTCGTCCGAAGCATTCGCCTGATGTGAAGAACGCAGCTACAAAGGGCGATGTAAGAGAGAAGGAATGCGAGGAGGAACCATTCAAAGGTCTCCTTCAGGCCCAACACTTGAGGCCAGGAAAGCGAATCCTGCACCTGTGAGAAGCCAGAGCGAGAAAAGAGAACGCGTCACACCAACGAAACAAGCCAGGAACGGCAAGGTTCGTGAATCAAGAAGATCAGAGAAGAAGTGAGACAAGTGCGGGAAGAAAAGCGCGTTGAAATAGTTGATTTGCATGAGAGACCCAATTTCATGTGTCACGTCACTTAAAGAACGGCAACCTGATCTAGTTGACGTCTTGGTTCATGATTTATATGATGTCGCGATATAACGGGGCACGGTGCATACAAGAAATCGAGTACACAGGTTCGAAACCTAATCAGGATCCACCGAAGGCTGATCCCTCCCAAGAAGAGAACTAATCGACACAAGCAGAGCTGTTGGCAAAGAATTAGACGCTGATCTCGAAGAACTGAGGAGTAGGGTTTTCGGGGGAGCACACTGAGCAAGGAAGCAACTCGAAAACAAGAGCAACTCAGACCGGTCTGTCAGAATCTGAGTCATCGCAACCGGAGTTCATCGGGTCAATATCACCGGTTCAATTAGCAGAGCGAAGAACCATCGCACGCAAGCAGATAAATTCATCCTCATAGATCTATTTTGGCTTCGTAAAGCACCCAGTTCCTCAGCTGCCGGACCAAACAGTTCAAGTAGGGTTCAATGCGATTTGCCAGTCGCTCGACTCAAGTGAGACGGGCAACTAAGATACGTTCGGTGTGGACATGTTGTTGGTCGCAGTCTGCACTGCCACGGACAGAGTCGACAATATTTCAAATGATTTCATTCACGCGAGCGGCAGACGATGTTACAAGTCCGGGAACACAACGAGGTGCAGAAGTAGAAGGATTAACAGCGGCCGGCAGTGTGAATCTCGCCACGAGAGGGAGAATAAGATGGTAAACGGCGTAGAACGACAGACGCAGACCCGGATCGCAGGTCATGCAGCGTTGTTGCAGGTATGCTTCGGGATAGGGGCAAGCGAATGGAGCGGGGACCGAAGAAAGGAAAGGACGTCGTCCGAAGACGAAGAATTCTGATACGCGGACAGTATGTAGGTAACGTGAACTATGTGTGCCTCTCCACTACACTGGTCGCCGATCTATATATTGCTTTGACAAGGGTAATATAGCTCATTTTGCGAATTGAAAGTAAGATTACTCGTCGATAGAGATCCCGGACAGGAATAACGTGGAAATTTTGGAAAAACTGTCCGAGAAAGAAGGCTGATTCTCGAAGTTGTACAGCGGATGAAAAGGAATTGAGAGATGAGAATCGCACTCGAGACACTCTTTCCCCAGTTCTACCCTCCACAGGGAAGGCATTCTATCCTTGACGGTTCACGTATTCTAATTACCGCCGCTGGCGGGTAAGCCAAGTTGCATAGAATATCAGCTATCGCATTGCGAAGGCTCCAAACGAGACAGCAGCAGTCAGTAGAGTGGACACAGGAACATCACTGGGCCAGGCATGTGAAAATACGATGGAAAATACGATGGAAACATTGCAAGGGTTTGGTTGTTGCCTTAGCAGCAGCGAAACCGTTGGAGAAAGTCCGCGTTGTCACGCTTCACGGAATAAAAGTACGCTAGAGATGAGCGCAATCTGCTGATAAGCTCCGGAAACAGGGCCTAGAGTCTTGCGCAGGAATCTGCCCCACGTGCACCCTCTCCATAACCAGCAGAAAGTTCGGGGATAGGCGCAATGTATTGGAGACCGAAGAGAGATGTACGGCTCAGCGTCGAGCAAGAAACCACCGCTGGCGGGTTTCTGAGGTGCAGCTAAAAGCCGAAGCAAGGGGAGGTGAGCTCTAAATCGAACTTGAGCGAGTGTCAGCTCCTATTTCAGCTTAAAGAATGGTTGATCTGCTGCCACTGCTGTCGTCTTAACTGTAAGCGGAAGTGTTTCGAGATTGATTAAACGTGTTAGGTGATGGAGTATGTCATGTTAGCTGTTCATTATTCTGCGCTGCATCTCGTCTCTCGCACTATTTAAAGTAAGGTATATCATTTCTCATATAGTACAACCAACACGCTTACAGAAATACTTTGTGGTATGATGAGAAATTGTTGGTCTTATTCGGTGCCAAAGAAGCTTAAACGAGTGTTTTCTGATATTAAACCTTTCACAAAAACTGAACGGCTCAAACTCAATGTACATTTAGCCAAAAACTCATCTTTGCTGATAAGGCAACCTTCGCAAAGATGGTGCGCACTATCCGGAACGAGGAGGTGACAACAAAACCAAAACGCTCGGCGGAGAAATAACCGAAGTCAAGGTTTGCCAAGCGACGCAATAGGGCTCATGGAGTTCACCCAACGAAGAAAATCGAAAAAGAAATAATGCATTACCTAATAATTGAAATGTTTTCTCTCGCAAAAGCATTGTTTAAGCGTTGTGCAGTTGACTTTATCATGCACTTAGCAGAAAACAGAGATGAAATAGCATCTAAAATGAGAACAGAAGCTCTGGAAGATGTACAGGCTGTGACAGAAGCCTTCATCAGCTACGCAATAAACGATGCAGTCGAGGAAATTTTACATGTGCAACGCGATACTCTAATGCTACCTGACTGTTATCTCGTCATTCGTATGGATTTTTACGATTTCAGTGTCCTCCAACGAATAGAGGATCGCCATTAGCTCGTAAGGGCGTGCCTTGGGTTCGTTTTGGGGTCATGTGAGTCCCGAATCTGTGTCCAGAATCGTTTTAGTCAGTTCTATCATCTTACTCGAGATTATTCGTTAAGTTTTCCTGCTTTAGTTAGCTTTCATCTATTGGTCGCATTGTTCTGCTGTTTCTGAGCTAAATTTGTGCTGCAAAGAAGCTGAAGAGAACCCGTGAATAGCAGACCACCCAGGGATGAAACAGCGTCCTCCACCCCCTTGAACTAGCTACAACAACAGCGCAATACTTTAGGTCTGGGAGAGTCTTCCTTCGGTGCATACTTGCGTGTGATCCTTTAAATTCTGATACGTCTTCCTATGGCCTTGCTATCTACTATCAGCAGTATTTTTCTTTTTTCCTGTATTTCGAAATACACATCATTCGGTCTCCCGCTAAACGTGTCTGATCAACTATTTTACAAGGTATTGCGGATGTCCCGTTCCCTAGGAACATCAAGAACTTTAAAATAACAAGCTTGGCTTGCAGTTTCTAGTTCTCACTCAAGATTCTGTATTGCGTGCACGTGAAACACATCCTTCAATTCGCTTTTAGCAGATTTCAACTAATATCATTAATAATCATTATTGTCCATAAAGAACGTCTTGTTATGATCGTGTCAGAGTAACTGGTTGTTATTCGAGAATCTTGAGATTTCAAGTCACGGCGCTACGAAAATCTGGACTTCTGTAATATCGCGGTGCCATCAAGTTTTGATGGAGTCTTGGAACTCTTTGAATCAGGATTAGGTTGTACACGCTGCCGAAATTGCATGACCGAAAATGTACTTTAGTTTCATTTATGCAGGGCACTTCGCCACTTTCGAGATGTGCACCGAACTAGTTGGCAATTCGGTTTGACCGCTTTTTTATTCTTCCGCTTGGCACAATTTTCGTGTGCATCTACTATCTGACTTTTCGCTGTGAATTTCCATTTCCGGTTGAACAGAATCCATTCAGTTGGCTTATTGATACACGCCTTCTTGATTTCATGTTGCTTTGTTATCGTATGTTCATACAGTAAATATGATTATGAGTTACAGAACTGATTTCTATGACTATCAAGGTTCATTAATTGCCTTGTTTGTCCCTCTCCCACGGCTTGTAATTATTAGATTAGAAATATTGGGATAACCTATCAATTCACTTTCAACCCGCCCGCAACTTATACGATTTCATCACGAAGTAAGAGAATGCCACGGCAAGGATATGTAATGTGTACGTACCTAGGCAGTAGCATTTAGTTGCGATCAAATAGTTCAACCGCAGGAAACAAGCGACCATAACTTCCCGTCTGATGCAGCGAGTGCGAGGACTGATTGCGGAGACACCTGCACATGCGTGGTCGGAAGTTTTTTAGGGGTGGTAAGATGTTCCACCTAAGTAGAACTGCCCACTCCGTCCGAGTTTGTGTCTTTGTGCCCGTACAACCGCCAAGGAGCTATTATCTCTCACGATGTAGCCGTCACCATCTGTCATAATGGGGATTTCGAGTTAACACCAAAAATCCATAATGATTTGTGGAAGCAGCTACATCTTCAGAGACGTGGCGGTAAAATTGGGTGGGTTTCTTTAAACAAGCTAACTTACTCAAAGTACTCTGTTCTATTTTCTCCGACATTATAGTTTCGAATATGGTCGTGATAAGGGGTGAAACCCCTTATCACGACGAGGTTTGCCACTCTGGTTTTCCAAGCTATCCATGACGGTAGTACGTGCCTTTCTTCTGTGGCGAAGTAGACTTTTATCTTGGTTCCAGAATGCATACCGAATGGCCTAAAGAAGTACGAGGCATGCACTGTGTGCGGCAGTGATATCAGGCTATTACAAGTTCGAGAAGCCCTCTAAGGCTACTCCGCAGGAATAGATCAATTTCAAGGGCGTGGAAGTGCGATTGGGCCAGGGGAAGAAGGGAACATCTTCTGGCGGCAACAATTTTGCAAAAGATTGGCAACAATGTGCGAACATTGGAATAATCCCGAAACGATACAATTCAGAAAAAATAATTTGCAAACAAGAGGAGTACTGAAGCGATGGAGATCCAATACACAGAACAGGATTCCGAAAACGTGAAAACCGAAGGCATTGATGAATCGATCGAAACAAAGGCATCTGGAGTGAGTGGGAGAGAATCGTAGACCATTCATGAAAACAGTTATGCTTGCGGGTGGCAAACCAATTTCGAACGTGCACCACGGGTTTACACGTGTGATGGATATTAAGAGACACAAGCACATCACATTTCGTGTGGTGACGGTCGTAAGGTCCGAAATAGTGTTGGGTTCCATTTGATTATAGAAGATGGTGAACCAAGGGGAAGAGGCCGTTCATTCACGATGGCGATACAGGAGTTTGGCATCAGCCATGGTGCGATAGAGAATTTCGAGCGGCTGCCGTTGGAAGAGAAATTGGTTTCATGCCAAGCTGACGCTGATATCTTATATGTGGGTTGAGCGCACTCTACGAACGGATGGCGAAAGATATCCATAAATCTATTTGCAATTGATGATTCTTCCTGTACTGCTTGTTGAGTTCTTGAAGCGAAATCATCCGAATCGGCTAATGTTGAGGCATACTATCTAGGTGCGCACTGAAGTATCATGATTCTATGGTACCAAGGTGACTAATGGATAAGAATTTTTTGGAACAGCGTAACTCTTGTTTCTTTGAGGTAGAACAATTGCGAACAACTTATGAGAAACAATCTGAATTTCCATGGATTTGTAAATTCCGAGAAATTTCTAGCATTGAATATAATTATATCTTTCGAAGGCTGCCATCCGCTTGTTTCGTGTGAAACTACTCGGAATTGGGGAAACAAAGAATTACAAGTGTATAAGAGCTTCGCGAACGTGAAAATCAGCTGCCTACAGCTTCAACTCTTCACCGATAGTTCGGAATAAAAAGTATTCATGCAATACGTCGTAGTGCACAATCTACCATAGCTAATACGGTGGAATTATTCACAGTCAAGGGAACACTCCACTTCTTTTCTGATGCGGGTAGAATTTTATCGTGTTGAACAGCTTAGTCCCTCAAACTTAAAGCGACAAAGAGCAAATGTTCTTCAATTTCCAACTGCTCATAAGTCATAAATGTAACTAAAATCCCTGAAATTGTTGATACCTAGCTTCTGTGCTGTGTACTAAGCAACTGGATCTATGTCATATGTACTGTTCGATTACTTGGAACCAATTTAGATCGTTGCGTATTTGAGTTATTTCATCAACTTTGAGCTCTGTAACAGATTATGTATTTCGCTTCCTTTCAACTTATAAAATCAAGATCCGATTTCTATTGTAACTCAAAACGCAATGGCTTTCCATACATAAAGCATTATTCCGTAGTAGCTAAGTATTCTCCATAGCGGCGGTCCACAAAGAGATTTAAAGGGTTGTGGGAATGTATTGATACAGACCTAAAGTGTGGAGAATAAGTAGCGGGTTTCTGTTGTAATTGAAAAAAGGGGTAGGTTCGCTCAATCTAGGACAGCATGAACGATATGAATTGCAATATTCATAAGGAATCTTTCCATTTGATTCGAGTATTATTTCAGAACACGGCTGTATTCATGGCACACTCTGTGCCAAGAAATGGACGTGGATCTGAGTTTCTCGAATCGTTTTCCTGTCGTAGAGTTCCTTTTTGCCATGTCGAGGCTTCGAAAGAGTTCAGATTAGTCGGAAATAATAAAAAATATATATCGCTTTCATGAAAATTGAACCGTTACCGAGTTTGTCAGAGTGTACGGTACCCTACCAAAATGATATTGAAAAACGATTTGACGAATCATAGTGAGCCAGGGTGGAAATGTTGTGTCTCCCAGAAAGGTTAGGGATGAAAAGATTTTGGGACTTTTGCTCAAACAAGAAAGGTGCTGTGAAAGAATGGGCAATGCAAATTCACGGCCCATACTTTGAAAACAAGCTATGTCAATTTTCCATTGTGCCACAGCCGTTTTAGTTAGCGATGGCGGAAGTGCGAAGTATTGAGCTCTACCACAATAAACTGATTTACGACTTATGTTCAGGAAACATGAATGATTCTGGATTCTGCGTATCAAGTTGGATTTCGATGTCAATATTATTTTGGTAGGGTACTGTACAAGTGTTGATGAACGCCTACATGTACTTCGAAGACGGTTTGAAGAAAACAAAGACTCCATCTCATTTAGTTTAATCAAGAAAAATCAATATTGCGATGTTATTAAGTATTAAAGTCAGTGTGGAAAACGCCCGGCTCAGAAATAAGATCTAAAGTACTTGTAGCCGTGGGCGCACATTTGAAAAGCGTAATTCGAGTTCTATTTGATGTAGCATTCACTCGTTCTGACTCGACACTGCATCAACTTCGCGATGTGTACCGAAGTGCTCTGGAATTCTTTCTGACCGCCATGTTTTATTTACCGCCCACTACCGTTTTCGTGTGCGTCCAGCGCGTGATTTTCTTCTCATTGTATTTCACAGTTTTCCCTATCGGGTTGAACCGAATTCACGCGGCTCTATTTTTCCTGAACCTTTCTCGATTTCTTGTATCTTTGGTATTCGATACTCATACAATTAGTATTTGTCTGAATTATTGAACTGTTTTTGCATTACCATCTCGATCCAATACTTCCCATGTTTGTCCTTCGCTCACGGGCTGTTATTGTTGATTTAGGAATTTTGCAATTATCGAGCAATTCACCTTCAGCTCACTTTCACCGAATACGAATACATTGCAGGGCGAGAGGAAGCCACGACAAGGAAATGTAATTGGTGCTTAGCTTGGTAGTAACATTAAATAGTCAAAGAGCCCTATAAAAGGCAACCTAACCTCACCCTTCTATGCCTCGAACAGCGAAGAGCCAGCTCATTCAGGCGACTACCCTATAGCTCGGTTGGGCTGATTCCCACGGAGACGGTCGTAGCGACAGTAATACGACCCGCCGGAGCAAGACGCCGGAAATGTGAATAAGTATATTCGGCTGCGACTTATGACTGTACAGGCGTTACAGACTAACACGGTCACTTGTCTGCAGGAAAAAATTCACGGAACTCCTGAGCTCACCTGAAATTCAGTCACTGCAAATTTGTGCAGCACTCTAAGAGGGCTCGAAAACATCAAAACTGATAGAGCACCGACATGGACGTATTACAGGGGCCAGGGTTGTGCGGTTGGTGGGTGGAGACCAAGGGAAACGCTCTGTGTTCGCAAAAAATTTTGATCGATGCATTGATAGTACTTTCCGGAAATATTTTGCCTCCACAGGTTGTTTTCCATCGTCTCCAGCCTCCAATTGCACCACCTTGGCCTTTGAGCCTCCCTAATTAAGGCGATTGATTGCTCTTGAAGTATTCGACCAGTCCCGGAGGGTTGCATGAATTCGCAGTGGCTCAGCACTATTGAAGCACGCAGTAGGTCTATGGCAAATCTTTGAACAGCTTATTTATAAGCTGCCCCAGTGGTACCGTGGACCTGATTGGCTACGACAAGACGGTTTATAATGCATTTTGCCATTCCCACAAAGGGCTATATTGACACTAGGGCAAATTAAGTACCACCGCCAGATGAAATGCGGGTCTATCGGTGCACAACTCTTGTCTCGACGCGATTCGCCTCGCTGGTCATATACGCGTTGCAATCGGTGGCAGTGCTCTCATTTGAAGCAATCTGTCCCGATTTCACTGGCACACTGCGCAAAATCCTGAAGGTAGAACTCGAAGATCTCATCATGTTGGGTGTCGGCGGATACGTCCTGAGAGATAATACACCTTTGGCGGTTGGTCTTGAATGTTTCACCGCCATTATCTCCTAACCTACTTTGCTACTATATTTGAGTCTATAATGATTTTACTTTTCGCAATCTATTTCGTTCCTAATGCACATTCATTCTGTGATAGTTCGATGTTCAAGCAGTCTTTATTCGGTTCAATGTTTCCCATGACCTGCCATGGGTTGTACACCTGTTCATGAATTTTTCGAGCAAGCTCGAAGATCTATAATTCCGAAAGACACATCCCAACCCTCTTTCGTAACGTCTATCGAGATTCACATCATAGCAGCTGATAGAGAACACTCCTGTATTATACTCCAGTATTATGACACGGTCCAGTGATGAACTGCAGGGGCATTGGTCGAATGCATAAATATT
>JAAUYH010133186.1_pt1 | contig 16252 bp, 11 predicted proteins | sample 7278061 | NCBI WGS metagenome assembly JAAUYH01 (sample SAMN14350203, study PRJNA611818) | marine sediment metagenome | isolation source: surface marine sediment (0.6m) | place: French Polynesia: Moorea | collected 2018-08 | reverse complement strand
GAGTGAAGATAACTCCCATGGGAGATGAAACTTGTACGCGGAAAGTGTCACCTAAACGTTCAAAGTTTTCACGATGAAACGGTAGAGGGTTCTTTAAAATTCTCTTCCTGTTTTTGATGACCTCCCAACGGGATACGGTGGGTATGCTTTTCATTTAAAAGAGACCTGTCTGACTTCCGCCTTTGATCTTGCCAAGATGCTTGTAGGCCAGTTCCGTTACTTCCCTTCCCCTGGGCGTTCTCATAATAAAGCCTTGTTGGATAAGGAAAGGTTCGTATACCTCCTCAATGGTTTCAGCATTTTCAGATACTGCTGTGGCCAGGGTAGTAATCCCTACAGGACCTCCTTTGAATTTCTCAATTATTGTTCGAAGGATCTTATTGTCCATTTCATCCAAACCGTGGGCGTCTACATTTAAAGCCTTGAGACCGTATCTGGAGATCTCGAGATCTATATTACCATCACCTTTAATCTGGGCAAAATCTCGTATCCTTCTCAGCAGTGCATTGGATATACGTGGTGTTCCACGGCTCCTTCCAGCAATCTCAATGGCCGCCTCATGGGTAATAGGCACTTTCAGGATTCCTGCGCTTCGCTCTACTATGGTGGATAGTAATTCCGTATTGTAATACTCCAGCCGATTGTTGATACTAAACCTGGCTCTCATCGGAGCCGTGAGCAGACCTGAACGGGTAGTAGCTCCTATCAGCGTGAATGGGTGTAGATTTATTTGTACCGACCTGGCATTAGGCCCGGTTTCTATCATGATGTCTATCTTGTAGTCCTCCATGGCAGAATAGAGGTATTCCTCTACCACCGGACTTAGTCGGTGAATTTCATCTATAAAAAGTACATCTCTTTCCTCCAGGTTAGTGAGCAATCCGGCCAGATCACCTGGTTTATCCAAAACAGGCCCTGAAGTCACCTTAATTCCTACGCCAAGCTCATGCGCCAGAATATGTGCCAGTGTTGTTTTTCCGAGGCCGGGGGGACCGTGAAAAAGTGTGTGATCCAGTGCCTCATCCCTTAAATTAGCAGCCTGGACAAATATTTTCAGGTTTTCCAGTACTTGTTGCTGACCCGTAAAATCGTCAAAGGAAACTGGTCTGAGCGCTCGTTCAATCTCTAGTTCTTCAGCTGAAAAACTACTGCCTGTAGGATCCAGGTTTTCGTTCATATATCAAAGATAGTAAAAAGAGGTTCTCCCGTATTTCTTACTTAGTTACACTTTATGCATATTCCTTTAGGGCGTGCCTTAAATACAAGCCAGAATCATGATAATTATCAGTTTTTTTACAAAGATTTATCCTCTACTTTGCACAGTAATTCAGTATAATTCATAATTTTTTTAAGCAAAATAGTTATCATTTAAATCTCAGAACATGACTACAAAATTTAATCTCCGCAAATACGGTATCGAAACCGAAGAGGTGTACCGGAATAGTAGTGTACCAGTTCTATATGAGTTGGGTCTCCGGCTCGAAAAAGGTACTGCCATCTCCGATGTAGGAGCCCTGTTGGTTTACTCAGGTGAAAAAACGGGAAGGAGCCCAAAAGATAAGAGAATAGTCCGCCATCCGGATTCAGAGAAGAACATAGACTGGGGCGATATCAATATCGGCCTTGATGAGCACACCTTCATGGTCAACCATGAGCGTGCTATTGACTACCTGAATATTTGTGATCACCTCTATGTTGTGGATGCATTCGCAGGATGGGATCCCAAGTACAGGATCAAAGTAAGGATTATTTGTACCAGGGCTTATCACGCATTGTTCATGCAGAACATGTTGATCATGCCAACAGCGGAAGAACTTGCTAATTTTGGTGAACCTGATTATCTGGTATTCAATGCAGGTGGTTTCCCGGCCAACCGATACACTTCCGAAATGACTTCGAAGACGAGTATCGATGTAAACCTCGAGCGCAAGGAAATCGTGATTTTGGGTACTCAATACGCAGGTGAAATGAAGAAAGGTTTATTCGGAGTTATGAATTACCTGATGCCATTGGAAGGTGTCCTTCCTATGCACTGTTCTGCTAATGTGGGTGAAAAGGATGATGTTACCTTATTATTTGGACTTTCAGGAACAGGAAAAACAACATTGAGTGCAGATCCAAAGCGAAAATTAATCGGGGATGATGAGCACTGTTGGACCGATGACGGTATCTTTAATATCGAAGGTGGCTGCTACGCAAAAGCCATAGATCTGTCTGAAGAGAAGGAACCGGATATCTACAACGCGATTAGGTTTGGTACAGTTCTGGAAAATGTTGTGTACGATAAATACACCCATGAAGTAGATTATACTGATACAACCATTACACAAAACACAAGGGCATCCTATCCTATCGAATATATCGATAATATTCAGATACCTTGTATCGCAGGTCATCCTAATAATATTATTTTCCTTACATGTGACGCCTTTGGAGTTTTACCTCCAGTTAGTAGACTCACTCCCGAGCAAGCCAGTTACCACTTTATTTCCGGTTATACCGCCAAGGTAGCGGGTACCGAAATGGGTGTTACAGAACCACAGGCTACTTTTAGTTCTAACTTTGGGGCCGCCTTTATGATGTGGCATCCAAATAAATACGCAGAGCTACTGGCTGAAAAGATGAAGAAGCACGGTGCCGAAGCATGGCTGGTTAACACTGGTTGGACCGGTGGTGCCTTTGGTGTAGGTTCAAGAATGAGCCTGAAGTATACCAGGGCCATGATCGATGCTATTCACAATAAGGACTTTAACAATGTGGAATTTGTGAAGGATGAGGAATTCGGATTTGAGATCCCTACAACTTGCCCTAATGTTCCTTCTGAAGTTCTTATACCCAAAAATACCTGGGAGGATAAGGATAAATATGATGAAGAAAAGAAAAAGCTGATAACTCTTTTTAACGATAACTTTAAAAAGTTTGAAGCCGGCGTTAATGACGCGATCATCAAAGCCGGACCTAAAGCAGATTATTCTTTGCAGTCATAGGATTATTTTGATTTAATCGAAAATTCCCGGCATCCGGTGGGTGTCGGGGATTTTTTTGTTTGTAAAATACGGGTGATTTACTCGGTTCTCTTGTAGAGTTCAGAATTATCCGAAAATCTTTCTATCTCAATTACCGGTTCGCCGTAAAGATATATTTTAGCAGAACCGGACGAGCTAAGATGTAGTTCTCTTATGGCATTAATCCGTGACGAAGCCCTATCCGATGTCTCCAGATCCACACTACCGCTCTCGAGTTTTTCTGCTCTTAGTTTTGTACTGCCGGTCGTACTTATACGAAGTGTATCCGAACTCCCCTCCATATTGGCCAGTGCATCATCTTCCAGTGTTAGGGACTGTGTATTGCTCACAGAATAAACATTGGCCTCTACCTTATCTTTAAGCTTAACCGCCAGACTATCAGCATCAATATTCAATTCCGCTTTGCTGTTATCGGACATATTCAGGACCGCCACCGCTGCACTGAATTGAAGTTCAACTTGTGAGTAACCAGTACTATGGATCTTTATTTCATCAGCAGAGATAACTGCATCTGAGATCATTTTACCATCCTTAAGTGTAATTTCCCTTAGTTCATTATATCTGACAGAGATATCCAATTGTTTTTTACCGGTAATCGTGTAAAACGAGCGAACGATGAGCGTACTGTCAATAACTTCAAATTTCAATACATCTATAAGGTTGTCATCAGCTGTTATATTATAGCCCTCTTCATCAGATTTCCGAAGGTAAATTTCAAGGTCATCTCTGAGCTCTATACTGTGAAATGATGGTAACATCTCACTAACCTCAATAACGCTTTTATTGCCTTTAATTTTTGGTTTGCGTTGCGCGAATAATCCGGTACAGCAGATACAGATACTAAAGAGAATAAGTCTTTTCATCGTGATTTCTAATTGGGCGTTGATCAAATTTATCACAAAATTTGACAATTGTTCACCATCGTTTCCCCGAACACAAAAAAAGCCCGTCGTAAACGGGCTTAATTCAGTTAAATATTTACTTAGCAGTTAATGGTGTAGTTCTTCTTCATTCTCCTGTAAAGGAACCGTTTGTGGAACGAAATCCTGATCAGGAATAATATATTGACCGTCTTCATAGGTCTTGCTATAGTCATATGACCACCTGTGTACCTCTGGTATGGGTCCATCCCAGTTTCCGTGAATATGTTTGATAGGCGCATCCCATTCGAGTGTAGTGGCATTCCAAGGATTCTGAGGACCTTTCTTTCCGTAGAAGATGCTAGCTACAAAGTTATAAGCAAATAACAGCTGGGCTCCTGCGGTAATTAAGGCAAAGACCGTCATCAATACCTGGACGTCGGCGAATTCATCAAACATCGGGAAAGCAGTATTCTCATAATATCTTCTTGGTACCCCGGCCATTCCTATAAAGTGCATCGGGAAGAAGATCCCGTAAGAACCAACTGCTGTAATCCAAAAATGTACGTATCCCAGGTTTTTGTTCATCATCCGGCTCTGGAACATTTTCGGGAACCAGTGATATACCCCGGCAAATAGGCCATATAAGGCAGAAATACCCATCACAAGGTGGAAGTGTGCCACAACAAAATAGGTGTCATGAACATTGATATCCAGCGTACTGTCACCTAAAATAATACCGGTCAGACCCCCTGTAATGAAGGTCGATACCATTCCTATGGAAAAAAGCATACCCGGATTGAGTTGCAGGTTTCCTTTCCATAAGGTGGTGATCCAGTTAAACGCTTTTACAGCGGATGGGATAGCGATCAGGAGCGTCGTAAATGTGAATACAGATCCCAGGAAAGGATTCATTCCGGATACGAACATATGGTGTCCCCAAACAATGGTTGAAAGGAAGGCAATTGCCAGGATGGAGGCGATCATCGCACGGTAGCCGAAAATGGGTTTCCTTGCATTGACAGACATCACTTCAGATACAATACCCATGGCGGGCAAGATCACGATATAAACCTCAGGATGTCCCAGGAACCAGAACAGGTGTTCAAAAAGAACAGGAGAACCACCCTGGTAGTGAAGTACTTCGCCCTGGATAAATATGTCTGAAAGGAAGAATGAAGTTCCAAAGCTTCGATCCATGATCAGTAATAAAGCTGCTGATAAAAGCACCGGGAAGGAAATCACACCGATAACAGCCGTTACAAAGAATGCCCAAATGGTCAAAGGCAGCCGGGTCATGGTCATACCCTTGGTCCTTAGGTTGAGTACTGTAACAATGTAATTAAGCGACCCCAAAAGAGAGGAGGCAATAAAAATGGCCATGGAAACCAGCCACAAGGTCATCCCCATCCCAGAGCCCGGCTGTGCCAGTGGAAGGGCACTAAGGGGTGGGTATATTGTCCAGCCAGCTGCCGCTGGTCCGGCTTCTACAAAGAGTGAAATTACCATTATAACACTGGAGAGAAAGAACATCCAGTAAGACAACATGTTCAAAAAGCCAGAAGCCATATCCCGTGCACCAATTTGCAAGGGAATCAACAGATTACTAAACGTACCGCTCAAACCGGCTGTTAGTACGAAGAAGACCATGATCGTTCCGTGAATGGTCACGAGTGCAAGATACATATCCGCATCCATCACTCCATCAGGAGCCCATTTGCCTAAAAGGGCCTCAAATATTGGGAACGATTCTCCCGGCCAGGCCAGTTGCATACGGAACAGCAGCGACATTGCTATTCCGATGAAGCCCATGATCAAACCTGTGATCAGGTATTGCTTGGAGATCATTTTATGATCCTGGCTGAAAATATACTTGGTTATGAATGTTTCCTTATGATGATGTTCATGATCGTGTGCATGATCATCAACGTGGGCATGTGCAGTTACAGACATAATCTTAAATTTTTTAAATTTTCTTTTTTATAGCTGGATTCTATTGTGCGGAGGCCATAGTCTGACTAACAGTTTGACTGAAAGTTTGCTGACTGGCCATCCATTCATTATATTCTTCTTCTGTCTCAACAATAATTTTCATCTGCATATTGTAATGTGATTTACCACAAATTTTGTTGCAGATCAGGACATAATCAAATTCCCAGGGATCTGAATTGGGCTCACCATTAGCCGCTCGCTCGGCACGTATAGCATTGGTTCGTTTCACCTTATCCACAACATCAGGATTTAAGCGCATATCGGCTGTTGTTATGGTTGGGGTAAAGGAGAACTCTGTTATCATTCCGGGAACACAATTCATCTGTGCCCTGAAATGAGGCATATATGCAGAGTGCAAGACATCCTGAGACCTCATCTTAAAATTCACCTTCCGGCCTACCGGTAAGTGTAATTCTTTTACGATAATATCATCGGCCCCGTTAGGATCAGACTCGTCAAGGCCCAGAACGTTAGCCTTATTTATATCTATCATTCTCACATTAGCTTCTCCAAGCACATTATCGGCACCCCCGTATCTGGCAGTCCAGTTAAACTGCTGTGCGTATAACTCAACGATCAAGGGATCATCTTCCTCATTGATATCCATAATGTTGGTCCAGGTGTAGAGACCCCAGAGAATAAGTCCGGCTAAAACAATTACGGGAATGATCGTCCAGATAAACTCCAGCCGGTCATTGTCTGCAAAGAATAACGCTTTTTTACCTTTCTCCCCTTTGTACTTATAACCGTAATAATGTAACAGCGCCTGTGTGATGGTCTGTACAAAAATGATGATAGCGAAAGATACCAACATCAAATAGTCATAGTCTCCACCGTGCTCAGATGCAGCTTCAGGTAATAAAAATTTGGAGTATTTGGCAAAATTAAAGATGGTGAATCCGTAAATGAAAATAAGGAAGGCCATAAGCAGATAACCGTTATACCTGTTGTCCTTATCGCTGGCCACTTCTGCCGTTTCAGTCTTTGGCTGCGACAATTCAAAAATCTTGGTCATTTGCCAAATTGCAATTGCCACTAAAACCAATACAGCTATGATCAAAAATGTTGTCATTGTTTGTACTTAATACACATTAATAATGAAACTGCCTGCTCTCTTCAACAAACGGGTTCCGCGTGGGCTGCAAAGGTGCTTTCGTCATTGCCCTGAAAACCCAGAAAATAAATGCTCCGGCAAAAAACAGAAAAGCTCCAATTTCGGGCATTCCTATAGACCACTGATCTCCAACAGCCGCCGGTGTGATCATATTGAACACATCCAGATAGTGACCTACGAGGATCACAATCCCAGTTGTGATCACAAACCAATTGACTCGTTTGTAATCACTATTCATCAACACCAGTAAGGGGAATACAAAGTTCAGCACCAGCATCCCGAAAAACGGTAGCTTGAAATCTTCGATCCTGGTAACAAAATAAGTTACCTCCTCCGGAATATTGGCATACCAGATCAACATAAACTGACCGAACCAAAGATACGTCCAGAAAATACTAAACCCGAACATGAATTTTGCAAGGTCATGAATATGACTGTCGTTGACATCAGGCAGATAGCCCTTGGATTTCAAATAAATCGAAATTAAAGCTATTACTGTGATCCCTGAAACGATCATACTGGCGAACACGTACCATCCGAAAAGTGTACTGAACCAGTGCGGATCCACGCTCATAATCCAATCCCAGGACATCATAGATTCAGTGACCAAATAGAATACCAGGAAACCAGCAGACCATCTGAAATTCTTTACGAAGTTAGCATTGTCATCTGCTTTATCCTGATTAATACTGAGTCTTCGGGAAATCTCTCGGTACAGGATCCATCCGCCTAAATATATTGCGGCCCTGATCAGAAAGAAAGGCGTGTTCAAATATCCCACTTTGCCCTGGAGTAGCTCGTCATGCGCCACTACCTCACTATCCATCCAGGGGAAGAGATGATTAAAATGCATTACCGACAGAATGAAGAAAACAAATAGAATGATACCTCCGGGAACCAAATAGGCAGTTATCCCTTCCATTACCCTGAATAACAAAGGAGACCATCCGGCCTGTGCTGCTCTTTGAATCGCGTAGAACGCCAGTACTCCCAGTGAGATCATAAAGAAGAAAAATGCAGCCACATAAAGGGCAGACCAAGGTCTGTTTTGCAATTGATGTAAAAGATGTTCTCCGTGATCGGTACCGTGTTCCTCACCCGCATGTTCAGCCGCCTCGTCATGGGGTACTGCTGCACCATGACTGTCATCACCATGGCCGTCATCATGTGCTGCTACCATGGCTTTGGCTTCATCTACCGTAGACGGAACGGATACAAATCCAATACCCATTCCCAGCAGACCCAGAGCCATTAGGATAATGGAGCCGATTTTTAATCTATTTGAAAACGTATACATATCTTAAATCTGCGTATTAATTAGATAAGTCTTCTTTGAGTTGCATCACATATTCCGATACCTGCCATCTCTCTTCATAATTCAATTGCCCCGCATAGGAACCCATAGAATTCAATCCGTAATAGATAGTATGATAAGTGCTCCCTACGGTAATATTTCTCGCCGCATCCGCATAGCTGGGGACACCCAGGATCTTTTCCCTTTTCACCAATTGTCCCTGTCCGGCACCTTTAGCCCCGTGGCAAATAGCACAATAAATATCATAGAGTTCTTTTCCCTTTGCCAGGTTGTCTTCCGTATTTAAAGAATCAAGCGGACTCGCTTGTGCTCTGGCCAATTCTTTTCCTTCGATGTCGTTGGCAAACTCATAAGGCAGCCAGCCTCTCGAGATGGTATTATCCGGTGGCGTTAAAGCCTCGGTACCGCTGGGGAGAAAGCCTACTTCCTGATAGGTCTCATAACCCACTGGTTCATACATATTGGGCATGTACTGGTAATTGGGTCTGCTCGGATCTGCACATCCGGCGATCATCACCAAAAATCCTGCGAGTAAGAATGTTACTAATAGCCTTCTCATTATTTAGTGGCTGTTTTAATTATGTTTAATTCAACCGCACCGGTATCCAACAAAAGATCTTTAAGCTCCGTCTCATCATCGTGAACTTCAATTTCCATCACGAAATGGTCATCCGTGGTACGTATATCCGGATTCTCTGCTTTTTTTAGTGGCCAGAGTTTGGACCTTAAATAGAACGTGATCACCATGAGGTGAGCGGCAAAAAATACAGTCATCTCAAACATGATCGGTACAAAGGCCGGCATGTTTTCTATATAGCTAAAACTCGGTTTGCCACCGATATCCTGCGGCCAATCCTGGATCATGATATAGTTCATCATTACAATCGCCACAATAAGTCCAAGACAACCGTACATAAAGGAGGTAATCGCGATCCGTGTCGGTGCCAGGCCCATCGCCTTATCCAGTCCGTGCACCGGGAAAGGACAGTATATTTCTTCTATATGATGCTTAGCCTCTTTTACCCTTTTAACGGCATGCATTAAAACATCATCATCATTATAATATGCATGAATTACTGTTCCTGCCATAATTATTTGTCCTTATTTAATAGCATCCTGGCCTGACCTGCCCAATCATCTCGTTGGGCACGACCCGGGAATGCACCGGTTAAAGAGTCTAAAAGATCGTATTCTCTCTGAGTCATTTTACTCACCTGCAAAAAGCTGAAAATGCCCAGTTTGTTCAGTGTCTTCTCCATAAGCGGACCTATTCCTTTCACCTTTTTAAGGTCATCCGGGTTTTGCGATGTTGAGTCAAAACTACCGAGGGCCTTTATCAGATTGAAGACACCTGCCGGTTGTCCGCTAATGGCCACTTCTTCTTCCTCTTCCTCTATTATGGTCTCCCTTACAACGCCATTCTTGCTGATAGAGTAAAGAGGTTTGCCCTCTGCTCTAAGTCTTTTATAACGTTCACCAGATGACTTGAGGATAGTTTTTACTTCGGCCTGTGCTATTACCGGGAAGGTACGTGCGTACAATAAGAAGAGTACGAAGAAAAAGCCCACGGTCCCTATAAATATCCCAATGTCTACAAATGTGGGTGAGAACATGGTCCAGGAAGAAGGCAAATAATCACGGTGCAGAGAGGTTACGATGATCACGAAACGTTCGAACCACATTCCTACGTTCACCACAATCGAGATCACAAATGACACCATGATGCTCGTCCTGATCTTTTTGAACCACATGATCTGAGGCGACAGTACGTTACAAGACATCATCAGTAAATAGGCCCACCAATAAGGTCCTGTTGCTCTGTTCAGGAAAGCGTATTGTTCGTATTCCACGCCTGAATACCAGGCGATAAACAGCTCCGTAATATAGGCACAGCCCACAATGGAACCTGTGATCATGATGATAATATTCATCAATTCAATGTGCTGAACAGTGATATAGGCCTCCAGGTTGCAGACCTTTCTCATGATCAGCAACAAGGTCTGTACCATGGCGAAGCCAGAAAAGATGGCCCCTGCAACAAAATAGGGAGGGAAAATCGTAGTATGCCATCCCGGGATCACCGAAGTAGCAAAGTCAAAGGATACGATGGTGTGCACCGAAAGTACCAGTGGTGTCGCAAGACCTGCCAGTACTAATGAAACCTCCTCAAATCGCTGCCAGTCCTTTGCTCTACCGGTCCAGCCGAAACTTACGAGGCTGTAAATCTTTTTCTGGAATGGTTTCACGGCCCTGTCGCGAAGCATACCGAAGTCCGGTAAAAGTCCTGTCCACCAGAATACCAGGGATACAGAGAGGTATGTAGAAATCGCAAATACGTCCCAAAGCAATGGTGAATTGAAGTTGACCCACAACGAACCGAATTGGTTTGGAATAGGAACAACCCAATAAGCCAGCCAGGGCCTCCCCATGTGAATGATCGGGAATAATCCGGCCTGGATAACTGAGAATATAGTCATCGCCTCAGCAGAACGGTTAATGGCCATTCTCCATTTTTGCCTGAAGAGAAGAAGTACCGCTGAAATCAGTGTACCGGCGTGACCAATACCAACCCACCATACAAAGTTGGTAATATCCCAGGCCCAATTCACCGTCTTGTTCAATCCCCAGGTACCAATTCCGGTTGAGATCGTATAAACAATGGCACCAATTCCCCAAAGGAGTGCGGCAAGAGCTATGGAAAATACTATCCACCACTGCCTGTTTGCGCGACCCTCAACAGGTGCGGCGATGTCTACGGACACATCGTGATAACCTTTGTCTCCTAGAACTAATGGTTTCCGTATAGGTGCTTCGTAATGCGACGCCATAAATAGCTATAGTTTCGTTTAGTTACTTTATTATGCTTCGTTGGTATTTCTCACTTTTACGTGATAAAAAACATTCGGTCTGGTGCCCACACTCTCCAACAGGTGATACATTCGCTCACTCTCTTTCAGCTCAGCCACCTTACTCTCATCATCATTAATATCGCCGAAAACAATTGCTCCATTACCACAAGCAGCCGAACAAGCGGTCTCGAATTCTCCGTCCTTCACTGTTCTGCCTTCTCGTTTGGCATCCAAAATGGTTTTTTGTGTCTTTTGGATACAGAGCGAGCATTTTTCAATTACACCACGTGAACGGACTGTTACATCCGGATTCAAGACCATTTTACCCAAATCATTGTTCATGTGGAAATCAAACTCGTCATTGTTGTTATACAAGAACCAGTTAAATCGCCTTACTTTATAAGGACAGTTATTGGCACAATACCTGGTGCCTACACAACGGTTGTAGGCCATATGGTTCTGCCCCTGTCGACTGTGCGTAGTTGCTGCAACCGGACAAACGGTTTCGCAAGGTGCATGGTTGCAATGTTGACACATGACCGGTTGGAATGCCACCTGCGGATTAGCAGCTGCCATTTCCATTTCCTCAAATCCGGTCTTGGATTCGAAAGCACCGGTAAATTCATCCTTTTTCACATTATCCTGTTCAAAGGTGTCTTCCGAAGAATAATATCGGTCTATTCTCAGCCAGTGCATGTCCCTTGACATCCTCACCTCTTTTTTACCTACAACAGGAATGTTATTCTCTGCATGACAGGCGATAACACAGGCACCGCATCCGGTACAGGCGTTGAGATCGATGGACATATTAAAGTGATGTCCGATAGACCTGTCGAAGGAATCCCAAAGGTCCACTGAGGTTGCCGGTACTTCCTGGTGATTCAAAGAAACGTGTGCGACACTGTTCCATTCACTAGCCTCCTCAGTATTGAATATTTCCAGGGTAGTTTCTTTTATAATGTCTCCCCTACCCATCAATGTGTTGTGTAACTGCATACAGGCGAATTCGTGTGTGCCTCCTGCTTTTTCAAGGCTAACAGCCTGCTGACTGTTAAATCCTTTATAGAACTTATAGGCATTAACGCCGGTCTTCATCTCCTCCTTCATACCCATCTCTCTTCCATAACCAAAAGAAAGACCTATACTTCCAACCGCCTGACCAGGCTGGATGATGACTGGTACATTCTTAATTTGGGTATCGCCTACGGTGAGGTTGACATAACTTCCGTCCAATCCTCCATTGGCCACATTTTCATTGACGAGCCCCCAGGAGTTGGCATCAGCTCTGGAAACTGTAACATAGTTATCCCAGCTAACCCTGCTTATCGGATCTGGAAATTCCTGTAACCAAGGGTTCGCAGCTTGTTTACCATCACCCATTCCTACCTTGGAGTAGAGCGTCAGTTCTACAGCTGATTCCTCTGTGCGTGCTAATTCCTGCAAAGCGGCAGTTAAAGGTTCTATAGAAGACTCTGTATCAGTCGATGTTGCAGCTTCCTCAGCTACCTCAACTGCTTCGCCAGATGTTTCACTAGCGCGGGCATATACCCCGTCATGCAGTGCCTGATTCCAGGATCCACCACTGAGAATTTGAGTTTCCCAAGTGTCTTTAATATAGTCGTAATATGTTTGTTCACTTCCCAACCAGCTAAGTGCTGCTGATTGAAACTGACGTGTATCAAAAAGCTCCTTAATTGTGGGTTGCATGAGGCTGTAGTGTCCCTTCTGGAAATGGCCATCACCCCAAGATTCCAAATAGTGATTCGCCGCAGCGGTATACTGCACACCTTCTGATGCTGTTGTTTCATTCCAATTGGTAGAAAAAGCCACAGTTACACCAACCTTATTCAATCCTTCAGCGAATTCGGCAGCATTTGGTAAAGTATATAATGGATTCACACCATCCATGACAAGCATACCCACATTACCGGAATTCATATCACTGATCAGCTGGTTTACATCGGCAGTACTTCCCTGTCTGGTGTAGCGAGCTGATTCAGGATCAAAAGCTTCGCTGTTTAGAAGCTCATTGATGGCCAATACCACTGACTGTGCATTGATGTCATCCAGACCCGTAACAACAACGGCCTTGCTACCCGCTTTTCTGATCTCACCGGCAACGGTTTCAAGGCTCTGTTTTGTATTGTCATCCAGATCGGTATTTACATTGCTGTTATTCAGCATGCCGTAAAGATGTGCCAGGGCCTTTTTCTGAGCACTAGGCTTCAGCGGAATACGTTTATCCGCATTGGCCCCGGTTAGTGATATATTGGCTTCCAATTGGATATGTCTAGACATTTTTCCATTCTCAGGTACTCTACCTTTTGAGTATCCGGAATCGTAACCACCACCCTGCCAGTCGGCGAGAAAATCAGCTCCGAAGGAAACGATCAGATCAGCTTTATTAAAATGATAATTGGCCAGGGCTCTTTCTCCGTATTTTGCGTTGAATGCCTCCAAAGCGGCATCTTCGGATATGGCATCGTATGTGATATGCTTAAAAGTTGGATAAGCAGCCTTGTACTCAGCCATTAATCTATCTGTAGACGGACTTGCATAAGTCTGTGTAAGGAAAACGATCTGCTGGGAAGAGTTTTGCAGTCCAGCTAATCGCGCTTTTACAGTAGCATCCAGGACATCCCAATCTACCGCTTCCGTTTTGGCAAGCGGACCCTGCAGCCTGGTGCTGTCGTATAAGGAGAGTACGGAAGCCTGTACACGTGCATTTGAATTGCCAAGCACTTTTGCTTCCTTATTGTTCTCTACCTTGATGGGCCTACCTTCGCGTGTTTTGATAAGAATACTGGCAAAATCGAAACCATCAGCAATCGTAGTCGCGTAATAATTGGCAACTCCAGGAACAATTTGTTCAGGTTGCACCACATATGGGATAGACCTTCTCACGGGTCCTTCACAAGCCGCAAGAGATGCTGCCGCTGTGCTGAAGCCAACATATTTTAGAAAGTCCCTTCTGCTTGTGGAACTATCCGCTAATTTATTTTTATTTCCAAGGAATTCATCCACCGGAATTTCTTCTGGAAATTCATTTTGTCTTAGCGTCTCAACAATGGAATCGTTCGGATTTAATTCCGCTTCACTCTTCCAATATTTCTTGTTTGATGCCATTGATTATTCCTGTGTTAGCTGCTTTTTTCGTTAGTTTAATAGTGGCACTTACCACATTCAAGACCACCCATCTGAGCGGCGGTTAGTTTTTCCACGCCGTATTTCTTGGATAATTCCTCGTGTATACTGGCATAGTATTCATTATCCGAGATGTTAACATTGGTCTCGCGGTGACAGTTGATACACCAGCCCATAGTCAGAGGTGAATATTGATACATGATCTCCATTTCCTCCACTGGACCGTGGCAGGTTTGACATTCAATACCTGCAACCGTCACGTGCTGAGAGTGATTGAAGTATGCCAGATCGGGTAGGTTGTGAATCCGCACCCACTGTACCGGTTGACTTTCACCGGTGTATTGCTGATTTTCTTCATCCCAGCCAACCGCTTTATATAGCTTTTTGATCTCGGCGGTGTAGAATTCATTGGTATAGCCATTTGCCAGATCTTCCGGGCTTGGTCCCTCGGGATTACCGGTGTATTCGTAAATCGATTTGTGACAATTCATACAGACATTCAGAGAAGGGATACCAGAGTGCTTGGAAACTCTGGAGGAGGAATGACAGTATTTACATTCAATTTTGTTATCCCCCGCGTGTATCTTGTGCGAGTAGTGAATAGGTTGAATTGGTGCGTATCCCTGATCCACACCAATTTGCATGAACCAGCCATAGGCATAGTACGCGGCAGCCAGTAAAAAGAATATGGAAAATACGAGTACCAAAAACTGGTTCTGCGCGAAAGCCTTCCAAATGGGAATTCTTTTGGCTGCTCTTTCACACTCCAAAATCACTCCATTAGCTTCTGCGATTCTTCTCAGGGTCTTGTTTACCAGGAAGAGCATCATCACCAGCAAGCCGAAAACCAGTACCAGAACACCAAGAACTATTTCATTGGTGATGCCTGTATCGGCGGTTGTATCAGTAGTGGTAGCTGTTGTTGTGGCCGCTGCAGCGGGAGCTGGTGGTGGTGCAGCCGTATAGGCCAGTATATCGTCGATATCCTGGTCAGACAAGGTTGGAAAAGCATTCATTGCCGCCTGATTATACTCATTGTATATCTTAACAGCATACGCATCTCCGGCACTGATCATGCCAGCGCTATTTCTGATCCAGGAATAAAGCCATTCTTTATCCAAACCTTCTTCCTCGGCCAGTCTGGTCTCAACATTGGCCAATGCAGGTCCCGTCATTTTCCGATTTAAAGCGTGGCAAGCGGCACAGTTCTGATTGAAGAGCTGTTTTCCTTTTACGGCATCTCCACCCACAGCAGCATCGACTACTTCAGTAGTCTCGGCTTCCTGGGCGGCTGTTTCTTCTTGTGCACTAAGTGAGGTTGAAAAGAGTAGTAAAACTACAATGCAAATACCAAAAATTTTAGACATGTGATTGCGGTATGGAACCTTTTTCATATTTAAAATATTTCCATCTAAATTTTGGCACGATAATTACAGTAATAATGGGTGAATGGGGGTAATTTATCGCCGCTCAAATTGTCGTCAAAAATACGACATAGACTTTATTCTGAAAATGTTAAAGTATTGATAATTTCTAATTTATAATTATTCTAAATAAGAAGATTTTGGTTTGTTTAAACATTAAAAAATTACATTTGCATTTGCACAGTGTGATCGGTGATTAAGAACTTATGAAAAGTCTACTAATATTAGTATTTACAGCTAGTTTCGCCAGTTTTTGTTACTCACAAAAAGGCGTAGTTACCATTGAACAAGATCCGAAGATAACACAATTGTTGGAAGTCTATAAATCTGCGAACTCAGAGATTGAATATTTCACTATCCAAATAGGATTCGGATCCTACTCAGAGGCTGAAAAATTGAAGCAGGATGTGGAAATCGATTTTCCTCAGTGGAGGGCCAAGATCGTATTCGATTCACCGACTTACAGAGTACGGATAGGCCGGTTTAAAACCAAATTGGAAGCAGAGCGAAATTTTTTGGAAGTTCGGG
>JAAUYH010095746.1_pt1 | contig 16252 bp, 20 predicted proteins | sample 7278061 | NCBI WGS metagenome assembly JAAUYH01 (sample SAMN14350203, study PRJNA611818) | marine sediment metagenome | isolation source: surface marine sediment (0.6m) | place: French Polynesia: Moorea | collected 2018-08 | reverse complement strand
TGGGGGAAAGAAATAGGCTGTCAAGTCGGGCTGTCGGGGGCATTTTGCCTAGATAAGTGGCGCGGGGCAGCAAAGTCTCTAGCGTGAGCTGGAGAAGCCCGCTCTCTATCCAAAGGATGAGAGTCGGGAGTAGTCACTTTTAAATTTAATTCTGCTTCGGTCTCACTCTTAAACTTTTGCTGGGATAGCTTGGTTATTTTTTTTTGAATTGATTCAGATTCTTTGGCAATCTTTTTCTCTAGAGAAGCCAAATCTGATTCAGTTCTCGCTTCACTTTTGACTACCAACCATCTTTGGCGTATTCCTCCATAATTACTTTCTCTTTCTACCCAGCTATAACCAGGTATTTCACTGCTTTTAAATTCTGAATTCAATTGAGTGCTGACCAGATTTTTTGCCTCTTTTATTGATAGGGGAACTCTAGGCACGCCATTGGATTTGTTTCAGTAATTCTAAATTCTCTTTACTGTATAAAGCACTATCTCCTACTATCGTTGTTTCTAATTTCAGTTGTTGGTGATAGTTTTTAGCTATTTGGCCAAACGCTTTTTTATCATTTTGATTCCCCGATGCTATTTCATTAATATTGGTATATTGCCATCTCCTGTGACGATTAAATCTAAAATAAATTGTTTTAAATCTGGTCGATGGTGAGTCAGCGCGGTCTTGGGGGTTTCCCCCATGAGCAACTGCGAACCCGATTATTATAAAGACCCTAACCAGGGAGTTAACCCCGATGAAGTAGTTGCTGTGGGTGCCACAATTCAAGCAGGTGTACTAGCAGGAGAAGTCAAAGACGTACTTTTACTCGATGTTACTCCTCTATCTCTGGGGGTAGAAACCCTCGGTGGCGTGATGACTAAGTTAGTTCCCCGCAACACCACCATTCCCGTACAAAAATCAGAAATTTTCTCTACTGCTGCGGACGGACAAACTAACGTGGAAATCCACGTGTTCACCACGGAGTTAAAATATCCGATACTGCTTTAGTCGCAGCAGCCGTATTTTCCACTCGCTATATTAGCGACCGCTTCTTACCCGATAAAGCGATCGACCTGGTGGACGAGTCAGCAGCTAAATTGAAGATGGAGATTACTTCCAAACCAGAAGAACTCGACGAGATCGATCGCAAAATTCTTCAGTTGGAAATGGAAAAACTGTCATTGAAAAAAGAAACAGACAGTGCCTCGCTCGAACGTTTAGAAAAACTAGAAAAAGAACTGGCAGATCTTAAAGAACAGCAATCTGCTTTAAACGCCCAATGGCAAGCTGAAAAAGAATTTATCGCTCGCATTCGCGCCATTAAAGAGGAAATCGAGCGTGTTAATGTCGAAATTCAACAAGCAGAACGGGATTACAACCTCAATCGTGCAGCCGAACTCAAATACGGTACCGTTGCTCGTCTGATCGGTGCGCCTCCAGGATACGTCGGTTATGACGAAGGGGGACAACTCACCGAAGCAATTCGCCGTCGTCCCTATGCAGTAATTCTCTTTGACGAGATTGAAAAAGCCCATCCCGATGTATTCAACACTATGCTGCAAATTCTCGATGATGGTCGCCTTACCGATGCTCAAGGACATACGGTGGACTTTAAAAATGCGGTGATTATTATGACCAGCAACATTGGGTCACAATATATACTGGATATTGCGGGAGATGACAGTCGCTACGAAGAAATGCGCGATCGCGTAATGGATGCCATGGGTGGTAGTTTTCGTCCTGAATTCCTCAACCGCATCGATGAAATTATTATCTTCCACAGTCTCACCAAAGAACAATTACGCGAAATCGTCAAGCTGCAAGTTCAGTTCCTCGAACGACGACTGGAAGACAAAAAAATGTCCCTCAAGCTATCCGATGCTGCCCTCGATTGGTTGGCAGAAGTAGGTTACGACCCCGTTTACGGTGCGCGTCCTCTTAAGCGGGCAATTCAAAAAGAGTTAGAAACCCAAATTGCCAAGAAAATTCTGCGCGGTGAGCTTAAAGATGGAGATACTATTTTTGTGGATGTAGAAAACGAGCGTTTAGTTTTCAAGCGTCTAGCTCGAGAATTAGTAAGTTAAGTAAAATCCTAATTCGGAGTTTGATTCATTACCAGTAATTAAAAATAAGGAGAGAGCCATGTTACAACAATCTTTAACCGATCGAGTCCCCACCAAAATACCTTGGTTTTGGTTATTTATAATCGCAGTAATTGGTAGCTCCTATGGCTGGATGCTAGCTCAATATAACAGCCTATTTGCCTTGATGGTAACTTTGAGTATTACTCTAGCTATAGCGGTCGTTCGAGCTAGCCATCGGGCCGGGTTTCCTGTTTGGGCAGGGCTGTGGTCATTGACTTTTGGTACTGTATTTATTGCCATAGGAACTTTAATTTCTATCGGTGCGTTCGGCTGGGCGATCGCAGTTTTTGCCTGGGGAGCAGGGATTTTTCTCTTGGAACTCGCGATCGCAAAGGTTTCAACTGCGATGAATTTACTCGGGTTCGAGCCAAGCCAAAGCTCACGGATTTTGGCTACCGTTGCAGCAGGAGGGATTATCTCAGGTTGGATCGCACACCTAATTTTAATTTAGAGTACTTTCCTGCAAATAAGACTAAATTGAATTTTTGAATTAGAAGATTGGGAGACCTAACTATGACTAAAAATACCTCTGAAACTAAAGAAACAAATATAGTTCCCGTCAGTACCGAAACCGATGCCCTGGTAGAAAAAGAAATGGCAGGGGAAAGCGAGCAAATCAAGCAAGAAACTAAAGCTTTAGTCGAAGCAATCAAAAAACGGGCGCAGTCGGAAATTGAAAATGCTCAAACTCTAACACGGTATGCTTACTTAACAGCTGTCCGCAATGCTAGAGAGGCAGTTGAAAAGAACAAACTAATTGACCCCAAACGGATCGAACATTCGGTTGAAATTATTCAAAAAGATGCCCGAGAAAATTGGCAAAAAATCGTTGATGAAATCTCCGATTTGGGCGATCGCCTCCAAGAAGCTGCTCGGGTTGCTTGGGATATCTTAATGGGTAAAAATTCCTCGGGCAAGAAATAATTGCTCTGGGAAAATACCCTAATCAACTAGGGTATAGGTAGAGACAAGTCCAATGCAGAAAAATGTCAAGCAAGCATAATTACCAACTATGAGTGCCAACATCAATTCCGATACTAACAAGTTAGGCATTTTCTCCTTAGCAACCTTACTGGTATCCGCTCACTATGGCTTGGGGTTTCTCTTGGGAACTGCCGAACAAGCTAGGCACCAGGGTATACAGGGTAGTCTCTATGCTATTTCTATTGGGTTGGGATTTTTGGCTCTGTTAATTTTGGCAAAATTCTACTGGCAGCAAGTAGAACCAATCTGGACTTTATTGGGCAACCGCTATGGTAAATCAGTCAAAGTCGGAGTTGGTTTAATGTCCTGGATGTCGTTAATTGGTATTGAGGCGGTACAAATTATCGCAGGGGCAGCAATTCTGGCTGTGGTAGGTATCCCTAAAATAACCAGTATGCTGATATTAGCCCTATTATTTTGTTTACTTTCCCTGCTGCCTGTAGAAAAGTTAAGCTGGGTTTTACGGGGCTTATTGTTGCTCAATATACTGGTTTTAATTTACAGCCTCTGGGCATTACAGGGTTTATCGGTTATGGCACGAGCGCCCGTTGAATTTCTTACTTCCCTGCCTCAAATTGCTCCTGGAGATGTCATTGGCATTATCTTCTGCACTATTATGTTAGTGGCGATCGACATGAAGTGTCAGCAATATCTAGTCCGAGCTAAAGATGTGGGTACTGCTATCTGGAGTTGCTTTCTTACTGCTGTAACTCTGATTGCTTTAGCTTTACTAGCGGGAACTATGGCGATCGCTGCTCACCAGGCAGGCATTTTACCCCCAAATTTAGATGACAAAGAAACGATCCCCTATATTTTAGCTTGGGTGAGCGGTGGCACAGAGAGGTTTTTAGGCATAGTGGCGATTGCTACTTTAGCAGTTCCCGCCCTGGGTTTGGGTAGTAGCGTGTTGCGGGTACAAACTAGAACTTTTTTCGATCTAGAGATTTTACCTTTCTGGTTGAGCCAGCGCATCTTAGTAGCAGCTATTAATGTGCTATTAGCCCTAACAATTGCCATCAGAGGCGGAGAAATTGTCGGTTTAATTCTTTTATTTTACGCTGCTTATCTTTCTGCTGCTTGGATTCCCTTTATTGCCTACCTGCTAGATTATTTTGATGTTTATGCTTTTTCTAATAACAGCGTCAGGTTTTCTTTAATCATAGGCAGCATCTCTGCTTTAGTCAGTCTCTTACTAATATTAGTTCGACCTGAAGCCGTATTTCTAGGGAGCGATCGCTTAACTATAACAGTCTTAGGTATGGGTATGGCAACTATGAGTCTTGTAGTTAATGAATTGGTAGAAAAATTACTTCTTGCTCCTGCGGTAAAAAAAGAAACTGACAACTAATAATTAACCTTAACTCGAGCGATAATACAAAAAATGTTGGTAGAAATCGGTAAAACCCCGGTCATTCTTGGTATAGGAATTGTAGTTCTGGGAGGATTATTGTGGCTCAGTGGGGGAACTTTAAAAAACTTGCCCCTCGATCGTCTTCCAGGAGACATTTTAATTCAAATACTATTGTCGCCCCGACAGTTGGTCTATTAATTCTAATTGACAATGGATTTCTTGTCGAACTTTTTTCAGTTCGGAGAGGTTTTCTATTTCTGAAGAGTTAAAACAGGTACGCATTGTAGTTAGAGTTTTTGTGAGTTTTTGAGCGAGTAGTAAGGCTCGATCGCTCATTTTTTTGATTTGTTGCCGTTCGTGGAGTTTTAAAGCTTTCCCTCTTAAAACCTGAATGGTAATTTCATCTCCCCATTGACTGGGACAAGCATCAATACGTAACTGTAAACGCTCCTGTTGATAGTGTCTTTCGATCGCTACTTTCTTAGTTTTTTGTAGTGGTTCTAGAGGGAATTTAGCTAAAGTTTTAATTTCGTTAATTAGGGCTTGAAAAATAGACAGAGATACATCATCTACAGAAGATTGAACAATTCCATCTTGACTCCAGAGGATACGACCTCGATCGCGATTTCGCTCTAAATTTAATTTACTTATACTACCATTGAGGATATTGGCGAACAGCTCTTGCCATAATTGTTGAGGAGTCAGCGTTTTGAGAGATTCATGAGTTAAGCAGTAATTCTCAGATAGTGTCGAGATATCAAAATCTAAAAAGGGGTCTAAATCTAGATTTGGCACCCGTTCGCGATTTTGGTCGGACTCGGATTTCTTGGACTGACGATTTGGTTCGGTCTGAACTTCGGGTACTAAAGCTAGATCGAGAGTTAAATCGGCAAAAAGTTGTGAGAAAGAATCGGCTTCGGCAGTATCTTCCTGAATAGGAGCATAGATAGTAGATTTACTATCTTCGGCTGATATTTCTGGTCTACTTGTCGGGTTTTCTAAGTCTTCGGCTATTATAGTTTCTTTACTATCAAGGTCATTCTCTTGACTGTTTAGATTAGACTCAAAGGGCATATCGACCACAGTCATTGCTGAATCCTGAGATTTTTTGACAGAAGTTTGAGGTGAAATATCTGCCTGTGTTTGCTCCATAGTATGGTTCTGTTTGAGATAGGCAGCTAAAACCAACTGATGAGCGTAAGAATCTATACGCTGAATATTAAGAGTGTAACCTAAAGCACGAACTATTGGACGGACAAAGTCTAAGGCAGTTTTGTCTTCAGGATTGACCATACCCAAGGTCAAACAATCCTGTTCGAGAGATAAGGGTATAATCTGATACTGTAAACAATGTTCTAAACTCAAAATAGACTGTATTAAATTGATTATTTGTTCATAATCAATATCTGAAGTTTCATTCATGGGAATATTTTATAGTAAATAACACAGTTGAAAATCTGTGAGCTTTAGCTGTTGGAGTATCAAATTAAAGATTATGAATTTAATTTACCCAGATCGACCAAAAAATCGATCGAACTAACTCTTATTTGTTACTAGCGAGTAGCGTAATAGTGATTAAATAAAGCTAATCTCGATATTTTAATTTTTTAACTTATGACTAATTCATCTTCCATCCCAGTTGTAGTCAATGGTGCTGCCGGTAAAATGGGGCGCGAGGTAATTAAAACTGTTTCTCAGGCAGAAGATATGATGCTTGTCGGTGCGATCGATCGCAACCCTGATGTTCTCGGTCAAGATGCAGGGGAAATAGCTGGTTGTGGTGAGATAGAAGTTCCCATCGTTAACGATCTTCAAAGTGTTTTGGTTTTAGCTACTCAGGAGAAAATTCAAGGGGTAATGGTAGATTTTACCCATCCTGATAGTGTCTATGATAATGTACGTAGCGCGATCGCCTATGGTGTACGTCCAGTAGTAGGGACAACAGGGTTGAGTGACGAACAACTGCAAGATTTGGCTGAATTTGCGGAAAAAGCTAGTACGGGAGCTTTAGTAATTCCTAATTTTTCCATTGGTATGGTTTTACTACAGCAAGCAGCCATTCAAGCTTCTCAATATTTCGATCATGTAGAGATTATTGAGTTACATCATAATCAGAAAGCAGATGCTCCTAGTGGAACGGCTATTAAAACGGCGCAAATGTTAGCAGAGTTAGGTAAAACTTATAATCCTCAAGTGGTTGAAGAAACAGAACCTTTAAAAGGTGCAAGAGGTAGTATAACAGAAGAGAATATTCGTATCCATAGTGTACGGTTACCTGGTTTAATCGCTCATCAAGAAGTTATTTTTGGCGCACCCGGTCAAATTTATACTCTCAGACACGATACCAGCGATCGATCTTGCTATATGCCAGGAGTTTTACTCGCTATCCGTAAAGTCACTCAACTTACTTCTTTGGTTTATGGTTTAGAAAAAATATTGTAATAACTCCGAACTCCGAACTAATGCTAATATCTCTTACTCGCGAAAAATTCGAGCAAATAATTCCCCTAATTGCTACGGGCCCTCAATATGCCTATTATTGGGGTAAATGGCAAGATTTATTAAATCGTTTACTTGTTTCTGTAGTAGCTATAGTCGTAATCTTACTCTTCAACAGCATAGTAGGGGAAGGCGCACACGCTTTAGTGTTGTTGTTAGCGGTAATTGGTGGTTTGTATTGGCTTTGGGCTCCTGTTTATTGGGCTAGTTTACGCAATACTAGTTACCGCAAGTATAAATATTGTGGCTTTTGGCAAGCTAGGATCCTAGAAATATTTATCACTGAAGACTTGCTTAGGGAAGAAGAGACTGTCAATGAAAGAGGAGAGCTAGTAATTATTGAGAATCGGGAAAGACGAATTAATCTTGTACTTGGTGATGAAACTGGATTTGAAGCAGAAGTAAATGCTCCTTTGCAGCGTATTCATAAAGCAATTAAAACAGGTCAAACTGCTCAATTATTAGTGCTGTCGAATCAACCTAACCTTGCCAGAATTGATAAAATTACCGATGCTTATATTCCTAGTCAAAATCTTTGGATTGGCGAATATCCTTGGCTACAAAGGGATGTTTTCAGTGAAGTAAGTTTGGAATTAGAGAGGAAAAAAAGACCGCAATATGGCGATCGCCCTCGTGGTAGATATAATCAACGTCGTCGGTGATAGAATGGTTTTTGAGTAACAAAGAAAAAAAATTACACTAACTACTAACTACTAACTACTAACTACTAACTACTAACTACTAACTGCTAACTACTAACTAGTTTATTTAATCCAACCAAGTCTTGTAGGTTGCTGATATATCTTTTTAAGAGTATTGATATCTCTAGCAGAAATCGGCGGAAAGTCGCGAACTTGAGAGAAATAAAGAGCATCATTTTGATGGGGACTATGACCCCAAATTCCTAAGGCATGACCGAGTTCATGACGAGTAGCAGCTAAAATTGCCTGCTGACTTAAATTGGGAGAAACTTTAATAGTCATGCGATGGGATAGAATTTTGTGGTCTTGCCAATAAAATTGGTAGCTAGTTTGGGCAGTTATAGCGCGAGGAATATCATAAAGTCTTGTAGCTGGATTGTATTTAACTTTCCTTTCTGGGGTCGATCGCGTGATGATAATATCAGCTAGTTCTGGATTTTCTATTTCTTGTAGAGGTAGATAGATATTCCATTCGGCGATCGCTTTTTTGACGGCTTCTAACCATTGCTGCTGACGAAGGTTACTAGCAGAATTATCTGGTGATTCGGTTGGTTTGGCCAAATAAATTTTAACGGGAAATTGTGACCAAATTAAATAACCCAAAGGAGTTGGTTTGATTTGGGTAAAGTAATCTTCTTGGTTATTTTTATTGTCCCAGTGAGCTAGAGAAGTAGGTAGAGGGTGTACTTTCGCCAGAGGTAATAAACTGCTATCTAGATTATTTAATTTTTGCTCTGCTTTTAAAACATTGTGATTTAAAATTATGACCAATATAATTGTCGCGATCGCTATAAATTTGATTCTTAATGACCACCCTAGAATCATAAACTAACCCTGAAAAGCTAAACCCTCTGTCACAATTGCCTACAAGTATTTTGAAGAATTGTTTTCCCCACTCCATCGTTTTCAAAATTTTATCCTATACGGCTAAGCGGAAAGTATCTATTAAAGCCTTAGTATTACTGGCAATTATTATCAATTTAGTGAATCAGTGACACACTTACCATTTTATGAAATCTAAATTATTACAAAATCTCGCTGCCAAATTGAGTAAGGCTTCTTCAATAGTCAGGATAGTATTTTTACTAATTTGCTTAGTTTTAATATGGTTGCCTTTGGCAGCACCAATCTATTTATTACTGAATGAAGACCCGAATTTAGTAACAATCTTAACAATGGGATTGTTATTTGTTGAGTTTTTATTTTTACTGCAATTTTGGGGTAAATATGTCGATCGAGAAACCAATTTATTAGTCAAGTATGGTTTAGTCCGCACAAAAAAAAATGGTATTGAGTTAGTTAATGGTTTAGCGATTGGTTTTTCTTTTTGTATTAGTTTATTTATTCTGGAAGCAATTTTGGGTTGGGTTAAATTTAATACTCCTTCAGTTTTTTTTGTCAAAATAGTTGTAGAAGGATTACTGAGTGCTTTGGGGATTGGTTTTGCGGAGGAGTTATTTTTTCGCGGTTGGATACTAGAAGAGTTGCAAAGAGACTATACAAGAGAAATTAGTGCTTGGATTAATGCTGTAATTTTTGCTTTGGCTCATTTTATTAAACCACTAGCAGAAATACTTCGTACTTTTGTTACTTTTCCTGCTCTAGTTGTTCTAGGGTTGACTTTAGTATGGGCAAAATGGAAAGGGGGCGATCGCCTGGGTATGTCTATTGGTCTTCATGCAGGTTTGGTTTGGGGTTACTATATTCTCAATATAGGACAGCTATTGCAATATACTGAGAAAGTTCCAGTTTGGGTTACAGGCATTGACGGTAACCCGATCGCGGGTTTAATGGGATTATTTTTTTTGAGTATATTAGCTTGGTGGATGAGGGGAACTTAGGAGCTTCAGGGGCAGAGGGACAGGGGAGCAGAGGAGCTTCAGGGGCAGGGGAGAGCAGAGAGGCAGAGGGAGAAATAAATAATTTTTATTCTAGCTACTTAAATTAATTAAAATGCGATCGCAAAAACACAAAATCGATTATTCTACAAGTAAATTATTAATTATTGGTTGGCGAGAAATTGTTGCTTTACCCAATTTAGGTATTAGTCAGATTAAAGTAAAAATTGATACAGGGGCGCGATCTTCTGCTTTACACGCTTTTCATCTACACAAATTTCAGCGTGATGGTCAAGAAATGATTAGTTTTCAAGTTCATCCCTATCAGCGAGATAGTAAGCAGACTGTAACTACAGAAGCAAAATTATTAGAACATAGAGAAGTACGTAATTCTGGTGGAGAAGCTCAACTTCGCCCCGTAATCCTTACTAATGTAGAATTAGGTGGTAAGCAGTGGGAGATCGAACTTACTCTTACAAATCGTGATGTCATGGGATTTCGGATGTTATTGGGTAGACAAGCAGTGCGCGATCGATTTCTGGTCGATCCAGGAAAATCATTTATCCAAAGTCGCCAGCATAAAGAAAAATAGTAGAAGTCAAAAATAAAGTATACAAGATGAAAATTGCTATTCTATCGCAAGACCCTTGTCTTTACTCAACTAGAAGGCTTAGAGAAGCAGGAGAAGCCCAAGGACACGATATGCGGGTGATTAATTATCTGCGCTGCTATATGAATATTACTTCCCACCGACCGTCCGTTGCTTACAATGGTAAACCTCTAGAAGATTTTGATGCCATTATTCCCAGAATTGGTGCATCTAAAACCTTTTATGGTACGGCAGTAGTCCGTCAATTTGAAGTGATGGGAGTTTTTCCCACTAACGAATCTCAGGCAATTTCTCGTTCTCGCGATAAGCTACGCAGTATGCAAATTTTAGCTAGAGAAGGAGTAGGCTTACCCGTAACCGGATTTGCCCACGCTACCCAAGATATTGACGGTTTAATCGAAACGGTAGGAGGTGCGCCTTTAGTAATTAAGTTACTCGAAGGAACACAGGGAATAGGGGTAGTTTTAGCAGAAACTTATCAAGCAGCTAAATCGGTAATTGAAGCCTTTCGCGGTTTAGATGCCAATATTTTAGTACAAGAGTATATTAAAGAAGCTCAAGGAGCAGATCTACGCTGTTTTGTGATTGGAGGCAAAGTGATAGCAGCCATGAAACGTCAAGGGGCTGAAGGAGAATTTCGTTCTAATCTTCATCGGGGAGGAAAAGCCGAAAAAATTAAATTAACCCCAGAAGAAAGAAGTACTGCTATTCGGGCTGCTAAAGCTATGGGTTTGCGAGTAGCTGGAGTAGATTTATTACGTTCTAATCATGGTCCGGTAGTGATGGAAGTTAATTCTTCTCCTGGGTTAGAAGGTATTGAAAAAGCAACAGAAATAGATGTAGCTGGCAAAATAATTGAATATGTAGCCAAAAATGCTATTTCAGGGAAAACTCGCGATCGCATTCAGTATTAGGGATTGGGGATTAGGGAAAATTGGAAGCGAATACCATTGAAATTGCCAAAGAAATTATAGAACCAGGGCGATCGCGTCGTTTCGATATTCCCGTCAGTCGTCTACCCACCCAAACTTTATTATCTCTACCTGTTACTGTTGTTAATGGTATTGAAGCAGGGCCTAAATTATGGCTTAGTGCAGCAATTCACGGTGATGAACTCAACGGTGTAGAAATTATTCGTCAGGTATTAGCCCAAATACAACCAGAACAGTTGCGGGGTACTCTAATTGCCGTCCCCATTGTTAATGTTTTTGGTTTTATCGAACAATCTCGTTATTTACCTGACAGAAGAGATTTAAATCGTTCCTTTCCTGGTTCGGAAACTGGTTCTTTGGCATCTCGTTTGGCAAATTTATTTGTGAGAGAAATAGTAAGCAAAAGTACTCACGGCATTGACTTACATACGGCTGCTATTCATCGCATTAATCTACCGCAAATTCGGGCTAATCTTGAGGATGGGGAAACTTATCGCTGTGCCAAGGCTTTTGGTACGCCAATTATTATACACGCCACAACTAGAGATGGTTCTTTACGACAGGCAGCAACCAAAAAAGGTATTCCGATCTTACTTTACGAAGCAGGAGAAGCTTTACGTTTCGATCCTATAGCTATTCGCGCTGGAGTAGAAGGCATCCTCAGAGTTATAGAATATTTGCAAATGTATCAATTTGATTCTCTTTCTATTCCCTCTACTCCTACAGAAATAAGACAGAGTAAATGGATTAGGGCATCTAGAGGAGGAATTTTTCATCTAGAAGTTACCTTGGGGGAAAAAGTTGCCAAAAAACAATCGTTAGGCTTTATTACCGATGCCTTTGGCGAAAATAAAGTTATAGTTCGTGCTAACGTCGAGGGGATAGTTATCAGTCATATTCAGAATCCTCTGGTTAATCAAGGGGATGCGATCGTACACTTAGCAGTAATCGAATAGAGTGACTGCTCCCGACGCTCTATCCGTAGGATGAGCGCGGGCTTCTCTAACTCACGCTAGAGATTTTGCTGCCCCGCGCCACTTATCTAGGCAAAATGCCCCCGACAGCCCGACTTGACAGCCTATTTCTTTCCCCCAAAGTCCTTGGGTACTAAGCATTTCTATACCTCGATTACACAGTTCTTGAGCCGATGCAATATCTCTGTCAGTTTCGTATAGACACTCAGGACAGGAGTGGATTCTATCCTCTAGTTCTTTCCCTACACTTTGGATTTGTCGTAAACACTAATTATAATGGCATCGCCGGGAGGGGGCTTGAAAACAAAGTTATTCAATTGGGCAGCACAACCAGGGTCTGATTAAGCCCCCTTCCCGCCATTATAATTAGTTTGGGGGAGTCCATGGATCCCGACTCCTATCCGAAGGATAGGAGCGGGACTTATAGCTCCCCCAAACCCCCTCAAAGGTTAAAAGTCAAACGTTTATTTCGGTAGAGTTACTTATCTAATCTGTTTGCCAAAATTTTGATGAATAATTGAGGTTGAACGATTTACTGGTTAACAAAAATAAAATGACTCTCCAACAAAATCTGGAAAATCATCTCAGACAAATTGTAAGGGAACGCGACCCCTATCTTGCTTCTGGAGGACATTTTTTCGTTAAAGAATATATTCGCCAGCAATTAGAACAATGGGGAGACGTAGAAACTCATGAATTTGAGGTCAGAGGAAACAAATATCAAAATCTTATTCTCAATCTTATTTCCGAACAAAATAAAAATTTACCTCCAATTTTAATCGGCGCACATTATGATGCAGTACCAGGAACACCTGGTGCAGATGATAATGCTACAGGGGTAGCCGTATTATTGGAGTTGGCATCAGCTTTTGTCTGTAATCCACCTCCCTATCCCATTCAATTGGTGGCTTTCGATCTCGAAGAATGTCTACTGTTTGAGGGCGAAAACTATTGTTTATCGGGAAGTAGGGCTTATGCAGAATATCTTTATCACCAGAAACAACCTTTGCGTTTGATGTTGTCTTTGGAGATGTTAGGATATTGCGATCGCACCAATAATTCCCAACAATATCCAGCCGACTTTCTCAAATACTTCTATCCAAACCGCGGTGACTTTATTGCTTTAGTAGGCAATCTCAAAACTCTTCCCGATTTGATTCGCCTAGATAGAAAAATTCGTCACTCTGGTACTCCCTGTCGATGGTTAGCTTCACCTAATAACGGTAATTTTATTAATGCAACTAGAAAGAGCGATCATAGTCCTTTTTGGGATCGGGGTTATCGCGCCATAATGGTGACAGATACAGCTTTTTTACGCAATCCTCACTACCATAAAGCTAGCGATACTATAGAAACATTGGATTTCGATTTTCTTACTAGCGTCTGTCAGTCTTTGATTGCAGCCATACCCTATCTTTAAGCTAATATTTCGTAGCACAAATTAATCCAAAACGAATTAATCCTCTGTCATAACCTCGACTCATTAGACTTAGAGATAATGCACCCTGAATAGTTTGCCAGCCAGCTTTAAATAGCCCCAACATTGCTTGGGGGTTAAACGCTGAATCTATAACCACATCCCAAAAAGGTGCAACTGCTGTTGACCAATCATCTGAACGTATATTTTTAAAACCACACTCAAGGGCGATCGATCTATATTCAGATAGAGAAATAACATAGGGTAAGCAATACACTCGATAAATCTCTTTAAGATGTCTTACTTCATCGGTGGTTAATTCTCCTGCTAAGGAATTAGTCTCGCGATGACACCAAGTAGCCAAAATTAACTTACCTCCTGGTTGCAGCACTCGGTAACACTCCTGCAAAAATTTGGTTTTATCGGGCATATGTTCGCCACTTTCTAAAGACCAGACCAAATCAAAGCTATTATCGACAAAAGGCATCTCTAAAGCGTTATCAACCTGAAATTGTCCTTTTTTGGCTAAATTTGCCTCTTTCGCTCTTTCTGTTGCTCTAGATGCTTGTACGGGAGATAAAGTAATTCCTGTAGCATTGGCACCAAACTTCTCGGCTAAATAAAGGGTACTCCCGCCAATACCACAACCGACATCAATAATATTTTTAGGTACATTGGCTGTATTTTGATAACCTGCCCAGATGAGTAATTCTTCGATCAGCTCGATTTGTGCCTGACGACGTTCCATTTTATAGTTACCAGCCCTACCATAGTAACCATGGTGCATATGCTCGCCCCAAATCTGTTCCCACAATCCACTAGAAGCATCATAGAATTCTTGAATTTGTTGATATAAGCTACTACTCATCAGTTTTATGAATTAAAGTATTTACAATTGAATAGAATTCCTTTCCCCAAACAGAAAAAAGAAGTTGCTGAATTGGCGATCGCGAGTCAGAATTTATCTTAGACCTCTTGCATAAGTCTCATAGACCTCGGTTAAGTTGAGGTAAAAGGTAAAAGGTAAAAGGTAAAAAGGATTAATTTTGATTTCTTATTTATTTTTGCAAGAGGTCTAATTTTTGGCTTTCCCTTTTCTCCTTTCAGACGGGCAATTTCATCTTTGAGTTCTTGAATACACTCTTCCCTCTCTCGTAGTAACTGCCACAGGAGAGTCTCACGGTTGGAGAGGTCTTCGTCGGATAGCTGGGGGAGTTTAGATAGTTTTATGCCCATAGCTGAAAATCTTACCAGTTCACGATGGAGATGGGAAGTCTGGGCTTACTCGCCCTCTTCCTATCTGACCTGCCCGTCCCCATTTCTCGCGGCGAGTCCTCCCAGACTTATTGAGAAGGTTCCAATTTCCCAACGACTGAGAAGCGCGACAGTTGAAATTACCACTCGCTATGGTGGGGGTTCGGGAGTAATTTGGTAGAATATTTTATCAAGACAATCGCCCGATGATTCGGATTGCAGTATATCAATCTAACTCGATCGCGACCGCTGGTTTAGTTAGCATCCTCTCTCGTTTTAGCGAGACTTGCACTTGTCAAAACAACCTCGAAAGGTGTCCTCGCTCCGATTTACAAATAGTGGGGAGTTTTGACGATGAAACTAGTCTAATATCGATGAGCGATCGCGCTTTCGATTTATTGCTACTAGAGCGAATGCCTGAAGAGGATTTGTGGTGGTTAGAGCGATGGATGTTAACAGTAGATTTTGAGATTGCAGGAATTTTATTAACTGATTCGATAGCTACTGAAGAGATAGGTGAATATCTTAGTTTGGGTTTTAAGGCTTTTTTACCTCGTCTGACCAATATTGAAGAAATTATTGCTACGATCGATGCTGTCATGGCTGGTTTAATTGTAATTCATCCAGAGTTAGGATGTTTTGAAGAAAGGGATTCGGCAATTACTCCAGAACCTCAATCGGCAATTTATTTAACTTCTAGAGAATTAGAAGTATTGCAGTTACTCGGGGCTGGTTTAAATAATAAGGCGATCGCCTCACGACTTCAAATATCCAAACATACAGTTAAATTTCACATCAGTTCAATTCTATCTAAGCTTTGTGTATCCAGTCGCACCGAAGCGGTTACATTGGGATTGCGACAGGGACTAATTAGGCTTTAATCATCTGTGACAAGTTAAGAAACTACGTTGTTTGTCAATAGCGTGATTGGACATGGCGAAAAAGCACAAATCAGTGATGTTATAAATTTAAAATGAAAGCTAGATTTATTCATGGGTAGTTCAAATGGATATTTAGTCGTAATTACAACTCATCTGTAACACTAGTTGAAAAATCATTCGACTCAGTTATAGGATGAATTAAACCCAGAAAGATGAAGACAATTCTGATCCTATCAGCTAACCCTAAAGGAACATTTAGTCTGGAGCTCGATCGAGAGATTCGCGACATCCGAGAAGCAGTGGACAAGCAGGGTTCAGATTATCAAGTCAAATCTAGAGTGGCTGTCCGACGCAAAGACTTGGAATCTGCCTTGCTCAATAAAAAATCATCAGATCTTTTAAAATTATTCTCGGTCAGGATTTTTCATTTATTAACGATCGCTTGTGCAATACGGCTAAGCTATTACCATTAGTTCCTCTAGTAGAAGGAATGGAATCTGTAAGCAGCAGACTGGCAAATGTTCAAAAATTTCAGGAGGGAATTAGTTCTTTAAAAGAACTGAAAGATCGCTTAATCCCACATTCATCAGCCCCCTTTATGTAATAAAACAGATTACGCCATTTAGAGGGTTTGGCGTACGCTATTTTCTCTTGGCGATCGCGCTTGGCGTAATTACCGCCAATT
>JAAUYH010174497.1_pt1 | contig 16258 bp, 8 predicted proteins | sample 7278061 | NCBI WGS metagenome assembly JAAUYH01 (sample SAMN14350203, study PRJNA611818) | marine sediment metagenome | isolation source: surface marine sediment (0.6m) | place: French Polynesia: Moorea | collected 2018-08 | reverse complement strand
TGTGCTTGATGAACTTTCGTATAGAGTTGTAGTAAAGTAAGATCACAGTGCTTAGACAAAAAGCTTTGCTTTCCTTGGGCACGTAGTGAATAAAGAATTAATCACAATACAATTGGAGGAAGATTAGTGATTGCCATTTGAATGGCCGAATTCTAAAGGAAGAAAAGCATCGACGAACAGTTTTCTAGAATTCTATTTTACTACCGCTTTTATTGGTCAAATTTCGTTATTACGTCTAGACGCCGAAAAACTCACGATGAATGAGTTGCACAGCGCGTTTCGCCACATCACGCTCAACCACGAAGGAAATATTGATCTTACTCGCACCCTGGGAAATCATCAGCACGTTGATGCCGTGCTCATTCAACACTGACACACTCCTTCCCACCACTTCACCGCCACGATTCTCGTTGGTGACCACACTCACAATGGCTTTGTCCATCTCTGAAAACTCAACATTTGCAATCTTTCCTAGTCGTTCAGCTAGTATACGTTGTTTCTCCTCGTAATCTTCATCTCTTCTCGCACCATCTAATGTCATAGAAATCGACACTTCCGACGTTGCAATCGTGTCCACGCTCACACTCTGTTCCGCGAATGCCTTAAATACCTCTGCCAAGAATCCATATGCCCCTAGCATACGAGTACTCACCACATCCACTAACTGCACATTCTTCTTCAAACTAATCGCCGTCACGGGGTTTGCGTCCACCGCCGCCAATTCTCTACTTCTCACAATCACTGTGCCGGGATGTAACGGATTGTAACTGTTTTTCACGCGCACCGGTACATCGAACGCCATTGCCGGTTGCATAGCAATAGGATGCAATACTTTGGCACCAAAGAATGCCATTTCCGCCGCTTCTTCAAAGCTCACCGTCGGCACAGGCATAGCCTCGGGCACAACCCTCGGATCAGTGCTCAAAATCCCATCTACATCTTTCCAAACTTGAACTTCAGTAACACCCAACGCCGCACCCACAGTGGCCGCCGTCAAATCACTTCCACCTCGTCCCAATGTCGTAATATTGCCCGCATCATCTTTCGCAATGAAACCAGTAACCACCACCACACGATTATCACTTGTAGGATGATTTCGGTCAAAGTAGTTGCGCACTTGTTTGTAAGTCGACTCACGAAGTTCTGCACGTGTGAATTGACTATCACTTCGAAACCCGATATCCCAAGCATCTATCGCCACCGCATCAACACCACAATTCTGTCTCAAGTGGGCTGCAAAGATACGCACACTCAAGCGTTCACCAAATGAAGCCAAATAGTCTTTTGTTCTCGGCGATAATTCCTTCAAAAACTTGACCCCCAACAATAACTGGTCCAAGTTGAGGAGTAGCGCATCGCACAACGATTCTCGATCCAGTCCCAGCTCTTTACATGCGGCGTACGCACGCGCACGTACAGCCATCATGTCTACAACACCATCACGTAGCGCGGCCTCACCCGCCGATAACAATTCATTGGTACTTGGTCCCATGGCGCTCAACACCACAATGGGTGGGCGTTTCGAACGTTCCATTTGTTGTTGAACCAAACTACTCACTTCTCGTAGACGTGTGGCATCAGCAAGACTGGACCCACCAAACTTGCACACCACCCGTTCTAACTCGGGTTGTGCACTAACCTGCGGCAGATCCAATGCAGCATTCGAAGAAGAAGATGCATCGGGCTTAGATGGAGCAGGTGTCGCAGTTTCCGACGACGCAGTCATGCGCCATCTCGTACGTAACACAGCTCGTGTAGTAGTGGTGCGAGTCGTCAACTCATCATGTTGGCAGGGTCGATGGAGATCAACAGACTGCACAAACGATTGAGCTGATCTGCGTAAGGCTATCGAAGACGAAGAAGCAAACGCGGTCATCGATGATGAAGGTGAGAAAAAACCTGGAAGCGAAAGAAAGCGATGAGAAGAGATTAGTCAATTTAGTTGTAGTTGAAGTAGTAATACCGTAGCTATAGCAGTATTAGTAGTGAGAGGCGGTCAATAGCTCAGGGAGATGAGAGAGGGTTAGTGCGGATTATGTGCTGTCGTTAGATATTGCACTGCACTGCACTGCACTGTACTGTACTGTACTGCACCGTTTTCGTGTCTCATTATGTCAGGTCGTTACAATACCCACTTGTGAAATCTCTCAGTTCAATATCTTCATATCCATTCACATTCTCCATTCCATCTGCAACCAATCAACCGACCACTCACCTACCTACTCTACGCTTTTTTTCTTCTCTGCATCCCTATCTTTCTTCACATTCGCCGTCTTATCACCACCCTTCTTCTTTCCTCCTTCTCCTCTTCGTTCTTCCCCACCTTCACCTTCGGATTCTTCCGCGGTTTCTCCTGCAACTTCTTCATCTACCATACCTTGATTATCCTTTTTCTCTTCCGTATCTGATTGTGGACTTGATCCACTTGATGATTCAGTTCGATTATCATCCATCGCTGTGGTTGTGGAAGTAGTGGTAGCAGCAGTGGCCTTGTTGACTGTTGCATCATCTGTAGCTCGTGCGCTTGTAGATTTTCTTTCCTTACGGAACAGCGCTGCGATTTTCTCATCCCCAAATTTGATGTTCGTGTTCAACTCCTTATTAAGCTTGACTCTTTTCAGCTTCCTTTTGCGATTCATAAGAATATCCATACTCAGTTTCGAGTAGGAAAATCCACTGTTTCCCAAATTCATTACCAGTCCATTCTGCATCACCATATCCTTATTTCGAACTTTCTCCCTATCCACATGTCTCTTACGATGTGTTGGTTTCGGTTGCTCAACAACTCGCGCTCTCTTTCGCTGTCCTCCATTATCCTTCGACGAATTCTTTCGTTTCTTGCCATTGCCTTCCTTTTCTCTTCGATCATTATCACCATTCGATCCATCTTTTGCTCCTTCATGTTTCTTATTCTTTGCTGCTGCTGTTTCACACCAACTCGTGAAACCTAAAAACGCATCTATTTTCTCACCAATCACGCTTCGAACTTTCTCATCCTCTTCGGATGCAGTTCGTCCAAATGTAGACACAGCCAATAATCCCTTGTTCACATCGCGCCGTCGAACGAATTGCATTCGATACATCGTCGCACTAGAGCCTTTCTCTTTCCTCAAGTAATTCGCTGCTGTTTCACATGATAATTCTTCGAATCCACGATTCACATACGGCCCTCCATATTTCGCAGCCGATCGATATCTCGACCTACTCTCATGATACAGATCAATAAATGTGCGACTGAATGATTCTGAGCCACAACTCTTCACAACATGTGTAGCAGTTTTTGACAATGTCTTATCCAAGGTATGCAACATAAATGACATCGGACCAAGTAACACTCGACAACCATCTTCATATTGATCCGCATTCATAGCCTTGGTCAATAACATCTTGAACTGACTCAAGAACTCGCTAAAGATGGTAGAACCTTTTGTTGGAAGAGCCTGGACGGAGAAATATTTGTTAGCATTCGTGGCAGTGAACGCTTGAACAAGCTCTGAAGGATGAGTTTCACAATCGGGAATGTGAGAATTGGCTTGGGTTCCCTTCTTTCCTTTCTTATTCATTTCATTGCGAGCTCTCTGGTTATTCGCAGCGGCTTCGGCCAAACTTCTCGCTCTAGCCAAGCGTTCATAGAACAGGTCATACAATCGGAACATCAGGTACAAAGTCTCATCTCCGAAAATGATGGCAGGAGAATCAACATTATTGTCACGTTTGTCATCGTCATCGAACGACAATCCGAAGAATGAAGTTAACAATTTCTTGAAACATTTCAGAACATGTCTCGCTGCGCTAACATCGTGCACGTCCTTCTGCACTTGCATTTTCACCAAGTCGTACGCCGCACGATGCACTGTTTCGTCATCATAGGTCAGATACAAAACGTACGGAGCACCCACTGTTGCCGCCTTGATAACTGCTTCCACTGCACGGCTTCGGTCATTTACCACTCCATTCGTTCCCCCATTCGTAACAAGTGCATAACCTCTTCCACGCTGATATTCTGAATCCCTTGCTTGCAAACTCGATGCGGGGTCGGTGACATCTCCGAGCAATGTTTTCGAAGACATTTCCCTTTTATCTACCGCCTTGAACAGCACCGAACGATGGTCCACGCCTCGATAATAATTCGTTTCTCCAACATCTCTCCACACTTTGTTCATTTCCATTCTTGCCTTTCTCCATTGCACATCCTTTTCTCTCAACCGTTGCAATACAACTGGAACGGTTGCGTACGGGTTCAACTTAACTTGCTGTACAACTTCCAATCCTTTGTCTCCATATATGCGTTGAATGGCACTGTAGTGAATTGGATTCAATGCTCCGTCAACCAGTGCGTGCATATCCCTCGTTGCAATTGACAGTCTGCTAAGCGTCACTGCAATAGGTTCAATCGCCATAATTGTGCTCATGTTCGACTCAATAATCATGTCAAGCTCATATCGGTCATCCTCGCAACGATACAAGTTGTCTTCATATGTGTTCTTTCTCATAAAGAACTTGGTATAGTCTTCACTTCCTTGTGTGGTGCTCACCCAATGGTCATTCAAGGTCGCACGTTCAAGTGCACTTCGACCCGAACAAACTGGTTGTGGGTATCCCTTTGGTAGTGCCCGATAACTTGACCCTACAATATTTGGTGACTCTTGTGCCACCTCCGACATACTTCTAGTTTTGTACTCCGCCAGCTTCACTGGGTCAATGTCGATCTCTTCTTCTTCCGAGGCACTGTCCATATCTTCGTCGGCATCTGTGGCATATTCCGGACTCATAGCATTCGCAAGACATTCATTGAAGATATCAAGTGCTTGCGGACATGACTTGAACATTTCTTCGATGATGTTACGAAACTCATCACGACTGACAATATCATGCGTGAGCAAATGAACCATTTTCAGAAACTCATTGTACACTTGACTTCGTCTCGAGCCAAGCACATCACGAATACGCTTGAACGCGGCGGCTTCCGGTGGATGATTTGGCATATTGCGACGTTTGCGACGTCCGTCCGTCCGTTCAGGGATTGCAAGATTACTAGCGAGATTTCCATTTGGAGTCGCGCGGTAGAAAACCGGTAATAATTGATGAAGCCTCGCGAGCAAATCCTTATGTTCTTTCAAAAGTTCAGCCGCAGCCGCTACAAATTCCGAAGCTTTCTTCGTTTCACATCCCTTACCATTACGAAAGCGATTCGTCACTTCGATGAACGATTCAAACAGTTCTGCTCCATTTGTTTTGCTTTTCAGTTCTTGCAACAATGAAGCGGCAACTGCTAAGCCGTCAGCCATTTGCTCTCTAGTCGCTTCTGCTGGACCAGGGGCAGCACCAGGCGAAGCTGCAGCTGTGTCTACCATTTGCACATCTTCATCTTCAGCTGCAGCAAGAGGAGGTGGCGTGCCAGCGTTGTTTTGCCTATTCGGGGACCTCGGAGAATTTGCTCTCGCACTAACCGAAAGTCGGTCGGCAGTAGCAGCAGGAGAGGATGGTTGTTGTTGCGGAATAATACGGTCCGAGTTAGACACTGCAGGTTGTGCAACAGAGCTCGCACCGGCCGCCGGATGAGGTGCAATCGGCTTGAGGTGCAAATTATTAGATGTGGCATTGAGTGTGCTATACCCTTTAGGACCTTCATATCCGGCTCGAACAGCCCCAGTTTCCTTGTCCTGGTATAATTGAATCTTGTAGCCCGGAGGAAGAAAGCGATTGAATCCTAGAATAAGATGGCCATTGCCCTGGAATAGTTGGCTCACACGAATTATGACTTCATTCGTATCAATGGTCTGGGCTTTGAATGCTTTCATGATATCCAAGAAGTTGTTGTACACGTTCGGTTGATTGCCGAACACCATCTTCACTCTCTCAAGATACGCGAGTGCATCTTCAACTTTCAACTGCCTCCTCTGTCCTGGCTCTTCATTCTGCACCCCATTCATCTCAAGCACATTCACGGGTGTTGTTTTCCTTACTTGTTCTTGCGCATCCTCCATCTTACTCGGTGTACCAGCTTGAATCTCACTGCTCCCAGGACGTTTATCAGATGCATCAGCTCGAGTCGAAGCGCCAGTCGCCGTAGAAGGACCTTGCGCACTTGCCGTATTTGGATCGATCGGAGTCTTGCTGTTCGCACCTGACCGAGCAGCATCACTGATCTGCTGGTGCGGCTCAGGACCATGTTGCACAGGACGACTCAACTGCTGACCTGTTGAATTTTGCTGTTGAGCTAAGCTGTACACAGCAGCAGATTGTTGTTGTCCACCAGCATTAGCATCCAAATTGGAAGCAGTGGACTGCTGCACACGTTGCGTGGAATATTCATTGACTTGATGGTGCTGCTGGCTGGGCGCCAAATGCCTCGCATCTCTTACTGGTTGCGCATTCTGGCGATAGTCCTGCTGCTGAAGTAGTAACACTTCCCTCTTAGTTCCCTGCGCCGCCGCAGCGGCTGCTGCCGCAGCAGCGGCATGTTGATCCGGCTGATGTGCTACAGGAGCCGGGGGCAGTGAGGGAAGCAATTTCAGCGGGCGTCCCTCAGGCAACAATAAATTACAAGACAAGTGAGGATTAGGTGGTGCGCTGTGAGGCATTCGCTGCAATGAATGAGCAGATTGCAAAATACGACTCGATGCAGTTTGTAACGTCAGACCCATTGGAAGAGATGCGCGTGAAGGCGGGGGAGGCGGCTGTGGTGCTGCTGCGTTTTCCGCAGCAGTAGTGGGAGGCTGTGGTGGTTGCTGAGTTGGCTGCTCACCAGGCGGTGGCGGCTGAGCAGTTGGTTTCGGATGAGGCGCCAACCGATTTGTAGTTGTCGATCGGTCGTTGGCATAAACGGCAGGCTGGGGTGTTGTAGAATTAGGATATTGTGAGCGAACAGCAGCAGGTGGCGCGGCAATAGGAGTGAGCGGATAAGGTTGCGGTTGGGGTAGTGCAGCTCGTGGATTAATGGGCGGTAGTGATTGGGGATTGTTGGGGGCGTTGGTTGTAGAGAGAGGCGGCCCAAACGCACTTTCCCTTAGAGGATAAATATTATTGTTGGGCGGACGAGATTGTGAAGGCGACGCCCCAGGTGTTGCAGTGGAGTTGTTAGCATTATTACTCATCGGTTCGGAAGCGGCGGTAGGACCTGCAGCAGATGTTGTCGCTTGAGGTGCGGCTTGTTCCGATACGGGAGCGGCATTAACAGCAGTACTGGCATTGTTAGAAGTGTTTGTGCTGGGTTGAGGTGCCTGAAAAGGTAGGGACGCGGCAGCGTTGTTCGCGCGTTCGGCACACATGTTGAAGAGAGTGTGTGAACGTGTGCTATAGCACGACGCCAACTAGTCGCGAAGAAATTGCTGGGCGGATGTTTCAGCGAAAGCAAACACCAGCACAACTCGCGAGGAGAGAACCAAGATTTGAAATCGCAAGAGGTTGGTCACTGCTTTGTGAGTTGGGTGACAGTGGACGTGGTAGGGTATGGTATGGTATGGTATGGTGGTGTGGTGGGTAAAGGTTTAAGTTTCCATAAAACAAAGCGCATGTTGAAATTTAGTTTCCAAGATGTTATTCAAAAATAACGGAAAAAAATGTGAACCAGAAACGCAGCAATGAGCCATGGATCTCTTTACAGTTGCTTTACAGCCGTGCAGGTGCGTGATCCGCCTGCGTGCGGTACATCGCCTTGCTTAAATTAAACTTCACACATTTTGTTGTCCTTATTTCCGTTGTCGCCGTCGCCGTCTTCAGAACAAACACTTGCCGGAAGAATGTCTGTTGCAAAACGATGGCGCACTCGAATATTCAGCGGAACCGATGAAATGGATGTTGGAGCAGCTGCACGAATTCTTGCACAAGGTGGAGTGGTTGCATTTCCTACTGAAACTGTTTATGGTTTGGGTGCCGATGCTCGTAACGCGCAAGCTGTATCGCGTGTATTTCGTGCAAAAGGACGGCCATCCGACAATCCACTAATAGTTCACGTGGCTTCTTTGGATTCGCTTCACAAGTTGAAATTGACTACCGCACTATCTACACCTGCTATTTCTCTCGCGAAATCTTTATGGCCTGGGCCTTTGACATTAGTGTTACCACTAGCACATACTGCTCGGTTAGCGCCTACTGTTACGGCTGGTTTAAATACGGTTGGTGTTCGGGTGCCACAACATCCCGTTGCTGCTACTTTGCTTGCCGGCGCAAATGTACCAGTTGCAGCACCAAGTGCCAATACATCTGGACGACCTTCACCAACAAGTGCCATGCATGTGCTTACCGATTTAGATGGTCTTATTGATGGCGTTGTTGATGCTGGAGAGTTGTATCAATTGCATGCGGTTGGCATAGAATCGACAGTTGTTGACGCTACTCAACCTGATAGACTCACAGTACTGCGACCTGGAGCAGTATCACGAGCAACCTTGGAGCGAATATCTGGCGTACCTGTAGAAGAAGCAACAGGATCGGTGGAACGTCCGAAAGCGCCGGGAATGAAATATCGACATTATGCGCCGCGTGCGCCAATGCGTCTTGTGGAACGAGAGCAAGTGAAAAATGCGGTATCAAAAGCATTGGAAACTTCGAGTTATGTTAGAGTTGGTCTTTGGGCGGACCACGATATTTGTGCGTGTTACAACAAGAATTCAAAAGTGGTTGCCGTTTCTTCAGGTGCAAGGCATGACGCGTTGGCTGCGGCAAGAGGCTTGTACTCGGCCTTACGCGACTTTGATGGGGAAGGGAATCAACTTGGGGTAGATATTATTATCGCTTCAATCCCTGAAAATGCGGACGATGGTATTGCGCAAGCAGTGCTGAATAGATTAAGCAAGGCGGCGAGTGAGGGCTGCAAAGGAGATGGCTCTGTTAACCGTAACACAAGTGACCACCACCTCCAACAATGCCAAAGTTCGAGGAGGAGGAAAATTGAGACGGTTACGACACTCAACTCCCCAATAAAAGATAGACACGATTCGTGATTAAAATCCAATCATTCTTCGCCAAGTCGTTGGTAATCCATTCCACTCTATCACCTGCATCTCGTCCCATGTCCTTCGTTCTCTCGTTTCTTATCGGTCACTATACTACTCGGTATCTTGTGTGCTGGAACATCAACACCAAGAGGGTCTCAACTATTCTCAGCTATCTGTACTTCCGCTACCGTACCATGACGAACCATCCCGTCGCCTTTCTCTCCAGCACAACCATTTCCCTTCGATCTAGTTCACCTTTCATTCCAACTTGCTCTTCTCATTCTCGTATCCATATTGCACACTCTCCTCGCACGTCATATGCGTGTATCGATCACCAGCAGCTTTCCGAATCAAATTTGCCACTGAATTTGGATGAACCGCACTCTTATCGTCTCGCTTACTCTGTGTATACCGAATACGAACCCGAGAGTGCGGTTGGCGGTGGAATATCCGGGAATGTGAATGATCCACCCAGCGATGACGGTTGTGGTGGTCGTGGCGATGGTGACCAAGACGATGACTTAGAATCGGCTTTACGCTCAACAAACCGCACTCTTGATGATCTACCGGAAAACGCACGAAATCTAGGTCCCGAAAGTTTGCTTTCCTATGTGCAAGCAACCTCCTCGCCGTTGTCTGCATTTCTAGCACGTGTATGGCCAGGTTGGATGCGACGATGTGCGGCAGATCCCGAATTTCCGTTCAAAGTGTTGATGGAGCTCACTGTAGGTTTAGGGCTGTCAAGTTCAGGGATGATTGCGGCGAGAGGAAAAGATATATTGAAAGAACTTGATTTCGCATTGTGTGATATTGCGGTTGGGGCAGCTGTGAACTTCATATTGGTATACTTGCTCACACCTGCGTGGGCACCTGCAGGTGCAAAATTGGGTCCGTTGGCACGATTACCCGCTAACGTGTTCATAGCTGGTAACTACTCTATTGCCAGTCGTTTGGGATGTTTGTTCTACAAGAGTGCGTTGTTTGGAGTGTGCGGATTCTTCGCAGCGATTGCGGGCTCCACTGCAAGTCAAGGATTGATTGCAGTACGAAAACTGGCTGCACCGGACGCGACGGTTGATTCGAAAATGCCCAATCTACTGAATACCGCAGTTGCATGGGCGGGATTCATGGCATTGAGTGCGAATCCTCGTTATCAGGCAGTGGCTGGAGTGGAACGTGCACTGTTTAGTTTGACGCCAGATGCAGTGGCGAAAGTAGGCTCAGCAGCATTACGTACTGGCAATAATGTGGTTGGCGGTGCGGCGTGGGTTTGGTGGGCGCGCTATGTTGGATTGCAACCTAAACAACAAGTTGTCGACCCGGTGTTGTCGCATGCAGCTGACGCACCGAAAAAGGACAAGTGAAAAACATTCATTCATTCATTGACTGAGTGGCAGTTGGGTTGTAAAAGTTGAATCATGATTTCTTCACCATACGTTCCTTCTTGCCCTTGGTTCTACTGTCGTTTCGATCATTCTCTTGGGGTTCAGGAGAAATGTCGATTCCTTTACCATCCTTGAGAGGACGATATAATAGTACAGTGTGGCCGATAGATTGAAAGATAACGGCTTGAGAAGATAGAGCTAGTATTCCACCGAAATGTGCAGCGCGAGAACGTTTTTTAGCACCATGAAGTTTGAGACGAATCAATTCGTGCTTGTTCAACAGGTCGTCTATCGCTTTGAGATATTTCGACTTCCATAGTTCTAAAACTACAGCATTTTCTTCATCACCTTCGGGCGCGGTAACATTGTACGTTGCCATTGAGCCCGCAGCAGAACGGCGACCAGCTTCACTACGTAGTATTCGTCGTGCATGGCCGCTGAGATCACCACCCGCGCCACCAAGCTGTAAACTAGCAAGGATGGGTTGGGAACGATACGAATGACGAGGGCAACGAGGAGAAAGAAGTAGCGGAGTGAAGTGACATGACGTCGTGGAGGAGATTGCGGTTGGAGTGGCAAACAACAGTGAGACGGGTGACATTGTGACTGAGGTTGAGATTGACATTGCCAATAATTTACTGCGATACAGAACAATATAAATTACTGTAGTACTGTATAAAAAATATTCTACTGTAGAAAAAATGGGATGCAAAATTAGGAAAAAGTTATAACAGAAGTGACATTTCATTAATTGTTTTGTGTGTGCGAGTCATTGTTTTGTTGATTTGTTTATAATGGGCACAGTTCCCGAACCGTTGTTGTCCAGTCCAGTCCAGTACTATAGTCTGTGTTTGTTCTCGTTATGAGTTTGATTACAGTACTGTACCTTACTTAGTGAGATATTTGTGAATAATAATATAATGAATAAATATATGATACGGTACAATTTTTAGTTTTCAGATGAATGTGGATTGCTAATATCACTTATTTACTACTACAGCAGCTGCTGCCGGTCAGTTTCCAAATCTATTTTTCTCTTCTTTTTCTTGGTTCTTATGAAATCATATCAGGTTTTCCTCTTACAGTGCTTAATTACAGAAATGTATAATCGGCCCAAATTTATTTGAATTATTGCCAGTTACTAACTTGCAACTTTTTCCTGAGTGCACTCACTGTGTAGTGCAGTACAGTAGTGCTGTGCTATCTGCTGGTGTTGCTTGTACAGTCCGTCTGCCAAACCTACCGCTAACTTTACTGTACATCTTGTGTCTCACGGCGCTGTGTAAAACGCACCGCCTCATTGTTCTCGTGTGTGCGTTTCCCTTGTCTGCTTTACGCCACTCTCCACTTCTCCCTCTCTCTCATTCTTCATCGTCATCATCATGGCTGCCAATGGTAGTGCGCCTGTACCTGGCACCTCTCTCCCCGACCTCCCACCACTCGATGTTGCGTCCGCACTCGACCATGACGACGACCCTGATAGTCGCGGTGGTTCGAATACCGCAGCCGGTTCCGCACCATTCACACCACTCGGCGGCTTATCCACTTCTGGCGCTTTGCCTCTACTCGTACAAATGCCTGATGGTCAACGACGTCAAATTGAATTACCACCAACTGCCACTGTTAGAGACCTTCGCGCCGCGTTACCCGATGATACCAATTTCGACCTCAACTTTCATGGTCAACTATTGCGCGACGATAACACACTCGCCAATTACAACATCCCCGATGCGTACGGTCATGCTGGTGGCATGTTAAAGATGATCTCCGATTCCAACCAACTCGACCCGAATCAGAAAGTTGAGATTCTCAATTCCGCTTGCAATATCGTTGCCACCATTTCAAGAGGTGAAACCGATATGGAACGTTTGATATCTGCTGCTCTTGACGAAAGTCGAAACAAGGATGAGAATGGTACCAACAATGCTAGTGGCCCTGGGGGTGCTGGCACTGAGAACGACCAACAAAACGACACACAGCAACCGTCTTTACGTGAAGTACGTCGCGGCAAACCTTCTTTTATGAGCCTGAATCTTTCCAATCTACCTCCTCCGTCGCTCAATGCTGACCGCGCCACTGCTGGAGCCTCCGCTTCTCTAGCTCCACCCACACCTTCACAACTTATATCCAAGCTATCCGCTCAACGACCCGAAATTTTCCCGCCTTCGACTGCTAGTCGAATGTTGGCGTTAGATGCTGCTGCCTCTGCTGGGCCTGGCGTATCTTCTGGAAAAATTGAGCCTTCCTTGTTAAACGAACCCAATCCTGTACCTGGTGCTTCGTCTTCTGCGCTGTACCCAATTGGTACTTCTTCTCCTCCGCCTCCTGGGATGGGAAACGGCGAATTCAAACGAGTACCCACAAATACTTGGTTTTCCGAATTTGCCAAGTCTATTGCTCCGTTTCCTGATAGCGGAGAGCAACCTCAACAACCTGTCGACCAACCTCATCCCGATGATTCCATAGGGGATAGTGAGGATGAGCCTTCAGGTCCTGGAACAGAATCGCAAATCACTTCCGATTCGGGGAGAAGTGGACTGTCGAAGGGTGTCAATTCGAGCGTTGGTCCAGTTGTGTCTGCTGCCACTGCCGATGCGACTGGATCTTCAACAAATCCTTCACCACCGCAGATATCGACATCGACCTCACATAGAGCGACCTCAATACCGCAAGCTGTACCAACTGCCGCACGCTCTACAACCGTTGGTGGTATTGGCGTCACAACGATGGGTACCGCCTCAAGTACAACTACTGGTGCTGCTCCGTCATCGGCATCTGAAAAAAATGGCGTTGCTGCATCCGCGCCGGCGTCAGCTGGAACAGCGGCTGCAACAAATAACAAACCGACTATGGCTGCAGGCGCTTCCGGCGCATCATCATCGGCGGCTGGACCTTCAGCAAAACCTGAAGCAACGCCAGTATCCGACAAGCCGGCAGCCCCGCAACCGAAGAAACGAGGGCGTAAGCGAAAGAATCCCGAATTATCAGAGGAAGAACGCAAAGCACTGAGACAAGCGCAGAATCGAGCATCGGCCAAGCAATCACGAATGAGACGCAAAGTAATGGCAGCCGAGTACGAAAAACGAGTGAATACGCTCGAAGGGGAGAATGAAACATTACGAGACACGGTGGCGGCGCTTTCAGATCGGCTTCAATTCTTGCAGAATTTGCTAACCGTCTCCGTACAGAAACGTCCGCCAGGCGCTGGCGGTCATATGTAGTTTGTCTGTCGACGCTTCTACTCTTCGCTCGCTCGCTCGCTCGCTTTCCGCCCCTTTCTCTACTGTGCGACCGACCATCGCTAAGCGCCACAACGCACTACATCGTTACCGCCACCTTCACGACCATCCCTCGGAATAAACAGTCACAGTGAATGATCAACTACATTTTGTTAACTAACGTAAGTAGAATAAGGCACAGTGAACGAAACACGATGAACATTTAGTTGGAAGACGCACTGCCAACGGTACGCCGCAAAAATCGGTGTAACTTTCTCAATAGTCCAGGAGCCTCACAATCGGAAGGCTCCTTGATCTCACCGCCCTCCTCCTTGAGTAACTGACTATACAATTCCTGTTCTCTATCACTTAATTCTTGTGGTATCACCATCTTCAAGTGGACGACTTGATCACCGCGACGAACTGATTGCGGACTTCGTAATGCGTGTTCAGTCATTGTTATCGTATCGTCTGGCTGAGCACCAGCGCGAACCCGAACTTCTTCTGTGGTTCCATCGACCGTACGTACTCGAATACGACCACCGAGTGCGGCTTGGGCAGGTGATATCGGTGCGACCACATGCAGGTCGCGACCGTTTCGAACAAAGTACTCATGTGGTTTTACACGCACTCGTACGTAAAGGTCGCCTGCTGGACCGTTGCGAACACCAACATCACCACCACCACCAACGCGCAGCACTGTTCCATGGGACACCCCGGATGGAATTCGCACTGTTCGCTTTTGCTCGCCAGTTACAGTGCCACTGCCATTACAAGACGAACATGGATTCACCATTGTCGACCCAGCGCCTCCGCATGACGAGCAAGTTGTTACCAATACTTGAAATCCATGTCGCATGGTCACTCGTCCTGTTCCATTGCACGCACTACACGTTTCGATTCTTGTTGATTCACTACGTCCGCTACCTTGACATGTGTTGCAAGTTACTTGTGCAGCATACTCGATTTCTTTGTCAACACCAGTGTGAACTTGTTCAAGCGTTAATTCCACAAACGCTTCACGGTCATCACCTGGCATTGGTGCATCGGGTCGCACAGCTGCTCCTGGTCCACCGAAACCCATATTCATTCCACCACCAAAAAATGAACCAAACTCTCGTAGAAGATCTTCAGCATTCATTTCAACACCGCCACCACGAGACGCTCGCGGATCACCACCAGCTTCAGCTGCAGCAACACCTTCACGACCATAACTGTCGTAGATTTGACGCTTTCGTTCATCGGACAACACCTCATAAGCTGCATTGACTTGGGCGAACACAGCGGGGTCTCCTGAAGAGGTGTCAGGATGATGCTCTTTTGCGAGCTTATAATAAGCCTTTTTCAATTCGGCTGGTGACGCATTTCGCTCTACACCAAGAATTTCATAATAGTCGCGTTGTGGAGCGTCAGCAGCATTAGTCGAGAAGTTTGTGCAGCGTGATGCTGTGCCGAGGAATGGTCGACGTCGAGAGAATAGCGCACCAGCGTGGGACTGATACACAAGGTTCGAGCTGTTTGTCGCTGCGCGAACGAGACGTCTGGCCAGAATGAAGGGAAGTGTCATTGGATTCAAAGCAGTTTTCAGAAAATAGAGATGAAGTGCAATGAGAAATTGCAGTGATGCAACATGCTCCGCAGCTTGGATAACCGGTGTAGTGAAGATGATGGCCGTCGACCAGAGGTTTAGGATTAGAGCCGATTACTCGAAATCAGTTTATCATATTGGCATTCTCGACCAATCGATTGATCTAATGTGTTGCAATCAGATTCTAAATTTCTAATTAATGACATCAGCAAATTGTTTATAAATCAACAATTTCCTGTTTAGAGAATCAATGGGATAGGGTAGTCCACTTATACTATATAATAGCGGAATATTTCTATCGTGTCTTTTTGGGTATCGGTCGTTACCAAATTGGGTATTACGTTTGGGAATAAATTTGTGAGGATAGTGCACTGCTTGGTGGAAGTGTTAGGCACATGAGTATACTCTCGCACTTTGCTAGAGGTAGCTGCGAGCAATAGCTGCAGGGCTTATGTGGGGACGCTAGCATTGACAACAACTTCCTCTATAGTCGAGTGGGCGTAGGAAATGGGTTTCGTGGTGCGGTGGGCATACCGTTGTGGGGTTCATCTTGTCGCGGTACTTTCGCCCCGACAAACGAAACTGACAGAAATCGTTTTAATATTTATCCGTAATCCGTTTGGATGTCGATGTAATCATCGCCGGCGTCGTCACCGGTCCCTTTTTCCTTCCTCTCTCTTCTGTACTTGCGGGGTGGTGGAAGGTCTCACGAGCGAAAAAAGCGGCGATTCCGACAATGGCGTCGACAGCGACAACAGCAACCGAGAGCGGTGTGGAACAAAAGAACGGTCTATTTGAACTCAATGAATGTACGTTTTTCCTAGCCTAAGCGCAACGGCGCTCACCACCATCACCACCAATACCACCACGATTCTGACAGTGTGCATTCCGGCGTTTTGTTTTTTCCGTGCTCCTTCTTCGTGTGCGAACTCTTGTTTGTATAAGGTAGTATCTTTATAACTATAATGGTTAGTTGGTGCGGGGTCGAGGCGAATTAACGGGTTGAGGCGGTTGAGGAGGGTACGTGGGTTGAGAGGTATCAAGAGGTTGAGTGGTAGAGCGGAGGCGGGGGGTTGAGGGGTCGAGGGATCATAGTTGGTTTACCGGTTTAGGACCGGTTCGGGGTTT
>JAAUYH010090951.1_pt1 | contig 16258 bp, 12 predicted proteins | sample 7278061 | NCBI WGS metagenome assembly JAAUYH01 (sample SAMN14350203, study PRJNA611818) | marine sediment metagenome | isolation source: surface marine sediment (0.6m) | place: French Polynesia: Moorea | collected 2018-08 | reverse complement strand
TTCAAAAGTTTTTTATCGCGAACTTGTCAAAGCAAAAGTCAATCAACGGCTCGAGACAATTCGCACAGCGAAAAACCTTTTATTTCAACCATTAGTATGTCAGCCGTATCCCGTGCATCTACATTTTTGAAGTCTTTGGGCACCTACCCCTGCTCTTCGCTTCTAACAGCTTCCCTTGGAATACCAGTTTCACTGATTTTCCGCTATCTGCCGCTCACAAAAGAAAGAAAAGTCCTGCAGTCTATGTTACTAGTCAAAGATGACGAAATGCCATAGGAACACTTGAAGCAATTAAAATGGGCACGAAAGGGGCGTTATATAGGGGTGTGCATGGACGGATCTATACTGGTTCCAATCCATACAGAAAAAAATTTACGGATTTCGGACGGAAATTTCACAGAAATATTTCAATAATAGCGGATTGGATACATAAAATATTATATTCGGACGAACCTAAACGGAAAATTTTTTAAACTTCCCGGATCGCTAACGGACCGAAAACTAAATGTCACTGACCTGACCTACATTGGTCCACTCGACGATAATTCGTAAATCTCAGATGCATCTAGTATCGAGTCGACGCATGCAAGCGAAGTTGGCAACGTGCACTTCCGGGACCAAGCAACTAATCGAAGCTCGTAATGATGCAATAGTGGTTGTGAGATGCATTTCAAGAGAGACTGGTAGCCGATTTGAGCTGATGAATTCGAGAAATTCAATTCTGTCGCCAAATTACGATCCCTACAATACATTATCAACCTCGTACTCTGTCATGTGAGCACATTTTTTTCAGCTGGCTGGTTGCTTTGCAATTTTGCGATGAATGGCGGCTGTTTACTTGAAAAAGCGCTCTTTCAATTCAAAACCGTTCAAAGTGGGACCTCTAGAGTCGAGCTTCATACCAATAGCCACAATATCAGTGCTGGAACCGTTCGATTCCGAAGGCAATTACCTGCTGCAGCACGAACAAGAGTTGCGCGTGCGACTGCACTAGCTGTCTGCCTCGAAATGAAGCCTCTTAGGTTTTGCTATGGTTATGTAGGAATGAGAAATTTTGCTCAGACCATTTTCGAGATAGGTCAAACCGTACCGGCGAGTGAAAAATCGACCCCAATTCATATTTACTTGGTCGTGACACCGCTAAATCTGCTGTCAGGGGCGTAAGTGATTCTCTTCTGCAAAGGTCTGTTAGCGACAAACAAAATGGCTTACTGCGATTTGGTGGAGCTGTGACTATTGATGGCGTCCACTTAAAGGTCCAAGGAAAAATTTCTATAATTTTACGCTGCATTTCATGGAAGTGAAAGACAAGAGACCATTTAGCGGCGAGCAGTTCGAAATCCGCAATGTTACTCTTTTGCTCGTAGGAGGACCGGATCGCCCAAACGCAAAAAATACTCGACAATGCCTCAACAATGCTCTCGTTGAAAAATTCGAGACAAACTTCGAACAATTTGTGCAAGGTTTCACAATGTTCACCAAAGTAGCAATCTTCATGGCTCGAGTTTAAGACGCATCTGTATCGAAAGAAATTCATGCTCCACACTAATCTTGGATGACATGCATAGCGCATCAGTCAAATAATGCTATAAAAATTTGCATGGCAAAGGGACTATTTTCTAAGTTGTTGTACAACACTTCCGAGGAATGGAAGAAATAATAGAGGACGCAAACCGTTTCGGATGGATCTATTTGCTCCCACTGGGCAACAAATTAATCCAGGAGTCAGAAACAAGGTGTGGAACCTTTAATTATGTTGCGGAACGATTTTTGAAAGCGTCTGATTACTTCTTCAGCTTTTTTGATTCCCATATGGGTCTCTCGGTTCAAACAGCGTACAAGAATCTCAAAAATCGAATATTGGTGGGACGTAACAGGATATCCGGGAATAGAGGCTGTATTTGACGGTTTTGGTGTGTTGATTTATTGCATTGACCCTTTTGAAGCATCACAGCGTCCAACGTGACATATTGCGTTACCTATGATCTACCGCATGCTCGGAAGACTAGATGACGTGGCGCATGGTAGCAAGGTATCGCGTAGTGAAGGTCAAGCTTTGGCCCATCCGTCAATTTGCTCTCGTGAATTTAGCCAAGTTCTACGTAAGATGATCTTGTCGCATTCGTGGGACCATCCCCCTCTGGATGCAGGATGCTATTTGAATTCTGTATTTCGAGAAATGAAAATCATATCTAGTACTGTCAAGCGAATGGATTTACGTTCGAAACCCGAGTAATTTGCTCGAAAACTAGTTCGGAAGCGTAAAGAACAAGTTCAGATCGATTCTTTGAGTTCGGAATGCATTGAATTAATTGGAACAGACTCTCCACGTTCCAAATTCGACACCAATAATGTGGAATTAATGGTCCTACCTTTAGATGGAAGAAACGACGGGAATCGTATCGGAAGAAAAAGAGACCATTCGAATTGTTTCTGCGCGCTGATTCTGTACCAAACAGAATTCGACACTAGACTAGGTTTCAAAGTACGACCTGTTACGACTGAGTGATTTGCAGTAAACCCGCAATCATCTTTTGGGTGATGATTTCACTGTAATGGAATTTTGGTACAGTAGGAAGGCGCAGTTTAGCACGCGTTTATGCAGTATATGTACCATCTACAGCTAGCGAACGGTTTCTTTCAGCCCTTAAACTACTGATCGGTAACAAATGGTCCTGCTTGAGCACTGCCTTCGTTGATGACATGATTGTAGTACGCTCCTTAAATGAATAATCTCTATAAAGAAGTTGTTTCAAATTTACATCACATACATGTAATTTTCGATTACAATCGAGCACTTCCCTGAAGCACATACCTTCAACTAGTAGTATTCAAGTATCAGTACCGCTATTATCTTTATCGTAAACAATATGAGGAGAATATTTTAACTAGAATTGACCGACTGACTTATTTACCTTTGGTGTATACAAATTGATTTCTTCTACTCAATTTTTACAACCTCTCCAACCATGAGTCACGCATGCAGCTCTTCTCAACCGCAACTTTCGAGAGTTGAACAAAATGCTCTAATATTAGGAGCTTGAGCACTCAAAAAGCAAAAGCTAAGGTGGTTCCAAAGTTCTAAAGCAGTTTTATTGCCCATTGTGGTCTCACCGCATGTACGCACGCCAATATAGAAACGAACTCGGTGCGGGTGGTGCAACGTAAATAATTCTCACAACGTTGGAAGCATCAAAACTGCCGTAAAATGCACAAATTTCAGTGTCCCGCTCTGCAATATCAAGCGAGACCGAAGCCGTTCGTGTTGGGAAGAATAGCATACGCAAAACGATTTGTATCAGCGCATGAACCATAAACCTGCACCTCACCACTGAGAAATTGAAGAATAATCTCCCTGCATCCGCTTTGCCGCTGAGAAATTGCAGAATGGCAACACCGCATGGGATTCGCCGCTGAAAAAGCAAATAGTCCTACCGCATAAATTAATATTTCGTAAAGTAAATTCGTTTTGAAATATTGCACCGGATAGAACTCCGGGCTAGATATTCCGTTCGCGAGGAAGACGACGGAACGGGGATAACGCGGCACGACCGGTTCCGAAACCGCCACCATCCGCTCATTCATGGTCCTTGAATATTATTGGCTAGCAAAAAGAAAGAAGTACCATATATGGACGGATCGAATCGGATTGCTTTTTTAAACGCATCGTTTATAGAGGTAAGTCTCCTCAACTTTTATGTCATTCGAATATATTCTAGTCATGGGTAGTTTCCTTGCTATCACTTCGTTACTTGTTTCAAGGCACGTACACAACCAGTTTGTAACAGTCTACTTTGAATAGTCTTCCTTATACATGATTATTAGTATAGTAAAATCGTGATAAAGCCAGTTGTATATCAATGCAACAGCGTCGGAAATTTATTTGTTGAAACACCACTTTTATCGATGGAATGAAAGGATTTGTTATTTCGAATAGTAACAGAATTGTGACGTTCATTTCGCCCGAAATTCTGCACAGCCTTGATTAACGTTTGAGTTCCGTAATACTATAGCTAGTTAGTCGCACTCCAGTAGACGAGATTCTTTTTTGTGTCATCTATGCTAAATTTGATTGAGCAAATCAAATTTTATAGACGCTTGATGGATCCTTCATCTGATGTTAAAACCTTTTTGTTAAGTTAGTTCGCAATACTCCTCAAAGGGTCAAACCATAAAGTCTCATGAATTTTATTGAAAATTAAAATTTTTCCTGTAATCCCGCGCCAGTACCGAATATCAAACAAGTATTTCGTAAATGATATCAGTTTGTTAACTTGGTGGGTCCAGCGGCTTTTTGCACGGCCATTACATGAAAAATGCAGATTTCTACAATTTACTTCAAACACTTAAAATCCAATGTAGACTACGAATTTTTGCAGCCTCAAGTTTCACACTTCATTTCAGGCAATCTTATCCAGAGTAATACTTTGTTGATGTTGTAGCGGAAATAAGTATGAAAACGGAAAAGAATCGAATTTGTTGTTCTTTAGCGCAAGTCAATCTTTTATCAACAGATACTATATTGATTTCTTGGCTCTGGTATGACAAGTAATGGCAATTGTTGCACTCAAAAATCTGAAATTCGAGATTGTTGTCTGCATCGAAGTTCTTGAGTTGACTCTTTCACAATGATTTTTGAATCTGTCCGTCGCCCGACAGAAAATTCATTTTAAAGTACTAGAATAATGCACTTCTAGTTTCAATTCCACAGGCTAACTCGATTAGGTAAACGATGTTACATGGACTAATTCGTCTGCTGGGATGGTTCGAAGGATTTTAGATTATTTTCATTTCCACGCCATTTCAGGCAGAGAGCTATGATTTCCGGAAAGAATAGAAAGCTAGTGGATTTTGTTTTCCGATTATTTATTTGGTTTTGTACAGCACTGTGCTGCAAGATGGCCCATCGAACTTATCATTATGGAGGAGTCCCCACATTGTACGTACTGTATACCGTCCAATACTTATACAAGTCAAATGTATGAAATGATGCATCGATTTTACAAATTCTCTAACTAGCACTACCGTATTTGGTCTTACAGTGTTGTTCCACTAAGAGCTGAAATCGATCTGCCCCTGCTGTACGACCAAGTACGTTGTATTTCGTTGGCGACTTCCACAACATCAAAGACGCTATCTGAACAGCGTGATACTGAGTGCCCTCATGAAGAATTGTCACTATTGAGAGCATCTTGGAGATGAGTAGCGGATGGACACGATTATTCGTGACACCAGACGCGCGAGGTGACAGTGCGAGTGACGTGGGCTCTGACGTTCTCATGGTTGTTGTTGTGGCTGTAGTGCTATATGTTGTCGGCGTATCACTTCGCGTTATATTTCCTACCGCAGCAGATGAGTGGGAACAGGCTCTTCTAAGACGGAGGAGACATGTGGGATATGGAGCAGCAACCGGCGCGCCTCGAGATACATACGAGGATTTATTGGCCTTACAAGACACAATTGGAACAGTTGACAGTGGGTTAACACCTGCACAGATTAATGTTCTCCCTACTGTGATATTCAGCCAAGCGGAAAGTGTCGAAGATGCGCCGTCCTGCCCAATTTGCCTCGAAAGTTTCAGAGATGGTGATTGTTTAAGAGTGCTACCATGTGCCGAGAAGTTCCACAAAGCGTAAGTTGAACCGTTGACTAGGTTTTCTTCGAAGGAACGAATGCAACTGACTCTAACGCGAGGTACATGCGATTTTTCTTACGGAACAGATGCATTGACGTTTGGCTGGCTCAGCGCCCAACTTGCCCGCTTTGTAGAAGCAGGTTTGCGTGACGACGCCTTACTCTGTACATTAATTCAGTACTGTACGACGTTGCACAGCTCAGCAAACACCAGCTGCTCCAGAAAAAGCGTTCAACGTTAACGTCTTGGCTCTTCAATTTCCGCTACAGCTGTACAATCATGTGCCACTATTCCAGAACTTTCTAAATTAAAACGCAATGTTTCGTTTATGTTTCCGTATTTGTGCTGGAGACCAAGCCGATATATATCGACTTGGTCATCGTCTTGCGTGCGTTTTAATCCACATTCTGCGCAACAACTGCGTCGAGTCATCACCAATCGACAAGCTTCGTCGGGTTGCCAACTTTCCCCGAACCTTCGACTTTCTCTACTGATAAGTTATATTTGTCCGCTGCTCTCTTGCGCTTGATTGTTTGCGTCGTCATCGCTCCACCAGTTCCGACACCAGACGCGACGAGCTCAAAGCGCGCTGCGCCGAGCGACGTCGCCTCTCCCCCACCTTCCAAACGCTCGAAGGATCCCACGATGACGTCTGCAGCAGATGCTTCGAACAACCAGGCCCCTGCGCCGATGACCGACGCATCCGATGAAATCGATGAAGGCCTGTACTCTCGACAGTTGTATGTGCTCGGACATGATGCCATGCGTGCCATGGCGCGCTCATCTGTTCTCATCGTTGGGTGCGATGGCCTAGCTGTTGAGATCGCTAAAAACATTATTTTGGCCGGCGTCAAATCTGTGGCTCTTTACGATTCCACGCCCGCCTCGTTTGCGGACTTATCATCTAACTTTTATCTCACGGAGGCTCATGTTGCTGACGGGATTCCACGTGCTGCTGCGTGTTTGCCCGATCTTATCAGTCTCAACCCCTATGTTTCAGTATCCCTGCACGATGGCAACGTCGACTTCTCATCGGTTGCAGCTGAAACACTCTCCCCGTATGCCGTCGTTGTTCTTGTAAACCAGCCCCACTCGGTCGAGTTGCATGTGGACGAAGTCTGCCATGGTGCCGGTATTAAGTTTATTTCGGCATCATCGCGAGGTGTGTTTGGTTCGGTCTTCTGTGATTTTGGCAAAGATTTTACCGTCAGCGATACTAATGGTGAGCAGCCTCGTACGGTTCTTATTTCGGCCATCACGAAAGACTCTCCGCCAGTGGTGACTTGTCTAGATGAACAGCGTCATGACCTAGAGACTGGTGACTATGTTTCTTTTACTGAGGTGCAAGGCATGACTGAGCTGAATGGTGGAAAACCGTACCGCATAAAAGTGCTTGGACCGTATACGTTTGCTCTCGATGAAATTACTGACATTGAATCGTATGGCGATTACATTCGTGGCGGGTATGCAACTCAAGTCAAGATGCCGACGAAAATTTCCTTCAAACCTCTTACTGAAGCTGTCAAATCTGCGGACTATGTGTTTTCAGACTTCGCCAAATTGGACAGGATGCCTACAATCTTGGGTTGCTTCATTGCACTCAGCGACTTTGCTGCGGCAAACAACGGCGCATTTCCGAAACCTGGTTCCGCGTCAGATGCTGCTGAATTCGCCAAATTGGTGAAAATTCCTGAAGGCGAACCCGTTCCTTCTGTTGTAGAAGCCTTTTCTCGAACTTGTGCAGGTAACCTTTCCCCGATGGCTGCTGGACTGGGAGGAATTGTCGCCCAAGAAGTACTAAAAGCCTCGTCCGGAAAATTCATGCCTATCAGGCAATTCTTTTTCTTGGACTGCATGGAGACATTGCCGGAAACCTTGCCTACAGAGCAGGATTGCGCTCCAAAAGGAACACGTTATGACGGGCAAGTTGCTGTTTTCGGTGCCGAGTTCCAGAAGAAGATAGAAGCCCTCAAGTACTTCTTGGTTGGGGCTGGTGCCATTGGCTGTGAGATGCTGAAAAATTGGGCTATGATGGGAATTGGTGCTGGTCCTGACGGTGACATTATCGTGACTGATATGGATACGATTGAAAAGTCCAACCTATCCCGTCAGTTCCTCTTCCGAGATACTGATATTGGCAAGTCAAAGAGTGTAGCCGCCGCCACCGCTGCGAAGCGAATGAACCCTTCGCTCTCTGTCACTGCCCACGAAATCCGTGTAGGCCCAGAGACTGAAACCACATTTACTGATGAATTTTGGGAAAACTTGTCGGGTGTATGTAATGCGTTGGACAACGTACAAGCTCGTTTGTACGTCGATCAGCGTTGTGTCTACTACATGAAGAGTCTTCTCGAGAGCGGAACTCTAGGCACGAAGGGTAATACACAAGTAATCGTTCCAGGACTGACTGAAAGCTACGGCTCCTCGCGAGATCCGCCTGAGAAGACTGTACCGATTTGCACGTTGAAGAACTTCCCTTATCAAATCGAACATACTCTGCAGTGGGCTCGAGACTATTTCGAAGGTGCATTCCGTACTCATGCAGAGGAGGCGAATCGTTTCTTGGAGAGTGGCACTAGTTATATTGATGAACTAAGGCAGCAAGGAGCTGGTGCGATGTTGAGTGCAATCGAAGCCATTCATCGATGTATTGTTTCGCGTCCCCAGACTGTGGTAGATTGCGTGGAAAATGCGAGGAAGACGTTCGAGAAGCTGTTCTCCAGCGATATTCGACAGCTACTTCACACATTCCCGAAAGACAATGTTGATAAGAATGGTGTACCGTTTTGGTCCGGCACAAAGCGTGCTCCGAATCCGATTAACTTCGACCCCAACAATGAGTTGCACATGGAGTTCATTATCGCATCGGCTTGTTTAGAGGCGGAAGTATTCGGTATTAAGGTGACCGATGCCGATGTTAAGAAGATGTCGAGCATAGCGTCTGCCGTCATTATTCCTGACTTCGTCCCTAAACGTGGTGCCAAGATTGCTACTACCGACGCCGAAGCGAAAAGCATGGCAGCATCGTATGGTGAGGGAGATGACGCCCGTATTGAGCAGTTGACTCAGGAACTACTTTCGGAGAGAGAAAAGTTATCGTATCGCTTGGCACCGATAGAATTTGAGAAAGATGATGATACAAATAGGCATATCGACTTCATTACGGCATGTTCTAACTTGCGCGCCACTAACTATTCAATTGAGACAGCGGACCGACACAAATCAAAAATGATCGCGGGTAAGATTATCCCAGCCATTGCTACTACAACTGCGTTCGTTGCAGGTATGGTGTGTATTGAGTTGTACAAGTTGGTGATGCAAGGTGTCACGGACAAGGATGCAATCAAGGATGCATCGGCATGGGCCGAACCCAACTCTACAATGTATTCGGAGGAGAACAAGAAGATTATCGAGAAGAAGTTAGCGCTTTACAAGAATGGATTTGCCAATCTGGCGTTACCATTCTTCACGTTCTCAGAACCCATTGCAGCACCACTAACGGACATGGGTAAGAGCAACAAGTGGACGCTGTGGGATCGCTTTGACATTAATGAGGGACGGGATATTACTCTCGACGAATTTCTCAAGTTGTTCATGAGCCGGTACAAGTTGGAAATCAACATGATTTCATGTGGTGTGACTATGGTCTATTCGCCGTTTACACCAGCGCAGAAGCTGAAAGATCGATTACCGATGCCATTGTCGGAAGTAGCGAAAATGGTTGGTAAGACTACCTTCGCACCATCACAGAAATATCTTGTGCTTGAGGTGTGCTGCAATGATGAACAAGGCGAAGACGTCGAGGTACCGTATATCAGATACAAGTTCCGCCAATAACTACGAAATCACAAGCACCGCGTTGAAATGTCGCAAAAGTTTGAGGATGTAGCCTGCCTGCATATAACCGAATTGCGAAGTTTCGTAGCGTGGATAGAGAGTGGACGAATGTAAAGTCGCGTCTCGCTTAGCAAAACGGCCCAAAGTTAAATCGCGCAGAGTAGAAAGAGTGCGATTATCCTGCACTCTGCCAAGTGCCACCATTAAGTCCACTTTCCTTGCGGAAGTCAAGTCTTCTCCGCATCCATAGAACGTGCGTCGGACAAAACATCCAAACAGGTGCAGTTTGGTTTACCACATCAATACAAAGTATTATAGTAGACCCGTAACAAACTATTATTCCGAGACACGCTCGGTTCTGCTCGCGTAGATTTGGTTCCACTCAACTCAAACTATTACTATTCCGCTTTCACCATCGACTGCGGTAAGTTCTCTTCACGAAGCTCCATCGGGATTGGCGTTTCAACTTTCGCCATTGCTACGCTAACAAATCCACCGAGTCCGCCAACTGGTGCACTGAGTCGAATGATGGGTGCCAAGTCAAATGATCGCGATTTCGATGAACCTACGAAGAACTTGCCCATCAATGACCCATACTTCAGTATAGCCTCTGCTTCCAATTCCTCTTCTCTCGAGCTGGAAAGCTTGGGCGTAATCGACTCCTCGTACGGCAGCGAATTCTTGTACCAATACTTGAAAGTTGGACCCCATTTCGACCTCCATTCGATTTCATCTGATTGTACGCTCATCATAAACGAATTCCAAAACTTGCTTTCCGAGAAACGCATAACTGGACCTGCTTCATCGCGGGCAGCGTTCTCCCCACGCCACGCAGTGGGTAGCCCTTTGTAGACTCCGAATCCTGTGTAGCCGCTGGCATCACCATTTGTAATGGCAGCTTTCTTAACCAACCGGTCTGAAGTCCCGAACCCTCCGTTTAGCACGGCCAGCTTGTTCATGTCATTGTTATAAGGATGTCCACCCCTGAAATTCACTGCAGGAACACGGCTCTTACCCCACAGCGAATCGTACTCACTGCTATCGATGTAGCTGTTGATTTCTGCGTTGTAGCCTTCGTTCACCAAAATCTGAATATGTTCACTAATCTCAGTCTGCGTTCTAGGAGCACGGCCGAGGAAGTGCTTGAAGTTCAACTCGACGAAGCGTTGATTCGAGCATGACTCAAAGAAACGCTTTCGGTATGCTTCTGACAAACCAAGAGCGCGTACGAATTCGCGCATGTCTGCAGTTTTGGTGACGCATGAAATAGAATCCGCGAGTTCGGCGAGTTCTGACTCAAACAAATTCGCATTGCCAAACACATTACGAATTGCGACAGAAACTGCGACTTTGGCTTCATCTGAACTCCAATCATTGCGCGCCCACACCGTTGGCTCAGTGTAGGGATCCATGTTTCTGAATGTACTGTTTTCGTTGACGCGTTGATTCGCGTGATTCCCGACACGCATATCAAAAGGAGTCGCTCCCTGACCAGCAGCTTTCGATTTGAACACATGACGCGCAGTGGGCGGGTTGTAGAATTTGGGCAATCCGTCCACCAGCGAACCTGATCTGCCGGATTTGGTTTCAATCCCGTCGTTCTGTGCGAGATTAATCTTCAACCCAGTAGCCTTCTTACGGGGCGCTGGTTTTGGGGGAGGAGCAGTCTTCTTGTTCAGAAACGGAATTTTCGGTAATTCTGGAATCTTAATAGCCACGATAGTTTGGCGACGTTCATCAGTCTTGGAAGAGGTCGAGCGCGCAGAACACAGAGAATTAGGTGCATCGGGAGTCCTTCCGTTCAAAAACGAGCGTGAAGCGGAAAGTGGAGCACCACATGGAATGAAGGCGTCCATAATCCGATACCAAGTGTTTCAGATTCTACGAAGCCACTCGTTAAGCCTGAAATCGGTCAAAAGAATCGCTAATGATTATCAGCTCACGGGAGGTAAACCTGAGATAAAGTAACAGATCCATACTGTAAGAGAAACTGCCAAGAAATTCTAAAATGTACTTGATTCATGCATGATTTCAGAGTTTCGTGGCTGGCATTGTATTATCAAAAAATCGATTTACTGTAAGCACTTTGCCTACTTTCTTTTCACTCTCCGAATTAGGGAGTCCTTGTTTTTAAGTCCACTTCAGAGTAAGTCACTCTTCCGTTTTTAGTCCTTGTGCGGCTGTATGAGAATTAACGTACAAAGGTACGCTCTGTTGCCTGAGTAGTACAGAAATCAAATGAAGCAGTTATCAGTATGCATTTCAAGAACAAGGATCCTACATGAATCAAATTGGCTTGAATGCTCGAGGTGATTCGAAGTCTATCACATGGATATCTGAAAAACACGTTATTCTCATGCAGGTAGATTAAAATTGGTCTCTAAAAAGACGTTAAGAGACCATTGGGCTCTATATCTCACACGGTGGTCCAAACAAATTTTCAAATTCGTATCGGTTGCCGAATACTAGTGCTTTGTTTTTCACGAAGAAGCAATCAATCAAGTGGCTCTAATGATAGCTGAGGATTATGCACTTCGCGCCTAATCTTGAAAGTTCAAAAGAAATGTATGTTTTAAGAGGTTCTTATTTCGAGTAATATAGAAATAGAAATTGGTAATAAAATACTTGACAAAATTGAAACACATAAAGCATTGAAAAAGAAAACCCGAGGTATAGTTGTTTCATCCAAGGTCTTTGAAGTTGAGGGAGTTAAATTTTGTTCCGATATTCTCCTCAAGTTTGATGTACGTAATTACATCAAAATGACTGAAATGTGAAGTAAGATTTTGTGTATCTAGAAACTACAATTTTTAAGAAAATAATATCGAAAGATTTCTCATCTGTTTGGAGCCAAGTGAATTTTTAAAGTTGCACGGTGTTTTTACAAGACAACTGAATAAAAAACACTAAGGAAAAATTAACTAAATCAAATTTAAAAGTACTTGGATTTAAATTTCCAAGCGGAAATAGAATTTCGATGAAGAAATAATCTTTTTTAATCTAACACCTCATGAGATACTAGGTTTTTCTTGACCCGTGAGCATGTATTATCAGCCCGAAAGATGTACAGATTTCTAGAATTTGTGATTCGGGACAATCTATACCTGGCTCGCCTCGGATATATGTCCTTGTGACTAATTAGTTATCATAGCGAAGCAATTTCGAACTGGGAACTTCCTCCTGGTAAACCCAGGAATAGGAAAATCTTAGTCATCAGGACAGGATTTTACACGAGGTAAGGCAAGACGTCACGTTTGAATGCACCAGAGGCTGAGGATGAGTGGAGCACATCGTCTGCCATTTCTTCAACAAGATATTTAGCACCATTAACATGTCTTTTTTTTGGTTGAATATTACGTAGCGACATGGTAGTATAACATTCCTTTGAAGTCGAGCAGTAGTCCAACAATTATTTTCCAAGGTCTACAAGATAAAAAAATTTCCAGGGGATAACAGATATCAGCTCAAACTTGAGCTTAGTAGGCAATGTTTTCAACGGAATCAGCGCAGCCGAATGTTTTAGGTTCACCCGGAATGCGGGAACGGACCATTGCGTTAATTTCACCGAACTTGACTTTTTAGTCATCAACACCGCTCGTGAAGTTAGCCATTCTGAATTGTTCTACAGTTTTCTATAGTCTGAAACTAAAAAAGCGCAAAGCTCGGAAAGGTCTTTCATGTGTTGAAATGAGAATTTAGTAGCACATCATTGTCGTTCGTCTCTTCGAGCCTACTTTCGAACACACGCCAAAGGAAATAAGGGTTCTGCAAAGTAATGGGTGTGCCTTAAAATCATTGCAAAATTCTTCTCACCGCATATTCTCTGAGAGACGAAGAATTCTAAACTGGGAGAATAACTCAGATGCTTTGATCCAGGCTTGTACTACTTCAGATCCCGAGCCTCCTTTGATCACCTGAAGGACTTGACGAAAGCATTCTATGAACACAACAGCCTTCTCTCTGAAAAGAAGCGAAGAACTTACTATTTCTTGTAGCGTACGGTGGACTGCTTACTTGCAATACTTGCGGCCCATAACGGTTCATCCCAAAGAATAAGGTCTCTTTCACTTAATTGCTGTACAACTAAGATTAAGCGGAAACGTTGCAAATACTTCCTTAATCGCAGTGAATACGAATCTTGAAGGTAGAATGGGCTGCCCGACCATCATCAAGAAGTGCGCAGCTACCGCAGATGTGCAATAGTATGAGCTACTTCGAGCAGAGTCGAAAGAAATCATGAATCGCTCTAGTCACAATGTTTTTTTTCTGTTTCAGCAGGTAAATTCTGAAAAAAAGCCTCGGAAGTAGCCAGATGAGTTCCAATAATAGTTGTATTTAAATCAATTGCTGTTAATCCTGGGATTACTCAGCCCACGACTTCATTGAAGAATTAATTTTGATCAGGGTCTGTAGAAGTAACTGCGCTATGTACTTCTTCCTGTAGCTACTGCATGGTACCTTCCACAGCTTGACTTTTTAGAGGAAGTTGAAGAGGATCCATAAGAATTGGAAGACCGAAGTCTGAAAGCGTTGCGTTCCCTACAAGCTTCAATACATTTCAGCTTTGAAAAGATCTCTCTGAACACAAACTATTCGACATTGATGATTTCCACCGATGCCGATTACAAAATCCCTAAATAACTAGAGATGCGTTGCCAGTCTAAAGCTGAAAAGGATAGAAAGGCTCACAGTGCAAAAAATGGAGCAAAAAGCTCCACAAGGGGATGCAATAAAGACGCGTTAGCTTTTCGTAGGGGATTTCGCTACTCAGTGTCATCGACTAGGAGACCTAGAGCAGCGTAACCGTCTCGAAAGGAATCATGCTGAATTCGGTTGACCCTTCTCAGCTCTCACAATGATGATGATCATTTCTGGTAAAGTAAAAGAGTATGCAAGAAGTACCTATGGGGTAGCATGCACTCGAAACGGTCTGCGGGAGGCTGACCATATTGCTCCGTCGAAATGATCCTTTCTCTTGCAATCGGTCGATTTTCGTTTTGTTATTGTCGTCAGTTCACCCGTGGGATTGACATGTAGAAGCAAAACGGATTTTTGTTGAAGGCGACGAGTTCTCGTCATTTCAGTGGTTGCTTCCAGCTTGTGGCCGTTGCATTCATACCGCAGGGGCGGGTGGCGAGCGTTTCATAGTACGCGGTGCGGCATTCGCTATTCCGGTGGATCACCCCTCTTGGGTTGTTGGGGACCGACGTGGGTCAGTGTGTCCACCGATTTTGTTGCTGCGAACAGCCTCGTCGGCATGCCTAATTACTGGGGAACAGTAAGTCAAACTCACATCAGCGATTGCGTAGTATTCCGCCCTTCTTCTCCACTCACGGGGGTATGTTGGTGACCCCCGTCTCGGTGACCCGTCCAACTCCTGTTAGCGCGTCGCTGTTCTTAACTCCTGGGGTTGTGTTCCTCTCTGCCGATGGGTAGTGCATCTACGAGTGAGGCTCGTACGCGCGTCGTCCTCACAGGGGTCAAGGTAGTCTCCGTTTCGCACTCTTAGAGGGTTGCCTTCCTGAAGTGAATTTGCTGCACCCTGGTTCACCGTGGTGCACTCTACGTATGATTGGGCTGCAACCTACGCCAGCAGGTATGTTTCGACGTGGTTTTTGATGATGTTGATGAAAACCCCGTATGCGGGCTTCGAGTGTCTGGGCCGCGAGTGCTTTGCTCATTCCGTGAGGATAAGTCGCTCTTTGGGTGTGTTGTTGTCGACGAACGTTGACGGGAACATTCCTTCAGAGTGTTGCTTATCCTAATCGACCGTTGCTAATGTCATCCGGTAGCGAGATTCGACTTCTTTTGCAGTGATTCGCGACAACCGAATGCAGGAGGTTCGGCACTGGCTCCCACGTATGGGTTGCGTGGTTCAGCTACTTCACCCGAATTAGGCTCTCTCATAGTTGCTTCAGCCACCGCATACTGGCTTTTTTCGGCTTACGACTTCCCTCGCAAGGTTGAGCTCTATCTCAACAGGAGCGGCGTTCTGACAAGTACCAGGTCGAATGATGAGAATTCTGTTTGTGTGGACGTGGAAATTGTAACCAAACGTCATCGAGTTCCTTAGCGAATCCCTATCAAGCAGTTGGTCGGCGCAAAACTTCCGCAGGTCGGACAGGATGGTGCAATTGCATCGCTCTGTTTGCCTATTTTTCGGTGGTGATACGGGGGGTTTCATCTTCCCTCTCTTTCCGACTATGCAGTCTACCTACAGCAGAGACTTTGATGTAAAGTTCGGCCCGTTATCAGTGAGAATTATTCGTAGCAGGACGAACGTGAGCACTCACTTTCGGTGAACGCCTTTGCCAACTCCCATGAAGTTACAACCCTGAGACGAACAGTGAAGAGCAGCTTGGAGAGCCTGTATACCATTAGGAGGAGATAAAAATTTTACCCATTTGGAGGGCGTTGTTACTCCCCGAGAAGGTCCATTGCTACATCTTCTTAGGGGCAGATGCTTGGAAAGTTTGACTTCCCTGTTTCGATTCTGCAGCGCGGCTCTTTCCTACGTACAGCGGCATAGCAATCAAGCGCGATTCTTAGGTAGTAGTAGTGGGGAAGCATGGACTGGTGCTGCGTCGGCTACCCTCGTATCCCGCACAGATGGTATTTTGTTTCAAGGAAAGAAGACGCGGTTGCAGGCAACCGGGTGCAACATACGCCCAGTGGGTAGGGAGGAAACATTCCAGCACATCGCTAGCGGGATTCACTCTGAACTCCAGTCTCTTACTCTCGTGTTGAGACGTGATCTCTCGGCATATCTGGTCGGCGAGTTGTTCG
>JAAUYH010111891.1_pt1 | contig 16260 bp, 14 predicted proteins | sample 7278061 | NCBI WGS metagenome assembly JAAUYH01 (sample SAMN14350203, study PRJNA611818) | marine sediment metagenome | isolation source: surface marine sediment (0.6m) | place: French Polynesia: Moorea | collected 2018-08 | reverse complement strand
TATTTTGATGATTTACAGTCCAAATCTTTTCAGGATCAAATAGAGTAAATTCTGTAGTGTCGATCGCAATAGTGTTCGGAGTTTGCTGTAAACAAAGTTGAGGATTGGTACTCAGAGCCTGCCACAATTGCAGTGCCGACCATTTTTGAGTAGTCACAAACTTTTGCCACAAGATCGGTAACGCCAACTGCAAACCGATCGCGCCAGTCGGTGCTTCGCTAAAGGCTACGGTTTTTTCTTCGTAGGTATATCCTTGATGATCAATCGCGATCGCGTCAATAGTTCCTGCTAGAACTCCTTCTTGTAATACTTGAAGATCGCTGGGATTACCTAGGGGAGGTTCAAGTCTTAGGTTGGGGTCGTAACTAGCAAGATCGGCAGTACTAAATAATAAATGCATCCAGGTTGTACTAGCTGTAACAGGAATTCCCCTTTCTTTTGCTGCGGCGATTAATTCAACTCCTCTGGCAGTAGAAATTCTCATTAAATGCACTGGAGTGTTAATCGTGGCGACGATCTCTAAAATAGCTGCGATCGCGGAAGCTTCGCTATAACCAGGATTTCCCACTAAACCATAACGAACTGAATTAATCCCTTCTCTTATAACTCCTTGAGCTGTTAATTCATTAGCGGAAACATTGATCGCGACGGGCTTTTGTAGTGGTTGGAGATACTCTAAAACTTGTCTGAGAAACGGCAAATCGGCGAGGGAAAAGTGATCGCTAAACCCGATAGCATGGGGACTAAGTTCAGCTAACTCTGTCATTTGCTTCTGTTCTCGTCCAGAGGAAATTGCTGACCAAAAATGAATTTGGGGCACCTTATCCTCTCCTAGAAATTGAGTTTTTTGTTGTAGAGAAGTTAAAACCTGAGAATTATCGATTCGCGGTCTGGTATCAGGAAGAACGGCAATTTGGGTAAACCCGCCAGCTGCCCCACTAGCAGCCAGAGTCTGTAACGTGTCCCTGGTTTCGTTTCCTGGCTCCCCACTATGACTGTAAAGATCTACCAATCCTGGACCGAGAACTAATTTTTGACCGTCGATAATTTGGGTATTTGGCGGAAAATTAGTAATATTTGAGTCTATAGCGGCAATTTTCTGATTAATAATTAAAACATCAGCAATGCGATCGCTTTCAGCAATAGGATCTAAGATTCTTACTTTTCGTAGTAGTCGGGGTAATTCTCCGTTCATTAAAATCTGGAAAAAATGGGATTTTCAGCTAGAGCATTTCAAGGTTCCGAATCCAATATTATAGTAAGCAGTAGTTCAGAGGAATCCCTTCTACAGTTAATTTAATATTCAATCCCAAATGCGATCGCAAAAAATCACCAACTTCAAACGCAAAAGGGCAGATTTAAAAATTTAAAGATTAGTAGAAATCGCATCAACAGGACAAGTAGAAACACATTGTTCACAAACCACACAACGCGATCGCATGAACTTGAGACGAAAACTTATCGGATCTAACGTTAGAGCTTTGGTGGGACAAACTCCGGTACATAAACCACAATCAACGCAAAGATTCTCATCAATAGCAATTTCACTATTAGCAGAAGAAACATCAATATTGCGACTAGTCATCCATTCGAGCGCTGCATCGATCGCGTCAATATCTCCTTGAAGTTCTACTGCTAGTTTACCCACTTTATCTGGGGCAATTTGGGCACGAATAATATTTGCCGCGATGTTGAAATCCTTAGCCAGAAGATAGGTAATCGGAATCGGTACGGTGGTGCGAGGAAAAGTTAGAGTAACTCGTTTTTTCATCAGAATTCAAGAGATAAGGAAGATCAAGGAGGAATTCTCTTATTTCTATTCTAAGTCTGGATGATCAGAACTCGACTGTTAGGATTGTCAGCGCGATTTCCCCATCAACTATTCAATATCTTTGGAATTAGCTGGGTAATAGTTTTTGTATTTGTTGAGGTTAAAGCGATAGTCTGAAATGTTAATTGCTATTGCTCCTCTTCAGGCGATCGCAAAAATATTTTACTCAGTCACCATAATTTGTCATCACAAAGCAAGCTTGGATGTTCTGTTGATAAATCAAACAATGCAGTTCAATTAGTAATTTGAGTTTACTTTTATCAGGCAGATGCTGATAAAAGGCTTTAATCACCGCATGAAAACAAACCGTAAATAGATAATCATTCCACTTTTTGCTGCCAATTTCCCAGTAGATAAGACGAGACTTCCGCACAGCAGCAGTATATACTTACGTTTGTTTTCGTAAGTATTACCATGCCCATTGATAATACTTAGCTCTTTATTCTTTACAAGATAACTATTAGTTAAATAACGATATTTCATGAAGTTAATGTTAAGAGATCGGAAAAAAATAAGCGTAATACTTAAATTATACAAGTATTTTTATTGAAAAAAAGTATGAGATCTCTAGGCACCTGTGATTGCCGTCACTGAAATATCTTTTTGGGGTTTTTACTATATATTCATTGGAGTTGATTAATTCTTTATTAATGCTTCTCTAAGCCAGAAAAAATATTATCAAGATTACTTAATTTCTTGAGTAAACAATATTTGTAGCGAAAATTACTACTATTTTTTTTTATTAAATAAACAGGAGAAAATAATGAAAACTTTATCTTATTTTTTAGCTACACTAGCTGTTATTGGTTTTGGAATGTTACCTGCTAATGCAGTGGAAAAAGACATCAATAACAATACAATAATTACTGATGCCACTGAGCAAATCAAACAATCTACCGAACCTGAAGCATGTTGTTTACCCATTTATAATTGTTGTTAAATTTTTATTTTAAGACACTAAAATCAAAAATATTTGAGATCATCTATTAAGTGTAAAATCTTATTTAATGAGTATTGAGAGTTCTATTTATTTTATAGTGCTCTCTTTTTTTAATTACGATTAGGGTTATGGTTTGTGAAAAACTAAGCTAATATTGCCAAGTAACTTTTCTCAATGTACTTGGTGATTCTAGTGCCGCAATTTTTAACTTATAAAGTAGAACATATTGTAACTGCTACTATTTTAAGTATTAATAGTCTATTTCTGAGTGACTCTATTAAAGCTCAAATAGTCCCTGATGAGACGCTCAATACTCAAGTTAATTTAATAGATGGACAACAAAAAATCACTGGGGGCACAGAATCAGGAACCAATCTTTTCCATAGCTTTAAGGAATTTTCTCCTACCGCAGATTTTGGTACCCATTTTGATAACAATAACTATATTCAAAATATTTTTATCCGTGTAACAGGAGATTCCGCTTCCTTAATAGACGGATTACTTAAAACTAATGATAGCGCCAGTTTATTTATTCTCAATCCCGCAGGTATTATCTTTGGGAATAATGCACAGTTAGGCATTGGCGGTTCATTTATTACGACAACTGCTGAATCAATTATGTTCGCTGATGGGACTAAGTTTGATACTAAAATCAACCAGCCATCACCATTACTAACAGTTAGTATTCCTATTGGTTTACAGTATGGCAATAATCCAGGAGCGATTTCTAGTAGCAATACTGAGCCTATTAATTTAAATCTCTCTCCTGGAAATACTATTGCTTTTTTAGGAGGGAATATTGATCTAAGAAGTATATCCATTAAAGCTTTTTCTGGAAATGTTGATATTAGTGGTATAGCTGAAGGGGAAATAATTAGCCTATACCCTAGTAATAATAAATGGGAATTTCAATATAATAATGTTAGCAAATTTAATGATATTAAAATTTCTCAAAAATCTCGAATTAATGCCAGTGGAAGCTCAGGAAACGTAAATTTGCAAGGTCAAGACATAATTTTAAATCATGGTATAAATATTGAGAATACTACAAATACAGATTTTGACGGAGGAAATATATCTCTGTCAGCAGCTAACGATATTGATTTAAACAACATTTTTTTATCAACCGAAGTAGGAGGTCTTGATGAAAATGGCTTACCTTTAGAACATCCAGTTCAAGGAAAAGGAGGAAATATAATAATTGAAGCCCAAGACATCAAAATTAGAAATGGTTCAGTAATTTCTGCGAGTACTCTAGATCAAGGAGCAGGGGGTGATATTACTATTTATGCTCGTGAATCTCTAGAATTGTCAGGTTTTAATGAACTTCGTCCCTCTCTAATTCTCAGTGGTGTAGCTGATAGTGGTGCAGGAGGAAATGTTCAAATTAATACTGTAAAATTCGTAATAACTGATAGTTCAAGAATAGATTCTAGTACTTTTGGAGCAGGCAAAGCAGGAAATATTATTGTTAATGCTCATGAATCAATTGTTATATCTGGAAACAAAAGCTTTTTTAGCAATAATCTTAATAAAGAATTAAAGTTTAATAGTGGGTTAATTGCTTCTTCTGGATTTGAAGGTTTATCATTTTCAGATTTAGGAGAAAGTGGAAGTCTAATTGTCAATACGCCTCGACTATCTATTGAGGATGGAGGAGAAATATCGGTTAGTAACTTTGGCTCAGAAGATGCTGGAGATATTAATATTAATGTAGAAGAATTACTATTAAATAATGATAGCCAAATTACTGGCAAAACTGCTTCTGGAAACGGAGGTTCAATTAATGTTAATGGCAATCAAATTGTGTTAAGAGATGAAGCTACTATTGCTGCTACAGCTGATTTCAATAGAGGTGGAGGGGATGGAAACGGAGGCAATATTGCTATTACAGCAGATAATATGGTCATGTTTGATGACAGTAGTATTAATGCCAATGCTTTTGAAGGTCGTGGCGGTAATATTTCAATTACGACCCAAAGTTTATTAACTCACAAGAACCCTGAAGATGCAATTACTGCTAGTTCTGAGCGTGGAATTGATGGCATAGTTGAAATCAACACTCCTGATACAAACTCCAAACTAGAAACTATACAAGCAAGGATCGCCCCCCTGGCAGGAGAAGAATCAATTGATACTAGTTGTGCTTCTGGTACAGATTTTTCAGCTAATAAGTTTGTTTATATTGGTCGTGGAGGTATCCCGAGCAGTCCTTTTGAATCTACAGGTAATAGAGAATTTCTGGGAGATCTTGGTCTTGAAGAATCACTATTTGAAGGTGTTGAGCTAGATGCTAATTATAATTTTCATCACCAGAAGACAGCCAAAACTCCCAAATTAATTATCGAAGCAACTGCATGGATCGTAAATGCTCAAGGAAATGTAGAGTTAATCGCTCAAGCTGCTAATGACTCTTTACCTTCAGGATGTTTATTCAACTCATATTTTCAATAATTTTAATAATCTTTACACTTAGCAACTTCCATTGCTGCTAAGTTGAGTTAGATTAGAGCAGTTTGTCCCTGAAATCGCTGATTAATATTAAGATTCACACCCCAGTAAAGTTAAATGGCAGTATACATCGAAACTTATGTTTTTAGATCCTACATTAATCCAAGCAGCTAAACAGATTTACCGCAATTATTATGATTCGCACCCTAAGGTCAAGATCAAACCATTGGGAGTTGCTCTGCATAAAGAAACTTTGAAAGGACAATTAGTATTTAAAGAGCCTCCTATTCTCTTACCAGGGGAATGCTTTATCAATATTAATCACCTTGAGGCAGAAGTTTATCCTTAGTAGTAAGTATGACTTAATTAATGAGGTCGTGGGATTTGGGTTAAAAAAAGGGGAATTGTTAACATAGTTCTGAATTTATAGTAATTGATTATGGAAACGCTGGTTTCAGCGATCGCGAATATTTTTATCTTTATTTTTGGTGCTTGTATTGGCAGCTTTTTAAACGTAGTTGTTTACCGAATACCCGCCAGTTTATCTTTGATTCATCCGCCTTCCCGCTGTCCCCAATGTCAACATCAATTAGGAAAAACCGAAAATGTTCCGATACTCGGTTGGTTATGGTTAAGAGGACGTTGTCGTTGGTGTAAAACCGCTATTTCTCCGCGTTATCCGATAGTGGAAGCAGTTACAGGTTTGCTGTTTTTATTAGTATTTTGGCATTTTAACTATACGATTCAAACTATTGGCTATGCTGTATTTTTAAGCTGGTTATTATCTTTATCTTTAATTGATTTGGATACAATGACTTTGCCTGCTTCTTTAACTAAATCAGGATTGGTGGCAGGTTTAGTATTTCAAGTCATTGTGGGTTGGCATGATGGACAAATATCAGGAATTATAGAACAGTTAATCTTTGGTATTAGCGGTGCAGTCTTAGGTATTTGGTTGCTAGAAACTATTAGAATTATTGGCACATTAATCTTGCAACAAGAAGCTATGGGAGATGGCGATGGCAAACTATTGGCAACTATTGGTGCTTGGTTGGGTTGGAAATTAGTTTTGATCTCGAGTTTTTTGGCTTGTGCTGCAGGAGCAATTATTGGTGGTGGTGCGATGTTATTTGGCATTTTAGGTAGAAAGCAACCGATGCCTTTTGGTCCTTTTTTAGCCTTAGGAGGCGCGATCGCATTATTTTATGGACATGAGATTGTTGCTTCCTATCTGAGTTTATTGGTCATTCCTTAACACGGTTTTAATAACCTAGGAAATTACGGTCTACTACTTCCTCTTTGAGTGTAACTTGTAGGCAGTTTAGCTATCTAGCTAGATCATGGAGTTGATTAATAATCTCCGCACATTGGGCAGTCACAGCTTCTAATTCTTCTCTCTTAGTGGATTTGGGTGGTTCAATCAAATCGCCAATCCGAATTGTTAGGGGTACTGGTTTGGGAAAAGCTGAATCTGAAAGAATCTTTTCAGTGCCCCATAAACTTACAGGAATCAAGGGAACTTGTGCTTTGGCAGCAATCAAGGCAGCACCAGATTTGGGATTGGTGATTTTGCCATCTTGAGTGCGAGTTCCTTGAAGAAAAATGCCGACGATCCAGCCAGATTCTAAAGCTTGGAGCGCTGAACGAATCGCGGAACGATCGCCGGTACTTCTATTAACAGGATAAGCTCCATAAAGCGCGATCGCATTTTTAAAGACAGGAATCTTGAATAATTCTTGCTTCGCCATAAAAGCTACAGGACGACCGATACAATTAGAAATTATTGGGGGATCGAAGTAACTAGCATGATTACTTACAGCGATCGCGGCACCCGATTTGGGGATTTTTTCTGCTCCATAAATATGTACTCGGAAGTAAGTATGCAATAAAGGACTAACGACTGACCATTTCAACAGGTGGTAAAGTACTAAACTAGCAACAGGTTCTCGATTTTTAGCTACCACAACTTACTCTTTATTTATTTTCAATGGAACAAAATAATTCCCAAGCATTATACAAGATTGTCCTGGAAAAAATTCGCCAATCTTGTAAATCACAACTTACTTTTGCCGAATATATGGATTTGGTTCTATATCATGCTCAATATGGTTATTACAGTTCGGGAGCTGTGGGAATTGGTGCCGAGGGAGATTTTTTTACGGCGGTTTCTTTGGGAAAAGATTTTGGGGAGTTGTTAGCCATCCAATTATTTCAGATGTGGCAAAATCTAGATTGTCCTCATAATTTTTCCTTAGTGGAAATGGGAGCAGGTAAGGGTGATTTGGCTCAAGATATTCTTAATTATTTATCTAAAAAATATCCTGAATTTCTTGAGGCTTTAAATTATATTATTGTTGAAAAATCTCCTAGTTTACGGACAAGACAACAGCAAAAGTTAGCAGATTTTAACGAAGTTAATCTTATTTGGAAATCTTGGGATGAGATTTCTGACAATGAGCTTATTGGTTGCTGTTTCTCTAATGAGCTAGTAGATGCCTTTCCTGTCCATCAGATAGTTATTAATGATCGAGCTTTGCAGGAAGTATTTGTTACAGAACAGGAGGGTCAAATCCGAGAACAATATGATGATATATCTACTAATAGATTACAAGAATACTTTGATTTGGTAGCAATAGATTTCAAGAAACAGGATTATCCTCAAGATTATCGTACTGAGGTTAATTTGATGGCATTAGATTGGCTAGAAACTATTGCCCAAAAATTACATCAAGGATATCTTTTAACTATTGACTATGGCTATCAGGCTGCTAAATACTATCATCCCCAAAGAAGTCAAGGAACTCTAAAATGTTACTATCAACATCGTCATCATAATAATCCCTATGTTAATTTGGGGCAACAAGATATTACTACCCATGTGGATTTTACAGCTTTAGAACATCAGGGAAAAAAATTGGAATTAGAGACAGTTGGTTTTACTAAACAAGCAATATTTTTAATGGCTTTAGGATTAAGCGATCGCCTTCAAGAGCTTTCTAGCGGTAAATATAATATTCAGGAAATCTTTCAACGAAGAGATGCGCTTCATCAACTTATTGATCCCAATGGCTTGGGAGGATTTGGCGTCTTAATTCAAGGAAAAAACTTAACCCAAGAACAACATAATCTTCAAGGACTTAAGATGTTTTAATTAAGTGACTATAGTTATGTTTATCGGTAAATATGATGGGCGATCGCGTAATTGTTTGGGCTAAAGTTTGGGGTATAGCTGCTACGCAAGGGGCTATTACTTTATGTTGGGTTATTTATAATCTTTACTTCCCTTCACTATTAGTTGAGTTTGGCTTTAGTAAAGAATTTGCGGTAACTTTACTCATAGCTGAAAATGCTTTAGAAGCAATTGTAGAACCAATATTTGGTGCTATTTCTGATAACCAAAAAACCAAAATTGGGAGTAAAATACCCCTGATATCTCTAGGAATAGAAATATCATCCATTCTCTTTATTTTACTTCCCTTGGTGGCAATTTTTACCACTCCCACTCAATTATGGCGATGGACGTTACCTGGATTAGCAGTGCTATGGGCTTTTGCCATGGCAATATTTCGCGCTCCTGTCATGTCATTATTAGGCAAAACTGCCCCTACTAATAAGTTACCCCAAGCTGCTAGTATTCTCAGTTTAGTGGGGGGAGTTATTGGTGCATTTCGTTTTGATGCTTACGGTGTTATTCTCAAACTGGGTGCGGGTTTTGCTTTTACTATAGGTTCGATCGCGTTGCTAGCTGCTGGTGCAATGTTAAGGTTGCTTAATCCCCCTAGTTTGGTAAGATCAGAAGATGAGGATACTATTAGAGAAGAAGCAAGAAATTTCTTTAAGTTTGCTTTAGTTTGTTTAACAGGAATTAGTGTTGCTTGGAGTCTGCGTTTTTTAATTCCCGCCGTGCAAAAATCTTTAACCATTGCATGGGGAGAAGCTAATACCAAAGTTGCTATGACTTTATTTTTTATTGGGTTAGGTTTAGCTGCCTTGCCTGTGGGAAAAATAGCAACAAAATGGGGTAATTCTCAGGGAATTTTATTAGGATGCATCTTAACTATTATAGGTTCTAATTTACTTAATATTGAGAGCTTCGCCTATGCCAAGTTTGTTTTGACCATAATTGTAGTTGTGGGTTTTAGTTTTGTTTTGAATGGCGCGATTCCTTTTGTTTTACAATTAATTCATCAATCAAGATCTGGCTTAGGATTAGGACTATATTTTGGTGCTTTAAGTGCAGGTATTAGTTTTTTTGATGTGATTTTTAAGAATCTAATTAATTTACCGCCAGATTTTAATCTGACAGGGGCTAATTTATCTTTCTTATTGATTATAATTTGGATCATTATTAGGTTAATTTTAATTTAAAATTAGGTCAAACTCCTGCGTTGATCCTCGAAGGGAAATAGAAATTCTCATTGAATTGAATCCAATTACTTATTTGCTCTTAAATTAAAAATGCTTGCAGAAATTAAAGATATAGCAGAAAAACTTGCCCCAAGACTAATTGAAATTCGTCGTCATCTCCATGCACATCCCGAATTAAGTGGGGAAGAATATCAAACAGCAGCTTATGTAGCAGGGGTTTTATCCTCCTGTGGCTTACATGTAACTGAATCTGTGGGCAAAACAGGGGTAATTGGAGAATTATCAGGTGACAATACAGATAATAGAACATTAGCAATTCGTACTGACATGGATGCCCTGCCCATCCAAGAAAGAACCAACCTCGAATTTGCTTCTCGTAATCCTGGTATTATGCACGCCTGTGGACATGATGTTCATAGCACCTTAGGATTGGGAACTGCGATGGTGTTATCCCAATTACCAGAAGCGTTACCAGGAAACATGCGTTTTATCTTCCAACCAGCAGAAGAAATTGCTCAAGGAGCCAGATGGATGGTCGATGATGGAGTTATGTCCGGCGTTGATGCTATTTTCGGAGTTCATGTCTTCCCTTCAATTCCGGTAAAAACCGTCGGTATCCGTTACGGTGCTTTGACCGCTGCTGCTGATGATTTAGAGATTATTATTCAAGGAGAATCAGGTCATGGTGCCCGTCCTCATCAGGCGATCGACGCGATTTGGATTGCTTCTCAGATCATTACTACCTTGCAACAAGCGATTAGTCGAACCCAAAATTCTTTACATCCTGTTGTCTTAACTATCGGAGAAATTGAAGGTGGTAGAGCTCCAAATGTGATTGCTGATCACGTTAAGATGTTAGGAACAGTCCGTTCTCTTCATCCTGACAGTCATGCTTGTCTTCCCAATTGGATCGAGAATATTGTCACTAGTATCTGTGATACCTATGGTGCAAAATGCCAAGTGCATTATAGTCGAGCCGTTCCTTCAGTCCAAAATGATCCTCAACTGACTCAGCTATTAGAATCTGCTTGTCGAGAAGCTTGGGGAAATGAGCGAGTACAAATTATTAATGAACCATCTCTGGGCGCAGAAGATTTTTCTGTATATTTAGAGCAAGTTCCTGGTTGTATGTTTCGATTAGGGGTCGGTATCCCAGAACAAAAAAATCATCCTCTTCATCATCCTCAATTTGATATCGATGAAGCTGCAATTGTTACAGGAGTTGTGGCTTTAGCTTACACTGCCTATCAATATTATCAATCAATATGAATTATAAATTATGAATTACGTCTGGTGTGGATTAGCTTCGTTGAGATTTAATTTCTTAAGCTCTTAGCTCCTGGCTCTTAGCTATTAGCTTTAAGACTCAACTGAATTGATTTCAATGTTCCCTAAATATCTTATAGACAACGGCTAATACAGATAACAGCTAACAGCTAATAGCTTTTCTAAGATTTTGTCTTCCATTTAATTTACACCAGACGTGAATTATGAGTTAAGAGTAATGAGGAAAGAGGAGTTAATTGATTGATGTTAAATTTTCAACGATAAAGTTCTTGACTTCCTCGATAGAGTCAGTTCTTGTGAGAATTTGGGGAAAGTCTTGCATTTCTTTTTCTGGGCCAAATAGTATAATTGGCTTTCGGAAACGTATGGCTAGATTTGCCTCATTATGAGTTCCTTTGCTTCCGGGTAAAGCAACAATCACATCACTACTCAAAACACAGATGTGATTTCTACTAATTTGATTAGGATCATGGCCATCAAAAGTACCCAGCGGGGTTGTTATACAAATTTCCACCCAAGGATTAGGATAATTCTTTTTAGGAACAAATCCCCATTCCTGATTTGGTTCTGTAGGAACTATCCCAATACAAGTACCCTTTCTATTTTGTACTTGACAAAAAGCTTCCGAAGCACTTGTCATTACTCCTGAACCACTTCCTGTTAGTAAATGATAATTTTGTTGAGCAATCCATTCGGCTAGAGGATGACTAAATTCTACCCACGGGTCTGTTCCAGAACCTATTATCCCAATAATTTTTCTTTTCATTGGTGCTTCTTAACAAAAGTAGTTATACTAATTTTAGTAAAGAATATGACAGATATAATGTAGGGGTTTGGCAGTGCCAAACCCTTACCTAAATTGTATGTAATGAGATTGAAAACACGCTGTGAATGAATTAGAATTCCACCACAACCGGAGCGTGGTCGCTAGGTTTTTCTAGTTTTCTTGGTTCAACATCAATCCAACAATTAGTTGCGCGATCATATAATCTTGAAGTTAGATAAAAATGATCGATCCGCCATCCTCGATTTCGGCGAAAACCCGCAGCGCGATAATTCCACCAACTAAAATGTCCCTCTTCTGTTGTAAATTTGCGAAAAGCATCTTGGAAGCCTAAATCTAAGATTTCTTGTAAAGCGGCTCTTTCTGGAGGAGAAGACATAACATGTTGATCTTTATCTGTACTGTCATAAATATCCTTATCTTCCAAGGCGATATTAAAATCACCACAAACACAGAGTCCGACAGATTCTTCTTTACTTAATAATTGCAAATATTCCTGTAATAACTTTAGCCAAGCTAATTTGTATTCGTACTTGTCCCCTCCCACCGTAGCGCCATTAGGCACATAAAGATTGACAATTCTTACTCCATCGCTCACTCCTGTAATTACCCGTTTCTGGAGATCAAAATCCCCTACGCGATCGCCGATAATGGGGCTAAAACCACAGGAAATATTCTCTAAAGGATTGCGACTAAATATTGCCACGCCATTGTAGGCTTTTTGTCCTGAAATATAAAGATGATAACCTAAATCTTCAAAAGGAGTAAGCGGAAATTGTTCATCTCTAACTTTAGTTTCTTGCAAACAAAGAACATCTACAGGGTTACTGTTGAGCCAGTCGATGACAATCTGCTGACGAGTCCGAATTGAATTAACATTCCAGGTTGCAACTTGCATTAAGTTTCTAGGTAAAATTAATTTAACTAAGTAGAAAGTATAGCAATAATGTTGTTGGCCTACTTATTTAGTATTGCTCTTTGTTTACTAAGTAGTCGTGCAAAATAAATTACCTAGTAAAGATAGGGAACAGGAAACAGAAAAAATAATGTGTAATTAATTCTGCTTAGTTACTTAACCTCAAAAATTGATATTTATCAACCATCAAAATTGCTCACACCTTTCATTGGTGAATATCTCCTTATATCCATTCGAGGACTTGCAATCTTATGGAGATCAACGCCTTGCAACGAAATTATTCCATGAAAATGTGGTGCGGGCTACTACCGCTAGATGAGGTTTCTTCACTAGAATTGATAGTTAATTATCAACTGAGAAGCTTTCTTCCAAATCCATTCTTTTTTCTACTTGAGAGAGAAAATATCCAGTCATCATAGCTGAAGCTAAAAGATGGGCTAAATTTTCCCGATCTGTAGTGACTTTGACATTGAAATCTCCAGAAGGAAGCATTCCTACCAAGCCTTGAACATTCTGGGAAATAATCTGTTTAATTTCAGGACTAGCAGATTGTGCAATGTTAGATAGGATCTCAGGATGTTGTTGACGCAAGTATTGCATCAACGTATTTTGAACTTCTTCCTGTTGTGGTGATTCGGAGTCTGAAAAATCAAAGTTAAATATCATTAGCAATCAAAACTAAGGATTTATAAATGTGTACAGAGTCACAATATAGATTATAACCGCTAGCTTGCATAAACTTAATACGATAAGGAAGCTAATCGCAATATCTTTATATATGTTGCTAATTAATGAATTTGCTTAGCGCAATTCCACTCGCTTCCTAAAACCTAAGCAACTATTATAATTTGTCTTTCTTAAAAAATACAAGTAAATTTCAAAAGAACATATTTTTATATGCTGTTTAGATAAAAATTTATTTAAAGGCTTATTGCCATGCAAACTCAGCCCTCATGATTTTCTAGCAAAACTTCAGAGACTCAACATAAAGGGAAAATCAAAGTCTCGCCTTCTGCAGCTAGGGCAATTTTTTTGTTACTGCTAACAACTATCAAGACTATACTAATCATTGTGGATACGGTAAAAACCTATCAAAGGTGTGAGGAATAATTCGGATGGTTACTAAATTAAATTGGTCAGCTGCGTTGCTGCCGCTTACTATAGGTTCAGTTTCCTTGTTAGCAAATCTAACTTGGGCAACTGTTGCTCGGGGACAATCTGCTGCTAGTTCAGTTCCCGCTAGCCAAAATTCTCTGGTTGCAAAAAAATCAGAACAAGGATCAGTCCTAAAACTAGATCAACTTGCACAACCTTCTACTAAGGCTGCTGATTTGCTTCTCAATTGCGACAATGATCCCTTAGAAGTTAGGGACAGTAAGGTTAAACCTCCTTGTCAGGATCAGAATGAACCAATAGCCCAATCTGATTCTTCTTCGCCAGGAGATGGAGGAGGTGGAATCCTCCAACCAACCAAAGATAGACTTCAAATTAAATTTGCAGATAGAGACCCATACGGCTTCAACTTTGGCCTTGGCTCACTCATCGGTGAACCAAGTGTTTTGCGAGGAGGAACGAGATTAAAACCTAGCCCAACAGTAGAACAAGTTCTCGCTCTTTTTCCCATTGGTGGATATTTCGAAAAAGGTTATGGCCCTAGTCAGAGAACTTTATTCGAGTTTATTGGTGATGCCCAGGGTGCAGTATTTGACTTGAGTCACACTATAACTCCTAAAACATTCCCGGGACAATTATCATTTAATGCTCAGACTACGCGTTCTTTTGTCGGAGCCTTTACTGGTGATAATAGTATAGGAACAGAAGTCAACTTACCAGGAGGAGCCGATCCCTGGGTTCATCGAAGTGGAGGAGGATTTGAGTTTCTGTTTCCTATTTCCTCACCATTGAAAATTGCTGCTGGTTTTAACTATCAATTAGTTTCGGTTCGTACCGGGGCTTTTACCGTAAATACCAGCTCCGTAGATGAACTAGGCAATGCAGTTACTATTACTGATGACGGCCAGGATACTTTGACAACCTTTAATTTTGCAGCTTTATTAAAAGCAGTAGACAACGAAGCATTTCCCACTAAAGGAACTAAACTCGCTTTAGGAATTGACGCTTCTATTCCTACTGGGGATGCACAGATTTCCTATGGGCGTTTTACGGGCAGTGTGAGTCAGTTTCTCCCGTTGAATCTTTTTGGCTTTGCGAAAGGGCCCAAAACCTTAGTTCTGGCTTTTCAAGCAGGGACTTTCGCCGGAGATGTGCCACCTTATGAAGCTTTTGCTTTTGGTGGCGCCTCAACTGTTCGTGGATACAAGGGAGGTGCAGTTGGTACAGGCAAAAGTTTTATCCTCGCCTCTGCTGAATATCGCTTTCCCATTGCTAGTGAATTAAAGATAATAGTGGACTTTGATCTTCAGGGAGCCTTGTTCTTTGATTATGTTAATGACTTAAATACAGCTGGCGAGGTAATTGGTGAACCAGCTAATGTAAGACTTAAACCGGGTAATGGATACGGTTATGGTTTGGCATTGCAGGCTAAAACCGATTTTGGTTTAATTCGGGGGGACTTTGCTTTTAATGATGCTGGCGATTTTGTTGCTAACTTTACGGTAGGCGATCGCTATTGAAGTTGTTAATTACTTTAGTCTCTTGATGGATTCCTAGAACACCAATTCAGTATTCCAGAGCAATCATTAATTGAGAGGGAGAGGGAAGTGTGGGGGGTGTGGGGAGAATGAAAACAAGTGAACGACTATAATTCTTACTCTCAGACTTATGAAGAATATTATCAAACGATGAAGAGCCTAAAATCGTCAAATTTACGCTCACTGATTCTATGCTTATACTAGTTCGTGTTCGAAAGTGTAATTTTTTAAAATGCGAATTGGTATTAGTGTACCTTCGTTATTTTTGAAGAACTCTAATTAGAATCTTAGTGTGATTCAGCACTTCAAATTTATTTTTCTTGTGTACTGCTAATAAAAATGGATTTTATGTTAACTACTTTTCAGCCCTTACTATTTCTTTGGCTCAAGTGTTATGCAATGCTGGTCTGTACTTTTCTCTTTTTAGGCTGGGGCATTATTTATTTCAACCGTATTTTAGGCCCTGAGAAAAAAATACAATCGAGACAGAGCAGCCAACAAGCAATCACCCGAGATTTTTGGCAAAGTATCAAATCACTGATCACAGTCTCACTGATGCTAGCGGGAGGGCTTTATTGTCAACAACTGGGATTGACACTCTTGCCTATAAAGCTAACAGTTTTTAATGCCATTCCTCTTTTATTACTATCGATGGTAGTTTTCGATACATGGTTTTATTGGGGGCATCGTCTAATTCATGCAAAATTCCTCTACAAATGGGTTCACAAATGGCATCATCAGTCTTATGCACCGACTGTTTGGAGTAATAATAGCGATACTTTTCTGGATAATTGTTTTTTACAGTCTTATTTTCTTTTTGCACCCTTCTTCCTGCCTCTTTCTGGTTACATCCTAGTTGCTCATAAACTTTATGATCAAATATCGGGAATGATAGGTCATTCTGGTTACGAGTATTCAGCAGGGCAAGTATCTCGGTTTCCCTCACCATTAATCGGAGTTACTTTTCACGATTTGCATCATGAAAAATTCAATTATAACTATGCAACACATTTTTCTTATTGGGATCGGATA
>JAAUYH010076860.1_pt1 | contig 16264 bp, 7 predicted proteins | sample 7278061 | NCBI WGS metagenome assembly JAAUYH01 (sample SAMN14350203, study PRJNA611818) | marine sediment metagenome | isolation source: surface marine sediment (0.6m) | place: French Polynesia: Moorea | collected 2018-08 | reverse complement strand
TTTTATTTATAACCATGAATTGCCATCCCCATAAATGTTTCTTATTTTCTTAGACAATTGACGCTATGGTAAATGGAATACACTCTATTATGTCTCATTGGGCCTGATTCTCTGAAAAAATTCTGTATATTTAATCTCTCGTAAGCTTGATTTTGTAAAGATTTTGCTTACAATACTGACGAACCAAACCAACTTGTTATCCATAATCCTTCGTATCAAAATGTTTTCGAACTACGCTATATTATGCGTTATCAATCAGCATTATTCTCTCCCATTACTGTATGTTCTTCTGCGAAGAAATTACAAGTCTTTTTCTATGATACTGCAGTTTAATTAATCTCTCATTTAAGTAAAATTCGCCTATTAATTGATTTTGAATTTAGAAAACTCTGTTTTGCTTCATTTCATTTAGCTTCTAATTTGTCATAACTTGTCTTTTAAATGCTTAAAGGGGTTTTCCTATTTCCTGTTTGAATTTTTACCTTTTTTTTAGAAAAAAAGACAATGCAGTCAGAACTCAAGAGTCGGATTCTCTCAAGAACGCGTAAGACTGTTACAGAATACTACGTCAAGTATCCCTTAGTCCAGAATATGTTCACAAATTGATACGGAACTAATTGCAAGCACTTAATTACGGCAAGTGGAATTGATGATGAATTCCACTTATCGATGTTGATAGAGACTTCGTGGAAATAGAAAATGATGAAGTAGGGAAGTGGTGCCACAATTTCACGTAAAGTTTGATAGACTAGACTACCAAATTCTCAACCAATGATTCGGTCGCGACCTTGTCAATCACAAACAAAGAATAAAGCAGCTAAATGTCTTTGTATCTATTTATTTAATCACAATACAAAAAATTCCACTTGGCCTTTCTATCCAGTGGTCACGAAAATCTCCCACAACCCTTGTAACGAGACGAAGGGGATGAATCGATACAAAGCGATATCAAGCCAAATTGAGCTGTTCTACTTAGTGGATGGCATTAGGTCAAGGCATCGCCTCGTTTAATCAACATTACCCATCTTGGATTGCGACTCACTAGCGCAAGCACCATTGAAACCAAAAATTGCATAAAGTGCTTGACTATCGGCCGTTAGAGGGATTACGGAAATTGGGACGAAACTCCGCAAGTGTAAGTTTGAGTTGCTCTTTGATTATGGGGCGCTTTTCCGAGGGAGCCGAACTGTAGGCTAAGATAACACCTGGGGCAATGAGAAGCAGACCTGCAGCAGCGAGAGGAAGTCCTAGCGTAATAATCCCGACCTTACCAGCAAATTTCAATCCGTTTCCAAATTTTCTACAACGGCAATGAAGATCAGCAAGATTATGACAGGTTGGAGTATTGTCGGCCGAAGGAAATATTGCTTTGCATCACTTGCAATATGTTGAATTGCAGAACGAGCATTCAGCATGCAGTCTTCCACCATTCTTCGGAATGCGACGACTACACACCGGGCAAGTGCTCGTCTTCCAAATGCATGAGAATGGATTGACTTTCGGCACCGGGACTTCATCTTGAGTTGAAAAGATGACACCACAATCCTTGCACCTGCAGTCTTCTAGAGTTTCAATATTCTTCTCGTCGCTTCTCTTCGACGATGCATTACATTCCTCACACAAATAAGAGTCACAAGAGAGGCACTTCAAAAGCTTGTTCGCGTCCTCTCCGAGAGGCGTAGCAAGGCACCAAGAACAAGTCGCTTGGGTACTCGCAGGGTCGACATGTTCGGATGATTCGAATTCCTGGATCTCGTGTTCGGATTGAACCACAGGGCATGCGAAGGTCACTGACTTTGGGCTGACGACATCTGAATCAAGTTTTTCCATACTGGTGTCGACGTTTCTTTCAGCTCGAGAAAATCGATGGCATCTGGACTGAAAGACGGCTGGAAGAAATAGATGGGCGAGATCAACATGGCCGTAATGTTTGGCGAAAATATTTTGCTTATTTTTGGGATCGCCAATCTTCTGTGAACACGAAATCGATCGTACTCAATTCTTATTCGAAAAGTGGATCGAGTCTTAGGGATTCAATGTATACAATTATAGTTTTGCTTGCAGTTTTGCAAGTCCGTAGAACTGGAGGCGATCTCCGAAACCACACTAAAAAATTTCTTTATACTGAATTTTTCGCACTATCGTACGCAACGTATTCGGCAACTTGAATCGCTCGGTCAAGCCGCTGCGCTTCTAATTCTAGGGGTTTGCCAATAAGTTTTTCGAAATTTATCTATGGCTCGAACATTGTACTAAATTCCTACCAGACCTTGGACTATCTTGAATACTAGGACCACAATTTTACACCTGAGTGAAACTTGAAGTAGTCCGAAAAGACGCAAGAAGTTGCAGCCTTCCAGTATCACGTGAAATTGCACACCAAGGAGCCCGTTTTTGATATTTAGATTTGGTCGCATTCACAGACAGAAAGGCCGAGCTCTTCTCATGGTTTTTGTTACTGGGTTGACATGTTGACTATTTATTCTCCGTCTTGTTACTGAATAATTCTAAATTCATTCCAGAGAGTTCATTCAGGAGTCATTCATTTGCCATCCATGTGTGCCCTTCAAAAATGTGTTTCACACACAGCTAATTTTCAATTTCTCATACTGTTGAACCAGCGAAGACCCAAAATATTAAACCTTAGGGACGACAAAAAAGTCGTGTCAATACTTATGCATGCAAATTGGCATAAGGGGTTTAATGCGTGCTATTTAGATTGATTCACTTCACTACTTCGCCGTCTATATTGACCATCGGATGTTTCTACTTTCGGGAAAAATGATCTTGAATAAGTATGCCTGGTAGGGATCATGCCGAAGACATTCTCAAATATTTTTTCAATTATTTATATGCAACGAATATAATTATGTTCACTGAACTGCTGTTATTTGGTTACTTCGATTAAACGATTCACTTCAAATGTTATTGAATAGATTCGAGTACAAGTAATAGGCTGGAATGTTAGCATCACCAATGAAAATAAATTATCTGAATTGTAGCGGCTACCAAGTAAACAATTTCTGCATCTACTATGCTTGTGTTTCGTTAGATTTATTTATCTTAGATATATGGTGAACATCAAATTCTTAAATCTTCACTGCTTCATAATTCAACACTAGGCGGCCGGTTGGCGGTAGTGTATCGGTGAAAGAGCCAGATTAGAAAATCAAAGCTTATTCTCCACACGGGATATGAATAACTCACATGAGAATCTGATTTAGATATGTAAAAAAGTTATATAATTTTTTTCTCCTCGAAACTAGGCAAAAATTAGTTATCAATTGTCGATTTTTAAGTTAATTCATTTCAAGAAGAGATATGAAAAGCAGACTATAATTATTAATTAGTCAAACTGTTGGGGAAATACTTCATCTAGAATCTGAGATAAACAGTCTATTTTCTAATAATTCGTATTTATGCACATGGGTTTTCGGTCGTCGAATATGAAAGGATTGATTCTTCCTCCTCCGATTTCGAGAATATATCCAAAACGTGAAAGGGTTGTTCAGAAGTTTTGGAAATGGGAACTACGAATCAAGTTTCTCTTCGAAAAGACAAGTATTTCATTATTGTAGGTCGGGACATTAGTTCATAACATACAAATTTCTTGTATTCTTTTGACTATGACACAACAAAGGATAGTACCTTTTTGAGGATTAATTCAATCCATTCACTCAACTCACTTTTTCGATGTAGAATAAAGAAAGTTTAACACAAGGAATATTGACACTCGATACGGATCGAATAAAATCCATTCGTCTGAGGTCTTGTTGGTAAAAAGCTTCGATGTAAGCAATGAAACTTGTAAAACCTGTCTCGGTATTATTTGGCTTTTTCCACGTTCACAAATGCACTCATTTCTGGTAGGGCTTACGCCTTCAAAAAATATATCTCACATCCGCTTTCCGTGAGACATCGTGAAGCTATAGAGTATTGGATCATAGAACCAAAGGAAATGATAAAATAGTAGGCGAAAGGATCAAAATTTTGCCGAGGTGTTCATTCCAGTAACGGAATGATGCGTTATTAACGATGCGAGAAAATTCGAATTCGGTCTTGTTGCTTAACATAAATTTCTAAAAGAACCTCGAAATGGTCGATTTTAGGAGCTACAATGCTTTGAAAAATCGACGCAACGCAAAGCGTACGTCTTATTGTTGTATATCAGGAGCATTACTAGTACCTTAGAAGTTATAAAAGTTTCAGAATATGAAACTATTTGTATTTCAGGGAATCGTAATAGTTCTGAGGGAGACCATGGAGAGTAACTCTGGCTGATATATTAGCGACCGAGAAGTCAGTAGCTGAGTAGTTTTTTATGGAATAGATTGGTATGGTAGGAGAGAATAGAACAATCAAAAGGGAATTTAAAGTCGGAACATAGTGAATTAATGGCTTCATTACACTGATTTGTAGCCGAAGATACGAGTCAGTGCTACAGATAGCGAGCGCGCATTCCGACTATAACGGTCAGCCGACGCTGAAATATTTGCAGCGATGCACCTGTCAAATCGCCTCACAGGAAACGCGACGATAATCCAAGATGTTTCTCTATGTGACACTTTGAACATGTACTGGCTGTTTTTGTTACTTCCTTTCTCGCTTATCCCCGGCACGCCAAACCCCTGGTAAGAACGATACTGCCCTTGAATTTGATTAATTACTACAATACAATGATTTCTGGAAGAGCATGAATCTGGAAGCGGTAACACTCCACACACATACAGCTTCAACGAGTGTTTTATATGCAGGTAAAGTATCAATCTACGCTCGCGTTGGGCGTGTTCTCGTTGTCCTACATTCGCGGATTCACCGGAATTCTGTATATCTATCGTACCAAAAAAATATACCCTTCATCATTCCCATCGGTTCTCGCCTGCTCTATATCACGAACCCTTTTTACCTTCCCACGACAAGAATCAGTTCAGCAATCAAACAGACACAAGTACTTGAAGTCATTATTCAGCACAATCAAAGGACAAAGGGTAGAAAAAAACTGTAGAAATGCAAAAAATGTATGTCTTCTTCGCTCCCTCTCTAGAGCATAATGCATTGAACAGAAAGCATTGACACTCAAAAATTCTTTTCAGAAGCTCCGTTTCAACACTTTCAACGCAAAATTTGAGTATCGATTTGTCCCGTAGAAAACAGGAACGGCTTATTTGATGTCGCTCAAACACTAGTTCGAGTCAGCAACAAGGTGGTACCTAATTCCGATGCTGCACACTACTGATATAAATATCGAAATCTTCCGGTTACGCATGACTACTGATTCGACAGTAGCTTGGAACCACGCTTTCAGAGAGAAGTGATCAATCTGCAATTGCGCCAGTTGCGCACATTCTTTCACCGGTCTCACGACCTGGACTGCACATTCCACGGGAGTTCACCGGTATGGTTCAAAGGAGTGCTGAAGTTTCATGCAATTCAGAAATGGAAAAATAACCATCTGATTTATGCCTCCCCGTTGAATGCTTTCTCGGTCAGTGACGCCAATGATTCCATATTAGACAAAGTACAAGCTAAGATACCGGCAATATGCATGTCGAACTATTTCACATAGTTAGATGAACTAGTATTATATGTCATTTCGGTCATTGTTTTCAGGCTACCGAAGATTTTGCCCAATTTTTCCAAAGGAAAATCCCATGCGACGAATCCGGCTTCTTTCAACATCGTATTTGTAGCAAGAGTGGAGAAAAATTCTTCAATTACCATGAAGTTAACCACTTCACTCAGTTCGTGCAAGTACAAAGAAGCAAATTTTGAGCTCGTAAAAAAGCGAGCATCAACTGAAAACCAGCTGTGTGCAGATAAATGAACTGCTTCAGGGTTCGTACAGGCTTCGCCAACTTCACACCAGTCCACATCTACATAGTACGATGTTCTACCAATTCAAAAGCTATCATTCGACTCATAAGTGCAATTATTACATCCGCTGTTTCATAATTCAATGTCTGCAAGTCAACACGTTGCCGATTAATGACGGTCTGGTCTTAATATAAATTCTTCTCATAGTTGAACCGAGTGAGGGCCATTCGGGTGTTAGCGTTCCTTGAACGCCCTGTCCACTAATTTCGAGCTGTAAAAGATTCGTGCAGTTCATCAAGAAAGCGCGGATATCGGATTCCGTCAGCACGATGCTTGCGGCGAGCAAAAACAATTTTTCTAAATGCTGCTCTATATCCACGAAGAACACGAATGGCCACTGATTCCTTGCTGAGCGCATATCTAAACTTCTCTCTAACAACGTAAGAAGACGCACACGCGACTCGGAAAGCCAATGAAGGTATAATGGCATCGTTACGAAGGATAGCAGGGAGAGCATTGTTGTTATTCTGAATAATACTGAATTCCAAGAACGCAGCACAACCTAGTGCTCTACCGGTATTGAGCGTAGTGTTCATCGAATCCGGGATACAATTCCAGCTTAAATAATTGATATTTCGAGAATTAGCCGACCAAGGCATTGTTGTACGCAAAACACTCATGTAAATGGTAGAAAAGAGGCTGTATCCGATTGAAATACTGCGCACGCTCAATCTGCGTCCAATATACAATACAGAGAAAAACCAGAGAGCGTTTCATTCGGTCAAAAATTAATCGCCGAAAGCACAAACCTGAAAGGAGCTGCGTGCAGTTGCGGTACCATAGGGTTTTAGATCTAGTGGAGTGGAGTGCACCGTTACAGTTGTAGTTTATTTGTGGTTTGTGCTACACATACAAACGCTCCCATCCTTCAAACACTATTGTTCACACGGCGAAGATAAGATTCATTATAATCTGAGTCCCATATCAATGAATACTGCGCTTGTTATTGCACTAAAGATATAGAACTAGAACCAGAGCGGTTGATAGAGTCTATGACTTTTATAGGATCCAAAGGTCTCGATAAATGATTAAGTCCGTGATCCTAGCTGCCGTTGTTAGGTAAAAATACTCACACTTCAGTGAGTATTTTTTACCTAACAAAGGCAGCTTATTTCTATTTTTGTTTACAAGATGAATGCATACCTAATTCTTTCATATCCATCGATTTACCTTCTGTTTTTAAAACTTCTGGTAATACGTTAAATATGTGAGTTTCAAGTACTATTGCACTTTGTGGTTCATAATCAGTTTTAAACATTTCCAATTTGTCACGACAAAAACTGTGTTTCGTTGGATATTTTTGGACAATGATTTGAAATATTGAATTCGCAACGATTCTTGCGTCGTCTCAATCTCTGCTGTCCACGACCTACTTGTGTTAATTCTGAATCTCAAGTGAGGTTGCACAATCGACCTCCCCTCATTCATCCATATCTTAATCCCTAGCTCTTCTTCTGATAGTTTTTTGCTACTAAGATTAAGAATTCCAGTTTTTTCCAGCAATTGTCAATATTCTTTTTATCGATTTTTCCTAATTGATACATGATGACTTCATAGCGTGTAGTATAGACACATCGCATGAATATTTAGTGTGTTCCTTTTTAATCGACGGTAACGCACATTGATACTGCTTTTCTCTGTCTCGTTGTTTTAGTTAAGCGAACGTATCATTTTTATCTAATTCTTTTTCAAGCCTAATGTTCAGAATGGCAATTCCATGTGGAATTTTCAAAGATTTAATTCTGTTTCGTCTATTCACCGATCTCTTCCTCTGTGCAGCTACAGTTTTGGTTTTGGCGCTGTTCAAGTTCAATTACAATTGAGAATTTCTGTTTCCAAGTAAAAATTGACGTCGGTTCTTCTCTATGCTTTTGTTTGTCTTCGCAATAATCGCTCTCCGGGCCTTACTCTGGGTGCGTTGTCCGTTTCGGATTAGGGATTTGATTGCAATCTGTCAGATTTGGGTGGTTAATTTGCAGTCAGGGAGATAGGTTTTGAGGTAGGTTTCGTCCAAAATCACTGTGCATTGTTGAAAGGGAAGACTATATCGGTATTGAAATGTAGAGAGAAACCCAAAAGATTGCGGATCGCTCACTAATGCTGCACTGACTTTCGAATAGTATCGGATTCTGGGTAGTCTCAGCCATGTTGATTTTTTAAAACTTAACAAGCAGATATCGGACTTGCTGCGTTATGGCAACTCGCTGCGCGCGCTCCCGACCTACTCTGTCAACCACCACTTGCAGCATCACTTCTTTCCGCTTCAACGATACGTGTTTTTGGCTTTCTTCGAGATGATAGTTTCGCTTAGGCATGAAATTGGCATCGAATTCTAGACAATAACCATGGGTTGATGTGAGAATGAGCAGAGAAGTGGCGAGTGAGAATCATTATACAGCTCTCATGGGCACTATTCACGAGTGGATTCCAAATTTATTCGGGTCTATTGGGATTCCAGACACCCCCATTGAACCTTCATACCTGTCTGACGCTTTGACATTTCTACGGGAAACTAATTTCACAGTATACGTGTTCTTTCTGTCGTGGAACTCAACGCTTTGTAGAATTATCAGCGGACCCACTTACTCCGCTGTCCGTTTTTTGTCAGCACGCTCTCTACCCCTGCGTTAAGTGTTTGACCAGCGCTTCCTTCTCCACTTCTCCGTGCCGTCAAGCCCGAACTATGGATTCCTTTGGACCAGGTATTTTTGAAGCACGCCGCTTCATCACTCAAGTACTTGATAAGCGTCAGGATTGGAATCGACAAAGCCTCATACTCGATGCTAATGTTTGTTATTCAAGCCGTTCGTACCCAAGAATTGTAAAAATATGTGGCGCAGAGCACGTTGGTCTGGCTGGGCCAGAGAACGCTCCGTTCGCGCTGATGGTGTTCAAACTTCTTCCTCCACCTTTGCGCATAGTAGCTTACGACGGTAAGAAAGTGGACAACAAAGAATTGCTTATCGATGGCAACGACTATATGTGGCAGACACACAATTCATGGCGCGTCGCTGAGTACGAGAAATGCGAGGAATGCGTGGGCTGCAAGTACAAAGGGAAGGTTATCGAAATGCCAGAAGATACGGAGCCGCATATGTTTAATCTTGTGCGCGCACTAGATGAAATAAGCGAGACTTCAACGTGTTTTTCGAACGAGATTCGCCTCAAAGTTAAGTTGCTGAAACACTTCAAGAACATCCTAGATAAGGCGCTTGTTGTAGCAAACTTTGGCGAGGTGGAAGATATCAAATTGGAAGTCAAGATGCCTCTGGGTAAGTTTGCACTGAAAGACGGAGTGCTGACTTGCTCGGATGTTCCACCAGGACTAGAATATGTTTCCTACTTCTGCAAAGCAGTAAGTGCATTCGTGAAAGAAAAAGAAGAAATCTGTGTAGATGGCGATAAAATCGCTGCTCAGTTATTTTCAAGAATGTTTGCACTGGCGGCAAAGTATGGGACCGAGGATGCCTACTCTGTCATGATGGGCGAAAATGCTGGTTTCACGTGGTGGAGAACTGAAGAAATTTCTGATGAGAATGCGTATAATCTAAGCGTTCTGAAAAACGAATCATGTGTGCAGACATTGGCAATCGACTGGAATTGCGTAAACACCGCAGAAATACGTCGTGATCATGTCCACACATTTCATTGGGGTGGTCGATTAGATGGGACGCCAGTGACGATTACGGATAGGACTAGATACGGTGAGATTTGTCCGCCACCGATGAAAGAAAATCGACCGCAACTTGAATACTTACGGCTGGATGCAGAGAATCAAATTGAGGTATCAACACATGATGGAAAGCGAGCTCTACTGATTGTGAACTCAGCAGGTGCTCTTGTTGCAACGACAAGAGTACGGACACGATGGAAGAGTTTCTTGAAAGTAGTTCGAGGAATCGGGATTTCGCCAGTTACACTCGCTTTTGACTTTTCATCACTTAGCGAAGAAGACTCATGTCACACTACGGTCGCGACAAGAATACTGATGGGATATTACGGTGAAAAGGGGATGCGGTTCTTACTTGAGATGGCGCATAAGGGCCGTTTACATGTCAGCAAACACTCACCCAACCGTTGCTTTGTTCCGCAAAGTTGCCTGAAATCTCACGGTGTCGTGCTTGGAGTGGCTATGCCATTGCGTGCATTCAAACATTTAGTATTTTGTTGTCGTGAAAGGAATGGAAAGGCAGACCGGGATCACATATACTGGAAGCCGACGAAGGACGGCAATTTATTCCGTCTCGACAGCGTGGCAATGAATTTGGTACACATGAAAGAAACAGAGAAGAGAGTAGACGAGCTTAAGGTGTGCAAGCTGATGCTGCGTAAAGATGTAGGGTGAATCAGTAGAGAGACAATACGATGTGGATTTTCTCAATATGTTTCAAATTCATGTGCCAATACAACATGCGATGGATACACGCCGTCGTCACAAATGTACAAACAATTCATAGTGATGCGATACGCGAGGGACCGATTGTTGAGTGAATCCGCAGTCGGGTAGATAATTGTACTTTCGGATGTGGTGGTGATTCGTGAGGACGACGGTCAATTCTGTGCCATACCGCAATCACCTCCTTCTGTAGTCCATCTGAGTGAATCGACGACATTATGAATTTCGCAAACGAAGGTTTGGACGTACTTGTCTGCGTTGCGCTTCAGAATAACGCGCTTCGATTTCATTTGGATGTAATAGTCCCCTCACAAGGTATTTCGCAAACATTATTCCGGTATTCCAGTGCGCTTCGAGAAGACGGTGGCAAAGTCGAAAATGCGAAAAGCCCATCCATCAATGGTGCATACGAAACGACGTTACTTTTCTTCGGCAAGAAATATCCACTTTCCGATTCCTCGCCTCCCATCTCAACAACCAACTATCCGCGTACGTCAAGCTGTCTTTTTTCATCGCTTGTTCTCCATTCCGGTACCAGTAGAATTCTTTACCGCCTTTTCCTTTTCTGTCGACATCTAATATCGTCTGACGCGTTTCATTCTTACCATCACCTGCAGTTTTATCCGATGCTTGTTCGTTCTCATTCACATCCATGTAGCTGTCTGCTTCCGTCATCCTTTGTTCCACCTCGCGCAAACCCATAATTACATTCATGGATTCGATAACTCCTTCGACTCGTTGGTACGCAACCTAAGGGACTGTTTCAATTGTGAAAAAAGACGGTCAATCTTGTTTAGTACGAGGACCGGTTTCGCGAAACGTTTCATGCGAGCTCGGAGCACAGTTTCAGTTTGTACGCATCCACCCACACATACCCACAATCACATCAATCACAATCAGCGCATGGTCGCATACCTGAAGCGTAACCTCAACCTCTCCATTAAAATCGACATGTCCTGGGGAGTCGACAAGACGAACGATTTTCATAAGTTCATCCTTCGCTCCGTGCGCAAACGCTATGGACGACGATTCATATTGATGTTGCGCATCCGTTCATCAGAACGCGAATCTTTGTAGTGCATCTTGCCAGGGAGACGATGCGATATAATTGCGTTCGACGAGATAAGACAGTCCGAAAGCGCAGACTTTTTATGGTCAATGTGTGCTAACATGCAGGCATTCCATGTGTTCTTCCCGGAAACTGACATAGATGCCTCCGGTTTCTTCATCTTGTGAACGTTAGACTTGCTTGTGCCATGGTATAGATGATGCGTTGTAGTTGTCTGTGGAGATAACAACTACCATCACTGCTCGACTAATGAAAGCACAGCAACCGAAATTGATACAGTTAAGACACTGATACTGCAGGTTTCGGTTAGTGCACTATCATTCATAAGAGCTTAAGTTTAAAAATAAATAAAATTTTAATCACCCAAATGAATTCTCAAACAATAATCACTGTAATTTTTAGTTCCATTTGTCGAAGTTGAAATACAGTTGAGAAATATGAGACTGGAATTCAAATTAGACTGTTTTTTTCTTTTATTAAAATCTTCCAGTGGAGCCTGCCTTCTAGAAACTACATTACCGCACAGTAGAAGTTCTATGAACGTATTATTATTGCTGTTGTACTCATGGATACATAAGAAGAAATGGTAGGAAAGCTAGATCGACATCGAATTGGCATATAAGTTTTACATGTCAGATAAGGTAAACCGTAGGCTGACATAGTGAAGCACTTCGAAAGTAAAAAAACTCTTTTGTCTATAGGACTAAACTGGTTCAATATATATGACAAACCTATCATTTTTTGTCTAAAATACATCACATCTAGTGAATAATACTACAGATTAGTAATTATTTTCTGAATCTACTTTGCAATCGACTTTTCCATTAGTAAGTTGTAATGCACTAATTAAACTTTTTCGGACACATATTATGCGTCACGAGTTACGGTCGATTTTCGTATTCATATTACATCTATCCTGAACGAGATGGAACATACAGCAGAATTGATCCAAAAACGCGAAATTTATTTGACTACTTGCTTTTGATTTTTTTAAATAGAAAACTGCGTTGCATTTTCGAATATATATTTACAATGAAATCCTGGCCCTTATTTCTATTCGTGCTAACGGTTCTGTACCGAATAAACTAAAGGAAAATAGGAAATCAAGAGGTAGAAAATCGAATCTAACTCATCTGATAATGCGTTAAGTAGTATCGCAAGAAAAGATTACATTACATGTAATACTTTACCTGACAATATCTTACAAAGAAATCTTAGTAAACCCTATAGAATTTATGCTTTCAACATTTTTCCGTACTATGTATTTTATACAACAACTTTAAATTAGGCGAGAAGTGGATCAGTAGAAAAGTCAGTTGCGCTATGAATGGACAACCGGCGATGGCATCTCAGGATTCAGCGAATCGTGCCGAAGTACCTGAACTGCAGATAGTTTATTTCCACATCAGTGCTCCTTCAGTTTTATAGTCTGCTTCATAGTACAGTACAAACCTACTTTTTTCTGTAATGTACCCAAAATTTCAAGCGTTTATATAAACCGGCTGTGACACGTACCTCTCAAAACTATTCGAAAGCTCTAACAGACGTCAACATCCAATAATCAATCGGATGACTAATAGATTTTTTTCACAAAGTATAAAAACTAGAATTCCACTCTTACACAACGAATTAGTACATAGAAAGTTTGAAAAAACTTGTCCTGGAGATATGAAATTAGCTATGAAGATGGAATTGACTATAGGGATGATACATGGTATCTAATCTTGAACAGAAAAATGTAGGTAGTATATCTACCCATAAACCACAGGAAAAAATACAGCAGTCTTATTTTTCTAACCTTCAATTACCCTGGGCGTAGCTTACAGTTTTCACTTTTGAAGAAACTTGACACTGTGGTAGGGAACATATAATGCTATAATATCAGATTGAACTTGATTTTCTGAAAAATGTCAATGAATTTTATCACCCAGAAAGGAAATTTCGTAGAGATCGTGGTACTTTTCACTTACAATATAGCAAAATTCACTTCCAAATCTTTATGCTTATTGATCCAAAAAAGTCAATCAGTGAAAACTCATAAGCCGAAGTCTCTTAAGGACGCTGGAAGGCTTTTATACGAAACTACGCCGAGCATCCTTTCGTCAAGAATTCGTTCACGAATTGAGTTGGGCCTAATTTGAAATAAATGACGAAGGAAGATGGAACAGATACTGACTAATACTTCGCGATGCTGGATGAGATTTTTTCGGAAATAGAGAATGAGGGCGGAAGGATTAGCCAAGAATTTGCATGGTTTTTGATGGGCTAACAATTTAGTAACTAGTGCTGTGGTCGCGACCTTGCCGAATGCAAACAAGAATCAATACACGAAATAATTAATAGTGTGAAATTATTCATCAGGAGATAAAAAATTTCACTTTGGAATTTTTATCCATTGGTCACGACAATAAACATTAATGGCTGTTACCGAATGAGAGGATTAATCAATACAAGGCTGTGTCAAGTTGATACCGCGCTGTGCTACGAAAGTGATGGCTTATGGATTATTTTCGACAATGCATAACATTCCTCACACAAATAGGAGTCACAAAAGGGGCACTTCAAAAGGTTGTTCGCACCCTCACCGAAAGGCGTAGCTAGGCACCAAGAACAACTCGCTTGGGTACTCGCAGGGTCGACATGTTCGGATGATTCGAATTCCTGGATCTCGTGTTCGGACTGAACCACAGGACATGCGAAGGTCACTGACCTTGGCTTGACGACGTCCGAATCAAGTTTTTCCATATTCGTATGGAAATTTGTTTCTGCTGGAGAAAATCGATGGCATCTGGACAGAGGGACGCCTGGAAGAAATAGGTTGGCGAGATCACCTCGACCGGAATGATTGGCGAAAAAATTTTGCTTACTTTTACGAGCGCCAATCTTTTATGAACATGAAATCGATCGAACTCAATTTCTATTCGAAAATTGGGTGCACTTTTAACTATCAGTACCATCAGCAGCACCGCTCTAGTGCGTGGGAAACATTCCCCAACTAGTTTAACATGCGATTACCGCCATGTGGTTTTAATTCGTAGAGATGAAATAAACTTCAAACAGGAGTAGTGACGTGTTTCACACTTTAAGGTTACTATTCCTATCTGTGATCACGATTCGCTGCTGTCAAAGAACTCATAGAGCATCGAGAGCGAGTTCTGCTTCTGATAGTGAAGAAGGCTCCTTGAAATCGCTTACATATGCGAATGAAACATTGAAGGCCCCTATGAATCATTTCGCACCGCACTTTTTATAAATTTTACAGCCGTGCAGCAGGATTGCTATGAAACCTCGTCTAAACCTTTACCACTGTGCATTAAAATCACACTGTAGTAATCGAAAGTTGAACTAGATAAATACTACTGCCCGCATGCTAAACCGGTACAGTTATATCTAAATATGAACTTCTTTGCAGGTTTTTAAGTGTGTAAAATTAGAGCAGATGTCCAAAACCACACTGTTCATACTGCCAAATTGACTTCCCTTTTCTTCTTGGAATGTGTGCTTCTCTAAGAAAACGGACAATGCAACGTCACTCATTCACCACTTAATTGTACGAGCCGTATGTAGCAATTCGAATTGCTCTGTCAAGCTGCCGCGCTTCTTATTCAATATATCTACTCATTGCAAATTGCACTAAATTGATACTAGACCCGGGATATTTAAGTGCTAGAGCCCCGTGTTTACTCCGATGTGAAACGCAAAGTTTACCGAAAGGCCGTAAAATTCGTTGCCCTACAGCATCAGGTGGAATTGCACGTCAACCGCTCGTTTTCGATTCGGAGATGCTGTCGCTCTCGCAGACCGAAAGGTCGAGCTCAGCTCATTTCAATTTTCGTTCTCGTTCTTTTAAAGTCAAGGGACCTACTCATTCGAAACTTCTTAGCGTATAAATTTGAGTTCATCGTGAGAAGTCATCGTTTCGTATCCTGGATTGACCTTCAAAATTGAGTTTCGTACGCAAAAAATTACAATTTCCAAACCATTCCTTTACAGTTGTCGAAGATCCCGCCCCTGTCAAAAATATTAAAACTGAGGGACGTCAAAAATACTTTTCACTCTTCTAGAATCGTATAATGGAGTTGGAATTTTTACGTGGACTGTTTGAATTGATTCAATATTTTGGAGAAACGTGAAATTCGTAAATCTTAATTGATTGTTATTTCGTGTTCTATGCGGTTAGTCAGTGATAAGTGGTTCGGCAACAACAGTTGGATTAACTGTAAGAATCGAAGCTTGTAAGAATTCGAGAACGTAATATTGCATATGAGGACGGGAAACTGGAGAATTTATAAGGTAAGTGCATTTATTTGACAAGAAGAGAAGAAATTCTTTTTTGAATTCTCAGTTTAAAACATTTAAAACGAGAAGCCTTCGAATGATATTTTCTTCCGCAGGGGAAAAGAAACTTGTCACCGAGGCTACATATTTACTTGATCAACCTAAAACAAGTTTCAACGGTAACAATTTTCTCGATTTCTTCAATCTCATTTTGTTGAGAACCCTTTACAGATTTCGGTACCATTGATTCTGCAGAGATTATTTATCAAGCACAAGTTCAGAAATATGGCTGACTGTAAACATTAGCACATGATCCCAGGAATAATTCGAGTTCATACGAGTATCATGAAAACCTAAAAAGATACTACTTTTACAGAAACATGCATTTAAAAAACTGTACAGGCTTACAGTTTATACTTCCGAAAATCAACGTGAATCGAAACTTATGACCACCAAATGGCAAACATGAATATCTTGACTATCGAGGTTGAACCTTTTTTCAACGCCGATCACGGTTCGATTGTACTAATGCTTTTTGCCTCTCATAGAAGAATTTCACAAGCCGCCGCCAAATTTTTAGCTTTCTATCGCTTTTTCGATATGGGCTTACTCTGAAATGAGATCCAAATGAAAAAGTAGAATAAAAG
>JAAUYH010219879.1_pt1 | contig 16267 bp, 10 predicted proteins | sample 7278061 | NCBI WGS metagenome assembly JAAUYH01 (sample SAMN14350203, study PRJNA611818) | marine sediment metagenome | isolation source: surface marine sediment (0.6m) | place: French Polynesia: Moorea | collected 2018-08 | reverse complement strand
GGCCGATGACGTTGGCGAAGGAGCCTCGCTTGGTCCATTTGTAAGTTATAGCTAACATAAGCTGATGCTTACATCGAGACCTGCCGACACGACTGCGAGAGACCGACATGAGTGACCCCTCGACCGAGACCACAGCCTCCGACATGACGGCCACCGACACCACAGCCGGAGCGATGCTGCGGGCCCTCACCGAGATCTACGCCAACGCCAATCGCCTCGTTGCCACCGTGGGGGCCGATCAGTGGTCGAACGCCACCCCCTGCACGGAGTGGTCGACACGAGACCTGGTCAACCACATGGCGGGCACCTCGGCCTTCTTCGTCGCCAGCGCCGGTCGCACCGAGCCGACGACGAGCTCCGAGACCGACCACCTCGGCGACGACCCCGTCGCGAACTTCGCCGCCGGCACGTCGGCCACGATCGCAGCCTGGTCGGCCGACGGGGCGCTCGAGGGTGACGTGACGATCCCGGGTCCGATGCCGGCCGTGGTCGCACTGGGGATCAACATCCTCGACATCGGGACGCACTGCTGGGATCTCGCCAGGTCGATCGGCGAGGAGGCAGGCCTGACCGACGACCACGTGCGCCTGATCGATCACTGGAACCGGAAGGTCGTGACCGACGAGGTGCGAGCCGGCGGAGGATTCGGCGCTGCGCTCGACCCCGCCGGCGACGGACACCTGCGCGACATGTTGGCCTTCGTCGGCCGGACCGCCTGACGGCTTCCGGTGCTCGGCACTGCCCTCCACAGCACCGAGCACCGAGACCCTTGCCCGCGCAGGGGCTGATCACATCAGGGTGATGTCGTCATCGACGTCGAGGTCGTCGATGACGCTGTCGCGGATCTTGGCCCTTCCGTTGCCGTCGAGCTGCACATCGTCACTGTCGTTGCCGGCGGCGGTGATCCCACTGATCACGACGGCGGTGTCGCCCCCGTCGCTCTCCTGGATCTTCAGCCCGTCGCCCTCATCGTGATCGGTGAACGACGAGTTGGTGACGGTGACGTTGACGTCGCCCCCGTCCTCCTCCTCGAGCTGCACTCCGTCGTTGTTGAGGTTGGCCGAGACCTCGACCTGGCTCAGGTTGGCGAACAGCGGTCCGGGGCCCTCCTCGGAGAACTTGATGGCCTCGTCGAAGTTGCCCGTTCCTGTCAGCTTCGACACGACGACGTGGATCCCGCCGCTGCCTTCCTCGTCGAAATCGAGGCCCTCGTCGTAGTTGTCGATGAAGACGAGGTTGGCGCCGTAGCCATGGATCCAGCCGTTGTCGGCCTCGTCGATGTCGAACGCATCGTCGAGGTCGGGCACCAGCGTGCCGTCGTCGTCCTCGATACACGGCTCCTCCAGCACCAGGGGAGCCGGGACGCAGTAGTCACCGTTGGCCTCGAAGTGCAGGAAGGCCACGTCGAAGTAGACGTTGCCCGGGCCCCGCTCGTCGAGCTCGATGCCGTCGGCGCCGGTCCCCATGAACTCCGAGTTGTAGCCGTTGAAGAACAGATCGTCGTCGAAATCGAGGTTCCTGATGGAGACGTCGACACCGCTCAGCACGCCGAGCAACGTCTCACCGTCGCCATTGCCGATGATGGTCTGGCCCGAGCCCTTGATCGTGAGTGGGTCGGCGCCGTCGTAGACGAGTGGGGCATCGATGTTGATCGTCTCCACATCGGCGGCGAAGGCGAAGCTGGATGCGCCGTCGGCGAGGCCCTGTCGGAACGACCCGGGGCCAGCGTCGGCCTCCGTCGTGACGAGGTAGAAGCCACCGGCCGTGGCCGGACCTCCGAGGACGACGAGGGCCGCAGCAACGAGCGCGACCGCAGTGATGACACGGAGCAGTTTCACCATGGGTTCCTCCCGACGAACTTCCGCCAACGGCCCGGCACGCTACGCACCGCTGGTGACGCGCACGTGAACGGACGCCGACGTCGACGTGACCGCCCGCCGAATCTCGATCGATCAGCTGGCGGGCCGGTCGTGCCATCGACCGTTCAACCGCAGCTCGGCAACGTGATCGAGCAGCGATCGGGCCGGCCGCCGGCTGCTCCACTCGACGAGACGACGATCACTCCGGCGGTGGATGTCGAAACCGAGCGACAGGCGGAGAAGATCGCGCCCGGCGAGCTCGACGTCGTCGGGATCGTGGTCTCGGTCGTGCAGGGCCATCTCGATCAGGGCCAGGCGCCGTTCGAGATGGGTGCGGACCATCTCGGAGGCCGGGGAACCGGCCGCTGCGGTCATCCGCAGCAGCAGCGGCACGCCGCCCGCGGCCGTTGCTCGCTCGAGGCCCGAGCCGAGGCGAGGCGCAGTGTCGAGCTGCTCGGCCATGGCTCCTGTGCCGGCGACGAGGTGATCGAGACCGATGGTCGAGCGGAAGTCGTCGACGGAGGAGAAGTCGGAGTAGAAGGCACCGACCGACGTGCCGGCCGCATCGGTCACCGAGCGGACCGACAGGTGATCGAACGGACCGGGCAGGCCCCGATCGACCAACAGTCGAATGGCGGCGTCGGCGACCACTCGTTCGGTCTCGGTCAGCGGCGCGGGCTCGTGATACGGGTCGCCGTCGACCGGCGGCGGCGGTGCTGCCGGTCGACCCGGTTCGGTGGTCGAGAGCGCGAGGGCAAGGAGGCCTCGCGCTGCCTCCTCCTCCGGGTCGTCGACCAGGGTGGGATGAAGCGCGGCCAGCATCAACGAACCCAGCCCGTACGACATCAACGCTGCGACGAGCCCCGAGATCGTCATCGGTGGTCGGGGCCGTCGCTTCCACCCGACCATGACTGCCCCCAGCTCGGTGACGAACAGCTCGGCCAGGAATCGGTTCGACTGTGCGAGTTGGTTCCTCACCGGCGTGGCATCGACGAACCCCCAGATCCCGACGAGGGGCACCACGTCGTCTTGGCGCCGCTGGAGCTCGAAGGCCTCGGCCATGGGCGAGGCCGAGGTACGGACCAGATCGGTGTCGGTCTGCCGGCGAAGGGCCGACCAGAGCCGAATCGCCCCTCGGCCGGTCGTGCGCTGGTTGGCCAGCGTCGCCAGCACCGCAGCCTCGAGCCGCTCGCGGGACCGAACGGCGCGGGTCACCGACGCCGACGACATCGAGGCCTCCGCGGCGATGTCGGCGATCGCCAGCCCGGTGATCGCCGGGGCATGCCCGAGGCGCTCCGTGAGCCAGCACGCAGCAGAAACCATCGCCCGGCGTCGCTCGTCGACCTCGGTCACCGGTCGATCTTCTTCTGGTCGTCGGTCCGGACACCGAGGGCACGGTGGGCGGCGACCAGGCGGGGGAGCCAGACCTCGGCCAGGGGGGCATCGCCGACAGCCCGGGGCAGGTGCACGAGGGCCAGGAGCTGCTGAACGATCAGCACCCGGAGGGCGGCGGCCAATGCATCCAGACCGGCCAGCGGGGCGACGACCACCCCTCGGTCGCCGAGCTCGCCCATGTAGGCCATGGCCAGGTGTCTCACGTCGGCGACGCCGTCGGGTTCGATCGAGCTCGACAGCAGGTAGGCGACGTCGAACATCGGGTGGCCGAGGGCAGCGAACGACCAGTCGAGGAAGGTCGGCGTGGTGGTGTCCGGGGCGAAGATCACGTTGTCGGGCCGGAGATCACCGTGGAGGAGGGTCACCGGTTCGTTGACGAGTGCCAGATCCGACGGGAACCGGTCGATGGCCTCCCACATCGTCCTCAGGTCGCCGAACGTCACGGACGGCCGCAGCGTGGCCTCGGCCAGCGGGATCCCGCGCCGGCGGGCGATTGCCTGGTAGAGCCGAGGGTGGGTTGCCACCACGGCCCGGTCGAGGTCTTCTGGGGCCAGGGGGCGACGCCCCCACCAGTGGGCGTGGAGGCGGGCGACCGATCGGAGGATCCGACGGAGCTCGCCTGTCGTCGGCGGATCGACCATGGTGCGGACGACGGCCCCCGGCCCGACGTCGGCGACGAGCAACACCGAACGCCGACGGCTCGGCCTGGCGACGATCGACGGGTATCGGGTGATGGCGAGCTGGAGCGACGACGGGAACCGATCGAGGACCGACTCGAGACGGTTGGCCGAACGTCGAGCCGAGCCGAGATCGTCGTAGGCGCCTCCCAGGAACCGGGGGACCGAGATCGGCTGCCGGTGGGCCAACGTCCGATAGAAGCGGATCTCCCTGGCGAACGGGTCGAACGATTCGACGAGCCCTCTCGTTCTGCGGTCGGGGGTCGGGAACTTGGCGATGAGGTTGCCGGGCCCGGTTGGCCCGAGACCGGCGAGGTGCACCCGCACGACCTGACCGAGGTGGCTCACTCCCCCTCCCGCAAGGGGCTCCCACCGCAACGAGGTGGGCCGGCGATCGAGGGCGACCCCGGCGGCGGCCATGGCCCGGCCGACGAACTCGACGGTCAGTTCACCGGGCGACGACGGGATGGGCCCCGTGATCGAGTCATCGCTGGTTCGGACGTCGTTGGTTTGGACGTCGTTGGTGCGGTTGCTGTCGGTGCGGTTGCTCTTGGTGCGGTTGCTCTTGGTGCGGTGGTCGGCGTCGTGGCCGGCGCAACGATCGCCCATCGTCATACCAGTCCTGCCTTGTGGTCGGCTCACTCCTAGCAGAGTCGACCGCACCGCCAAGTGGCATGAGAACGCTTCAGTCACATTGAGCGCGAAGCGATCTGGGTGACCGTGCGCGAAGCGATCTGGGTGACCGTGCGCGAAGCGATCTGGGTGACCGTGCGCGAAGCGGTCTGGGTGACCCAGGGCGGCGTCACGCCGTTGCGGCGAGCGCCAGCCCCTCGTCGGCGGCCCACACGGCGACCTCGGTGCGGGATCGCATCCCGAGCTTCGCCAGGATGTGCGACACGTGGGTCGAGACCGTCTTGCGCGAGATGTAGAGCTGCTGGGCGATCTCGCCGTTGGTCATCCCGAGGGCGACGAGTCGGGCCACATCGAGCTCGCGACCGGTCAGGCCACCGCGATCTCCGGCATCGGACTCATCCGATCGGGCGAGGGCGAGGGCGTGATCGCGGCGGGCGCCCGGCCACCGCTCGAGCAGCCGAGCCGCGGCCGTCGCATGTGACTGCACATGGGCCGTCGCCTTCCTGGTGAGCGCCAGCTCGGCTGCCGCCAGCTCGAGCTCGGCCCGATGAACCACCCCGAGGTGGCCGGTCTTGGTCGTGGTGTCGAGCCGCTCGTGCTCGACCTGCCGAGCGGCGTCGACGAGTGCGTCGGCGTCGGTGTGGCCCTCCGCCACCGCCAGCAGCGCCTCGAGCGTCTCGGTCCCGCCGCGGTGGCCGATGATCCGACCGCCGCGACCGGCTCCGTCGTCGGTGGCGAGTTCGCGAATCGTGTCGGGCTCGACGCCGGCCCCGAGGAGATCCCGGGTCGCCCACACGAGGATCGAGGCCGGGACCGACGACGGCTGGAGGCTCGAGAGGTGGCTGGCGACCTCGGCGTGATCACCGAGCCTGGCGGCAAGAACCGCCCTGGCGAGCGGGATCCAGCCCGGATCCTCGAACCTCCCGGAGGCCGATTCGATGTCGTCGAGTGCCCGGGTCGCATCGTCGACCGTGCCGGCCTCGAGCGCCAGGATCGCACCGATGAGGGCGAGCTCGACCCAGGTTCGAGACTCCCGACCGACCAGGCGAGACCGGTTCGCCCAGCTCATCGCGTCGGCCAGATCCCCGAGCACGATCGCAAGCTCGACCTTCGTTGCGGCAAAGGCGAAGCCGGCAAGGGCCTCGAAGCCGCCCCGCACGGCGGCGGCTCGCATCGCTTCGAGGGTTCGATGCGCCTCGGGTGGGGCGAGGCCTGTCGTGAGGTTGTGCCACGCCCTGGCCGCCACGACGTAGTCACCGACCGCCTCGGCCTCGCGGGCCGCCCGCTCCAGCTCGACCTGCCCGGTGGCCCGATCGGCTTCGCCACAGGCGAGGGCGCTCGCCCGCTCGACGTTGGCCCACCGCTTGACGTCGGCCAGATCGAGACGGTCGGCCAGGGCGAAGGCCTCGTCGGCGAGGGCGACGGCGTCGTCGACCTCGTCGTGGAGCATGTAGTGCTGGGCAAGCCACGAGAGCAGTCGGGCCCGCTCCTCGGTGTCGGCCTGCCCGTCGGCCCGACATCGGAGCTCGTGGACCACGTCGGTCTCGGTGTCCCGGTCGCCCTGCTCGAAGGCAATCCGGCCGAGGAACGCAAGCGCGTCGCTGGCGCGGGCGGAGTGCTGCCGATCCTCGATCTCGTGCCACCGCGTCGCATGCTCCCGAGCCTGGTCGAGCCGGCCGACCAGCCATGCCGATCGGCTGGCCAGCTCGAGGAGCAGCGCATGGTCGGGCATCTCGGCGAGGGCCCGCTCGGCCAGGAACAGCGCCTGATAGGTGGCGCCGATCGAGAGGTAGTGCTCCACCCCGCGAGGAGCGAAGGCGATCAGATCGTGGACCCGCCCTGCGCCCTTGGCGTGGCGAGCCAGCTCGGCGTAGTCGTCGGGTCGCAGCGCCTCGAGGGCGACGAACGCCCGCTCGTGCAGCGTGCGGCGCTCACGGCCGAGGAGCGAGTCGAGCACGGCGTCTCGCATCAGCTCGTGGCGGAATCGGAAGTGGTCGATCTCGTGCTCGACGACGATGCCCCGGTCGACGATCCGCCGCAGGTGCTGGATCATCTGACGCTCGGTTGCGCCGACCGTGGCCTGCAGGAGATCGAAGTCGAAGGTCGACCCGATGATGGCCCCGGCGGCCAGGACCGTGCGATCCTCCTCGTCGAGGGCGTCGAGCTGCAGACGGGTGATCTCGGAGACGGTCGACGGCAGGGCTGCGGGTCGGCCGGCATCGTCGAGCCGAAGAAGATCATCACCGCCCCGCACCACGAGCTCTTCGAGCAGGAACGGGCTGCCCCCGGTGCGCCGGAGCAGGTGATCGACGATGCGCTCGTCGAGCACGTCGCCCTTCGTTGCCATCAGGTAGGCCCGGACCTGGTCGTGGTCGAACGGCTCGAGGTGGAGGCGGAGCAGGGCCGACCGCCCTTCGATCGCCCGGAGCAGGTCGGCGGCCGCCGGCGACGTCGTCACGTCGGCCGATCGGTAGGTGACGACGACCGGCGGCCGGTCGGGCGATGCCAACACTCGCTCGAGCACCTGGAGCGACTCGACGTCGGCCCAGTGGAGATCCTCGAGCACGATGACCGACGGATCGAGGTAGCGCACGAGGGCGATGCCGACGCCGACCAGCTCCGACGGGCCACTGGCCACCGCCTCGTCGTCGCCGTCGATCCCCGGTGCGACGGTGTGGAGGAGTCGGTGGAGACCGGCCGCCACGGCCGAGAGCTCGGACGGGACGGTGCACCAGGCGCGGACGAGCGGCTCGACCGCCGACAGGAGCAGATCGAACGGACGTCCGAACGATGCCGGGGAGCTGGCCCCGACCATGACGACACCGTCGACCTGATCGACGATCTCGCTGACGAGTCTGGTCTTGCCGACACCGGGCTCCCCGGAGATCACGGCGACACCACCGTCGGCCCGCGCCACGAGCTCACCGAGCGCGTCGAACGGTTCGTCGCGGCCGATGAGCTGTGGTCGGGTCGTTCCGGTCATCGAGCTGAAGGCTAGTGCGCGGCAGGGATGGGGGCAGCGGGTCGGGCCGCAGCGGGTCGGGGGGCAGCGGGTCGGGGCAGCGCCCCGCCCGATCTGGTGGTCGACCGGACGAGGCGTCGGGCGAAGGAGAACGGGCCACGGCCGCGCCGGCCGTCGCTCGAAGCTCCGAGGAGAGCGGCCCGATGCCCCGTCCGACCGACCCGGGCACGGTGCTCGGCGAGCACCCATTCGGGTTGGAAGTGGTGATGGGAGAGAACCATGACCTCATCGTGACGGCCTCAGGTAGGGCGCCACATCGGGCATGTTCCCGATTCTGCTGATCGTCAGACGGGTCGGTCGCCCTTGACCGTGATGCGGCGCATCACCCGCCGTTGCCCCTGGTAGTCGTGCAGGGCGTAGTGCTGCACGCTGCGGTTGTCCCACATCGCCAGGGTTCCCGTTGCCCACCGCAGACGGCAGGTGAACGGTTCCTTCACGGCGTGGCGGAAGAGGAAGTCGAGCAACATCCGAGACTCGTCTCTGCGCAGTCCGACGATGTTGACCGTGAACGCAGGGTTGACATAGAGCCCCTTGCGACCCGACTCGGGGTGGGTCCTGACCACGGGGTGTTCGACCCGGGTGTCGGCGCGATCCTCCCCCTTCGTCGTCATGGCCTTCGATGCCGTCGAGTAGCCGCCCGCTCCGTACTGGAGACCGGCCGAGTGCACGGCGACGAGGCCGTCGAGCATGTCCTTCATCGTGTCGCTCAGCGCCTCGTAGGCAGCGTGCTGATCGGCGAACAGCGTGTCGCCGCCGAACGCGGGGACCTCGACCGCATACAGGATCGAGCCGAGGTCGGGCTCGGGCAGGAACGTGACGTCGGTGTGCCAGCCACCACCGAAGTTGGCCCGGTCGTCGGGTTCGGTGACGATGTCGAGCACCTCGGGATGGGTGGGGTTCCCCTCGACGAACGGGTGCTCGTCGAGCTGGCCGAACCGTCGACCGAACGCCATCTGCTGGGTGGGATCGAGACGGTGCTGATCCCGGAAGAAGATCATGTGGTGCTCGACGAAGGCCGATCGGATCGCGGCGATCGTGTCATCGCTCAGATCGGCGGTGAGGTCGACACCGACGACCTCGGCCCCGATCGATCCGGCAAGGGGTCGGATCTCCAGATCGCTCGTCATCTCGTTCCCTCCCGGTCGTGGTGGTGTCGTCGTCGTCCGGTCAGGGTCGCTCGGTCCCCGGCTGGTTCCCCGGAACGTAGCGCGACAGTTCGGTACGGTCACCGTGGGGTAGCGACAGGCAGGGAAGGTGACACGGTGGCCAACAAACGTCCGAAGAGGATCCCGAAGGCGGAGTACGAGAAGGAGCTCGTTCGTCTGCAACGGGAGCTGGTCAAGCTCCAGGAGTGGGTGAAGGAGCAGGGACTGCGGGTGTGCGTCCTGTTCGAGGGACGCGATGCGGCCGGCAAGGGAGGGTCGATCAAGCGCATCGCCGAGCGGACGAACCCCCGCATCGTGCGCGTCGTCGCCCTCGGCACGCCAACCGACAGGGAGAAGACGCAGTGGTATTTCCAGCGGTATGTGGCCCATCTGCCCGCCGCCGGTGAGATCGTGTTGTTCGACCGATCCTGGTACAACCGAGCCGGGGTCGAGCGGGTGATGGGGTTCTGTACCGAGGAGGAGCACACCGAGTTCCTCCGTTCGTGCCCCGAGTTCGAGTCGATGCTGATCCGGTCGGGCATCATCCTCGTGAAGTTCTGGTTCTCGGTCAGCGACCACGAACAGGAACGACGCTTCCAGGACCGCATCGCCAACGTCGAGAAGCGGTGGAAACTGAGCCCCATGGACCTCGAGTCACGGGCGAGGTGGCTCGACTACAGCCGGGCCAAGGACGAGATGTTCTCGGCCACCGATCGGCGGCGGTCACCGTGGTGGGTGGTCGACGCCGACGACAAGCGCCGGGCACGGCTCAACTGCATCCGTCACCTGCTCGACTCGATTCCCTACGAGGATCTCACGTCGCACGAGCTGGTCCTGCCCGAGCGCCAGGACGGGGTCTATGTCCGGCCCCCGATGAGCGAGCAGACCTACGTGACCGACCACTATTCCGATCTGCTCGGAGCGTGAAGGGGCCGCTGGCTGCGGCCGGCGACGTGACGCTCAGCCGAGGTCGCGGGTGACGACCGTCGAGAAGCACATCTCGTCGTTGGTGCCGTCGGCCCAGAGGATGTAGCGCGGTTCGAGCGAGGGGTCTCGAAGCGACCGATCCCACGAGCACTCGATCCGGAGGGTGTCGCCCGGCACCAAGACGATCGCTTCGGCCGGCTCGTAGTTGTACTGCCAGTCGAAGTCCCACTCCGGGATGTCGAGCAGGACCCGCTCGTCATCGCGGCCTGGATTGAGCGTCATGCGGAAGCTCCGGCCGATCTCGTGCTCGTGGCCGAGCACCGACACGACCTGGCCGAATCCGTAGACGGGCAGGGTGCAGCTCGACGACGCAATGCCATCGGTCATGGCGGCGAAATCGTCGGGGCGGACCCCGCACAGCAGGTTGATCCCGTCGGCCTGCACCCCTTCGGCCCCGAAACGATCGATGGCGTCGGCCTTGGCCGCCGCCCGATCGCACAACGGCCCCGACTCGTTGGTCGAGCAGGGGATCTCGGCCGGCGCCACGTATTGGGTGATCTCGATCTCGTCGAGGTCGGCGGCGTCACCGTCGGTGGTCATCAGCTCGACCCGCGACGCATCGGGCGGTGCCGCGATCTCGAAGTGATAGTGGATCTGGACAACGAAGAGATCACCCGGCTCGACGAGCAGACCCGACCCGTCGGGATAGAGCGTCGGGCCCTGGCCGGGGGCCCATCCCATGAACCAGCGGTCGCCCCGGACCCGGGACCCGCCGAAGCACTCGTAGCCACCACCGGGGTCGTCGCCGGCCAGCGAGGCCACCCGGTCCCGTTGGTCGGCGGGGACCAGGTAGCCGATGGCGTGGTGCACGACCTCGGTCTGATCGGGAACGAACTGGTAGCCGGTGACCCAGGTCGGCCGATCGAACCCGGGGTCGTAGACGAGACAGCGGTAGTCGTCGACCGCCGGGCCCTGGCGCTGGTAGGGCTCCTCGGGGCCGAGGTCGTGATCGACCCGAGGCAGGTTCAGGAAGTCGGCGGTCGGCTCGATGGGTGTGTCGGCGGCGACGTCGAGCGCGGCACCGGCTTCGATCCAGGCGAGGATGGCGGCCAGCTCGTCGGGTCGCAGCGATCGGTCGTCGTGGAAGGCGACGCTCTCGTCACCCGCCGGCCACGGGGGCATGGCGCCGGTCTCGATGTTGGTCGCCATGAGTGCGGGGAACGCGGCGGCGTCGGCCGCAGTCGACAACGGCCAGTGCACCGAGCCCGGCCCGCCCTCGGTGTGGCACGACGCACATCGCGACGCCAGCACCGGGGCGATCGACGTTCCGAAGTCGTCGGCGAAGACAATCGGGTCGACGAGCGGCTCGGTGGTCGGCGGCTCCGTCGGGGCTGGCTCGGTGGTGGGTGGTGCAGTGGTGGGCTGCGTTGTTGGCGGCTCCGTCGTCGCTGGCGCCGACGGATCCGGCTCGGTCGATGCCGAGGCCGATGTCGACTCGGTCGTCGATGGTCCAGCCTCATCCTGGTCGTCGGACCCTCCCGAACATGCGCCGACGACGATCGCCGCCAGCAGGAGGAGTCCGAGGGCTCGAAGACGCCGCTCAGCTCGCACGAGTGCCAACCGTACTCCGGACGGGGCGGGCCCACGAGGGCGCCGGCGACTACGGTGCGGTGTCGTGCTTCGGGATCTCCATCACGTCTCGATCAACGTCGCCGACCTCGACCGTTCGCTGGCGTTCTACGAAGGTGTGCTCGGGCTTCGCCGGCTGCCGCGTCCTCCGCTCGGCTCCGACGGGGCGTGGCTCGACATGGGCGGCGAGCACCAGGTGCACCTGATCGTCGGCGACGTCCCGCCCGAGCTCGGGCAACACTTCGCCTTCGCGGTCGACGACATCGACGAGGTCTGCGGCGCGCTGACCGCCGCCGGGGTCACCGTGCGGGGGCCCCGCCCCATCGGGTCCGGACACCAGGCCTTCTTCCACGACCCCGACGGCAATCGCCTCGAGATCAACCAACCCGCCTGACGTCCCAAACCCCGGGTTTCCGACGGCGCTCAGTCATGTCCCGAACCCCGGGTTCGGGACGCGTGGATTGTCCGACCAGAACCGGGGGCTCCCCACAGCGCCCAGTGACGTCCCGAACCCGGGGTTCGGGGCGCGTGTGGGTGCGGGTGGTGGAGAGGGTCAGCCGGCGAGGTAGTTGATGTTGACTTCGCCCGGGGTGAGAGCCCGGCTGTAGACGGCGGCACGGTGGATCGTGCCCAGCCACGCCTTCGACCCGTCACGCTCGCCGCCGAAGCTGATCCAGTGGGTGGTCTTCCACCGACCGGTGAACGTGCCACCGAGCGTGCCGGACGCCACCAGCTGGCCGTCGAGGTACAGGCTGACGTTGCCCGACGAGTCTCGGGTGTAGACCAGATGCTGCTTCTGGGGAGCGGCGATCGGCCCGTAGGTGGCCGGCGGGCCGCCCTTGGTGTTGGTCGCCGTCGACCGGACCCACCACTGGTGGTCGAAGCCGTTCTGGATCATGGCGAAGCTTCGGGCGTTGTTGTTCAGCGTCAGACCGAAGGCCAGGGCGTTGGTCTGGGTGGTGTTGGCCGGGGTGATCTCGACCTCGATGGTCACCTCGTCGGTGCCGACCGACGCCGAGCTGATCTCCGATGCCGGAACGGCGCCGAGGATCACGGTCGGGCTGTCGATCCGGAGACCATCGCCCACCCACGTCACGTTGGCCGGGTTCTGCACCGTCAGGGTCTCGGCCACACCGACACCGGACGTGTCGTTGACCGTGGATCCGGTGCCCTCGTCGAAGTTCCACAGGGCCTGGAGGTCGGTCACGATCCGGCTGGCCGTCGTGATCGTGTAGGTCTCCGACACCACCGGCGAGGGACTGAGACCCGACCGGAACGCCGCCACCCTCAGCTCGGCCGAGGTGGAGACGATGACGTCGCCGGTCACCAGGTCGGACGAGATCGTCGGATCGTTGCCGTCGAGGGTGTAGCGGAGTTCGACCCCGGTGAGGTCGGTCGTCACCGACACCGGCACCGAAGCCTGGCCGGGGTAGCTGCCACCCGGCAGGTCGATCGACGGGGTCGGTGCCGGCGAGCCGGTCGCCACGACCACCACGGTCACCGTGTCGGTCGTCTGCTTGTCGCCGTCGTCGGCCTCGAGCTGGAGGGTGTAGGTGCCGTCGGCACTGAACGTGACGTTGCTGGCCAGCGAGTTCGGGCTGGTGAAGGTGGCCGTGCCCGGGCCGCCGGTCTGGGTCCAGGTCAGGGTCAGGGCCCCAGGGTTGGACGGGAGCCCGTCGTCGGAGGCCGTGCCCGTCACCGTTGCCGACTCACCCTCGACGATGGTCGAGCCGGTGCCGGCGTCGACGGTCGGGGGGAAGTTCTGCTGGGGCAGGTCGTCGGGGCCGACGAAGTTCTGGAGCACCTCGGCCTCGCTCAGGGCTCGGTCGTAGATGGCGACGGTGTGGAACGTGCCGGTCCACGGCTTGGAGCCGTCACGCTCGCTGCCGAGCGTCAGCCAGTGGGTCAGCGCCCAGTTGTTGAACGTGCCGTTGAGCGTCGTCGTGAGGATGACCTGGCCATCGAGGTACAGCTTCACCTCGCCGTTCGACGCCCTGGTGTAGACCAGGTGCTGCTCGGCGACGGCGGCCACCGAACCGGTGCTCGGACCCGGCTCGCCCTTCGAGTTGGTCACCCCGGTGCGGACCCGCCAGTCGTACGACGACCCGTCCTGGATCATGCCGGCGTTGCGGGCGTTGTTGTTGGTGCTCAGTCCGAAGACCATTGCGTTGGTGGCTGTGGTCGAGTCGGGCGTGATCACGAGTTCGATGGTGATCTCGTTCGAGGCCGCTGACGCTGCGTTGAGCGCGCCGGCCGGAGCGGTGCCCTCGATCTCGGTCGGGCTGTCGATCCGGAGTGCGCCGGGCAGCCAGGTCACGTTGCCCGGATCGGCGATCGTCAGCGTGTCGACGTCACCCACACCCGAGCTGTCGACGATGGTCGTCCCGGTGCCCTCGTTGAAGTCGAAGAAGGCCTGGAGACCGGCGGTCACCCGCTGGGCAGGAGTGATCGTGTAGAAGTCGATCTCGGTCGACGACGGCGTCAGACCGGTCCGGAACGTCCGCACCCGGAACTCGGCGTCGGCGGTGAGGGTCACTCCCGCCCCGACCAGCGGCGACGAGGCCGTGGGGTTGGTGCCGTCGGTGGTGTAGCGGAACTCGAGGTTGTCGAGGTTGGTGTTGGCCGTGACGGTGATCGTGACCTGACCCGGGTAGGTGCCACCCGGCACCTCGATGATCGGCGTCGGCGCAATGCTTCCACTCGTCAGGACGTCGACGATGACGGTGTCGCTCGACGTCGCAAGGCCGTCGTCGGCCTCGAGCTGCAGCACGTAGGTGCCAGGAGTCGAGAAGGTCACGTCGGTGACAGCGGCGTTGGCGTCGAAGAAGGTGACCGACCCCGGCCCGCTGACCTTGGTCCACGTGAGCGTGAGCACGCCAGGCACGGCCGGCAGGCCGTCGTCGCTGGCGGAACCGTCGACGGTGGCCACCTCGCCATCGACGTAGGCCTTGTCGGGCCCGGCCGAGACCGTCGGAGCGTCGTTGTCGAGGGCGTAGACCTCGGTCACGATCGCCGACGGTGCGAGGTTGGGATGGAAGGTCCGGAACTTGAGCGTGAGATCGCCGGACACGGTCACCGGACCGCTGGCCACCGGCGAGGTGGCCGTCGGATCGGAACCGTCGGTCGTGTAGCGGATCTCGCTGCCGGCGATGGCCTGGACGAGAGCCAGGGTCACGTCGATCTGGTTCGGGTAGGACCCACCGGGTGGCGTCGCAACCGGAGCCGGGGCGGTCGATCCCGTCGCCAGCACCTCGACCGTCGTCGTGTCGCCGCCGGCCTCGTCGCCGTCGTCGGCCTCGAGCTGGAGGGTGTAGACGCCAGGAGCCGAGAACGTGGCGGCGGTGTCGATCGCATTGTCGTTGCCGAAGTTCACGTTGCCGGGGCCGGAGACGACGGTCCACGTGACCGTGACCTGGCCGGCCGGCGGGTTGCCGTCGTCGGTGACCGTGCCGTCGAGGCTGGCGGTGTCGCCCTCGACGATCAGCAGCGGATCACCGGCGTCGACCACGGGGGCAGCGTTGGCGCTCGGCACCGAGTTGGCCCCGAAGGCGAAGTTCTGGAGCACCTCACCGGCGGTGAGGGGGCGGTCGTAGACGGCCAGGAGGTAGATGGTGCCGAGCCACGGATCGGATCCGTCGCGCTCGGCCCCGACGGTGAACACGTGGGTGTTGACCCAGTTGTTGAGCACGTCGAGCACGGTGTTGTTGGCCACGACGACACCGTCGAGGTACATCGTGACGTTGCCGGCGGCATCCCTGGTGTAGACGAGGTGCTGCGGCTGCTCGGCGGCGATGGCACCGGTGTTGCTCGGTGGCGCACCGAGGCCGTTGGTGTCCTTGGTCCGCAGGTACCAATCGTAGGAGTCGAGCTCCTGGACCAGCGCGGCGTTCCTCGCGTTGTTGTTGGCCGAGATGGTGAAGATCTTGGCGTCGGCCTGGAGGAGGTCGTCGGGCTTGACCCATGCCTCGAGGGTGATGGCGTCGGAGGTTCGCACCGGGCCGGCGACCTTCGTGTTCTGACCCGACGTCAGCACGGTCGGGCTGTCGATCCGGAGGCCGTCGTCGACCCAGGTCACCCTCGACGTGTTGGCGATGGTCATGTTGAGCGGGTTGCCGACACCCGAGGTGTCACGGGCCTTGTTGCCGCTGCCATCGTCGAACTCGTAGAGCACGAGCTGCCCGGCGGTGACCCGCTCGTCGACGGTGATGATGTAGCTGTTCGATGCGATCGGGCTCTCGGTGAGGCCGGCGCGGTAGACCCGGGCCCTGATCTCGGTGTTGGCGATGACGGCGATCGGCGTCACGCCGTCGAAGAGGGCGGAGTTCTGGTCGGGATCGGACCCATCGACGGTGTAACGGATCTCGGCCCCTGGCACGGAGCTGGCGAGCATGACGTCGACCTGGCCGGCGTAGACGCCGCCGGCCGGATCGGCGGTCGGAGCCGGGGCCGGCGAGTTGGCCGCCAGCACGGTGACGGTGATCTGCGCCTGGGCCGAGCGCTCACTGTCGTCGGCGAACAGCTGCAGCTCGTAGGTACCGGGCAACGAGAAGTCGGCGGTGGTCGCGGCCTGGTTGGCGTTGCCGAAGGTGACCGTGCCCGGTCCGGACACCGTGGTCCACTGGACGGTCAGGGTGCCAGGGGGCGACGGGTTGCCGTCGTCGGTGGCAACACCGGCGAGGGTGGCCTGCTCACCTTCGACGATGGTCAGGTCGCCACCGGCGTCGACCACCGGGCGGGCGTTGACCGGGGCCGGGGTCGGTCCGGCCTGGAAGTTCTGGATGATCTCGCCGGCGCTCAGATCCCGGCCGTAGAGCGCGACCAGGTAGAGGTCGCCGAGCCAGTGGTCGGTCCCGTCGTGGCTCGAGGCGAGGTTGAGGCCGAAGCCGCTGGCCCACGAGTCCATCGATCCGCCGCGGAAGCCGCTGAAGGCAAGGCTGCCGTCGATCCAGACCTCGACCGAGTTGTCGGGCCGACGGAGGT
>JAAUYH010025775.1_pt1 | contig 16267 bp, 14 predicted proteins | sample 7278061 | NCBI WGS metagenome assembly JAAUYH01 (sample SAMN14350203, study PRJNA611818) | marine sediment metagenome | isolation source: surface marine sediment (0.6m) | place: French Polynesia: Moorea | collected 2018-08 | reverse complement strand
TTGCCGCGATCGCCAGTAACATAATACCATCACTGCGCTGTCTATCTAAAATCGGGGCATTATCTTTAAATCCCTTGCGCCATTCTTGCCAACTAAATTTAATCGCAGAAGGTAAAAATAAAATCCAGGGAAAACACCACAAAGCAGTAATTCCCAAATAACCTCCCGCACTAATTTTAGAAACTTCATAATCTGGGGGAAAACGACGATCTAGAAGACGGTCTAAATGTTCATTAACGATAAAATAATGCCAAAATCCAGGGTTAGCTTGCTCTACAGCAATAAACCACGGTATAACTAAGGCTAAAACTAATAATAATCCCTTATAAAGACCAATTCGCCTAATTACTTTTTTATCTTGCCGTATCAATGCTAAAACTAGGCAACCAAACAAGGGAAAAACAATGCCAATTAAACCCTTGGTTAATAAGCACATACTCAGAGATAAATAAGCCGCCAACCAATAAAACCAAGAGCGCGGATAATAAAGCGTCCGCCATAAATAATAATTGCTGGCAAGCATTAGAGTCCCTAGTAAGACATCAATTAAAATCTGATGAGTAAATAAAAACCAACCTACCGTCACCGAGAGCATCAAAGCAGCCAGACGACTGGCATTAATTCCCCATAGCTGTCTTGTCCACTTCCAAGTTACAACAATGCCTAACCAACCCACTAAGGCAATGGGTAAGCGCGCAGCAAATTCATTAACACCAAAAATCTGAGTAGAAATGGCAATTAACCAATAAAGTAAAGGAGGCTTGTTCAGATAGGGTGCGCCATTAAGATGAGGCGTAATCCAGTCTCCTTGCAAGATCATCTCGTTACCGACCATGGCAAAATGACCTTCATGGGGTTCATATAAGCCATAATCGCCGATGCCAAACAGCATAATGCTTAACGCCAGCATTAAGACTGCTAAATCGAGCCAAGGTAAATGTTTAACAGAGAATTGTGTTTGCTCAACTAACAAATTCTGATGCAGAGATTTGCTACTGTCGAACCTAGAAGAAGTTTTCAATATAAAAAGATAATTAGGGTATGAGCGGTTTGTACTTAATTTATTTATATATATAAATATACGGTGAGCAAGTATACCAAAATAGTAGTACAAAACTTGAGGTTCTGGGTAGCAAGTTATACTACTAAGTGACTTAACAATAGTTAGATTTATTCTTATGGCGATCGCTCTTATTATTATTTGTCGCTTGGCGATCGCACCTTCAACCAATCATTTATTTGGACTTTTGCTCTTTTGGGGCTGAATTTGTATCCTTAAGCAGACTGGCAGATTTGGCATTGACAATGGTGAATTGGTCTTTTTGACAACTTTCTCTCTCTGGCTTCACATTTGACTCAACATCTTACCAAAAATCCGAAGTTGTTTCTGGACGACTTCTTACCCTAGTGCTAATAAAATACTGACCATCACTAACAGAGCGATCGCTACTAAACCACGATTAACCCTCAACCAAACTTTGATTCTGGCAATAATACCAATGGGTTGAGGTGTAGCTGGGACTTCTACTAAAGGCAGAGAACGGTCGTGAAACAAAGTACAACTCTTAGCATGGGGACGTTGGGGAAAATTACAACTATCGTCTTCATGATATATACAGCGGACGCATAGCCAAGTATCATCTACCGCTTGATATAATGGCATCCCAGGATGACCAAAGGCTTTGAGTTGATTATTGCAGTGAGGACAAGTTACTGCTTGAGCGTCTATAGATTGATGACAACGAGGACAGTTAGTCATATGGCAGTTATGTGGTTAGTTGGTTAGTGGATTCCTTAATTACCAATTACCGCTGATTTACTTTGGTGCTTCGGGAAATTTACGTACCTGAAATTCTTTACTTTCAATCATTTCGTAATTGTCTTTGCCCATAGCAGCAGCAAATCGCTGTTCTATCATTGCTAAATCTTCTACGGGGATAGATTTCCATTGCTGGCGACTTTGCCAGCGAATTATAAAGATAATATTATCGGCTCTAGTCGGCTCTAGCCAAATTTCTTTACCCAAAAAGCCAGGATAGGTCGCCAGGGCAGCAGTCCAAATTGCTTCATCTTTTTTAATAAATTTTTCCCGCACTTCGGGGGAGACTGTAAACTTAAGCCATTCAATAACCATATTAATTTTGCAGATTAATTGACAATATTCCTTGAGGCTATTTTACGATACAAATATTATGGTAAGTAGATAGGAGACGAGAAAAATGGATAATAATGATTGGCTCAAGCAGCTATTGATGTTAGGTATTGGTACTACTTCTTTGGTAGCAGAAAAAATTAAGGAGGTGAGCGAAGAGTGGGTTAACGAGGGCAAAATTAATCCCGAACAAGCAAAATCCTTTGTAGATGATCTCATGGGACAGTTAAACTCTGATTCTGGAGGGTTTCAAAAACAAGTAGAAAGACAAATGAAAAACATGTTACAGGATTTGGGAGTTCCCCGACAGTCAGAATTAGACGAACTCAGAGGTCGTATCGATCGCTTGGAACGTCAAGTGAGAGACCTAGAAAATAAAAATTGGCGTTAACGGAAAATATTGCTTAAATAGGTTGTTGAATGTTTTCTAAGCAAACAACTAGTCGATTCTTGAGTTATCCTATTTTGAGATATTATTTTAATATTTTACCAATGACCAGTAAATTAATGTCTCTGGTGCTTATGGCTTTTCAGCTAATCTTACATAATCGGCATCAGCACCTAACGAAATACAAAATAGTGCAATAATACTATCGAGTATATTGGACTTGCTGATTTATCTCAGGCAACTACTGGAGGTTAAGTGCTTAAATCAACCAAGCAGTGTCACTCAAAGATAATAGCAATATTGACCCTATAAATTCCGATTACATAATTTATTTTTCTATTGATGGCTCATCTGTGATTACTTTAACTTTATTACATCCTCTTCAACCAGTAGCAGTACAAACCTGGACTTTCAAAACCGAGTCCAAGATTACAATTGGACGCGCAACCAACAATGAGGTAGTTCTCTACAGCGCTGTTGTGTCGCGCCATCACGTTGAAATCAGAAACAATGGTCAGGACTGGGAAGTTGTCAATGTAGGCGCAAATGGTACTTATATCGACGGTAAAAAAGTCGATCAAACTACAGTAACCGATGGTATGATTATTCGCCTTGCCAGCTCTGGTCCGAAAATCTTGATTAAAATAGAATCAGAATCTGACTCACGGCAACAAGAAGCAGAAGAATTATCTTCTGAGGCGCAAGTAGCTAAAAAAAGAGGTTTAAAAGGTTCTAAGGATACCCTAATCAGTTGAGTATTCTGGTTAGCAGTCAAAAAATACCTAATCTATAGACAAGAAAACTGCATCAGTTATGCTTGTCTTTATTTATTTTGAATAATTTCGGCGATCGCCTTTAAACTAAGAGGCTCGGTTTTAGGCTGCATTTTTAACCACAACAAATACTCTACATTACCCGCAGGTCCTTGGAGAGGGGAAGGAGTTAGCCCTTGATATTGCCAACCTAGTTGGGCTGCTGTTTGCCAGACTTGAAAAATTGCTGCTGCGCGATCTTGGGGATTGCGTACTACTCCTTTTTTGCCGACTTTTTCCCGACCGACTTCAAATTGTGGCTTAACTAACAAAATTACTTCTTTGGGGGGTGACAACAAATTCCACAGAGGTGGCAACACCTTATTTAAAGAAATAAAGGATAAATCCATCACCCCCAAATCTGCGGGAGGATCGTCACCATATAGTTGGGGGATAGTAAGATGGCGGAAGTTGGTTCTTTCTTTTAAGACCACGCGATCGCAAGTCCTAATGCTCCAAGCTACCTGCCCATAACCTACATCTACACCGTAAACTTTTTTGGCTCCAGCCTGCAATAAACAGTCGGTAAAACCCCCCGTAGAAATGCCCCCATCCAAACAAATTCGTTCTTGGACATCAATGTTAAAAGTTTGGATGGCTTTAGCTAACTTTTCTCCTCCACGGGATACATAGGGCGGTTTTTGTTTAAGTTCGATTTGCGCTGTGGTTTTAACCTCTGTTCCAGGTTTGTCGATAATTTCTCGCTCGACTTTAACTTCTCCTGCCCTAATCAAGCGTTGTGCCACAGAGCGGGAAGAGCAGAGATTGAGTTCTACCAGTAAAATGTCTAGTCGTTGTTTGACCAAGGTGGATTAGTTGCTCATAATTCGAGCCAAAGCGATCTAAGTTTTAATCTTAGTTTACCAAAAATCATGGGTTTAAAGCCCCGTCGTTTACGACGTAAGAATTTAGCAAAACTTCATACTCTTAAGACTTTTAGTGATTGTATAATACCTGTAAGTTCTTCGACATACTTAAGGTATAAGGTTCTAATTAGAAGTTGATTAGGTAAAACCTTGAACGCGCCGTAAGGATATAGTCTATCTAGTTTGATTGGGACAAAAACGAATCGCCAGGCGGTAATAGTCGGGATTCAACTAAACTCTAGAAGACCTAAAGAAAAAAAACCATCCTGGTTGTCTGATTTTTCAGCTAGGCAGGGCATTGTCTAGTAGGAGAGTAGATGTTAGACGAACTTGGTTCGCGATCTGCGCCAGTATCCTAGAATCCCCGCACTTTTAGGGCGGGTGAGTATGTCAATAGATCGCCAGAACCTTGAGTTATTTACTAAAGTGGGTAAATAGTAAAACCAGGACTTAAATTCTGTTTAGGTCTTGTAAATCCTGGAATTGTTCGAGAAGTATCTATAATTTAATACTAGGATTTAGTGATATTCACTGTCATCGGTCATTTGACTGAATTAATTGATTCATAAACTCGGCAATTTGTCTTAATCTAGAACTAGAACACAAGCTCTAAATTTTCGTTCCTCATCCATCAAAAAACGACAGTTGAGCAAAAACTTGCTGCAAATAATTAATTAGCTCCCGCAAAAATTTAAACTATTAATAGAAACTACAGAAGAAAGATTGTTTATGTTTGATGCTTTAGCCGAAAAATTAGATGATGCGTGGAAAAAACTGCGCGGTCAAGACAAAATATCTAAATCCAATATACAAGATACTCTTAAGGAAGTTAGACGCGCTTTGTTAGCGGCTGATGTCAATTTACAAGTAGTCAAGACTTTTATTGCTGATGTCGAAAGTAAAGCCTTGGGTGAAGATGTAATTTCTGGAGTTAACCCAGGACAGCAATTTATCAAAATTGTCTACGATGAGTTGGTCAAGGTCATGGGGGAAAGTCAAGTTCCCCTGGCTCAAGCCGAGACTGCCCCCACGGTTATTTTGATGGCAGGTTTGCAAGGTACGGGTAAAACCACTGCTACTGCTAAATTAGCTTTATACTTACACAAGCAAAATCTTAGTTGCTTGATGGTGGGTACAGATGTATATCGCCCAGCGGCGATCGACCAATTATTAACTTTGGGTAAACAAATTGACGTTCCTGTATTTGAAATGGGAACCGATGCCGATCCCGTAGAAATTGCCCGTCAAGGAATAGCTCAAGGGAAAGAATTAGGAGTAGATACAGTCATTGTCGATACCGCAGGAAGATTGCAGGTAGATGAAGAGATGATGGCAGAATTATCCCGCATTAAAGACGCTATTCAACCTGATGATACCCTGCTGGTAGTCGATGCCATGACGGGGCAAGAAGCAGCCAACTTAACTTATACTTTTCACGAACAAATCGGTATTACAGGAGCAATTCTCACCAAGTTAGATGGGGATAGTCGTGGTGGTGCTGCCCTCTCAGTCAGACAAGTATCGGGACAGCCGATTAAATTTGTCGGTGTCGGCGAAAAAGTTGAGGCTCTTGAACCTTTTTATCCCGATCGCTTGGCTTCGCGGATTCTGAATATGGGGGATATTCTCACTTTAGTGGAAAAAGCCCAGGAAGAAATAGACTTAGCTGATGTCGAAAAGATGCAGTCTAAGATCATGGAGGCGCAGTTTGATTTTAATGATTTTCTCAAACAAATGCGCTTGTTGAAAAATATGGGGTCTTTAGGTGGTGTTCTCAAGTTAATCCCTGGCATGGGCAAAATTAGCGGTGCCGATCTATCTAAAGGTGAAGCACAGCTTAAATCCACCGAGTCGATGATCAACTCCATGACTAAGGACGAACGCAGTAACCCTGAGTTACTGGCACAATCACCTAGTCGTCGCCGTCGTGTAGCTAAAGGTTCGGGGTTTCAAGAAAAAGATGTCAGTAAACTGGTCAAGGACTTCACCAGAATGCGCTCGATGATGCAGCAAATGGGACGTGGTGGAATGCCTGGTATGGGGGGTATGCCTGGTATGGGTGGCATGGGCATGCCTGGGATGCCTGGTACGGGTATGCCTGGTATGGGTGGCTATCCATCCAGAGGCAAAAAGAAAAAGAAAAAGAAAAAAAAGAAAGGTTTTGGCACGTTGTAAAATAAAACACCTAACCCTAATCAGTAGGGTTAATTGACAGAAAAATAAGCAGATAGCTTACAATCATAAAGGATAATTTTTGAGGCAAATAATGATTAAGATCCGTTTGAAAAGATTTGGTAAAAAAAGAGAAGTAAGTTACCGTATTGTGGCGATCGAAAGTAAAAGCCGTAGAGATGGTCGTCCCATTGAAGAACTAGGTTTTTATAACCCTAGAACTGACGAAACTAGACTAAATGTACCTGCAATTGTCAAAAGATTAGAGCAGGGTGCTCAACCTAGTGAGACGGTAAGAAACATTCTCAAAAAAGCTCAAGTGTTTGACCAAGTTCATGCCTAAAAAGACTGAATTACCTGCCGAGCAAGCAGTTACTGGTCCTGATTATGTGGGACTAATTAGATTTCTAATCGAACCTTTTCTTGAGGCTCCTGAATCTCTCTATATCAATGCTGAGAGGATCAAGGAGCGGAAAAAAGTATGGCTCAGAGTCGCTTTTGACAACAGCGATCGCGGTAAAGTATTCGGTCGCGGTGGTCGTAATATTCAGGCAATTAGAACCATACTGAACACTGCTGGTGCTGTTAATCAAGAATCTATCTTTTTAGATATCTATAGTGACGATAAGGAAAAACCTGCATCAGAAGATCGCCGCAGATCTTCTGGTACTTCTCGCCGCCGAAAAAGCCCCAGCAAACCCGCGCCTAAAATTGCCAAAAAGAACTAGTTCTCCAGTAGGAAGGATGAGGAAACAAGCAAAGATTCACTCCTTAATCCTTCTGTGAGTGCTAATCTCTGCGGCTAAGGCGATCGCTGCTTTCATGCTGCTGGGGTTGGCAATTCCCCGACCAGCAATATCAAAAGCTGTACCATGATCGGGAGAGGTGCGAATAAAGGGTAAACCGATGGTAGTATTGATTGCTCGGTCGAATGCCATGAGTTTAACGGGAATTAATCCTTGATCGTGGTAGAGAGCTAAATAGGCATCAGCAGCAGCAAATTTTGGCTCGGCAACATGACCATACCAAGCCTGTCCTGGTTTAACCCAGAGAGTATCTGGAGGCACTAGTCCGCTTAACTCTGCTTGGGGATACCGAGCTTGTGCCTGTTGTAACCAAGGGAGTAACCAATCTTGTTCTTCTGTTCCCAATTGTCCTGCTTCGCCGCTATGGGGATTTAAGCCAGCGATCGCAATTCGCGGGTGTTCGATGCCGAAATCTTGTTGCAAACACTCAATTAATAAATCCAATTTACGTGACATAAGCTGGGGAGTCAGAGTTTGAGCAACTGCCGCCAAGGGAATATGGGTAGTAGCCAGCAAAGTCCTCATTGTCCAGCCTGTATGGGGAGAACGAGCCACAAACAGCATGCCAAAGCGTTCTATCCCCGATTTTTCGGCTAAAACTTCGGTTTGCCCTGGGTAGTGGTGTCCTGCTGCTTGCCAGAGAAATTTGGCGATTGGTGCGGTTACTATACCTTGAAATTCCCCTGTCAAAGTCAGAGCGATCGCTTTCGATAAGCAGGCAAAACTGATTTCCCCACTGGCAGCATTACCCTGACCAAAAGTAATCGACATATTCCCAGGAACATCGATCATTGAAAGGCGATCGGGATTGGCTAAATCTTGGGTATTTAAGTTAGTATTTTGCAGTAGGTGTTCGTAGGTAGCATTAAATATCGATTTATTGCCGATTACTGTAATTTGAGCCTGTAATTCACCACAATCGGCTAGTGCTTTTAAAATTATCTCTGGACCAATTCCAGCAGGATCCCCCATGGTGATGGCTAAATTAGGAGTTTGGGACATTTAACGAATTAAAACTATAGTTTATTTAGGATGTAGGAAAACACAGACAACAACATCATAAAATTACATGGCAGGTATAGACACTTTTATTCTCGATCTGACAATTGTTTTAACTTCATCGGCGATCGGCGGCTTTGTTGCCAACCGTCTTCGTCAGCCTGTTCTGTTGGGCTATCTTGCCTGTGGTTTAGCCATCGGTCCTTTTGGCTTGAGACTGATTAGCCAAGTAGAAGATATCAAATCTTTGGCAGAAATTGGCGTAGCTTTCCTACTCTTTGCTTTAGGGGTAGAATTTTCTCTAGCTGAATTAAAGCGAGTCAAAGATATTGCCATTAAAGGTAGTCTGTTGCAAATTGGCTTAACAATTGCCTTAGTAGCTATCTTTGCTAGTTTGTTTGGCTGGGTAACAACTACCCTAGAAGGGGTGTTTTTAGGGGCAATTCTGTCTCTTTCTTCCACTGCTGTAGTGCTGAAAACTCTGACCGAAAGAGGGGAAACTAGTACGATTCACGGTCAGGTGATGTTGGCAGTGTTAATTGCTCAAGATTTAGCTTTAGGACTGATGCTAGCAGTTTTACCTGCCCTCAATGAGCCAGATAATCTTGTTCCTGCCTTGATTGCTGCTTTACTCAAAGCAATTCTCTTTTTTGCCGCTGCTTTAGCAGTAGGCTATTGGGTAGTTCCTTCCGTAATGAGAACCATCGCTCAAACTGAAAATAGCGAGTTATTTCTTTTAACCATCATTGCTCTGTGTCTGGGAGTTGCTTTGGTTACTGCTAGCTTAGGATTATCCATTGAAATGGGTGCTTTTGTGGCTGGGTTGATGATTTCGGAAATCGATTATGCCGATCAAGCCTTGGCTAAAGTTATACCCCTGCGGGATACTTTTGCTAGTTTGTTTTTTGCTTCCATTGGCATGTTAATCGACCCCGATATTTTATGGCAAAATTCGGGCATCATTATTGGTTTAGTTGCCCTGGTAATGTTAGGAAAGGCAATAGTAATTTTTCCTATTATCTGGAAGTTTGGCTATTCTTTTAAGACCGCAGTTATCTCTGCTTTGGGACTCAATCAAATTGGGGAATTCTCGTTTGTTTTAGCTTTAGTGGGCTATGAATTAGAATTTATTAGTCAAGAAAAATATCTATTGTTAATTGGGACAACAGCAATTACTTTAGTACTTACTCCCATCGGCATGAAGTTTTCCCCTCAAATTGCCCAACAACTGGCAAGTATACCCGCGATCGCTCGCTATTTGGAGCAACGACAACAAGATCGCAGTATATCCGATCTCGAAACTATCGCTAACCACGTTGTAGTGGCAGGCTATGGTCGAGTTGGACAAGTAGTAGTTAAAGTCCTCCGCGATCGCGGTTATACCGTACTGGCAATTGAAAATAGCGAAGGGGCGATCAGGCGTTTGCGCCAAGAAAAAATCCCCTATATTTTTGGTGATGCTGATGCTAAGTTAGTTTTAGAAAAGGCTCATCTCCATCAAGCTAAAGCTTTGGCGATCGCTCTACCCGATCCAGCTAGCACGCGCATTTTACTCAAGCATGCGCTGGAACTTGCACCACAACTAAATGTAGTTGTTCGCTGTCATAACAACAATGAAATCGACTTGCTGTCACAAATGGGTGCCACCGAAGTAGTGCAGCCAGAATTTGAAGCAGCATTGGAAATGGGGGGACAAATCTTAACTACCTTGGGGGAAGCAGAAGAGAATGTCACCTCAGTTTTACACGTAATTCGTACCCACCGTTACCTCAGCGTTCGTTCCGAGGGCAAAACACCAGCTAGCTAGACGTAATCTCCGAACCAGACAAGTTGACTAGATCTTGACATTATCATTTAGTCGCTTTCTTTTTAGCCGTAGTTTTTTTAGTGGTCGTTTTTTTCTTCGTAGTTTTCCTTTTGCTAGTCTTTTTACTCGCTGCTTTTTCAGCTAATAATTCTAAAGCCTTTTCCAAAGTAATATCTTCAACAGTTTCCCCTTCGGGCAACCCAGCATTGATCTTACCGTGTTTTACATAGTGACCATAGGGTCCTTTGTAAATGTTGACTGGTTCTTTATCCTCTGGATGTTCTCCTAGCTCTCTGAGGGGCTTTTTGGTGCTACCACCACGAGAACGTTTGGGTTGAGCTAATAATTCCAAAGCACGTTCCAAGGTAATGGTCAGCACATTGTCTTCTTGTTTCAGAGAACGATAATCTCGTTGAATTTTTTTGTCTTCTGGTCCTTTAAATTCATGAACTACATAAGGACCGAAACGACCGATCGCCGTTTTGATCTTGCCTTCTGTGGCTGGATGAGTTCCCAATAGACGGGGCAAAGACAGTAAACCCACCGCCACATCTAAAGTAAGCTCTTCCTTGCTGATATTCTTGGGGATAGAACCCATTTTGGGTTTAGGATTATCTTCTGTTTTATCTCCAAGCTGAACATAAGGACCATAACGACCTGTTTTATAGTAAATAGCTTCCCCTGTTTCAGGATGTAAGCCGATTTTTTCTGGTCCTTCTTTTTTCTGGCGGATTAATTCTTCTACCTGTTCGGGATTGAGATCTGCCGGGGTTAAGTCGTCGGGAATGGAAACTTTTAGGGGGTCTTCATCTCCGTTATCGATTTCAATATATGCTCCAAATCTGCCGATCCGCACTTTAGCTTCTAGATTCTCTAGATTAATGGTTTTCGCTAAAGCGGGTTCAATTTCTTCGGTTTTGACATCAATTTGGGTCTTTAAACCTTTATCCCCTTGATAGAATTTTTTCAGATAAGGTAGCCAATCAGTACCACCTGTAGCAATTTCATCTAAAGTTTGTTCCATCTTAGAAGTAAAATCAGTATCCACTAAATCGGGAAAATGTTCTTCCAAGAGGCTGGTGACGGCAAAGGCTGTAAAGGTGGGAACTAAAGCTTTACCGCGCATTTGCACGTAATTACGAGCAATAATGGTACTAATAACGCTAGCATAGGTACTGGGGCGACCAATTCCCTCTTTTTCTAAAGTTTTAACCAAAGATGCTTCAGTGTAGCGGGCAGGAGGTTGGGTTTCATGTCCGACCGCTTCTAATTCCTGGCATTCGGGCTTATCTCCTACTTTTAAGGGCGGTAAAGATATTTCTTGGTTTTCTAAAGCTGCATCGGGATTATCCGAACCCTCTACATATGCCCGAAAAAAGCCAGGAAAATCAATACGTTTACCATTGGCACGAAAAACAGCATTTTCTACATCGACATTAACACTAATTTGGGTCAATTGAGCATCTGCCATCTGACAGGCAACGGTGCGCTTCCAAATTAAGTCATATAGTTGAAACTCGCGATCGCCTAACTTGGTTTCTTGAGGGGTACGGAAAGTATGACCCGCAGGGCGAATTGCCTCGTGTGCCTCTTGCGCTCCTTTACTTTTGGTACTGTATTGACGGGGTTTCGGGCTGAGATATTCTTTACCGTACATTTGCTCGATACAGGAACGGGCTGCGGCGATCGCCTGTTGTGATAAATGTACTGAATCTGTCCGCATGTAGGTAATAAAGCCTTTTTCATAGAGCTTTTGGGCAATGCTCATGGTGTCTTTGGCTGATAGACCTAGTTTGCGGTTCGCTTCTTGTTGCAGGGTAGAAGTAGTAAAAGGAGCATAGGGCTTACGTTTAGAAGCTTTTTCTTCCCGATTGCTAACTGTCCAAGTTTTGTCAATTAATCTGTCTTTAAGCTGATTGGCTGCGGTTTCATCTAATAACACCACATCTCTACCTTCGGCAATTTTCCCTGTATCGGGGTCAAAATCGCTACCTGTCGCCAGTTTTTTGCCATCAAGGGTAATTAATTTTGCCTCAAAAGGATTTTTATCCTGTTCCAAGTCCGCTTTTAAATCCCAATATCCTCCAGACTGGAATGCTCGACGTTCTCTTTCTCTAGCGACGAGTAATCTAACTGCTACTGATTGCACTCTACCTGCGGATAATCCCTTGGCAATCTTTTTCCACAACAGGGGAGAAACCGTATAACCCACCAAACGGTCGAGAATACGGCGAGTTTCTTGGGCATGGACTAAATTTTCATCCACATCGCGACAATCTTGCAGAGCCTCCTCAATTGCCTCGCGGGTAATTTCGTGGAAGACCATGCGCTTAACAGGAACTTTGGGCTTGAGGATCTCTAGTAAATGCCAACTAATACTTTCCCCTTCTCGGTCTTCGTCTGTTGCCAGAATCAGCTCATCGGCAGCTTTTAAAGCCGCTTTCAATTCTTGAACTATCTTCTTTTTCGTTTTCGGCACTACGTAAATGGGCTGAAACTTATCCTCAACATTAACTCCTAAAGTTTTCCATTTCTTATCTTTATAGGCGGGGGGAATTTCGTCAGCAGAAGGGGGCAAATCCCGTACATGACCCATAGAAGCTTCTACCTGATAGCCAGAAGGTAAATAATTACGAATTGTACGAGCTTTAGTAGGAGATTCGACAATAACTAGAGTTGACATATAGATATATAGATCGAGTTAACGCAGTAAAATAACAGATGTTGATTTTTTATAGAGGTTTAGGCTTATTTTCTAATCTATAGCTATAATCCACCAAACGACAAGCATCTTTTTCCATCTCGGGTTAATCTCACCATAACCAAGATTGGTCTAAAATTTTGTTCTTTTTTTTCTTTAAGACCAAGCACAATTAGCTTAAAAATAAGATAGCTTGAAGGTTACAATCATTTGTGAAGCTTTCTTAACATTTGTTTCGATTCGATTTATTTTTTGACCAGCTTAACAATATTTATGGATTTTTCTAGCAGTATTGCCTCTCAGCTTAATGCAGGGACGATTTTGCCCGAAGGCATTGTCATTATTACCCTGATGCTTATTTTAGTAGGAGACTTGATCGGGGGGCGCAGTGCTTCCCGTTGGTTGCCCTATGTAGGCATTGTCGGCTTACTCGTGTCGATAGTTGTCCTCTTTTTTCAGTGGGATACTCCAGAGCCAGTTGGCTTTTTAGGTTCTTTTAGTGGCGACAATCTCAGTATCGTCTTTCGCGGTATTGTCGCTCTTTCGGCTGCCATTACTATTCCCATGTCCATTCGCTATATTCAGCAGTCAGGAACTTCTTTAGCTGAATTTATCGGCATCATGTTAACCGCAACTTTGGGGGGAATGTTTCTCTCTGGAGCCAATGAACTAACCATGGTGTTTATTTCCCTAGAGATGCTCAGTATCTCCTCTTATTTGATGACGGGATATATGAAACGTGACCCCCGTTCTAATGAAGCTGCACTAAAATATTTGCTGATTGGTGCTGCTAGTTCGGCAATTTTTCTCTATGGTATATCCTTACTATATGGATTGTCGGGTGGGGAAACCAATTTAAATGCGATCGCTTCAGCTATTACCGATGCTACTGGCGGTCAATCTTTAGGGTTGGCAATTTCTCTAGTATTCGCGATCGCGGGTATTGCCTTTAAAATTTCGGCTGTGCCTTTTCACCAGTGGACTCCCGATGTTTATGAAGGTTCTCCTACTCCTGTAGTGGCATTTTTATCCGTTGGTTCAAAAGCGGCAGGTTTTGCCCTGGCAATTCGCTTATTAGTCACGGCATTTGCCTCAGTTACCGAACAGTGGCAGTTTATCTTTACTGCCCTAGCGATCCTTAGTATGATCCTGGGTAATGTAGTAGCACTAGCACAAACTAGCATCAAGCGGATGTTGGCTTATTCTTCCATTGCCCAAGCTGGCTTTGTGATGATTGGGATGATTGCAGGCACCGATGCTGGCTATTCCAGTATGGTGTTCTATTTGCTCGTTTACCTATTTATGAACTTGGGAGCATTTACCTGTATCATTCTCTTCTCTTTGCGTACTGGTACAGACCAAATTAGTGAATATGCGGGTTTATATCAAAAAGATCCTTTACTTACTCTCTGTTTGAGTATCTGTTTGCTTTCTTTGGGTGGTATTCCTCCCCTGGCTGGTTTCTTCGGTAAGATTTACCTATTCTGGGCTGGTTGGCAAGCAGGACTTTATGGGTTAGTTCTCTTGGGTTTAATTACCAGCGTGATTTCCATCTACTATTACATCCGCGTCGTGAAAATGATGGTGGTTAAAGAACCCCAAGAAATGTCCGAATCAGTGCAAAATTATCCTGAAATTCGCTGGAATATCCCTGGTATGCGCCCTTTGCAGGCAGGAATTGTCATTTCAGCCATTATCACTTCTTTGGCAGGTATTGCTTCTAATCCTTTATTTACCATTGCCAATGATGCGATCGCCAGTACACCAATTTTACAGTCGGCGGTAATTACTCAAGAACAACCCCAAGGTAATATTGCTAATTCAACGGTTGAGGATTTAATTCAAAATTAAACTAACTGCAAATTTAGTTTTAATATTTTATTTGCTTGCTGAGGTTTGGCTAAAATTTAATGTCAAACCTCTTTTTAGATCGATAGTTTGTTCGCGTGGGTTACGTTTCTCTCAATCACCTTGTTAGATTTATTGCCTGAAGAATAAATTAAAATAATGGGAGAAATAATAACATTTATCCTAAAAATAAAGCAGAACTTCAGGAATTTGAACTGTAGTAAAAGTTTTTCTCGATGCTAATAGTTTGTTTTTGCTTTTTGGACTATTTTTTTGAGAAGCCAATCGGGATTTAGAGAAGAAAATAAAATTTTATTTAGTCGCTCAGTATTAACTCATAGAAAGCAAAATCTGTAAACTTTATTAAGTTTAAAACATTCTTAAATCGATCCCTGGCATTTATACTTCATTTATTCAGCATTTTAAACCAATTATCGTCTAATGTTTCATTTGTAAACTATGCAGTAAATTTTTATTACAGAGGCTTTTGTATCAATGCCAGCAGCATATTAAAAAATATACTATACTATAAATAGTCATAGCTAATGCAGACTATTAAATTTTACTAGAAGAAATCTAAATTTCTAGTAATAAATCAACAAGTTTTTTGTTAGCTCAGAAAACACATTAAACCTAATAGCAAACCGTCAAATACTTACTGATAATGAGCAATTACTCAAAAATACTTGTACTAACAGATGGCTAACAAAGACTGTATTTAAATCGAAATAGCTTAGGGTTTCCAGTCTGGCTAAGTTTTTATACCGCTTTGCCAATTTTAAATCCTGGATTCTACTTCTTAAATCATCTAAATCAGTCATTGAATAGCCAAAATGAAATTCTTGACAGAACTTAAGGAGTCGAACCATGGACAACAACAATCACCCAAAAAAAATTGGACAACTCAGCTTAGAACAGCAATTTCAGTTACAGGTTTTGGAGAGAGAAATAGAGAATCTTTCTTTAGAACAGACTAAGGAATATCTTCGAGAGGCATTTCGACAGATTATGGTTAAAGAGAATATGTGCAAAGAAATGTTCAAAGAATGCTACTTGTAAAATCGGAACTTTCAGCATGCAAATGTATTGAAACAGAGCTTAAAGCCTTGCTTAGCAAGGCTTTGAATGTATGTACTAATTGAATACTGTGTCCATGTAAGTTCTTGTTTTATTTTTTAGACCAAATCAGCTAAGCTCAGGGATGTGACATTTCTCAAAGTGATTGCCATATCTGCCAATCCTTGGGCTGAGGAATCTACATACAAAATGGATTCAGCCGCCGAAAATGCCACCTGAATCGATGAACCATCGAAATAAGTGTTAGCCTCACTAATGTTGCTGACTGAGCCGATTTCTGTAGGTGCAAAATCAGGAAAATCTAACCATAATTTATCAGAGCCGACTGCAAAATCGATAATCGTATCTGGCTGATTAATTAAAGAATCATCAGCAGAAGTGTAAGCAAAAATATCACTGTTCTCATTACCTTCTAAGGTATCAGCACCAGCGCCGCCACTGAGAAGATCGTCACCCCATTCTCCTCGAAGAGAATCATTGCCCTCACCGCCATAGGCAGTATCATCACCGATTCCCAAATAGAGGAAATCATCGCCCGCACCACCATCAATCAAATCATTATCCCAGCCACCATAAATATAATCGCTGTTTTGATTCCCTTCTAAGGTATCAGCACCAGCACCACCACTGAGAAGATCC
>JAAUYH010201181.1_pt1 | contig 16272 bp, 9 predicted proteins | sample 7278061 | NCBI WGS metagenome assembly JAAUYH01 (sample SAMN14350203, study PRJNA611818) | marine sediment metagenome | isolation source: surface marine sediment (0.6m) | place: French Polynesia: Moorea | collected 2018-08 | reverse complement strand
TTACTTTAGATTCCGCGCCAGTTTTAGTAATGTTCTCTTTAAATTTTGGCTCAAAATTACGGTCAATACAGGTAAGTTTACTGTCCTGGTGGGTCAATACCTGATCTAACATCCAGCAACTAGACATTCCTTGATAGCAGCCTACTTCCAGGGCATTAACAGCCGATCCCATTAAGGACTTAAGTTGTTCTGACCAAATCGAAATACGATGACTAAAAACATCGATGGTAAAAAAGTAGTCGTTGGTGACGCACTGATGCCACCCACGTTGTTCACAAGCCTTCTGAAAATTAGCTGCTGCCTCAGGCAATCTACCTTTTTCCCGCAACGCATTGCCCAAGTGACTATATACCCAAGGGAATTCTTCCACTAAATTGATAATGGCATAGCAGGTGGAGATTGCCTCATCCCATTTGTGGGTAATTAAGAAAGTTTTAACCAAGTCTCGATAAGCCCAGGGAAAATCAGGAGCATCTTTGATTGTCTGACGAAAACAGACAATTGCCTGGTCGAATAATTGTTTTTGGAGATAAACAGTGCCCAATTTATACTGCGCTCTAGCTTCGGTTGGTTCAGCCGCTAAAATCTGCTCATACATCCCCTGAGCCTCGTCTAGTTTACCTTGTCGTTGATAAAGTTCTCCTAAATCAAAAAAAGCAGCAACCGCCCCTTTCCCTTCTGCGGTAGCTTGTTGATAACAGGCGATCGCCTCAGGAATTTTACCTTTTTGTTCTAAAGCCTTTGCTAGCTTGTAATAGCCTTGCTGGTTAACCAGGTTGGGGTTGAGTTGAGTTGCCTTATACCAACATTCCATCTCGGCATCTCGGCGCTGTAGCTGACTATTGACCTGAGCCAAAGCTGAGTATATACGAGCCGAATTAGGGAGATATTTTAGAGCTTTCTCGAAAGAGTTTAAGGCTGCTGACCAATTTTGTTCCATTACGTGCAATTCTCCTAATTGGGAGTATGCTTCTGCCAAATTTAGTTTGCTGTCTAAAGCTAGAGAATGCCAGACAATAGCTCGATCAAATTCTGCCTTGCCCTGAAGCAAATTACCCAAATCTTTAAAGGCAGTTTGCCATGCTGCTGGATGATCTGCTTCTGCTTTAATTGCCTGTTCACACTGAATAATTGCTTGAGCTAAATAGCTAGAGTCCACGGATAAAAATGATTAATTGTGATGGTTTACTATTGATCGGAATTAATTGGGATGACTATATTTTTAGTCCTGCTGCTGAAAATGCTGCAAAATTAGTTTTAGAGAATCAATCTTAACTAAAATATCTTCGGTTAGAGCATTCTGATACATTAAGTTGCGTAGAGACGGGCAGTCAAAGTTTTGTCCTACTAAATAGTAGTGTTGTAACTTTAGCTGTTGACTAATCATCCAATAATCAGTTCTGATGTAGTTGGGGGAAAAAAGTTCCACAACCTTAGTCTGAGGAGAACAAAAAACCAAATTAGTCAATCCCGAACCGTGGGGTGCCACAATGATTTCGGCATTAACAAATACTTCCACCTGTTCTAAGACAGACATTTCTTCGAGAAACACGGTTTGAAATCCTTGCTTATTTAGTAACTCCCTAACTTCTGCTTCATTAACTAACTGCCTATTTTTAGCTCTAGCTCGACTCACGTAAATTTTCTGGCCATTAGTCTTAGCTAAACTGACTTGAGGCAAAAAGGTTTGTCTGAGAAACTTGATTGTACCTGGAGAAACCCAGTCTAAATATCCTGGAAAAGAAGGTACAATCAGCTCTGTGGCTTGAATATGACTATGGCGATCGCTTTCAATAATTTTGTTGGGGTCAATTCCTAATAGGCTCAAAGTCTCTTGCTGGTATGGTTTGCTGAGACTATTAACCACAAACCAATCGATTTCTGAGAGTTCAATTTCACTACGACGCAGCAACTCCAGACGAGGAATAATATCAAACATCCAGTGATAATAAACATGACCCGCCAAGCCCGACAACAAGGCAACTTTTCCCTCTAGTTTTTCGATAGGAGCAATAGTTTCCTGTTCATAAACACTGTGTTCCGCCCGCTCTTGATAAGGACATCCAGGTAAAAACCAAGGATAGTCTCGTGACAAATCTCCCAACAGATAATTATCTGGAGTAATTACCGCTAAGGCGTTACAAATCACCCAGGAGTTCTTTTGAGGAGCTATCCAAGCTCTACCTTCAGGAATAGTAACCACAAAAGGTAATCCTGCTTGAATAGTCGGAGCTTTTTCTAGAGAACATCTATAGGCATTTTGCCCGATTTGAATGGGCCCAAAGCGCTGAATCAGCTTGCCCATACACTTGTTACAGTTGACCCCACCACAGTCTGGATAGGATGTCTCTCCTGGGTTAATTTTAATTACTTCTGATTGTCTTGCTGATTTAACTTGAACAGTTGTTGCTTGCTCATTTGACCAGGCTATTTGAACGTAGTTAAAGTCTTTAAGGCTACAGTCTCGAACCCAGTCTTGAGTATGGTGATAAATCTTAGCAGGTAATGAAGACAGGTTATCTCCTGTGGGAAATAACTTAGGCAGATTTTTCCAGTCGGGTGCTTGCTCTAGTTCCTGATTTAACACCGTCTCATAAAGGTTAACCGCTTGTTCTGCCTCATCAATCAGTTCTAAAATTTTACCTAGTTGAAAACAAATTTGAGGATGCTCTGGTTCGAGGGATAAGCCCAGGCGATAAATTGCCACAGCGGCCTCTAATCTGTTTTGTCGCGCCAGACAGTTACCTAGTTTAAGATACAGATCGGGGTTTTGGGATTTAATTTGTAAGGCACGTTGATAGTAAATTTCAGCTTGCCTTACCCCACCAAACTCAAACAACACATCACCCATATAGCTGTAAGTTTGCCATAGATGATCGTAAGCCTCGGTTGTTTGTTCTTGTTTAAGAGCCTGAAGAAAGCGAGCGCAGGTTAACTTGGCAATTTCCAAGAGATCTTGGGGGCTGCTGGCTAATTTCCTTTGACAATAGGCATCTACGAAATCTGGCGATCGCTCAATTATCTGACGCCAACAGTCTAGGGTAGATGCTAAATTTCCCAGTCTTTGCTGGGCATCGGCATAATTACTCTGGGCCAAAATATTGTCGGGCTCTAATTTAATTACCGCCTGAAAACATTTAGCTGCCTGAGGATAGTTGCCCTGTTGCTGCCATAACCGACCTAAATTATGGTGCGCTAAAGCCATGGTGGAGTCTAGGATAATCGCCGTGGCAAAATTTTTGAGGGCAAGTCCTGGCTGACCCTCAAACCAATGTAGTTGACCCAAATTATTATGTAAAGTTGCCCAAGTGGGGTTGATTGCCAGACCTTGCTTAAAGGTGGCGATCGCCTGAGTGTATTTTTGTTGTCTAGCAAAAGTACTACCCAAGTTGCTATAAGCCCGCACTAGATTAGGCTGAATCGCAATCACCTGCTGATAAGCCGCGATCGCTGCTTCTAGCTCACCTTGTTGATCGTAGAGTACTCCCAAATTGAAATATGCAGCAGCATAATCAGGTTTAATTTTGAGGGCTTGATTGTAAGTGGCGATCGCCTGATGCCAATTACCCAATTGATGCAGTATTACCCCCAGGTTGTACTGTAGTTCTGCCCAGTGTGGCTTAAGCTTTAAAGCCTCTCTATAGTTCAGAGCAGCTTGGTTTGGATCGTTTTGTTTGCTATGTAATAAACCTAATTCGGCGTAGATCTCCGCCTGGTTGCGGTCAATACTCAGAACTTTTTGATATGCATCTATTGCTTGGGGGAGTTTACCCTGTTGAGCATAGGCTCTGGCTAAATAGGTATAGTAATCAATTGCCTGAGGACTAGTTGCATCATCGGAGTGACTGATCACTTGTTGACAGATATCAATAACCTGTTCCCATTCTCCTTGTGCTAGATGAGACTTGATATTTTTGATTGAGGATTCGCCTCTTATCATTGATGGTAATGGGAATGACCCTAACTCAAATTACAAAATATACGATCAGGACTCGAACAAATTAAGCATCGAGTTAACTTCAAACATATTTTAGACGTAACCACAGTAGCTCATATTTTCCCAGCTTTACGTAACTAAGATTTTAAGCTAAATTTTTAAGCCAAATATCTATACATACTATTAGACCCACAACTTTTCGTCATGGGCCAAATAGTATTACTTAAAGTTTTATCGATTTGAAATAATCATGCTGCTTACTTTAGAACAATTCCCAAGTATCAGTACCTTCTTTTCTAGATATATCAAGGTCTAAATCAGTACCTACATCAATTGCCTCTTGTCCATCAATGGATATAATACCTGTTTCTGGATTGTAGCTGACGTTTCCGTCGCCAACCCCAACAATTCTGATCAAATCAGCAAAACCATCAGCTTGGAAATCTAAAATTTCATCGACTGCTCCAGAGTCAAACTCACTCTTAACAAATTCAAATATATCTTCTCCAGCACCTCCCTGAAGAGTATCTCCCATGGGCTCGCCATCTGCACCCATTCCAGGTAAACCACCTCTAATGAGGTCGTTTCCAGCACCACCCAAAATAAGGTCGGCACCTATTCCGCCATTAATTGTATCTTTGCCGTCTCCACCTTGAAGAGTATCGTCGCCAATACCACCTTCTATAAGGTCATCCCCTTTTCCTGCCAGAATATTGGCATCTCCTGCTCCTGCGGTAATCGTATCATTAAGCGCACCACCAACAATAGTAATTGGCGAGTCACCTTCAACCTTAATGATATTTTCTTGACCTTGTGGCGCAAGAATATCTAAATTTTCGCCAACAATTGTTGAATCAAAAGCAGAACCTGGAGTCCCTAAGGTAACGATACTTGACATGATTAATTAATCCTCACTATTTATGATTTTATGACTTTAATTCGACCTAAATACATCGTCGACTACTTGATAATAAAATTATCTAAAACAATAATAAATCATATTTAATTGCCTTCTGGTAGAACAGAATACAAAAAAAAATTAAGTTTTGTTATTGCCTTTACTTATCTATTTTCATCAGATTTTTTGAATTGTCAACAAGATATTTCTAAGTAAAAACCAGTAGTTTTTGATTTTTAATAGTTGTCAATAGTTGAAAATACTGATTTTATTTATACACAATTATAAAATAATAGTATAGCTATAGATCTAGTGCAATCAAGCTTTTCAAGCTTATCATAATGGCAGTTGGTTATCTTTATGTATTAATACGGAAAATTTTTGTGATCATAAACCTTGACAGTTTGACTAAATAGAAATAATTACTAATTACTAATGTTCGAACTCTAATTTTCCAAGGACTACTGCTAGTAAAATAATTCAAGATAACGATATCAAATAATGCAATTTATTGGTCTCTTTATCTTTTTTCAGATAATCAAACATCCTAGTTGTATTTACTTAGATCTCACTATTATTTGAATTACTTATTTGTTTTCTACCAAGAAAATAATCTGGTTATTGATGATTAGTCGTGGCGCAATACTTCTCGTTTAAGATTTCTATTTTCTAGGGATAGCTGTAGGGAACTGGGGGAGTAGGGACTTGGGGACTTGGGGACTTGGGGACTTGGGGATTTGGGGATTTGGGGACTTGGGGATTTGGGGACTTGGGGACTTGGGGACTTGGGGATTTGGGGACTTGGGGAATAATGATCTCCCTACTTCCCTACTTCCCTACTTCCCTATTTCCCTATTTCCCTATCTCCCTATCTCCCTATCTCCCTATCTCCCCATAGCTGAACCAAATAATTAACTTGTTAACCGAAAAGTATTGAGTCGTGGCGTTTTTTTTGGCAGCAAAAACTGAGTATAGCGTTTCTCGTATTAATGAGATACACCACTGCAACAAGTATTCCTCTTTTATCTGAAAATTATTAAACTAAGCTTTCTTGAGCAAAGCTGCAATCTCTGCGGGGCTTGGTTGAGCCTCGATCGCACCAGATTTAGTTGTCGTCAGACTACCTACGGCGCAGGCATAGTTGACAATATCTAGAGCTACTTGGGGATCGTGTAATTTTTGCAAACTCTGGCGGCATAATTGATCAATAAAACCAGCGAGAAAGGCATCTCCTGCTCCTGTCGTATCTTTCACTGCTAGCTGGATTGGGTTGACTGTTCCCTCGTTGTCGGTCAGGCAGTAGCTAACCTGAGCAGCCCCATTGGTGACGAGCACTCCTTCTACAGAACCCAGACGATAAGAGATTGCTCCTGCATCAGCAGTATCAAATAACCATTGTGCTTCCTCGATCTCTAGTTTCAGAAAGTCTACATATTGCCAGAGATTTTGGATGAGGGATAGTGCTTGCTGTTGGTCGAGCCAGAACATGGGTCGCCAATTAACATCTAAAATAATCTTTAAGTGGTATTCTAATGCTAAGTCCAAGGCTCCCATGATCGCAGCTCTAGTTTGGGGATAGGCTAGCTCCAGAGTGCCTAAGACCAGATAGTCTGCATCTAAAAACAGTTCTGTCGGTAACAGATCAGCCTGAAGATAGGCATCGGCAAACTGATCTGTTCTTTGCCCACCAAAGCCAGCAAATGCGCGATCGCCTTGTTCCGTTCGAGTTACATATACTTGTCTGGTAGGTCTGTTCTCGTGGTATTGAACGCCAGAAATATCGACTCCAATCGATTCTAGCAGTGAAACTAATTCTTCACCCTGCTTGTCTTTGCCGACACAGCCAATAAATGCTGAAGGAGTGCCTAATTTGGCTAAGGCACAGGCGACGTTGGCGGGTGCTCCACCTGGATAAGCAGTCCAAGATCTAACTTCTGATATAGGCTTGCCTATTTCATCCGCCAGACAATCAAACAATATTTCTCCCAGACAAATAACTTTAGCAGGGCGACGGGCGATCGCTTTGATGTTCAACTTACTCCCTCAGTACGCATCACTTCCTATCTTTCTAATTCTCAGGGTATCGTTTCCCGAAAACAACAATATTTAAGAAGGTTTATATTTTTTGCTAGTTTCACTTTAACAATTACTTAACAAAACGACACAAAGTGGAGTTTTACTACGAGATTTAAACTTCCCCCCGAATCTCTTCAACTACTCCGTCCCGTAAGACAACTTCTATATTGAGTTTTTTCACCAAGTTATCTCCCTGTTCTAAGCGAAAGAAACTTTCCATCTGTGCCTGGACTACTTCTTGATCTAGCTCTAATAACTGAATTTGCTGAAGCTGTTGTAAAAACTGATTTTTCTTCTCTAGCATCTCAGCTTTTTTTTGATTGACCTGTCCTTGGATATTCTCGGTTTGTTTTTTTACCTGAGGACTTCCTGCTCCAGCTTGCTTAGTAATTTCCTCAATGGTTCTTTTGCCCTGCATTTCTATCTGCTGCATCTGCTTATCTAGCTGTGCCACCTGTTTTTGTAGCTGTTGCGTGACTTCTTCTTTCCACTGAGCCGTAACAATTGCTTTGACAGTTACTGGGCGTTTCAAAAGCAGGCTAGCGTTGGAATAATCCATAATCTCGGTTCCTTGGTTAATTCTTAATTTTGATTGCAGCTTAAAGGTTACAGGTTGTTTTCCAGTTTGGCTAGATTATTACCTGAATTTTTAATCTTTTTAGTTTTAGCTCATAAAACTAGTTTTGGACTAATCTGTAACATTCTTGGTTTGAGATCATACTCAGTTACAGGATCTGACTGTGAAGTTAGAGGAGGTGGTAGGCTTGAGGATGGATAGGGAAATGGAAGAGTAGTCATTAGTTGTCAATAAAAAATCTCTCTAATTATTAATAATTTAATTGCTAACAACTAAAATTAAAGCATCCTTAATTCTTGACCTTTGAACTCTACTCTATGTATAAAAAGTCTCCGAACTTTTTAACTTTGTGAGTGTAGGAAGCCCGTGATTTATCGCGGGAGGATGTCACGATTTACGCCAATTAAGGGGCGAACATTTCCTTGATTAGATGTTGGTACTTGTCTCTGATTTGTGGGCGTTTGATTTTAAAAGTTTGGGTCATCATGCCATTTTCTTGAGAGAAGGGTTCAATAATAAAGCGAAAATCAGCAATACGGTCATCTGGACGATAGCCAGGGCGATTTTGAATTTCTCGACTTAGTTCCTGGCGATATAGGCTAATAATTGCTTGATCGTAGAGGTCGCTCTGGGGGAGTAATTCAACAGAACTATTGATTTCAGGCAGCTTGAGATCTAAATTTTCCTTGATCAGCCATTTTTGCAAATTTTCTAGATTCGGGACAATCAAAGCACCCAATGCCTTCTGATCCTGTCCCACCAGCATAATTTGGTCAACATAGCAGCTGCGAACGCAAGCATCTTCAATCGGTTGTGGTTCAATATTTTCGCCATTAGTTAAGACAATGGTGTCTTTAGCTCTTCCTGTCAGAACTAAATCGCCATAAGGAGTTAACCAACCTAAGTCACCACTATCAAACCAACCTTCTGGATCAATAGCTTTAGCTGTGGCTTCGGGGTTTTTGTAATATCCTCTCATTACTTGAGTTCCACGAATCAGAACCAGTCCTCGCTGTCCTGGGGGAAGTTCCTGACGAGTTTGAGGGTCGACAATTTTAATTTCCGTTTCGGGGAAAGGTCTTCCTGCTGTGCCCCGAATGTTGTGTTCGGGACTACGCCCATTAGTTATGGGAGAAGTTTCGGTAAGTCCATAGCCGACAAAGACATCAATATCTACTGTTTGATAGAAGTCATCGAGATATTTAGCTAGGGAGCCACCACCGCTACATACAGCTTTAATATTGCCCACACCATCACGGATTTTATGGTACACCAGCTTATCTGCTAAGGCATGAATTGGATAGAGTGATGTTGCTTTTAACTTTGCCAGCGATCGCTCTATTCCCGAAGCCTGAAATTTATCGATGCAAGTATTGTTGGCAATTCGCTGCGCCACAATATAACGCTCTGATTGCTTGAGGAAAAACTTGACCAGTTTTTGTTGGGATGCTGACTGTCCACTTAACAGCTTTTGCACACCATCATAAAGGGATTCCCAGAGACGAGGTACTCCCACCATATAAGTTGGTTGAAACTTCTTTAAATCTTGTTTGAAGTGACGAATAGTTGTGTAAACCTGAGTTCCCCCCTGGGACAAGAAAAAGTACTCCGCAGATCGTTCATAAGCGTGCCAACTAGGAAGAATTGACAGAATGACATCCCCTGGTTGGGGTTGAAATATGGTTTTGATGTAGTTTACCTGATGTAGTAAATTACCATGACTCAGCATTACCCCTTTGGGCTTGCCCGTTGTGCCAGAGGTGTAGAGTAAAGTAGCCAAGGTATCCTTAGCTTGCTCAACTGGCTGTAGTTGCTGATTCTCTCCCAACTCCATTAACTGCGGGAAATTGAGAGTTTTAATTGCAGTATCTGGGGGTGGTGTCTCGTCGCTCATCAGAACCACTAAGGCGATCGGTAAATTAGATAATTCGGGCTTCAGCCTGGCTAAAGTTTTCAGATTGGCAACTACTAAAGCAGTGCTATCGCTATTCTCCAGAATGTAAGTTAATTCTTGGGGGTCTGCGCTAGAGGAACGTACCACATCTACCGCTCCCGCTGTCATGATGCCTTGATCCGCGATAAACCAACGGGGACAATTATCGGCAAACAGCGCCACTTTGTCTTGAGGTTGAATACCTAAAGTCTGTAATCCAATAGCAAACTGTTGAATTTTGCGGTGCAGATCACGATAGTTAATTTCTACCGCTGCTTTGGCATGGGGATCTTTGAGAGCGATTGTCTCACCAAACCGATCCGCAGCAATCTGCCATATTTCCGGCATAGACTGAAGATTGATATAGTCAAAAGTAATATCTTTGCCTAAATTTGCGATCGCACCAGATACTGTACTCATAATTATTTATCTACCAATTATCCCAGAATAAATATAGCAATCTTGTTTGAGTTGTGAACATTAAATGGTGTTATGAGGCAATTGTAATAGGAGTTTTCACCAATAATTTAGGATAGCTATAAATGATAATCAGTAAGCAATACCTGGGATTTTAGGGAACAATTCAATAATTTGAACCAAAAAAGCCAGGAAATGAACATTTCCCGACTGTTTTATGGAACTTGAAGAGCGAAAATTAAGCTAGATTGAGTCTACGGGAAAAGCATAGTAGGCAATACCCTCAAAATTATAGTTGGGTAAATTTTCAGCTATGTTTTCACGCTCCAATTCATTGGGAGTATAAAAATGAACTCCTAAACTAGGCTCAAAAAAACGATAAACGGGAACAGTTCCCTCTCTCTCGGTTTCGTAAGCATAAAACTTAACTCCTTCAAACTGAAAATCAGTCAGATTTTCGATGATTGAATCTCTTTCAACTTCGCTAGTTGTATAAAGGTGAACCCCCGTTGATTGATTAAAGAAGCGATACACCTCCTCTCCTTCTGTAGTGGGATCTACCGTTACATAAGATTCTCCTTCAAACTCATAGTTAGTTAAATTTTCCTCCACAGAATCTCTTTCTTGTTCATCGGCAGTGTAAAAGTGTACCCCAACTCTAGGATCAAAGAAACGGTAGACAGTAGCTCTGTTATTGTTGACAGAACTAATTGGGTTATCATTCCCAATAATATCCACATTATCTGCATTAAGATCTAGGTCGGGATCTAGTTGAATTAACTGCAAATCATCTAAGGATAGGATTCCTGTGTCACTGTTGTAAATTGGAGCTTCAGTACCACCTAAACCTTGAATTTCAATGCTATCTTCTCCAGGTTGAAAATCAGTTATTTCGCTAAGAGTAATTTCTGATTTTCTCCCTTCTGCTACTTCTTGAGTGAAATCAAAGCGAAAGATATCTTCTCCTGCGCCACCAGTCAGAGTACTACCCCCACCTTCAGCAATTAGAAGATCGTCTCCTGGTCCACCGTTAATGATATTTTCTCCGCTACCACCTTCGAGAGTATCGTTGCCGTCATCTCCTGATAGTTCATCGTCGCCATTGTCACCCAGAATTAAATCATTTCCTCCTTGACCAGAAATTGTGTCATCTCCTGCCAAGCCACCAATAACATCGTCCAAATTTTCTCCACTAATGTCATCAGCACTCTCATTACCTTCCAAAGTTGCTTCTGGTCTTGTTTCTGGTTCTGGTGCAGCAGTTGAAGAGGGAGTTTCTTCTAGGTCATCAGATTCAGATTCAGGTGTAGCAGTCGATGAGGGAGTTTCTTCTAGGTCATCGGATTCAGATTCAGGGGTTGGCACGAGACTGTCTTCTGCTATATCAGGTTCTGAAGTTGATTCAGGGGTAGCAGTTGTTTCAGGTTCTGGTTCAGGTACAACTTCAGGCTCAGCTTCTTCAGGCTCTGGTTCATCATCATCTATAAATCCGACTGGCTCAGGTGTAACATCAGTTACAGGTGCAGGTTCAGATTCCGATTCGGGCGCAGGCTCAATATCAGGTTGTGCTTCGGGAACAGGTTCAGGCTCAGAGTCGGGTTCAGGTTCAGGTTCTGGCTCAATATCAGGTTGTACCTCGGGTTCGGGTTCGGGAACAGGTTCAGACTCAGAGTCGGGTTCTGGCTCGGGTTCTGGCTCGATAGCAGGTTGTACCTCGGGTTCTGGTTCGGGAACAGGTTCGGGAACAGGTTCAGGCTCAGACTCCGGTTCAGGCTCTGGCTCTGGTTCTGGCGCAGGCTCAGACTCCGGTTCAGGCTCCGGTTCAGGCTCAAAATCGAATTGTATCTCAGGTTCGGGTTCAGGCTCGGGAACAGGTTCAGGCTCAGGTTCGGGAACAGGTTCGGGAACAGGTTCAGGCTCAGGCTCAGGCTCAGGCTCGGGAACAGGTTCAGGCTCGGGCTCTGGCTCGGGCTCAGGTTCAGGCTCGGGAACAGGTTCAGACTCTGGCTCTGGCTCAGGTTCTGGGTCAAGCAAAGGTAAAGACTCTGGCTCCTGCTCAGCCTCAGGTTCAGGTTCAGGTTCAGATTCAGGTTCAGGTTCGGGTTCAGGTTCAGGTGCAGGAATTGGCTCGGGATCTGCAATAATCTCAGGTTCTGATGCAGGATCTGACGTGTCTACAGGTTCAGGCTCAGGCTGAGGATCTGCAATAATCTCAGGTTCAGGTGCAGGATCTGATGTGTCTACAGCCTCTGGTGTATCCTCAGTCTCTGGTAGATCTAAGGTCACCTCTAAATTTTCTTCTTCCATAATATTGTGATCAATACTAATACTGCTTTATCAAGATTTTGGCTATCTAAATTGACTTGTTATGCTAACAATTTACAATCAAGATTGTACTTATTACGTCAAAAGTAAATTAAGCCAATTCAATGACGGCAATTATTCCAATCATCTTGGTTAGAATCTGAGTCAACATTAGTGGAATAAGCTACTAAAGAAATTTCACCTGTTTCTTTCTTGACAACTCCCCTAGCGGGTATTATTTCACCAATAGAAGTCATAATGGCATTATCTTGGCGGCTTTCTTGAGTTTGTTCCGAATTTCCGTAAGCATTATTAACCACCCCATCAATAGTTATTAATTCAGTAGATAGTGGAGCGGTAGGTTCGGGTGGAATTCCAGTTTTGCCAATTATTCTCAGGCGACTCTCGTTGGCAGATGCAGTGCCAGAGCAGAAACCGACCACGTTAGGTTCAGTATTTATAGTCTGAGTCTCCAAATTGAGCGCACTGTTGATTAGGTTAGTATCAGGGGTAATAATTTCGATTACACCGTCAAATTCTTCGCCGCGAGCAGAACTAGCATCAATATCATTAGTTTGATTAAATGCAACCTCGCCGCTGTCACTGAGGGCAAAATTTTCTGTTAACCCAATGATTCCCTGAGTCTGAATTACAATATTGCCCCCAACTCCCTGTTGAGCATTGGCAATAATATCGCTACCTTGATTCTGACTGGGAAAGGCAATTACAAAACCATTGGTAGTGTCAATATTAATATTGCCCCCATTGGCATTATTACGAGCTTGAGCAGAAATCAAGCTATCTTCTTTTAAAATTATAGAATCGTTAAGTTGTAAGTTAATCTCAGCCGTAGATTGATTGAGTGGGGAGGCATTTGTTTCGGCCAAAATTTGAGCCTGATTATCTAAAGTCAATTGTTCGGCACGGAGCAGAATAGTACCACCATTGCCGCTACCCTGACTATTAACGGCGATTTGCCCTTCATCGACAATTGCTATTGCTCCAGAAAATTGAGTTTCATCTAGCATCAGTAGATTGTCCTGAGGCTGAAATACTCCAATGGTAATGTTACCCCCATCTCCAGTAGACTCCGTAACGGTGTTGGCAAAAATTCCACTATTCGGACTGACTGGATCAATAGTAAATCTGGCTCTTTCTGCACCGAATTCCGCAACCAAAGAGTTTAACCTAGTAACGTAGTCAGGATCAGTACCTGAGATAGAGATATTACCTGAGACATTGAGGTTAATGCTGCCTGCGTTTCCATCACTAAAAGCAGAGGTTAAAATTTGACCGCCATCAGTAATTACGAGGCTATCGGTGTTGACGGTAATATTACCCCCCGAAAAATCTCCTCTAGTTCTGGCATTAATTACCCCTCCATCGCTAATCTTTAGTTCAGGAGTGGTTACTGTAATATCTCCTGCTCCATCATTGGCTCCAGGCTGGGTGGTATTGGCAATAGAGCTAGAGGCAAAACCAGGAAAGCCATTGTCGCGGATTAACGCCGGAAATACTCCCGAGATATTGACCGACTCAGAAGCATTAATCGTAATACTTCCTGCATTTCCTGCGGCAAAAGTTTGGGTAAAAATTGCACTACCATTAGTCAATGATAATGATTGGGTTTCTAGATTAATTTGACCACTATCACCCCGTAACTCAGGAATCTGCTCTGAATTGCGACTAAAGCTACCTACTGAACTAGAGATTAAGCCCCCAAAATCTAGACTGACAGAATCAGCCAAAATATCAATTTGTCCAGCATTACCAGTCCCAAAAGTAGTACTTCTAATTTCGCCTTCAATTACGGAAAGATTAGCGGCTGAAATACTGATGGTGCCACCATTTCCATTACTTGTCAGGTTCATATCGCTATTATCGGCAACATCTGAGAGTATTCCTGTTAAGCCATTTTCCGTCCTCTCTCTGCCATCGACAGTGATAGTATCACCAGCTTTTATCTCGATATTTCCCGCATCTCCTGTACCAAAAGTACTAGATGAAACTCGTGAACTATTTTCCAGCACTACAGAATTAGCAAGATCGAGATTGATGTCTCCAGCACTCCCTGCTGCGGTCGAGAGAATACCGCTAAATACTCGACTATTATTAAGACTTAAGGAACTACCTTGAATATTGATATTTCCGCTACTACCCACAGCATTGCGATTGAGTACATTTTGGATTAGGCTATTTTGACTCAAGTTAACCTCTCCTGTAGCAACAAGATGAATATCTCCAGCCTGAGCCTCTGCAAAACCCGAATTAGTTGCAATACCACCAAAAAAACTAGATTCGAAGAGGTTGATATTAGCTGCATCGAGATTAATTGAGCCACCTGTGTCACTACTAACAAAAATATCAAAATCATTCAAACTAATGTTGCCACGAGTAGCGCTCGGCGAAAAACTAAATCCGCTAGTATCATCAAACTCAACTATGTCAGCTATACTCAGGCTGCCCAAAGTAACAGTTCCCCCTCGGGAAAAAATTTGTCCACTATTTAAATTTAGCTCTCCACCAATTAAGGCAATATCTTGTCCTGTTCTTACTTCTAGACTGCTCTCTCCGTTACCGTTTACTGTGATTTGAGCAGGATTATCGCGAAAGTTGAGACCAATTGGCGCATTAATTGTTAAGGTTGGAGTGTTGGTGATATCCGTCGCACTAAATTCACCCTCTTCAAACAAGATACTATCGGCGGTACTGCCATAAAAAGAGCCGCCAATATCTAACCGCGCACCTTCTCCAAACATAATCCCCGCAGGATTAATTAGGAATAAATTTGCGTTCCCCTCAGCCTGAATCAAACCATCGATATTAGAAATATTTCCTCCCGTAACACGAGAAAAAATATTGCTGATTTCAGGGGCGTTATTAAAAGATGCCTCTCCGCCATTAGGAACAGAAAAATCCTGGAAACTATGATAGAGATTTGTCCCTCTCTGATCTCCATTATTAATTTCAATACTGTTACCATTAACATCGACAGTTGTGGATGTTGTACCATCGGGAGTTACTTGTGCTGATGCGAAACTAGATTGCAGCGAACTCCCGACTGAACAAAAAATCAGCCCCAAACCTAGAGAAAGAAAAGAATAACTTGACTTTACCACAAAAATCTACCACTCGTTACAATTCAATTAGATTTATTCTACTGTCATCAAGAATCATCGATAAGTTAAGAGATAAGATCTGTTATCAAGAAGGATTAAGCGAAGGATACACAAGTACCATTATCATGGGAAGATATAAAACTGCTTTTCTAGAACGAAATCGAGGTTTTAACAATGGCTCAACTTAGATTAGGCGATAAAGTGCCTGATTTTACTCAAGCTTCCAGCATGGGGGAAATTTCCTTCTACGATTGGGCTGGAGATAGCTGGGTAGTACTCTTCTCCCACCCTGCTGACTATACTCCCGTCTGCACTACTGAATTAGGAGAAGTAGCTAAACTCAGATCAGAATTTGATAAACGCAACGTCAAAACAATCGCTTTAAGTGTTGATGATGTAGATTCCCATAATGGCTGGATTGGTGATATTGACGAGACTCAAGCAACCAAAGTTGATTATCCTATCCTGGCGGATGCAGATAAGAAGGTTTCTGACCTTTACGACATGATCCACCCCAACGCCGATGCTAAGGTAACAGTGCGTTCCGTGTTTATTATTGACCCCAACAAGAAATTACGTCTTACTTTAACTTATCCTCCCAGTACAGGGCGTAATTTCCCCGAAATTTTGCGAGTAATTGATTCTTTGCAATTAACCGATAATTACTCAGTTGCTACTCCTGTAAACTGGAAAGATGGGGAAGATGTCGTAGTTTCTCCTGCTATTCCTACTGAAGAAGCAAAACAGAAATTCCCCAAAGGTGTGGAAGAAATTAAACCTTACCTGCGGATGACACCCCAACCTAATAAGTAATATTAATAGGTAATATTAATAGCTAAAGGATTAATATTTAGCTGTACTGCTTGTACCTATACTTTACACTCAGATTTAGTGGGAGCGAGAAACATAGCACTAAGAACATTGCTCTTGAGGCAAGACTTTGAGAGTACGGGGCGAATTTCAGCCGTCCCTGATGTGTCCCACGAAGAAGCCAAAGCTAAATGCCTTCGG
>JAAUYH010056338.1_pt1 | contig 16272 bp, 13 predicted proteins | sample 7278061 | NCBI WGS metagenome assembly JAAUYH01 (sample SAMN14350203, study PRJNA611818) | marine sediment metagenome | isolation source: surface marine sediment (0.6m) | place: French Polynesia: Moorea | collected 2018-08 | reverse complement strand
TTTATTAAAGTCTAAAGGTGGAACTGTACCCAAATCGAAGATTTTTTGCTCTATTTCGGGGAATAGCTTGTGAATATGATCGCTGAGATAGACTACTCCAATAGGAAAAATTGGGTTACAGGGGAGACGGACGTATAAAATTTTCTGATTCATAAGGTTACAACAGCTTGTTATTTTAAAGTATTGATGGAGTTTGAGATTCTGATTTGCTCTAGTATGAATTTCATATTTGTTTATATAACTTAACTTTAACTATATTATTAATTGTTATCAATCAGGAAGGGATTGGTTGATAAATGTAACTCAGTGACAAATCTTAAGAAAATCTAAAATGTAATATCAGATAAATTATAAGGATAGTTATCAAGCTAGTGGTTGATACTACTTAGAGATTGGTATTCTTTTTTACAGCGCCTGGGGATCAAGAAGTGTTAGTTTATTAATAGCAATAGTAAACCAAATTTTAAACCGCTTCGATAAAAATTATGTCTCAGATACTCGACTCCTTACCTAATGGAGAAAACGATAGCATTTTATGTTGCTATGTAAATGCTACAAGTGAAATTCAAATAGCTCGCATCACCAATATTCCTAATTGGTATTTTGAACGAGTTGTTTTTCCTGGACAGAGATTAGTATTTGAAGCAATCTCTCAGGCTTTGTTGGAAATACATACGGGTATGATGGCTAGTGCGATTTTGTCTGATACGATACCTTGTACACGTCTTAGTCTGAATCAACCAAAAACTAATGAAAAAGTTGAATCTAAAGTAGATACAACTGCAGAATTAAGACAGAATATTTCTATCAAGAATAATGGTAAATTTGATGTAACCTCTCAAGAAAAGAAGGTTACAGTTCAAGTTTAGTGAAATAAATGAAATAAAGACTGTTGAATATTAATTCTCAATTTGAAAAGATTTAGGCTATCAATTTTTGGTAGCCTAATTTATTATAAAGAATGCAATGTTTAACTTGATACAGTATTTTGTTGTTAACTGATTTTGATTTACCGTCATTTCTCTGGCTCTGGAAAATCGCTGCCTGGTCTATGGGATTCGCGATCGCAGGTTATCTGATATTATTGCTCTCAGGCTCTATAATTCTCTACAGTCGCGTTATGCGATCGCGTCGTCCTGCTTGGCTCAGGCCATTACATCTTGTAACTGGAGGAATTACTGTCTTACTCGTTTTACTGTTGTTATTTATCGGTTTAATTGGAACTATAGGCCATTATGGCAATCTAGGACATTCAATTCACTTAGTAGCAGGGTTATTAGTTGTCTTTCTGATGCTGTTATCTGGCTGGAGTGCCTTGCAAATTAGTCCTCAGAATTCTTGGGCGCGCACTCTTCACTTGAGAACCAATATCGTATTGTTGGGTGGATTTATTTTTGTTGGGCTAACTGGTTGGCAAGTTGTTCAGAAGTATTTGCCCTAAGTAAGTAAAGATAATTTTAATTAAGTATTTATAAATTCCTAGTTAGGCGATCGCGAAGCACCTGCTTTTGTAGACCTTAAAGAGAGCCGCTTCGCGACACGCCATCAATTAATTGGTATTCTCTATTTAGAAAATAATTAATGATAGTTTGGGACATTTAGTTGGAGACGAATTGTTAAAACAGGTAGCCCAAAGACTACTAACTTGTGTGCGTACTAGCGATACAGTTTCGCGTCTCGGTGGAGATGAGTTTGCTATTTTGCTAGCACAGATTGAAGATACAGAAGAAGCAATTGCTATTGCCCAACGTATCCAAGAACAGTTTGCTCAACCTTTCTTCTTAGCTGACCAAGAATTGTATTCTAGTCCTAGCATCGGTATTACTTTTAGTACTTTTAATTATCAAAGACCAGAAGATATACTACGGGATGCAGATGCCGCCATGTATCAAGCTAAATCACAGGGAAAAGGGGGCTATTCTGTCTTCGATCCTACTCATAGTTTCCGTAATGGATAACAATTACTCCACGCATGCTGGCTCCCAGAATCGCAAAAGTTTTTAGGACGCTACCTGGTGGTAACTTGAATATACTATTCGTTAGAACTGAGGACAGTCGAAGCATCTCAGTATTTTGTGGGAAATGAAAACTTTAGTCAATACGATCTGATCGAATAGATGACTGACAGTTTAGTTGGAATTTATTGAAAGTGAACAGAATTCGAAACTCCAGACTATTAAAGAAGAGGAATGAGTCTTACCTCTGGTGAATCTAATAACAACGATATTTGCTAAGGCAATCTTTAAGAATAGAAAAAGCTGGCCTAGCTTAGATTACTAGAAGCTTCACTATTCTTTCAACTATCGTAAGTACTGGAGCTGCAATTTCTCCAAGGTTAATAGCTGCATCTTTGATTCCTTGAACACTTAGTTCGTACCATTTGCGGCGTGGTTTTGAACTAGTAGCTTCTTTAATCAATGTTTCTGCATCACGCGCCATCTCTTCTGCTACCTCTGATTGTTCTGATGATACATTTTTATTGATTTCATTAATGTTGTTGAGTAGCTGCTCTAATAAATCTTTGATATTATCTTCTACTTTCGACTCTGCTAAGGTATTGAAACTATTTTCGATGTTATCAGCAATAGTTACAGGCGCAGAAATATTAACACTTCCACCAACGCCACTAATCGTAAAATTCTTTTGTTTGTTTTCCACAATGTTTTCCCCTTGCTGAGTTTGCTGAATAATAACCTGATTAACAGAGCCTTCAAAAATTATACCTTTACTTTCAGGACTTAAATCGCTCAACTTTGGCAGAAATTGATTCTTTTCACTTAAGGATAAACTCTCGCTAATTTCATCCAATAAATCCAGCAGAGCAAACATGGCTCGCTTTTTCTCTATTCTAGTAGTTTCTGAACTGATGACTCCTTGTCGTTCCTCAGTGTAAATTTGTTTAATATTTGCGCGATGGACTATAATCTCATTGCGAAAACGAGGTGAACATTTTTTAGTAATTTCAAGTAGAACCTGACTTGCAGACTTTAGATCATTATTTTGAATTAATTCTCTAGTTTTTGAAATTATTTCTAAATATGTATCGGACACGTCAACTCTCCATTCAATAACTCTAAAAATTAATTTGGTAACTCATAAAATTTATAAGCTTAGCTACTCTTGGGAAGTGAGAAGTTACGCAATAACATTTTTTTCTGAAAAGGAAAAAGACAAGAATATATTACTAAGAAATATAAGAAACATGGCAGAAAATGCGTTAAGTGTTTATAATCTTTATGAGCTATAAGAATGAGAAACAAGAGTAAATTAAGCAGAATGGTAATCATACCATGATGAACAACTAATATCAAACTATAGCTATTTCTTTTAAAAATTCTTACCGATTGGAAAAAAATAAAAAATGCTAGTATAAGAATTATTACGAAAAAGTTTCTATTTATGCCATAAAAACTAATTTTTCCAAAAGATAAATCCAGGAGCTCTATATTTAAGGTATCGAATATTATCAAAATTGGCGTTATGAAAGCTGCTAAAATACCAGAATAAAGACCTGTCAAAGTTAAAACTCTCCAACTACTATATTTCTGTATTATTAAAACCGGAAGTCCAATTGTAGAGATAAAAAAAGTTTGTAGAAATGGATAGATGTCAAAAGGAAGTATTTCACTCTCCTCATCTCTATAGATTAAGTCAACACCTGTTACAAAGTATTGAATATCCGAACATATCTTCAACGCTTTTTCAGTTCTAGAAATAATATTCTTAGATTTAGCATCGCTTGGGGTTGTTAATTGTTGAAAAAATTTCGAATCATCACAAAATGTATTCTCATTGATCTCAATTTTGTTTGCAATTTTATAAATTGCAGGTATAGGGACTATTAATGATGGCGAGAATATAATAAAAATACAGAAAGCATAAATAATTATTTCCAAAAAACTTCGCCTAAAAAAATGTCTCTGTTCACCATAGTCTTGTTCCAGATTAAAAATTGACTGCCTAAACAGCCAAAAAAAGAAAGTAAATATTTCAAACAGAAATAAGAAAAAAACAATAAATTGGGTCAATTCATCTATTTGATCTGGTTGGATAAGTATAAATGTTAACAGGATTGAAATTATATTTATAAGTAAGCCATAATATAAAACATAGTGAACTCTCGTACTCCAAAGAAAAGGTCTGTTGAGCAAGAGATATCTATCTATTTTTCTAAGAAATTTTGGATTCAAAATAAATTGAAGAAGATTTTGTTGATTCATTTGCTTGCTTGATCTGAAAATAATCGCCTTGTTGATTTACTAATATCTCTGAAAAAAGAAACATCAATACCTTTTTCGGAAAAAAGTGTAAATAATATTCCTGAAGTGACGGATCTAGATGTAGTAATAATATAGTGATAATGAATAACTATATCTATTTTGCTGTAATCAATTTCTTCAAGTACATTCATTAACTCATTTTTTGATAGATTGCAGACAAACTCAAAACTATTAGCTGTTCTATCTTCACCAAAATTTTGCAAGCTACCATTGTAACTAGCAGATCCATTACTAATAAAAATTATATTATCAGTAATGCTTTCCACTTCATGTAAGTGTTGCGAACTTAAGATGATAGCTTTACGATTCTCTGTAGAATCAGCAATATCTCTAAGATCTTCTAGAAAAAGCATTTGTGTGTTCACATCAAGATTAGCCAATGGTTCATCTAAAACTAAAATCTTAGGATTCCATAATAAAGCTTTAGCCAATGCAAATCTCATCTTGAAACCACCAGAGATTTCACTCCATATTGAATTGCGATACTTGTCTAAACCTAGACGACTAATAATAAAGTCAACTTCAAATTCGTTATCTTCCCCTGTAATACCATGAATAGCAGCAGAGAAATGCAAATTATCGATCAATAAACCAGACCATTTTGGCAGCTCTTGAGGAATATAGGCAATTTGCTGCTTAATGCTAATAAAATCACGATTTTTGGGCTTTCTTTTTCTAGACAAAGCAGGATATTCTATCTTGCCAGATGATTCTTTAAGTTGACCAGCAACTATTCTGAGGAGAGTTGTTTTTCCGTTGCCATTTTCACCCACAAGTGATGTTATTTCTCCGTAGTTTAAGCGCAGTTGATCTACAAATAAAGTAAAGTCAGTTGACTTTCCTCGGTATTTCTTTTTAATATTCTGACCTAAGAAAACAGTATTAAAATAATCAGATGTTAGGTCTGGGTCTTGTACAACAGGAGCAATAGGTTCATCTTGCTGAGATTCTCTGAACCTTTCTCTCTTTTTTTGCCAAGAGTCTCTGGATGAATCTTTATCAGAATCTTCTTGAGATTGATGTACAGATTCCATCTGATCATTGATTGTTTCTTGATGATCGCTAGTCGAAGAAATTTCCGATCCTCGATCTATCGTAGATGGTTGAGGATTTATCTGAGATGTATTGTTTTCATAATTAATGTTATTTTTTTGTTCGTCTTGAATATCAATTATCTTCTTTTGCGAAAATCTTGGATTTTCGTTGAGAATTTGATCGATGAAATCAACCATCCTCTGAACTAGACATGTCAAATCTTCTCTAACTTTCTGGCTTCCTTTATAGAGACGATTTTCTTCTCTCCATTGATTGTAAGAACGACGAATATCTAATGCTTCACTTCTTCGGTTACGATAGCGTCCGAAATCAGTTGCGAAGTCCATCAACTTCTTTGTGGCAAGATCGAGTTGATTATCTTCTATAAATTGTTCAATTTCTTTGGCAACATATTGTGGATTATTGGGTTCTCTAATCTGACTACTAAGCATGACATCAATACTTTAGAGAGCTACCTTAAGCTGATTAAAATTGAGTTTGTTGGAATATTCCGAGATTTATTAGGGGTTGAGCATTAGAATTATGCAAGTTCAATGAGACTCAACTCAGCTTAATAAATTAAATTAATCTTATTTAACTGTGTTTTATTAGTGTTTCTCGGGAAATTGTTGTAAATCTCTACATTTAGAGACAAAAATGCTGATGCTGGGGAAGATGTCGTTTTAGAATATTAGACATCTTCAAGAATAAGACACTGATAATGGTATTAACTGGGTAGAGATTGGTCTCTACGACACGGAAGCATACACTAGCTGGACAGGGATTAGCGAATCTATTCCAGCCGGCGCTCAAACCGATAATACAGAATTCCGATGGTTACAAGTAGCACATAGTGGTTCAGGTTTTGACAACTGGGGGTTAGACAATATCTTGATCGAAGCTTTCTAGAACAACGATTGAGTATTTATAAATTCCTGTTAGGCGACCGCTTTATCTGAGAATGGTACTTGATATTCAAGACAATCGCTAAAACCTAAAACTGAGTTCAATCACGCCAATTTTTTTGTAAGATTCTTAAGAGGAATCGTAATTATGGAAAGTTATGGCAGATTGGCAAATAGTTGACGGGGGAATTACCGCCCCTAAAGGATATCAAGCAGCAGGAATCACCGCGGGATTAAAAGCTTCTGGAGCTAAGGATTTAACTTTAATCTTATCCGAAACAGATGCGATCGCTGCTGGAGTTTTTACCCTTTCCCAAGTTCGTGCTGCTTGTGTTGACTATTGTCGCCAACGTCTGCAAGAGAATGTTAGTATCAGAGCAATTCTCTGTAACTCGGGACAAGCTAATGCCTGTACTGGAGAGTTAGGCTGGCAAGACGCGCGCGAATCAGCGGAATTATTAGCAAAACAATTAAATATTGCTCCCGAGAACATTCTCCTAGCTTCTACGGGAGTCATTGGACAAAGAATCAAAATGAATGCTTTACGGCAAGGTATTCCTCAGTTAGTAGCCGCGGCGACTGTTGAAGGAAGCAAAGATGCCGCTGAAGCGATTATCACTACTGACTTAGTAACTAAAGAAATTGCTCTAGAAACCGATATTGAAGGTCGTCCTGTAAGGATTGGGGGCATTGCCAAAGGCTCGGGCATGATTCATCCTAATATGGCAACTATGTTGGCATTTATTACCTGCGATGCTGCGGTTGCGACCCATCTCTGGCAAGAAATGCTGACGCGGGCTGTAAATAAAAGTTTTAATCAAATTACAGTTGACGGCGATACCAGTACCAATGATACTGTGATTGCCTTGGCTAATGGGCAATCCCGCACCACTGCTATTAGGGAAATGGGGAAAAATGCCCAGAAATTAGAAGCTATGTTAACAGCAGTTTGTCAGCATTTAGCTAAAGCGATCGCCCGTGATGGAGAAGGTGCAACTTGTTTAATTGAAGTACAAGTATCTGGCGCACCTAACAATCAAGCAGCATCTCAAATCGCGAAAACTGTTGCCGGCTCTTCTTTAGTCAAATCCGCTGTTTTTGGCCGAGATCCTAACTGGGGTAGAATTGCCGGCGCTGCCGGAAGAGCTGGAGTTAAATTTCATCAGGATGAATTGAGTATTCAATTAGGAAATATTTCTTTGATGGATAACGGTCAACCGCTAGAATTTGATCGCGATGCGGCTAGTAATTATCTTAAGCAAGCAGCAGCAGGAGCCTATCTCAAAGAAGATACTGTTTTAATATCTTTAATTGTCGGCAATGGCTCTGGTCAAAGTACCGCTTGGGGTTGTGATTTGACTTACAAATATGTAGAAATTAATGCTGAATATACGACTTAGTTATTTAACATTGAACAGTTATCATTTATCAGGGTTATGGTAGCCAAAAATTTTCCCTAACCCCTAACCCCTAAAACCGATTAATCATCATTCATAAATTATCGAAATAGAATCATTGGTTAAATTACGCCCGATAAATACCAAACGGGTTTGACGAGCTTCTTCCTTGAACCAAAGCCGATCATAAAAAGTATCAAAGCGATTACCTACACCTTGCAAAACTAAACGCATCGACTTATCAGGAACATCGACAAAACCCTTAATCCGGTAGATTTCCTCTTCTTGTACTAGTTTTTGGAGTTTTGCTGTGAGGGCTTTAGGTTCAAAAGCGCGATCGCAAATCAATTCAATTGAGTTAATATCATCATCATGGTCATGTTCTGCTTCGTGATCGTGATGGGAATGACGACTATCAAGATTATCTTCTACTGCAGCATTGAAACCCAGGAGAATATCGGGATTGATTGCTCCTCCACTACAGGAAACAATTTTGACTCCAGAAGGTAATTCACTTTTGAGGTAGTTAGTTACCTGTTCTAGGTTGGCACTATCTACTAAATCAGTTTTAGTTAGTAAGACCAGATCTGCACAACCTAATTGATCTTCAAATAGTTCTTCTAAAGGAGTTTCATGTTCTAGATTAGGATCAGCTTGACGTTGTGCTTCTAAAGCTTCTAAGTCACCAACCATAGTTCCTTCCGCTAAGGCTTTGGCATCGACTACAGTTACTACCCCATCAACGGTAGCAGAGTTGCGGATTGCTGGCCAACGAAAGGCTTGAACTAGAGGTTTGGGTAATGCTAGTCCCGAAGTTTCAATTACTAGATTGTCTATTTTATCCCTGCGCTTGAGCAATTCCTGCATAGTAGGATAAAACTCTTCTTGTACGGTGCAACATAGGCAACCATTGGTAAGTTCAACGATATTGTCATTGGGGTTATCTTCTTCATCGCATATCTGACAAGAACGTAATAAATCACCGTCAATGCCGACTTCCCCAAATTCATTGACTAAAACAGCGATTCTTTTGCCTTGATTATTCTGTAACAGATGGCGCAATAGGGTGGTTTTCCCAGCACCTAAAAAGCCTGTGATTACGGTAACAGGAATTTTATGCATAGTATTAGATTAGTTTTAAATTAGTTTTAAATTCGGTAATAGATGGGAGGGAAAAGGTAATTTTCAACTATCAGCTATTAATTAGCTTAATTAGCCTAAGATTGCGTTAGAGAGGAAAGTTAAACCAATCCCAGAGATGGTAAAACCAGCAAAACGTAGATAAAGGTTAGAGGATTTGGCAGCTTGATTAACAGTTAATTTCCCCAAATAAAACGCGATCGCGCTAATGATAATTTGTATCGAGGCAAAACCTAACAGATAAGCAGCAAGAGGAGTCATTTCTGCACCGAAGATCGCTTCACCATAGGCATAGCCATGAAATAAACCTGCGATCGCACCTAGGATAATTAAGAGCAATAAGTTAAATTGGCGATTTATGGCTAAAGCGAGACCAATAGTAAATACAGAGATTGAGATTATTAATTCTGGTACGGGTAAGTCAATACTGGAAAGATGAATTACTGCCCCCAGAGCAGTTGCCAGACTAAAAGCTATGGGAAGCAAAATTCCTAGTCTAGAAGTTAACAGAGCAAGTAAACCAATAGCGACTACAAACGCGAAGTGATCTAAGCCAATGATTGGATGTCCAAATCCCGAAAGTAAGCCTTCAAGAAAAGTTGCGGGAGTTCTGCCGCCAAGAGGATGGTGCGCTTGAGCGGGATTTATCCCAACGATAAAGCTCATAATTGGCAGACTAGCGCCAATAAAAGCAATAGCTCGTATCTTTCTCTGAAACATTATCTGTACCTCGCAGATTTTAGTTATGTTTGTGTTAACTAATCGGCGGGTGTTCTGACTTAGAGATGTTTTACCTCATCACAGTTGCGGGACAGCGTTGGATTCCCACCAAACTTTCCCCCTTCACTCTAATGGCTGTTCCCCATTAGAACCGACTAGGCTGTATCACATTATCACAAGATTATAGGCACCTACTATTACATTTTCCCAAGTTTCTCAACTCTGGCTTTACAGAGTACAGTTGAATCATTACGAAGAAGATTGTTGAATCTTGGTTCTTAAGTTATGGAAGACCATTAAAAATTATGATTTTTATGAATTTGCTAATACAATTCATCGATATTTTATAGCCAATCTTAATCATAAGTTTATAACTATGCTCCATGATTTTAAGTTTTTATTAATTTTATATTTCATAAGAAATTTAATGATTATAATCACACTACTTAAAAATAGATAATTTTAATTTAGATGTATAAACCCATATCAAGTTAAATGATGATTTATACATTCACAATCAAAAAAGATGTATCGCAAGAACCAGATAAAAACTTTAAGCCTAAAGTTAAAATCACAAGTTCACCTTTTAGATACAACACTCAATATAGTAATTTAGCTGTCGAAGCGATGACCGAGCCGAAGCAACCTGAACTTACTAGTAACAGCGATGCTTATGAGCTTTTCTGAGATAAGCTATTGCGCATTTAACTTTTTGATTAGACTGTATGGGAGTAGCAAGAGGTTTTTCAGTTCTTTCTCTTATGAATCAAAGATACAACTTAGGTAATTTCTAGCAAAGAAGATACCATTTGATGTCAGAGGAAGCCAAGGGGCTGATTCCGTCGTCGCATATGCGAAGCGGTATCCTTTAGGACGGCGGGGTCTCTCTGACATCCCTATGCCTTTGAAGATTTTAGTTTTGCTTTTAATTCTGATTTAATACGATGTAAAATCGATTCTTCATCAAGAGAATTTATGATATCTTGAACTACGGTTTTCGGGGCTTGATCTCCCCAGGATGCGCCATTAGCTAAATAGATTTTGGTAACTTGTCCGATCGCGTAGGAAGATACCCCGGCAACTCCCCCTTGGGCGATCGCGACTGAAAGATAGGGAGCAATAGCTAACCCCCCAGTAACAGGAATCGTCACCCCTAACAAACCTTTGAGGGAACTCAGTCCTAAGGTTGCCAGCAATTCGCTAGCACCGATACCTCCCATACTAAGGGCGATTTTCTTGAGTAACGCGATCGCTCCTCCTTGAGTCATGGAAATGCCGTACAGACGAGATAAAGCCAGAATAATTGAGACATCAATGATCGCACCAGTAAACAAATCGATCGCCGTGACGGGATTTAAAGCCACAGCAGTTGCCTTAATCATGGTTCCTTTAAAGATCAATTCGTTAGCGGCACTATCACGAATTTCTAGCTTACGTTGTAGTAATTTTTCGTTGACCCGATCTGCATAGAGCATACTATTGAGCGCAATTAAAGACTTGCCTTCGCGATCTAATAGCTCCAAAATTTTTAACTTCAAAGCTTCAATTTGCGGTTCTCCCCGAATCCGCTTGACCTTAATTTGGCCATCAACTCCTGCGATCGCTTGTAGTTCAATCGGAGATGCTGCCACCATAATAATTTCTTCGGGAGAAAGCAACTCCTTGACCCGATCATCGCGAATTTTCTCATAGATTGCGATCCGATCGGCTTCAGGATATTGATCGATTTTATTGAATACCAGTAACATCGGTTTGCCTGCTTCCCTCAGTTGAGATAGAGCATTATATTCAACCTGAGTCATATCACCGGAAACCACGAAGAGAATCAAATCGACTTTGGTTGCCAAATCACGAGCTAGGATTTCCCGCTCTTGACCATTTACCTCATCAATTCCCGGCGTATCTAATAGCTGAATTTTACTTTTGCTACTAGGATTAGCAAGCGTCAATCTTTGTAACTGCGGTCGCTCCTGCTGTCTGCTTTTACCCTCTCCCAAGACCTGCGTCCGGGAAAAATCCCATTTAACTTCATCTACAGTTCTCGTCACTCCATGTAAAGCACCTGTGGCAAAAATTTCCTTCCCAATCAAAGCATTAAGCACCGACGACTTACCTCGTCCCACCATGCCAAAAGCAGCAATTTGCACTACAGACTGTTCTAACTTATCCAACATACCTGTCAGACGAGTTATTTCTAACTCCAAACCTCTCTGTTCTTGAGAAGTTAAGTCAAGATTGCCAATCAAACTGCGTAGCGACTTTTGTGCCTTGCGATAATTCAGTTCAGTAGCAATTTCTGTAAAATCTAGGATGGCACTATCTAATTCTTCTAAATTCCAATTTGACAAATCTGATGATGAACCCATGTATGTAGTTGTATAGAACTAATTACCTATATGGTAAACATTTACTAATCTACTACTTTCAATCTTAGAACAATCTAAAAAATGATCCTGAATACAGTTTCTGGGGATTAATTGCAGTAAACTGAACTGGAATATCACCAATATAATCGTCAACTTAACGATCTCAAGCGTCGATGAAACCAGAAACTACAGCTCACGTTCGTATTCTTCAACAATGTTGGCGATCGGGAAAAATCGCAGGAGAAGTAAGCGCAGCTAAGTATAATTGGCAATTTCAATGGCGATTTCGCAGAGGACAACTTATTGTTGAACCTTCTTTAGGAAGAGCTTTAATTCAGGAACCTTTAGGACGTTTTCTCGAACGCTGTGATTATCAACTAGAGCCGGGAGGTGATTATACCTTTACAATCCGTGCTAGCTTTTAACCTGAGTTCGACATGAAAGATCCTGTAATCGCTGATGTATTATGCTTTAAAATAGGCTCATTTTTTCTGGTTAATAATTATTAATTATTCGAAAAATAATTTAGAAAGCTCAGTAATCTTATCTTTAAATTGTCTCAAATGATCGAATACCCATTGGTCTAAATTAATCCTAATGTTAAATGGCTCTTCTCTAGTTGCAACTTTCTCTTCGACTGATTCAGAGTTGTTTTCTGGAATATCAAGTTCGGTGTTAATATTTTCTGCAATAACTTCTTCTTTGCTTGGTTCGGGAATTTCTGAGATATTTTCTGCCTCTGGGTTAACTTGCTCTTTTCTTACTTCTGAGTTGTCTGCTGGAATAGTATCTTGTTGAATTATCTCTTCTTCCACAACAATTTGTTCTTTGCCAACTTCAGGTGTTTCTGGAGCAACCTCTATTTCCGCATTAATTTCCTCTTCAATTAATACTGCGTTATCTGCTGAAGTAGTATCTTGTTGAATTATCTCTTCTTCCACAACAATTTGTTCTTTGCCAACTTCAGGTATTTCTGGAGCAATTTCTATTTCCGTATTGATTTCCTCTTCAATTACTGCTGCGTTATCTGCTGAAGTAGTATCTTGTTGAATTATCTCTTCTTCCACAACTTTTTCTTGAGAGAATTCAGAAGTTTCAGGGATAATTTCTGCTTCTGCATTCACTTCTTCTTCAATTACTTCTAATTGATCTTCTGGAAGATTATCTTCTTGAATAACTTCTGATTCACTAGTGATCTCCTCTTCTAAAGCTTCCTCAGAGACTCCTTGAAGAGTTTCTTCTAAAGGAATTTCATAGTTGGGATCGACAATAGCGATCGCAGTTTGTAAATCGATTTCTCCTGTAACTATTCTGGCTAAACTATCCTTAGTTTCGGGATTATAAGCAATTAGCCTTACTGTATTGTTAAAGATATTTTTAATATTATTACCTTGTTCATCAAGTAATTCTAACTGTAGCCAATTATTTCCTTCTTTAAATCCTGTAAGATAAACTGGTTGCCATTGGTCAATGATAAAACTTTCTCCATTTACTGTCGCTTTAACCCGCCAGTTAGGAAGTCCTTCGGTAGCAGAATTTTTAACGATTTGCTCACTAGGAAGATGACTCAAATAAAAATCAAGCATAATAGGCTCAGCACCGTAGATTCCATTAGGGCGACTGTAGGTTAGTAAAGGTACTTGAGAATCGGGATTATTTTCTTGCGTTTTAGTTAAGATATGAAATGTTGTTTCCGCATAAGCACCTTGAGTTTTAAAGCTTTCATGCCAAGGTCTTGCCGCAAATACTCTTATAGTATGGGTGCCTGGGGCTAAATTTTCTAAGATAATGGGTTCATCCACACTATATATTGCTTGGTAAGGTTCATTATCCAAAATAAAATGTAAATGAGGCCCCATTTCTAGATTTTCATCTTTAAATAAGGGAAAATCAGTCACTTTCAACCGGACAGCAACATTGGTATCATCAAGTACTTGATCTAATAAAGGCTCAAGAATTGATACTTGCGGCCTATAATTATCAATGATTTTACCCAGCCTACGTATTAAAATCGGTGGGGCAGCTTCAGATAATTTACTCTGACTATTATGGAGATTGCTGAAACTGATACCCTTGATATCTGGCATGGGAAAGGCTTCTATGCGATCGCGCAGCGCCTCGCCTGTGGCGAGATCACTGATATTTAATTCGCTACAGCTAACCAATCCCAAGCTTAAGGCGATCGCTAATAAGTAAGAGAAAATAGTTTTCATTACCAAGATACAAGTAATATAAGGGTTTTCATTGAGGTTAGAGGAAGCCTCGTTATTTTATGGTGGAGACCCTCTGACCGCACTATTTTATTTCAATTTGTAAAGAAAATCGGTTTTTTGTTGACTTCAAGTCGATTCGGGTAGAAACGCAAACCTCGACAAATCAAGAATCACACTGATTTAAAATTTTGTTAAGCATTACCCAGATTACAGAAGGTAACGTCTTATGATCTTCTTTAATGCTTTACTCAGCCTAAAATCATTAGGCTTAAATAAGTAGCATCAAGGGAAAGTGGTAAATTTAGCCACAACCTTTGTCATTATCTAACCCTATTATCAAAGTAGGAAAAATTAATTATTAGAGAGAGGAGAACCCTCATGGCCTTAGTTGATAAGGATCCGGTACCTACTTCAACGGAGAAGTGGGGAAAGCCTGGTCACTTTGACCGTACTTTGGCAAAAGGCCCCAAAACCACAACTTGGATTTGGAACCTTCATGCTGATGCACATGACTTTGATAGTCATACAAGTGACCTCGAAGATATTTCCCGAAAAATCTTCAGTGCGCACTTTGGTCACTTAGCAGTCGTATTTGTCTGGTTAAGCGGAATGTACTTCCATGGTGCTCGTTTTTCCAACTACGAAGCTTGGTTGGCAAACCCTATTGGCATTAAGCCCAGCGCGCAGGTAGTATGGCCCGTTGTCGGTCAAGGAATTTTAAACGCCGATGTCGGCGGTGGTTTCCACGGTATTCAGATTACTTCTGGTTTTTTCTATCTCTGGAGAGCAGCCGGCTATACTAGTAGCTACCAGCTATTATGCACCGCTATCGGTGGTTTAGTGATGGCTGGTTTGATGATATTTGCTGGTTGGTTCCACTATCACAAATCTGCTCCCAAATTGGAATGGTTCCAAAATACAGAATCCATGCTCAATCACCATTTAGCTGGATTGTTGGGTTTAGGTTCTCTGAGTTGGGCAGGCCACCAAATTCACGTATCTTTACCAGTCAACAAACTCTTGGATGCAGGAGTTGCTCCTAGTGACATTCCCTTGCCCCATGAGTTTATTTTAAACTCCAGCAAAATGGCGGAGTTATATCCTAGCTTTGCTCAAGGGCTGAAACCTTTCTTTACCCTGAATTGGGGAGTTTATTCCGATTTTCTCACCTTTAAAGGCGGTTTAAACCCCCTAACTGGAGGTTTGTGGCTTTCTGACACGGCTCATCATCACCTGGCAATTGCTGTATTATTCATCGTTGCTGGTCATATGTACCGCACCAACTGGGGCATTGGTCACAGTTTGAAAGAAATTCTCGACGGACATAAAGGAGACCCCTTACTATTTGGTGGTGAAGGACACAAAGGTTTATACGAAATCCTAACTACTTCATGGCACGCTCAATTGGCAGTTAACCTAGCAATGTTGGGTTCGTTGACCATTATCGTCGCACAACACATGTATGCGATGCCTCCTTACCCCTATATGGCCATCGACTATGGCACACAGTTGTCACTATTCACTCATCATATGTGGATTGGAGCATTCCTCATCGTTGGTGCTGGAGCACATGCAGCAATCTTCATGGTTCGAGATTACGATCCGGCGAAGAATGTCAATAACGCTCTAGACAGAATGCTTCGTTCCCGCGATGCCATCATTTCCCATCTTAATTGGGTATGTATTTTCCTAGGTTTCCATAGCTTTGGTCTTTACATTCACAACGACACCATGAGAGCTTTGGGTCGTCCCCAAGATATGTTCTCAGACACAGCAATTCAGCTACAACCGATCTTTGCCCAGTGGATACAAAATATTCACACCTTAGCACCGGGGAATACTGCTCCTACTGCTTTGGGAACAGCAAGTGTTGCTTTTGGTGGTGATGTAGTTGCTGTCGGTGGCAAAGTAGCCATGATGCCTATAACACTAGGCACAGCAGACTTTATGGTGCATCATGTTCATGCATTTACGATCCATGTAACTGTATTGATTCTGCTCAAAGGTGTACTTTACGCTCGTAACTCTCGCCTAATCCCTGATAAATCAGAATTAGGGTTCCGTTTCCCTTGTGATGGTCCTGGACGTGGTGGTACTTGTCAAGTTTCTGCTTGGGATCACGTGTTCCTTGGTCTGTTTTGGATGTACAACTCCATCTCTGTAGCGATTTTCCACTTTAGTTGGAAGATGCAATCAGATGTTTGGGGAACTGTGGC
>JAAUYH010105655.1_pt1 | contig 16273 bp, 13 predicted proteins | sample 7278061 | NCBI WGS metagenome assembly JAAUYH01 (sample SAMN14350203, study PRJNA611818) | marine sediment metagenome | isolation source: surface marine sediment (0.6m) | place: French Polynesia: Moorea | collected 2018-08 | reverse complement strand
ACTTTCGAGGAAGATGAGGAAAGAGCAGGCGGCGGTCCAACTGTGCACCTTCAGTATCTACTTTACTCAACCAGAGAGGATAGATTATGGTAAGAGCGGCCAATAAATAGATACATAATCCGGCAGATTATCTAGTCATCTAAATCTTTGTCTTGATTGGAAAGGCAAACAATCTTAGTGACGATTTCTGGACCCTATAAATCTTCCTTGATGTGAAGAAAGACTTGGGACTCCAAGTTTACTGGCGTTAATTCCATTCGCCTATCTGTCAACGCATTTATCTTACGTTGAAATACTCAGTTGCACAGTTTCCCTCTTGAAATTCTGCTTTTCCAGTGCTGCTGAATTAATTTTAGACCTTCGTCATTAGTTCTAATTTGGTAGAAATTGGACACAATAAACACAGATACAGCTCGCTTTTCCTCCATCGACAGCGCAATTAATTCCTTCTCTTTAATTTCGCAATACGACATTCAAAGTGAGGGAATTGCACGATATCCGCGTTTTCACGCAACCGATTATCTGCTTCTAGATAATCTTCAATAGACCCATAGAATATGGCTCGTACATCGCTCATAGTAGTACTATTCTTTTGCAATTGCTTTATCATCGAATTGAAAATGTTCAACTTTTCGAACATAGGGTTGATACAACGATTTTCTGATAACGACAAAGCACTTTTCTCGACTTCTACGCAATCGAGTTTTTGCAAATACTGCTTAATCTCCATCTAACGCATCAACATCTCATATTAGTAACTCCACCAAGTAACGCTTCTTACTCTAGGTCGAAGGTGAGCCAACTTTATGAGTCATGCACTGATAGAGATAGTTTGCAGTTTCAACATCAAACGATTCATTTTCGCAAGGATTTGTTCATCAGTAGCGAGGATATCTTTCACTGCTAAATTAAACGCTGACTCGAGCATCCAATGAATGGAAGCCTAATCTTATTAAATATCGATTGGTTCACGCTGACATTGTCGCCAATAGGTGCTGGTACATTTGACCATAACTTATAGTACAAACCCAGATTTCTTCGTCAGCATTGAGACAGCTTTTATTTTCAACAGAAAAAACGACAAGCGCGTCGTGCACTCTAACTTGTTCCGAGTCAAAGAAGACTCGAAAACCGCAATTTAATGAGTAGAAAAAGAAGAACAGCTGTTGTATGATCAGAAAAAAATTTTGATATTTTTTTCGAAAAGTAGAGTTAGCTCAGGCAGGATTCGCATAAAACTTGATAATAAAACACGGTAATGCTTGATACTTCTTTGAAACACGCTTTTTTGACATTGCTAAATTGTATCACACCGTTGATTACAAGGTCCGCCCAGCCATACAATTTTCTTAAGTGAGCGGAGTTAAAAATTTTTCTATAGCGCATTGGTTGAGAGAATCAAGTGAAGATGGCATTTTAGCGTAGTTTGGATGAGCAGAGTGAATATGCGAAACTAAATCCGCGAAGCTTGATCGATTTTTCTTTCTTTTAGTGCCACACTTACACACAAACATTTGTTTTGTCGCTGACTGCGGTGAAGAAAATGTTGGCAAGTTGACGACCGTTGCTGTAGTTGGCACTCATTGTGTTGGTATTCGTGTTTGTGAATGGATCGTTCTAGTAAATTTGGGGAGCATCCGATATCACAAAAAATTTGAAATTAGGTAGTAGTCACCATGTAGCCACATCACTTGCATTAATCAGCCACGATATCTAAGATTATCTCGTGATAGAGGTAAATTATTCTGATCCAGGAGCACTTTAAAGGTACACACATTTTCGGCCATGATTCAAAGATATATCTTATCTAAATTATTTCTGACCACAGTCTGGGAAAGAGGCAATGATTGAACTCCGAGCGCATTCTGCAATCAGTTGCGAAACGTAGGCGAAAGAATTCAGATATGGAAACATTTTTTGAATGTGAAGAGAAACATGTGCCCTCCCAGCATGAAAATGCCAATATCTACAGCACAACAGTAGCAGCAAGTCCAATCGACCTCAAATGAGGATTGATATCGGGAAAACCCTTTTTTGACGTTAAGTTTTTGATCGAACAGCTAAACACTTGACCATTCGTAAATATACAACACAACAACGGCATTCCGTGACAAATTGCGAACTGGGGATATGGATAAGTCCGATTTTATTCAGCATTCTCTGTTCAGTAGGAAGATCTTTGTTACAGCTAGGTACAGCTACAGTATTCTATTGATAGGCGATCATCGATGATGTCTGCAGTATGGTACATTCTATGCCCTTTCTTCGGAACTCGAATCAGCCCTGGTATGTCGAGAACCAAAGCCAATGTAACATCTTCCTTGGCAGTCGCCATTGATGCCGAACCACATCCATAGGCAAAGAAGCACAATAAGAAGAACTAAAACGAGCAAGACACCGTTCGACGATGCAACGTCAGAGGCAACTCGGACCATGCGAATCCACGATGCACTCTTGAGTGAGACTGAAGCCCAAGCAAATTTTGTTCTTCCATCACTACCGGCCTGTTGGGCAGCAGCAGTAGCAGAAGAGGAAAGTGATGCAAGAAGCATTAACCATTCAGTTCCATTCCTGCCACGCTTTCTCCGAATCCCAATCCCTTGACGATTACCAATTAACGACGTGATAGAAGAAGTAACATCGGTAATGGGAGATGATTTCTTATCTCGTCTTGGGCAGGACAGATCGAACAGAGCGTGGACACGTAGGGATTCAGAACAAGACGAAGACCGAAGAAGTTTGAAGATGCATGAGACCGAAGAAAAACCAGAGATAAGATCATCCTGAATGGGCAACTCGTTGTCAGTATCTTCCCGACGCGGAATCATCATCGCTGTGAGGTTGGTTGCTCTTTGATTCACATTTTGAATGCTAAGTGGCAAGTAGTATCAATCAACAAAGTTGGACTGAACTAGTCCATGAATTGTCCCCCAAAAAAGCATGAAGAAGAATGAGCACGTGACAGGACATCTCGTGCGTGCCTCAATACTGAGTAATCACATCTAAACTACAGTAGACTATACGGAATCTTCGTTATAAGCCATCCCCCGTGCTAGTGCCCATTCGCAAATACTGCAAATCAGTGAATGTGGCTTATAGCGCTGTGTCGGTGTTCTGAATTGCTACAAAATTGTGTTGTTTTATGCTAAAAATTGTATCGTAAAGCTAACCAGAAAAATACACGTGGCAGAAGAAACATCCATCCTTACCGATCTTGAGTAGAAGTGGACATCAGCCGACTGGAAGCCACAGACCGCTGTTCTGCAGGACATCAGTGACCACTGGGAAGTACTGTACTGTAGCCCTGCGCTTCAGCGAACAAGGGACTGGTAAATAAACCCGAGGATACAGGCCCCGACAAGTCTAATCGGAGATAGAAAATGGTTGCTCCCTTGTTCCAGGGATATTGAGCACCTGAACAAAATAAATCAAAATTCATCCTTACGGACCTCCATAAACTAAAAGAATTCATTCATAAAATAAGTGTGTCTCTTCTACACTCGTTCGTCGGTTTGTTGCGGTGGTTGAGGTGCGACTGCCGTGACATAACCATTTGCATGATGAAGTTGGGAATCCTCCCCTTCTTCACTTTTGTACTGTAGTCGCTGATTGTGACCTACACAATTTCTACTTCACTTCGCTGCGCGCATTACTATTTCTTCGGGAGAGTTTTCGTTACCTGCTAGCGTTCAACTTCGTCTTCGCCGGACGCTTACATTTCTCGCAGTCCATGTATTAGTTTTACGCATCGATGGTGCCACTTCATGTAATCAACTGCATCGCCAACGACCCAGAACTATGCTGCGACTCACACTAACATTTTTGCACCTGGTCCGTTGAATTCAGTTTCGTCGTGACGATTATGCCACAGAAAAATGCCGATAAGTGTTGCATCGGCGCCACTGCGACGTCGGCGAAGCAGTACAACACTGTCTGCAACCAGTATCGCACGAACGACTCGAAAACGTAAACTTGCAGTATTGCTTGATTACGACCGAGCACTCTACCATGGAGTCTAACGAAAGGACGGTGTTCAAACAGTGTGAGATGAAGTAGAGGCTGCGGTTACTCGTCCGAGTTTCTATCTGACACAAATTCAGGAACTTTATCTAAAACTAGCCTGGCTTGTGCGGGACGTACCGACAAAGGCGTTAGTACAGCGGGTATCGTGATTTCGTCCAAAGCTGAGCTTTCGCATACAGAAACTCCAAATCTCTCGGAGCATTGGGAGGTATTACAACGCCTTTGAACACAGCTACCGACACATATAGATATTGACATGTATTGCAGATGGTTCGTGTATCATCAGGATTCAGCGCACACCAACGAGGATGTGCATATTTCTTCGAACCGAGCTACCTGCTGGGCGTCGATATGGAGGAATTGCACTCTGTGTTGACACGATTTGAGGGGAGTCACTGTTTCAACAACTACAGAATGGCGAACCTGCACAAAATCCCACCACCGTGCAAGCCCGTCGGGTGATACCCTCAATTCGCTGCGAGCACACAGCTGGCAGATGGGTGGTCAATCAAATAATGGAACTGAGTTTCATTATGCATCAAATACTCATGATGGTGGTGATGACACTGCTTATCACTAAGTGAAGAATTCTAGTTAGGGAGATTCATGAATCATTTGAGACTCATGTGACGCTGAATATTCCAACACCTTCAACTGTTAGTTTGTTCCTTGGCCAATGCGGGTTCACTACATACAATCCAAAGATGGAATCTGGCAGATTGGCTACTCACGAGGGACACGAGGACGAGAGGGGCGGATTTAGGTTGTGTCATATTCCGTCGGGACGTACGCTATAGAATTCGGGCATGGAAACATTCTTCCAAAATGTACAGAGAAAAACGGCTCCGCCCTACATGAAATGAAAACATCGGCATCTAGAACGCATGTACAATACAACACTGGCACTCGGTGACAGCCTGTGCTCAGCGGAGATGCACACCTCATAACAGCACGGAGTAAATCGGATTCACTGTCAATTCGTTTTACATTTGTACCAGTAGGTGCAGTATGTCGCGAACGTGAGACTGCAGTCACTGTAGCTAGGTCACTGTATAATTACTTGCAGACGTTCATCGAAATTATCTGGGGTACAGTACATTCTACGACCTTTCTTCGGAACTCGAACTTGCCTTGGTATATCGATCACCAACCCAGAAGTGGAACCATCCATGGCATCTCGGTCCGAAGTTGTAGTCACCATTGACACCGCAACACACCAATACGCAAGCACCTACAATAAGAAAAACCAAAAGAACAAAGATAGCCAAAATAATCAATATACCGTTTGACAATCCAACGTCCGAGGCAACTTTGGCCATCCGATTCCAAGATCCACTCTTGAGTGAGACTGAAGTTGTATTAAATTCTAGTTTTCCATCGTTACCAACCCGTTGGGCAATGGCAGTAGCAGTCGTGGGGAATTGTGATGCAAGAAACATTAACTGAGTAATTGCACCGCGCAACAGGAACCACCTATTACCATTTCCGGTACGTTTTCTGCCAATCCCTTTATCAACAAGAGGAACACCGAAAATCCAATAACAAATGTCATTGAGTTTTTTACGCAGAATCGTGATTGCACGCGTCAGTGTAATCAATCCCGACGTCAAAATGACACAAAATAGGAACATAAGAAGAGATTTGCCCTCATTTTCGTTGAATGAGTGATTACAGGTTCTGTGCAGGGAAGGTACTCCGGTTCATAATGCTCTAAGATGTCATACACTTTTGGGGAGCGCGTTGAAGAAGTCCTCGTCAAGTTCATCATCTGACGAGTCGATGTCGGGGAGCGACGTCAAGGCGTCATCCACCAAGCTATCGGAAGCTTTTCTCAAACTGGCGACGGCTTCTCTCAAACTGAATACATGTAGCGGTGCAGGTTTGCTAATGGTGTAACCGATATCGACATGGTCAATATCTTCCCCACGCGTAACCATCGTCGTATTCTGAGAGGTTGGTGAGTTCACCACTCTCGCGACACAGACCAAATAAGGGTGGACAGGGATTAGGAATTTAAGGTATAATTTTTTTTTTTAGATGACGTGTGTCACCAGGTTATAGCCTGCCAGCAATGAAGAAAACGGAGATATGAGCAATATCTTACAGCTTTACAGCACGGAATCTCAATCTTTTGTCTAAAATATGTTTGTTTAGATTTTTAAATCAAAAGCTACGACCAGAAAATTACCGTTAACCAGACAGAGATCAAAAGAAATTCATCCAATATATGACCTCTCTTTTGAGCCATTCGTCGAGTTACTGGGCTGACTAGGGTGCAACTAACTTTACCGTATTGTAACCACTTACTGTACATGATGAAGCTGAGAGTTCTGCCCTTCTTCTCTTTTGTACTGCAGTCCCTGGTTGCGACTTATTTCTACTTCAATCCGCTGCGCGCATCATTGTTTGTTCGGGACAGTTTTCGTTACATGCTAGCGTTCAACATCATCTTCGCTGGACTCTTACATTTCCCGCAGTCCATGTACGAGTTTTATGCCTCGATGGTGCCACTTCCGTTCAAGAAATTCTGGGTATACGCATCAGGGGTTGCATGGATTATTTTTGGCATTGGCTTGTGCTTTCCGCCATACGCATCTACCGCTGCATATGGGATTGCAGTTACACTCATTCTTGTATTCCCTGCGAATATCGCGTGCGTTATCGATCCACACCCTCGCAAAGTGGTGTTTGGTGGCTCTATATTAGCCGCCATTATGCGTCTACCGTTTCAGTTTACTTTTCTCTCCTGGGCGCTTTGGATTGCGGATCGGTAAAACGTGAGCGCCTTTTCAACTGAAACTGTACTTTGAATGTCTTGACAAGTACACTCGAATTGGCGTGCATTCTACAGTACTAGTGTACTATCTTTGCTACACTCATCCATCCTGTCATGTTTACGACTATACTTTCTGAAAGAACAAGTCGATCGTAACGAAAGGCAACAAGGATACTACATCAGTACTTCAGCATCGAAAAAGTCGAAGAAATTTAAGCGTACATCCAGTAAGAAACAAAATTGCAACACAACCCAACTGAAGAACGTTAGCAGACGATAAAATCCCTAAGTTTAGTAGAGGTTGTTAAGATCCTGTGCCACCAAGAACAAGCAAGAAAACCACAATCCAGTGACGACCATCAAGTTGACGAAAGCGTCAGGCGGACACCACAACGGTAGCGGCAAGTACAACATGTACAATTGACCGAGGCCAAAGAACACTGCCGCAACCGCAAGAACCATTAACACTGTCTTACCGACAATACGATGTTTGACCGGACGAATCTCTCCCACCGCTCCGTATTCATCACGAACCGGATCTGGTAAGCCGCGATTATACAGGAATCCAAGCGCCGCGATTGCCGCCATAGCCATACATGAACCGGCGAGTGTAGGGGTGACAAACCCGAGGACGATGAAGATGCCGAAGATAATTCCGGTGCGCCGGGCGTACTTTAGGCTTGGCATCATAAAGATATTCTTCGCCCACTCCGGCATCACGAACCGCTTCTTCTTCGGGATGGGTCGGTCGTATGGCGATTCCTTCACTTTCGGCTGTAGCGTGCCTGCCATGCGCGCTTGTAACCGATCCTCGAATATTCTGTCGCGATGTACGTCGAGCATCATCAACTTCTTACGATCGTCCGCATACTTGATTTTCAGTTGGTCCACCGCCGCTTCGACTTGCTCGTACGTCGCATCCTCTCCTACGCCCAACGCGCGATACGGGTTCACGCCATTCGAACCTTTCGCGCCGCGTGTGCTGCCACCAGGTGTGGTTTTCTTACCAAACCCAAACATCATCGTTGGCGCTTGCCGTGTTTTTGTCACATACCGCGCGAGCGGCGTGATGGAGCCACCCACTCGTGCGCCCTGAAATGAACCGGCCACAAACGGCGCGGTGAACGCCAGTGTTCCCGGAAGTTTCGCACCTGGTACTCTGCAATTCGACTCCACCATGATTTCGGCGTTCTGCAAGCGTGCTTGAATTCAGAGTTGACGTTGCACGGCTTGTCTTGGCAGTTCGGACTACTTCCCCCTCGACGTCGGCTACGCCACCTCGAGCTGCCGACCGTTGGCTAATGTGGAATGAGATTGTCTATCTACGCGTGAGCTCGAAACGACACGTGTCTGAGCGGTGTAATGAAAACTTGCCATTACAGAAAAAATCACTCTGATCTCCTGAGCACCTCTGCAGCATCCGTTCATCGCCATCTGTTTATTTTACCGCATTGCGCACTGCCAGAATCGGCACGACGACAATCGGGATGAACGCGTTCGTGCCCACTACCGCGCTTTCCGCGATTAGCGGTGCCGCCGTGCAGAAGCGAGGAGCGACTGATGCGTTGACGCAGCGCCGAGTCCGGACATCGCGTGTTTCCATGGTCGCGTATCCGTACACTGGATCTGGATACGGTGGTGCCGGGGTTCCCTATGGCGGTGCGCAACTCGGCACCAGTTTTGCTGCTACCTCTACTTCCGATATTGTTACTACCGCGGCGTCTGTCCCTGTGTTCAGCACCTTGGTGAGTCTACTGAAGGAGACTGGGCTTGATTATGAACTACAGAAGGGCGGACCGTTCACCGTGTTTGCGCCGACCGACGCCGCGTTTACGTCGCTTCTCGAACCGCACGGGTTCGCTACTTTGGGCTCACTCCTGCGCCCTGAGAATCGCGAGGAGTTGAAGAAAATTCTGGCCTACCACGTCGTGAGCGGGAATGTCAGCTCGGGTGCTGTGATAGCCGCGGGCAAACTTGAGGGTCAAACGCTCGCTGGGGTCCCCGTCACACTTATGGGCTACAATAAGCTTGTCAGCGCCGGCTCTGCCCGTGTGGTCAAGGCCGATGTCGCGTGCTCGAACGGCACCATTCACGTCATCTCGAGCATCCTCACCCCGCCGACATACGAACAGCCACCCGTGCGCCCCGAGGTACCCGTCTTCCCAGAGTCTATTGTGGAGGTCTACAAAAACACGCTTACCCCACGACAAGCACTTGGCATCGACGCAGCGCCTGGTGCCCTTATTAAATAACAACAGTCATGAGTTAGCGTGCTTGTTCATTTAATAAGAGTCATCTTTCGTACTGATAAAGAGTCGGCTCTTTTTGTGATGCGTGTCCTGCCAATGCAGTTGAGAAATAAACGCACTTCAACCAATCTTCTCCTGTACGAGTACTCGCTCATTTCTTGTCGGTACACCTCGAATGCCGTTGTTTTCAAGCATTTGTTTCCAATTTGAGGCGTGTTCTCTGACGACTGCGAAATACTTCCTCATGTCTTCTCGTGTTTCCTCCCGACTGGCAATGGATGGGAAGATAACCTCGTTCTTGAACTTTTCTCGTACCTCTTCTACGTCTGTGTGTGTCACAGGTCGCGAGTGACGTTTTTGGCGGCGATTGTAGTTACTGAAGTCGACGTAATCGAGGTAGAGCCCAGTTGATGGAGCTGGCGGCACATTCGTCAAACAAGTCGAGGCGAAAGAACGTTCTATCGCGTCCTCTGGGACTTTTCCCAAATGAATCAGCACCGCCATTGACACCATTTTGCGAATCTGATGTAGCATAAACGACTGCCCGCGAATCCGCACGCGAGCCCACCGCGACTCGGCAACTCCCTCACTAGTTCGGAACACGAATGGAACGGCATCGCATCGTACGCTGCGCATGTAACGGCGCGTGGTGTCGGATGGCGGGATACTATGCGTCTTTCCCACGGTGTAATTGTGGAAAAAATGACTCCCCTCGTAACGTCGCAGAATAGTGTCGAAACGCTTCAGAACTTCCGCATCGTCCTCGCAAACATCGTCGTTCGTGAGGCAATTCATGTTGAGCAGGTACTCGTAACTGCGTCCATCGCAGTGTAGTCTCGCATTGAAGCTGTGGGTCGCGATTGACAATCGAAGTGCGCGCACATGCGGCGGTAGGTGCTCGTTCATCTTCTTCGTGAGCAATGCCATTGCGGCCGGTGTCTCCGCATCGTCATCTTTCGGGAGTTCGCCTCGAAACGAAACAACGTTGCCAGCCGCGCTCACGCCCTTATCTGTTCTGGCAGCGGCCATCCACGAAACTTTCTTCAATTCTCCCATATTCGTCGCGGAAATCAGGCCCACGCTGTGCAACGCTTCTTCGACTTCATCCGTCACTGTCCGAACACCTGGATTGCGCTGCCATCCGTGATAAGGCGCTCCATCATATATCACATACAATGCCATCTTCCGTTTCCGCGTGCCTCTCGAGTTGCCCGTAGGTGGTCGCGTGGTACTTGTACCATTTGCTTGCGCGGGTCGCTTAGATGGTGTACCGTTTTCATTTGTTGGTGGTTCCTTTCGCTTTCGCGTTGCTTTTCGAATATTGTCATCGGGTGCCTGTTTCGTTTGTGCGGATATTTGCCTTTGACCATTTTGCTGTAGGTGTGCGTCTCTTTCCGTGGCTTTTGAAAAGAAGCCGCCCATCTTGGTCTGGTCAATAGAAACGGGAATGATACTTGACCTGAAGAGCTCACGTCTTATACAGTACAGGCTTGTATTCTGTATATTGTAAGTAGTTTAATGAGCAGCTCGCTCGCTCGGTAAGAATCAAACAGCAGCCAAACTATTACAGGGGTCAATCCAAAGAAGACTATCTACGTCCCTACCACTAACCGATTAGAAGCCGACGTCCTTGTCCCCACGCACCTGCAGGTGCTCCATCACGGACGTGACGTCCTTGTCACCTCTGCCAGAGCAGTTGATGACAATTTTGGGGGAACCCTCGAGAGTGGGGCACAGTTTCTCCAGATAGGCAAATGCGTGGGACGTTTCGAGCGCCGGAATGATGCCCTCCTCACGGCTCACCAGTTTAAACGCGTCCAACGCCTCATCGTCGGTTACATTGTGGTACTCGGCACGTTTCGTGTCGGCCATGTAGCTGTGCTCCGGTCCAACGCCAGGGTAGTCCAAGCCGGCGGAAATCGAGTGAGCCTCGGACGGCATGCCGTGCTCGTCCTGTAACTGGTAGCTCATGGCACCGTGCAGAACACCTAGCACACCCTTGGTGAGTGTTGCAGCATGCTCCTCCGTGTCCACGCCCTTGCCAGCGGCCTCCACGCCAATCAGACGCACGTCCATGTCGTTGCGGAAGTCGCTGAACAGCCCCATCGCATTGGAACCACCGCCGACGCAGGCAACGAGAATGTCGGGCTTGCCGCCCCATTTCTCCATCGCCTGCTCACGAACCTCTTTTCCTATGCAAGCATGGAAATCCCGAACAATCATCGGATACGGATGAGGACCCGCGACACTGCCGACAATGTAATGAGTGTTGAGAGGATAAGTTACCCAATCTCGAATTGCTTCAGACAATGCATTGGTAAGTGTACCGGTACCGGATGTAACAGGTCGCACTTCGGCACCGAGAAGACGCATACGGAAGACATTGAGCTGCTGACGCTCCATATCTTTCGCACCCATGTAAACGACGCATTGCAGTCCGAATCGCGCACATACCGTGGCTGTGGCAACACCATGCTGTCCGGCGCCAGTTTCAGCGATGATACGCGTCTTTCCAAGTCGTTTCGCGAGAATTACTTGGGCTAGCGCGTTATTAATCTTATGTGCGCCGGTATGGTTCAGGTCCTCGCGCTTCAAATAGATCTGTGGACCCGTGCCGTCTTCACGCGCATATCGAGCAGTGAGCCTCTCGGCAAAGTAAAGAGGTGAAGGTCGACCCACATAATCACGCAAGAGGCCATCCAATTCCTTCTGAAATTCAGGGTCTTTGCTGATCTTCGGATACTGACTCACCAGTTCATCTAAACAAAACATGAGTGTTTCTGGGACATACTGGCCGCCAAATCGCCCGAATCGGCCTCGCTCGTTCGGAACATTGGGGTTGTATTCCTTGTCGATAATCGTCGTTGGATCGACGGGGAACCCGGGCGGCTTGGGCGGCAACTCCGTTATCATAGACGTCCTCGCCGGAACAGAGCGACATGTCTGACGTCGTGCGTTCGCTGTCACGCCGGGTAGGAACGTGCTGTTGAACGAAAAGCAGGCCATTTCGCAGTAGATTCGCTGCTCAACTTCCAGAGCTGGCGCAATTCTGTTCTGATGAGATCAACCTATGGCGGCCGAGCATTCGGTGATCTAAGGCTCTCTTTGTTGACACGCTATTGCACCCATTTTGCAAACAAGTTTAATTTGGAGATTTATGGGAAGTTGGTTACTTAGTTTGAGAAATATCTGAAACCCAGATTCAGGATCCATCCAACAGAGAAGCCTTTTATGATGGCGCAGTTTGGGTGGGTGGGAGAGCTTTCTTTCGGAATTGTGTGGTGAGAATGAGTCACTAAATTTAGAGGCTTCGTATTATTGGCAATTTCCGATGGCACTTGATCTCAAAGCTTTCAGACGGTTGTGGTGCATGAGATGCACGCCTTCATTTTGCAAAGCAGCTTTGTGCACAAATCTGCGTTGCAGGGGGCACGACGATGCGAACGATTGCGCAAAAATTCGTTGTTGCGTGTGCCACGACGGCCTCGAGTCGTCTGTTTGGCACCTAGTGCCCCCAATGTGCAACGATTGATTGATCCCGCACTATTCAGTACGGCGTTCGGAGCGACGGCGAAGCTGCTGACGACGGTTTTCTTCGGATTTCTCGCCTCAACGAAGGGCGTGCTCAATCCTGCGGCATTGAAGGTACTGTCGCGTGTAGTGTACACGATGTTTTTGCCCGCACTCCTGCTCACCAATGTGGCCACGACGATAGCGAGTGGCGCCGGCCCACAATTACTTGTACTTCCCATCGCAGCGTTGCTCATGATTATTTTTGGTTTGCTGGCTGGCGTCATGCTCGCTCGCGTACTACGGTTGAAACCAGTGGAGAAACGATTGTTTATCGTTTGTTGCGGATTCGGGAATAGTGCCGCGTTGCCATTACTTCTGGCGGGTTCACTTTTCGAGGCGCCAGCGCAACTCGCTGGGTTGACTGCGGGAGTGTCGTTCTATCTACTAGGATGGACCGGAGTTTTTTGGAGTCTTGGCTATCATCTACTGGCTACTATCCCATCGAGCAATTCTTCGGATGGCGGCGATGAAAAGCAGGGCGGATTCGATGTCAAGACACTGCTCACGCGTGTGTTCTCACCACCGCTCGTAGCATCGCTCGTTGGTATAGCTGTGGGATGTTTACCAACCCCGCTACGTGCGGTCGCTATGAGCTCACCAGTGTTCGCGGCCTTACGTACGCTCGGACAAGGCTACGGGCCAACCGCAATTTTGGTGTTAGCCGGATCACTGGCAGGGCGCGTGCCGAGAGAATCCAATGCGAATGGCGAAACCATTCGGTTAATGCGTGTTTGTACGGGAATCGCGGTCACACGGTTTATGCTGATGCCATGTATAGGCACGGCGTTGGTACGGACGGGCGCGTTTGCAAACCCTATGGCGAAACTTGCTGTCCTGCTGGAAGCTTCTATGCCACCGGCGCAGAACTCCACTGTCATCCTGGCGATGGAAGGGCGGTCGGACCTGGCCGCGGCCCTGGCGCGAGTGCTACTGATCATGTATGTCGTTGGCACCGTGCCGATGTGTTTATTGTTATCTGTGTTCTTAGGCGTGGCCGGCATTTGAGAGACGTAGCGATGCGGATCCTCTTAACTCTAAAACTATTCGAGACAACAGCGCAAACGAGTGTCGAGTTACGTAAAGTCGCAGGCAATCCGATAAAGTAGTTGTTTTAGGTGATATGCGTTACTCTAATCTTAGCAGTCGATCGCGGTACGGTGCACTTGCGAGTGCCAAAATGCGGATGATAGCAGTGTTCAAAATCGCGAGCTTCAGCTGACTCATTACTTCTCCTGCTTGGAGAAGGCGAAGTCCACGGCCGAACACTTGATAGGACGCCCCTCCTTGAATGACTTGGCTGCCGCCATGCCGGCAACAATTGGTGCGCGTCCGTCGCGCCCTGTCACTGGTGAGGGTGCACCCGTGCGAATCATGTCGACGAATGAGGCCATGGCGCTCTCATACGCTTCCTTGTAACGGTCCATGAAGAAGGAGTACGGTACACCAGCCGATGCGCCAGCCATGGTGTTCACCACAACCGTGTCGGGCAACTTGTTATCACATACAAGGGAACCCTCACTTCCGAACACTTCGATGCGTTGGTCGTAGCCGTAGGCGCAGCGACGAGAGTTGGTGATAGTTCCAAATGTACCATTGCTCATCTTCAGAGTGGTGATAACGGTGTCTAGGTCATTCGCCTCTTTGGCGGCATCTTCGAATGCATGACCCACGACGTAGACCTCCTCGATCTCGGCACCTGTGATAAATCGTGCCATGTCCAGGTCGTGAGATGACATATCCAAGAAAATCCCGCCCGACTTGGCGAGGTAGTCTGCTGGTGGTGGTGCGGGGTCGCGTGAAATGATGGAGAATGTGCGCACTTGTCCGATAGTTCCCATGCGCACTTGGTCACGCACCTTGATGAAGTTGGAGTCGAAGCGACGCTGGAATCCAACAAGAAGACGAACCCCGCTGGCGCTCACCGCGGCTAAACAGCGGTCGATTGTTGCGAGGTCATTGGAAATGGGCTTCTCGCAGAAGATGTCCTTGCCTGCTTCAGCGCACTTGATCAGCTGCTCGGCATGAAATGGTGTCGGAGATCCAATGACAACGCCCTTTATCCTGTCGTTGGTGAGGAACGCCTCCCAGTCTTTTTCATAGGTCGTGCCGAACTGCTCCGCAACTTTGCGGCCCGGTAGTTCGAACGGATCGGCGACGGCGACGAGGTTGGCTCCGGGAAGAGAGGAGAGCGTGCGTGCGTGAACCTGACCAATACGACCGGCGCCAATCACACCGATTCCGACGGGTCCGGTCTGCATGACTAGGGAATGGGTCGAAGTTTGAACTCTTTCATGTTTGCTACAGAGCGAAGGTCGGACACCAATTGACGCGGTTCCCGGTACGAAGGTGGTGGTGAAAGCGAAGACGGTCATCTTGCTTAGCAGCGTTGAAGGTGATGCGGTGGAAGTAGGGAGAGGAGAGTGGGTCGTGTTTTGAGAACACGGGCGGCGGTCTGGGTTCTAATGGAGAACAAGATGACCACACTCATTGGAAGACACGGAGAAAAGCATTTCTGCTCTCTCAATGTGAGGTTGTCAACGAAATCAAAACGTAACATGATTGGTTGAGACAGATAATTGAAATGATTCAGTTGTGTTCCGCCTTTGTTCTCGTTACACTCGATTCAATGCGCACTTGCTACCCTTAACCGATTTGAATACAGTGCGAAAGTACAGTAAATTTATATGAGCACTCTCGATGCTATTCCTGAGCTGCCACAAACCACCGTGCTGCCTACCCAAACACGATAATCTTGCTGTCTAGGGTCATTAACTGTACACCACTCGACATGTCATTTCTGCGTTTGTTCTCAACAAAAGACTGGATAATTGTCAAGACACCGACATTTCACGACTCTGTAGTGTGTAAATTTACTGTACGATATAGTGAACTGGGGACATAGCCCGATTTCTGATATCCCATACTACATACAGGCACCTACGCGGGTATCAGAGCTTGTGGAAATTCGACAGACTAGCAGTCCCGTGAAGTCAAAGAGTTCATGGTCTGCCTATGACGACAGCAACGCAGAAATAAACCGCTTGTCTGCACTAGCGAGTTCCTACAGAACTTTGAACTAAGGTTATGTGTTGTACAGATCGCGCCACTGATTCCAGATCTGGTCGGATATTATAGGATGGAATCAGCGTTCCTTCAGATTCAGATTCTGTCCTCACTGGACTGGGCCCAACCATTCTTTTCCTGGTTCTCCGATAAAGAATTTTGGTTAAATCTGGGAATATGGGGAATAGGAGAAAGGGTAGTACTAATTGCATATGCAGTTTGCCAAATTTAATTAAAATTCTGTTTGCAAACTATAACGAAAATCAGTCCTCTAAATTTTATCAAAAATTGTTGACGGGAGAGTATCTCGAAGAGTGCTTTGGCCTAGTCTTCACAGACCTTTCTCCCACCTACTCCTGGTCGCAATCTGGCAGAAAATTCACTCAAAATTACAAGGGCCGAACTCCAAGGGAAAGAGGCGGGAAACCAGTAATTTAATTAAAATTTGGTCACGTTTCGTACGGCCCAGAGAACCTCATCAGAGAACCGAATCCAAGAATTTAAAATTTACGATTGACATTGAAGGTACTGTACATTCAGTACTCATTCGTGGCTGTTTGAACGTGCCCGGCCACACCTTGCTACCATT
>JAAUYH010089293.1_pt1 | contig 16279 bp, 15 predicted proteins | sample 7278061 | NCBI WGS metagenome assembly JAAUYH01 (sample SAMN14350203, study PRJNA611818) | marine sediment metagenome | isolation source: surface marine sediment (0.6m) | place: French Polynesia: Moorea | collected 2018-08 | reverse complement strand
TCAATAATTTTAGTATCTCAGTAAACTGTGACTACTTAAAATATCTTGCCATTCCCTGTTGGATAAAGGCTGAGATCTCAAATTGATTTTAAAACAATTGATCGCAGCTTGAGTTAGAGCTTCAATGATAGTAACAATTTGGCGATCGCAACCCGCTTTGGCGAAGCCGAAATTACTCTGTTCCTCGCTGGGAGAGAGGGTGCTTTTACGAGGGATTAAATCTAAGAGATGACTAGGGGAGGGTTGTTTAAATACTTTGTAGAATAATTCCTTATTCGGATTGAGCATCATTGAACCATGTTGCAAAATGGCTCTGCGCTTTCGCAGTTGCGCGCTACCAATAGCTTTTATTCCTTTTGCTGTAACTAAGTCTGCTCCTGTAGCACTAGTAAAGCAATTATCATTACCTCTATATTCTGTGGTAACACCATAATCTAATTCTACTCCCAGCGATCGCCATCCTGTAATTAAAAACTGACAAATATATTTATAAGCTGCGAGACGATTTCCCGAATTAAGAGAAGTCACCACACTGTAGGTTAAATCCCCCTGATGCAATACGGCTCTACCACCAGTAGCACGTCGGACAATATCTATCTGCTTTCCTTGCCAAGTTAAATTATGCCAGTGTTCAGGATAATCTTGTTGATGATATCCCAAGGAAATAGCTGCTGGATGCCAGGTATAGAATCGTAAAGTAGGGGGATGTTTTCCTAAACGATGTTGCTCCAGTAACCAATTGTCTATTGCCATCTGTACTTCCCCTGACGCTTCCAACCAAGGAATTAAACGCCAAGTAGAATTAGTGGGATTCGTTCCTACGCAACCTTCCAAAGAGGGGGGATGTAGGGTTTTTCTGTTAAGTAATCCCATTGGGTTGAGTTCGCACTTTAATCCTTAACAGAATGATAACTTGTATTCCTTCAAAGTGAGGACATCAAGCTAGACAGAGATTTGAGTTCTAGCTTGAAGCAGGAAAATAACTTGTTGCTTCTTGGAGATGCTTAACCAGTGTCTTGGTTGGTAAGGCACCGTGGAGATGATGCCAAGGTAGTATTTGGTCTTGATTCCAATTATGATGGACGTAAAAATCTAAACTAGGCATTTTACCTCGTAATTGCTTAAAAGCTCGTTTATAACTACCAACAGAATCACCATATTCTCTGGTTAACTCTAGTAAAGAACCCAATCTCTGATCGCCCCTAGAAATTAAAGCCTGAATTACTGACCAGTTATAGCTTTCAGGACGAAAATCTATGCCTCTTTTCCTGAGTTGCTTTTCCAGATACTTAAGTCTGGTTTTGGCTTCGGGGTTGACTCCAAACCATTGAAAAGGAGTATGGGATTTAGGAACAAAGGTACTGCAACCCAGAGTCAGACGCAAACCAGGTGCAGCTTTCTTGACTGCTTCCATCATGGCTACTGTCTGTTCAATATCTTCCATCGTTTCTCCAGGAATTCCAGCCATTCCATAAAACTTAATGGCTTTTAAGCCTCCTGCTTTCGCATTGACAGCAGCTTGGATAATTTCTTCATTGCTGAGTTTCTTGTTAATAATTTGTCGCAGTCTTGCCGAACCACTTTCTACAGCGATGGTAATAGAACGAGTATCTCTTTGAGCAAGGGTTTGAGCCAGTTTTTCGGTGACAGTATTAGTTCTCACCGAAGCAATACTCAGACGTACATCTTGATATTGGGGTTGAGATAAATAATCTAGTAGGGTTTCAAATTCGGGATGCTGGGTAACAGATGCACCGAGTAACCCCAGACGGTTAGTAACTTCTAAACCCTTATTAATTGCAGGAATTAAAGAATCTTCTAAAGATGCAGTACGAAATGGAAGAGTTAGATAACTCGCCAAGCAAAAGCGACACATCTCCGGACAACTCCGCACCACTTCTACCATGTAGATGTTTTCCCAAGCAGCTTTTTCTGTCACCACCGTAGAAGCAGAAAGAGTATTACCACGATAGGTTTGTTTTTGTACAGTGTCGGGGATATCTGTATCTATGGGTTGAATGGATTTAATTGCACCTTCAGTATCTTGATAAGTAACCTTGTACAAACTGGGAATATAAATACCTGGAACTTGTGCTAGATGACGTAATTTAGTGCTGCGGTTAGCTTTTCTAACTTCCTGATAAGCGTCTATAAAACTATCTAATAAATTTTCCCCGTCTCCAAGAAGAATGACATCAAAAAAATCTGCTAAAGGTTCGGGGTTAGCTGTCAAAACTGAACCACCACCAAAAACTAGGGGATGATGATCTTCTCTTTCAGTGGAACGCAGAGGTATATCAAGAGACTCTAGAAGGTTAAAGATATTAATGTAGTCAAGTTCCCAAGAAACAGAAAATCCTAATAGTTTAGGGAATCTGGGTAAAGGTTCTTGAATATCAGTAAATAAACGAGCCACATTTACATCAGAACGCATTGCCAAAGTAGCCCATACTATCTGATAACCTAAGCTAGTAATCCCGATAGTATATTCATTGGGAAAAGCAAAGATTAAGGGTATAGCATTGTTTTCAGGAGTAGCAGGGGTAAATAGGAGATGTTCTTGCTTAAATACTGTCATTCAGGGATTAGGGATTAGGGATTAGCTACTTGCGTGGGCGCAAGCCTCTCTTGGTGGACATTCCCTTGCGTCTTTCGCCGACGCGGGCTTCCACCGCTTGCGCCCCTACTACTTAATCACTAGACTAGCAGCGTCTTGATCTAAAAATAAAGTAGCTTGGGGTTGCTTTCTCAAGATAGAAGCTGGACATTCTGGCGAAATTGCACCATGCAACATACTTTTTATTATGTCGGCTTTTTTCTTTCCTGGTGCTAAACAGAAAATTTGTTTTGCCTGACAGATGGCAGGAATAGTTAAGGTATAGGCATATTGGGGTACTGCGTCTAAATTAGGAAAGTAACCCCCATTAACTTGTTGCTGACAAGTTGTAGTTTCTAGTTTAACGATTTTCACTGTTTCAGTGTCTTGGAAATCAGCTACAGAAGGTTCGTTGAAAGCAAGATGTCCATTATCCCCAATGCCTAACAGACAAAGATCGATAGGATATTGTTGTAGTAACTGAGTATAGCGATCGCATTCCGCTAGAGGTTGCAAAGCATCTCCTTGAATATAGTGAAATTTGTAGGGTTTAACTCGCTGTTCTACTTTGGAAGATAAATAGTAACGAAAACTCCCTGGATGGGTTGGGGGAATTCCTAAGTATTCATCCAAGTGAAATAAAATAATTCTTGACCAATCTAGGTTACTGTTTTTTACTAAAGCATCTAGAAATTGTAATTGGGAATTACCTGTCGCTAAAACGATACTAACGGTATCTTGTTGAGCTAATAAAGATTTGAGATAATCTCTCGCTAATATTGCAGCATTTTGGCTTAATTCCTCTGATGAGGAGCAAATTTTCACTGATAAATTATCCACTAGCCCACCCCGATGAGGCAAAAATGATAAAGTACGATGTGGCATATTTAATAAATTTGATTGAGAGCTAAACTGAACATGAGTGCTACTGTATCTGATATCGCGGTTAAAACTATCGACGGCAATGACAAAAAACTGGCTGAATATGCAGGTAAAGTCCTATTAATTGTGAATGTTGCTTCCTACTGTGGTTATACTCGCCAATACTCAGGATTAGAAGCATTGAATCAAAAATATGGCGATCGCGGTTTACAGGTATTAGGTTTTCCCTGTAATGATTTTGGCGCACAAGAGCCAGGAACTAACGAGGAGATTGTACAATTTTGTGAAACTAAATACGGCGTTACTTTTGATCTGTTTGATAAAGTCCATGCTAAAGGTGCTAGTCAACATCCTTTATATCAAACTCTGACTAGTTCCGTAACACCTACAGGAGATGTAGCTTGGAACTTTGAGAAATTCCTCATTAATAAACAAGGGGAAGTTGTCGCCAGATTTAAAAGTGGTGTAACTCCTAATGATCCTGAGTTAATTCAAGCTATCGAAGCAGAATTAGCTAAATAGTAATAAACTCCCATATATATTTAGTTCCAAATACGGCGATCTGCCGAAGGCAGGCACTGCGTGGTCTGCTCTCAAGCAGGCGCTGCGCGGTCTCGCTGAAAGCGAGGCACTGCGCGATCGCGGTTTACAGGTACTAAGTATGTGAGCAGAAAAAAATATGTTCTACCATGCTAATCTGGAATTACCGCACTGAAAAAGGTTAAGACGATGGTACAGCTACCCTCCAAGTCAGCGGTCATCTATCCAGACAGTGATGGCAAACCCATGGCAGACAATACTAAGCAGTTTCGCTGGATTGTGGTGATTCAGCAAAATTTAGAGTGGCTGTTTGCAGATAACCCCAATGTGTTTGTTGCTGGTGATTTGTTATGGTATCCCGTAGAAGGAGATAATAAGAAATGCACGGCACCTGATGTAATGGTAGTTTTGGGCCGTCCGAAAGGGGATCGGGGTTCTTACAAGCAGTGGGAAGAAGATAATCTACCACCCCAGATTGTGTTTGAGATCCTATCACCAGGAAATACCCGAGCCGAGATGAACCGAAAACTGTTGTTTTATGATCGCTTTGGAGTAGACGAGTACTATCTCTACGATCCCGATAGAAATGAGTTGAGTGGCTGGCTGCGTCAGGAAGGGTTTCTAGACTTGATCGAGCAGATGGCAGATTGGATAAGTCCTCAGTTGCAGATACGGTTTGATTTATCGGGAGATGAGTTACAAATTTTTCGCCCAGATGGACAGAGGTTTTTGAGCTATGTAGAAATTGCTCAACAGGCTGAGACAGAACGTCAACAGGCTGAGACAGAACGTCAACGGGCTGAGACAGAACGTCAACGGGCTGAGACAGAACGTCAACGGGCTGAGGAAGCAGAAGAAAGGGCAAACCGTTTGGCAGAACGATTACGGGAGATGGGGATTGATCCGGAGCAGGTTTGAGGAAGCACAGCTGAACCTGTCGGAGTTTGTCAGTATTTTTATTTCTTAACTCATCAAGGGTAATAATAAAGTCACAAAATAATAAACCAAAGGTGCAGTAAAAACATAACTGTCAGTGCGGTCTAGAATCCCTCCATGTCCAGGAATTAACTGTCCCGAATCTTTAACTCCTGCATCTCGTTTCATCATAGATTCGGTTAAATCTCCCAGAAGACTGGTAACACCGATTAAACTACCCAAAATAATACCGCTTAGTTGCCAAGCAGGAAAACTAAAATACCAAGCTCCAACTTCTGCCACAATTAAACTACCGATAACCCCAAAAATCGCCCCTTCCACCGTTTTTTTGGGGCTAATAGCGGATAATTTGGTGCGACCAAAACTTTTTCCCATAGTATAAGCCCCGATGTCTGCTGCCCAAATACAAGCCATTACCAGAAAAGTTAAGGTAAGAGCAGGGGGAAAAGTCCGCAAATCTAGCCAAGAATTAGGCCAATAACCATCTAAAGGTAAATTACTCATATTTACAGCATCAGGCAGGCTTACTCTCAGTCTTACCCAATAGGTAGGGAGATAGCCACAATAAAATAAACCTAAAATAGAACTGGAAATATCGGCAATAGTTGCCATTTTGGGCTGAAATAGCAAGTAAAAACAAATAATTGTTCCCCCTAAACAAAACATGGCATCAGTAATGTTGGGGGTAATGGTAGAACTAATCAATAATAGTTGAGAAACTACCATAGTCGTTTTTCCTGCGGGTTCAATTCCCTTAGCGCGAACTAGACGGAAATATTCGATTTGTGCCAAAACAATTAGAATTCCAATACCAACAGTAAAATACCAACCTCCAAGAATAATCATTCCCAGGGCTAAGGCGATCGCAATAATGGCACTGATAATACGCTTTAAGGACATAACGCGCTATGCTGACATAGGCTAGAGGGATTTGAGAACTTTATTAAAGATTAATAAAACACTAAGAAAATTTTAACTCGTAATTTCCAATAACTCCCTAATTACCTTTGATTTTAAAACTTTTCCCCACTTAGAATGAATATAGGATTAAGGGCTGCAAAAGTTTGATGAATTCCTCTAGTTTCCAATCGGTTAACCGCAGATTGTACTACTTCTATGTTGCGAGCGTGTAGTTCTGACAATCCTTCAGAGATTGTATAGAGACTTTCTAAATTGCCAGCAGTGGCAACGATTCGCCCTTCTGGTTGTAAAAATTCCCAGGCTTTCTTAAGAATTTCTTTTATTGGTTTCCCCCCTTCGAGACAAATTCTGTCTGGTTTGGGTTCTAATGCTTCTAGACAGTCTGGCGCGCTACCTTCAATGACTTCGACATTTTTAACCCCAAAGCGATCGCAGTTAGTACGAATTAGGTTGGCTACTTCATCATCTCGTTCTATGGCAATAATTTTAGCATCAGGACACAATAAACCAGTTTCAACGGGAATCGTACCTGTTCCTGCTCCAATATCCCACAATACCGAATCTGACTTCATCCGCACAGCAGCAATTAATAAAATCCGAACTTCCTTTTTACTCAGAGGAATACCAGGGAGACGTTCAAATAGTTGATCGGGAATACCAGGAGTTTTATAAGACCAAAGCATAGATAATATGAAAAGTTGTCAATTTAATTATGCGCCACAACACCGATCAATCCCTAAACTATCTAGAATCAAATCACTTACAGCATTGGCGATCGCAAATTCGCCGTAAAAACTCTGACTAAAATCAAAGGCTTGCATTTCTGTCACAATAGCAATTACCAGAGAACCAAGATCATTTTCCCCTTCTAAACGCTGACGCACAAAGATTTGAGAGGCTCTAATGGCAATGGTTTCATTGACCGCTTCGGGGATAAATTCTTCATCCAACCACTTATGTAATGATGTTTTCAACCATTGTTGTTCCTGTTCTGGGTTTTTTATAGGGGGTAAAGTGATAGGTGGTATAGGTTGAGCTTGTTGAGTCATATTAGACATGAATATTTGACATACTCCTCGCGCTCTTTGCAGCGAGGCTTCAAACCCATGATCTTAAGGGTAAGACCTTGAGTAACGCAACTGAAAGAGGCAGTGTTTAGCCCCAGAATCCTCCGATGAATCGGGGGATCGTCAAGAATATAGATGTACCTTCAATTAAACTATAGATGTACCTTCAATTGAACATAGATGTACCTTCAATTATTGATGGATACAGTCAGGGTTATTTCCTGATGGCAGACGATGACAATGTATTAAGCTGGTATTCCAGTAATCAAAGAACTCTCATTCCCCTAGATAAAAGATTTCGCTATCCCAAATCACTACAGCGCATTTTGAATCAAAAACGTTTTTCCGTGGGGATCAATCGCGCTTTTGAGTCGGTGTGTCAAGGTTGTGCAGCTCGGGAAACCACTTGGATATCAAAAGAACTACAAACAATTTACTTGGCTTTATACAAAGCAGGATATGCCTATAGTTTTGAAACTTGGCAAGGAGATGAACTTGCTGGGGGCATTTTGGGTATTGCTATTGGTGGGTTATTTATTGGAGAGTCAATGTTTTACCGCATTAGTAATGGTTCTAAAGTAGCAATGGTAAAATTGGTAGAGCATTTGCGATCGCAGGGTTATCTGTTGTTTGATGCCCAACTCCAAAACCCTCATCTCGAAAGATTTGGTTCTTACATCATTAAGCCTTCAGAGTATCAAGCCTTGCTAAGAACGGCAATTAAAAAACAATGTGATTTTTTGTAGAATAAAACTCAACGAGAGAGTATAATGGGGAATTTGGGACTATTTGTAAATATTAACATTAGGAGAGTATTATATGTCTCGATATAGAGGCCCTCGCTTGCGCGTCGTGCGTCGCTTGGGAGAATTACCAGGTTTAAGTCGTAAAAGCCCCAGAAAAGCTTATCCCCCTGGACAACATGGTCAAGCACGGAAAAAGCGTTCTGAATATGCAATTCGTCTTGAAGAAAAGCAAAAACTCCGCTTTAATTACGGAGTAACGGAGAAACAATTAATTCGTTATGTCCGCAAAGCCCGTAGAGCCACAGGTTCTACAGGACAAGCCCTGCTCCAAATGCTAGAAATGCGCTTAGATAATACTGTATTTCGCTTGGGTATGGCTGGGACAATCCCTGGTGCGCGTCAGTTAGTTAACCACGGTCATATAACTGTAAACGGTAGAGTAGTTGATATTGCTAGTTATCAGTGCCGCCCTGGAGATATAATTACTGTAAGAGATCGTGATCGCTCTCGGCGTTTGGTAGAAACTAATATGGAATATCCTGGTTTGGCGAATCTACCTAGTCACCTAGAATTCGATAAAAATACCTTTACAGGTAAAGTTAATGGCATTATTGACAGGGAATGGATCGCTCTCCAAATTAACGAACTGTTAGTGGTTGAATATTACTCTCGTATGGCATAGAGTTCAGTCAAAAGTCATGCATTCAACGCGGTGATTGGATATGGCGAGGCAACCTCGCCATCCGTGGAAGGGGACTTTTAAAAACACCATCAAATGTTTTAATCCCAAAAGAGAAAGTAGTTGAAGTCCCCTTTCCACCACCGCCAAAAGTCAAAAGTTTGGATTTTTAAGCTAGTTTTGACCAGATATCTGATTTATCCGCCAATTTGGGACATGGTACGAGTGTAAAATCCTCTATCAGTACCAGAGTCCCTTTGCTTAAAGTTAATTTCTGGTTTAAGTTCTAAAAGTTGTTGTACTTGAGTTTTTAAGATTGCAACATCAACTCCCTGACGTAAACTGGTTTTTAAATCTATTTGGCCACTTTCATTCAGCAAACAGGGGCGCAGCCAACCATCCGCAGACAGTCGAACTCGATTACAGCGATCGCAAAAGCATTCTGACATCTGAGAAATAAACCCTAGAGTTCCCTTAGCATCAGGAATTTGAAAGACATCCGCAGGACCATTCCCCGTTACATTAGATGTCACTAAGCCCCACTTACTTCGGATTTGTTGTCGTATTTCCTCTGAAGGGATCCAAGCTTTATCTGTAAATAATTCTCCATTACCAATAGGCATAAACTCGATAAAGCGAATGTGCCAATTACGCTCGATGGTAAGGGCTGCTAAGTCTAAAATTTCTCCATCATTGATCCCAGGAATTACCACTACATTCAGTTTTAAGGGGTCAAATCCCACTTCATGAGCCGTTAAGATACCTTGCCAAGTTTGTTGCCAACGACTACGACTACGATTACCAATAATCCGATCAAAAGTCTGGGGATTTAGAGAATCAAGACTAATATTAATCCTCCGTAAGCCTGCATTATAGAGCGATCGCGCCATATCTGCTAACAAAAAACCATTGGTAGTCATAGCTAAGTCTTCTGTTTCAGGTAATTTAGCTATATTTCTGATTAAGTCTTCTACCCCAGGGCGCAATAAAGGCTCTCCTCCAGTCAAGCGGAATTTAGTAAAACCTAAAGGAATAAAAACCTTTTTGAGTAGAGTAATTATTTCCTCATTAGTTAATAAGTCCTGATGCAAAATGTACTTCAATTTTGCTTCTTCAGGCATACAGTATTGACAGCGAAAGTTACATTTATCAATTAAACTCAGACGTAGATAGTTAATTTTATTCATAATTCTTAATTTAGCTTCTTATTTTCCCCAAGTCCTTAACTATAAGGATATAAAGATAAGCAAAGAACGATGGGAGAGATTAATCAAATTCCTGACGGATTAAATAATAAATAATATTATGTTCCTCAAATTACCAATACTAGTGGCACTTTTTTTTACTGATGAGCTTTGGGGACAGAATTTAGCTTGGTTACACGGAATCTCGGATATTGCGATCGCCCTGACCTATTACTTTATCTCACTCCTACTAATTTATGTGATTCATCGGCGAGAAGATATCCCTTTTACTTCATTTCTGTGGCTATTGACGTTCTTCTTTATCAGTTGCGGTACAACTTATGTCATCAGTTTGGGAAATATATGGCAGCCTCACTATTGGTTATGGGGATATGGTAAGGGATTCACCGCGATTATTGCCCTAATTACTGCGCTCCGAATATTGTTTGTCATTCCCCAAGTTTTAAATTTTCCCAGTTCTCAACAATTACAAGATATTAACGAGGGACTCAATCAAGAAATTACTCAGTTCCAATTATTAGAGCACAAAATCCGTAGTTCAAATGCTCAACTAGAACAGAAAATTAGTGAACGTACCGCAGAATTAGAACAACTCAATCAACAGTTAACCACAGAGATCGAGGAAAGGAAACAGATAGAATCTGCTTTACATCGCCAGATACAATTAGAACAGCTAATAGGTTATCTTTCCCATCGTTTTATTAACGTAACTGCTCCAGAACTAGATTCTACTATTGATGAAGCTTTAAACTCTATTAGCGAGTTTGTAGGAGCAGATCGTAGTTATCTCTTTTTGTTCGCTAAACAAAATAGTGAATTCCAAGTGACTCAAAAATGGTCGATGACAGTTCCTGAACTTCCCGATTTATCTGATTGGGATCGAGAAATAGAGTCAAAATTACCTTGGATCATGACTAATATTAAAAGTAATGTCATTGTTAACCTCCCTCAAATAGATAGTTTACCTCCAGAAGCAGATTGTGATCGCTCATATTTAACAACTCATCAAATCAAATCCTTACTAATAGTACCCATGTTTTATGGTACTGCCTTGAAAGGAATTTTGGCACTAGAAGCAGTGAACCAGTCAGAGATTACTGCGGAAACACGGGGCGTTCAAGGACTCGAACCAAGTTCGAGTCACAGCCAGGAGCGGAGGTCACAAGGCGGTAAACCAAGAGATGTTCCCTCACTACGTTCGGGTACACCCCACGCCTCCTCAAGTTCGGCGGCCTACTCTGACCGTTGGTCAAAATCTTGGACAGAAAGAGATATCCAATTACTAAAACTCACAGGGGAAATTATTAGTGGTGCGATAGAAAGATGTCGTCAAGCAGCAGAATTAACTAATCGCACTCAACAATTAGAAGCCTCTAATACAGAATTAGAACAGTTTGCCTATATCGTTTCCCATGACTTATTAGAACCGTTACGCAGCATTAGTGGTTTTAGTTATCTGTTGCAAGAGGAATATCAATCACAGTTAAATCAAGAAGCCCAAGAATATTTAGATTTTATCAATGACGGCGCAGCGCGGATGAAACAACTGATCGAAGATTTGTTAGCTTTTTCCCGTGTAGGTAGTCAAAACTTGGTTCTGACCCTGATCGATTGTGAACAGATAATACGGGAAGTAATTTCTAATTTACAAGCTGCGATCACAGAAAATAACGTACAAATACACTGGGATAATTTACCCAAGGTGATCGGCGATAGAACACTATTAATTCAACTTTGGCAAAATCTTATTAGCAATGCCATCAAATTCCGTAATCCAAAATCAGTACCACAAATCTATATCGCTGCTACTCAAAAATCCCATGAATTAATATTTTCAATTCGTGACAATGGAATTGGTATTGATCCTCAATATACAGAAGACATTTTTGCCGTCTTTAGAAGGCTTCATACCCGTCAACAATATCCTGGTACGGGAATTGGCTTAGCTATTTGCCGACGAATTGCTGAACTACATGGGGGTAAAATTTGGGTAAAATCTAGTTTAGGTAAAGGATCAACTTTTTATGTTTCCCTACCAATTCATAACCAAAAAGAATTAGGGAATGAATACGATAACTAAACATAGACCGCCAGAAATTTTGTTGGTAGAAGACTCGATCACTGATGCGACCTTAATTGCCAAGATATTGGCTAAGGCTGGGATTTCTCATAATTTAAGAATTGTTGAGGATGGAGTAGAGGCTGTTTCTTTTTTATACCGAGAGGGAAGATACGATAAGATGCCTCGTCCAGATATTATTTTTCTCGATCTTCATTTACCGAAAAAAGATGGTTTAGGGGTTTTAGCTGAAATCAAATCAGAGCCTAGGCTGCGAAATATTCCTGTAATTATCCTTACTTCTTCGGCTTCTCAAGAAGATATCACTAAGTGTTATCAAATGAATGCTAATTGCTATCTTACTAAACCTAGTACTTCAGAAGATTTTTGCCGTACTGTGGAAGTTCTTGAAGATTTTTGGCTTAATATTGTGCAACTTCCCTTAAAATAAATATCAACTATCTATGTCTTCCTTGTCTCAACAATACAGGTTAAATCTAAAAATCATACCCTTGTAAGGAGGGGCGGGGGAGGACACGTCGTCTGGGGAAACCCCAGACGCTTGTTCCCGAAGGGTGCGAAGCGATGTCGGTGGTAAGGGCTACATGGGTTTGTCGGTTTGTTAAGAAATATTTCGTCAACAGTATCTTTTCACTCATTGACTTATTTTGATAATTACTGTAGCCAGACTTGGTTATAAGTATTAAGTTTCGCAATCGGTAAGCAATATGTCTTATCGTTATTCAAGCTTTCTATTGTGCATAGTAATTCTAAAACAATCAAAATTTTGCTGATAGAAGACTCCACTACGGATGCTTTATTACTAATCAAGTATTTTGAAAAGCTGGAGGCTCATAAGTTCGATGTAGTTCGAGCAAAATTACTAAGTGAAGGACTAGACTATCTCCAACAACAAGAGTTTGATCTTATATTACTAGATTTATCCTTACCAGATAGTTTGGGACTAGACTCCATTAGACAAATTCAAAATCTGGTAGCAGAGATACCGATTATCGTTTTAACAGGGATGGATCGGGAAGAAATAGCAATACAAGCTCTTAGGGAAGGCGCACAAGACTATATTGTTAAAGGTCAAATATTTGGCAGTTTGCTACTGAGATCGATTAATCATGCCATTGAGCGTCAACAAATTATTGAAAAATTGCGCCAAAGTGAAGCTCGTTATCGTGGTATTGTCGAAGACCAAACGGAGTTAATTTGTCGCTTTTTGCCCGATGGGACTTTGACTTTTGTCAACCAAGCTTATTGTCGTTACTTTAAAAAAGCTTCTGAAGACTTATTAGGGAAAAACTTTAAAGCATCAGTACCAGATGATACTTTCACCGCACTAAAAGATCATCTAAACCGATTAAGAGTTCAAAATCCTACTCGGGTTATTGAGTACCAAGTGAAGCTTCCTGATGGTGAGATTTGTTGGCAACAATGGATTTATCGCGCTTTTTTCCAAGATGAACAAATTGTAGAGTATCAGGCGGTAGGTAGAGATATTACCCAACGGAAAAAAGCAGAAGACTCACTGGTGCAAGAAGCAACAATAAATTTTATACTGGCAGAAATTACGCAACACATTCACGAATCTCTCGATCTAAAAATCATTTTGGAAACTGTAGCAAAAGAAATCAATCAGTTTCTTGGTTCAGAAAGAATTGTAATTGCTAAAGTAGAAAATGCTCAAATATCAGATATTTTATTTGAATCGGTTAAAGCAGGAGCAAATATAAGCTGCAATCTAGAACAAAACATTAGTAAATTCAAAAAACACTTGTCTCAACTGCTCACAAGCAAAAATATCTTGTTGGAAGATACTTTTACCACTAGTAAACTTCTGGAGTCTCTCTCCTCTGAAGAAAACATCAAGAATAATTCAGTATTTTTAGTTCCTATTCTCACAGAAAAAAAACTTTGGGGATTAATCTACATTGAAAAATGTTCTTTTGAAAGAGCTTGGCAGCAGCAAGAACAAGAATTGCTGAGACAAATCTCTTTTCAATTGGCGATCGCAATTAAGCAAGCAGAACTCTATCACAAGCTAGAATTAGCTAACCAAAAGTTAGAAAAATTGGCAGTGATTGATGGTTTAACAGGAATTGCTAATCGTCGTAAATTTGATGACTATATCCAGAGTGAATGGTTGCGTTTAGCTCGCGAGAAAGCTCCTTTATCTTTAATTATGTGTGATATTGACCATTTTAAGCTTTACAACGATACCTACGGACATCAAGCTGGCGATCGCTGTTTACAGAAAATAGCCCAAGCGATCAACAAAGTGGTTAAACGCCCAGCAGATTTAGGTGCTCGCTATGGAGGAGAAGAATTAGCGGTGATTTTACCCAATACAACCCCCGAAGGTGCCAAAAAATTAGCTCACCAAATCCGCTTACAAGTACAATCTTTGCACATTCCCCATATTGCTTCCCCTGTGGATTTATATGTAACCCTTTCCTTGGGAGTAGCAGGTTGTATTCCTAATCATCAGGATTCCCCCCAAGCTTTAATTGCTGCTGCGGATTATAACTTATATAAAGCGAAGGAATTGGGCAAAAATCGGGTTGTAGGAGTTTGAAGAAATGGGCTACACTCTCCCAGTTTTTGCCTGTGCATCTGCGATCGCAGCTTGGCAGCATCTACAGCATAAATCCACGGAACCCAAAGTAGCAGTAAACCTCATTAAACCCCCACAAATTGTTAATATTCCCATTGAACAAGTAGCTAAAATTAGTCACAATTCCGCTTTAGCTATTACCCGTAGCGATCCAGGGGAGCATTTAGATATTACTCGCGATACTCCTGTGTGGGCAATTGTTCAAAGGGAAGCCAGAGAACAAGAAGCATCAAAAATAATTATTCAAGGTGGAGCAGGAATAGGAATTCAAATTCAGCAGCAAAATGAGCCTGCTATTTATAGTTATGCCAAAGAGCTAATTACTAGTAATCTCGAACCCTTATTAGGAGAAGATGACAAAGTTATTATCACGATTATTTTGCCAGAAGGACAAAAACTGGCGGTTAAAACCTCCAATGCAGCTTTTGGTGTGATCGACGGTTTATCTTTACTAGGAACGACTGGTATAGTACAACCCTTAACTGCTCCTAGTCAATTAGAATCTTTCCAAAGTCAACTTCAAGAAAAAGCGCAAAAATTTAACTCTCTAGTGCTTTGTATTGGGGAAAATGGACTAGATTTAGCCCAAACTTGGGGTATTAATCCTGAAAGACTCGTAAAAACTGCTAATTGGTTGGGTTCAATGTTAGTGATGGCTGGAATACAACAAGTACAATCAATTTTGTTAGTCGGCTATCACGGTAAGTTAATTAAACTTGCTGGGGGGATTTTTCACACCCATCATCATCTAGCAGATGGCAGATTAGAAATCTTAACTGCCTATGGCTCGCAATACAATTTACCTCACCCAATATTGCAACAAATTTTTACTTGTCCAACCACAGAGTCTGCTTTGCAGGTATTGCGAGACTTAGACCAAGAGCATCAGAGTAATTGGGTCGAAAAAATTTATGGTGCGATCGCAGAAGCCATAGACCAGCGTTCACAAGACTATATTCGCAAACATACCGACCAAGATGTTAGGGTGGGTTGCATCTTGTTTGACCGCCAACGAAAGGTAATAAAAAAAAGCAACTCGGCTAGGGATTTGCTGCCAAATTTATGTTAAAGTTATAGGAATATTTTTAAACTCTACCCAGATGTAGCTAGGGTAAACCCTATCTATCATAACCGATATAGAAAGGGTTTAGAGTATAAAAGCCAATTTTTGTAACTATTTTTTACGAGAAACGATGAAGGCTTAGGAATTAATCACAGGGGCGAGGACAAGAAATCACTAATAAGGAAACTTTCCGCAGAATTCAACCCTCATCCTTCCTGGTAATTTAGCCCTCATCTCATCCTTCGTTTACTTGTCCATCTACGCGAATTATCTAGTAAATAGTGACTATCCAAACAGAATCGGTTGCTCCCGCAACCCAGACTGCTCCTAATCAGTCTCAGAAAAATAGTTTCAACCGTCAAACTATTGCCATTATCGATTTTGGCTCTCAGTATTCAGAATTAATTGCCCGACGAATTCGAGAAACTCAAGTATACTCGGAAGTTATTTCCTATCGCACTAGCGCGGAACAGATTAAAAATCTCGACCCCAAAGGCATTATTCTTTCTGGGGGTCCTAATTCTGTATATGATGAAAACGCGCCTCAATGTGACCCAGAAATTTGGAATTTAGGGATTCCAATTCTAGGAGTTTGCTATGGAATGCAATTGATGGTTAAACAATTGGGAGGAACTGTTACTAGAGCTGATAGAGCAGAATACGGGAAAGCTTCCCTGTTTATTGATGACCCTACAGATTTACTAACCAATGTAGAAGATGGTTCTACTATGTGGATGAGTCATGGAGACTCTTGCACTAAGCTGCCAGAAGGATTTGAAATTTTGGCACATACGGATAATACTCCCTGTGCTGCCATTGCCGATCACGAACAAAAACTCTTTGGGGTTCAGTTTCATCCTGAAGTAGTCCACTCCGAGGGGGGAATTCCCTTAATCCGCAACTTTGTCTACCATATTTGTCACTGCGAACCCAGTTGGACAACAGAAGCTTTTGTAGAAGAG
>JAAUYH010253110.1_pt1 | contig 16285 bp, 12 predicted proteins | sample 7278061 | NCBI WGS metagenome assembly JAAUYH01 (sample SAMN14350203, study PRJNA611818) | marine sediment metagenome | isolation source: surface marine sediment (0.6m) | place: French Polynesia: Moorea | collected 2018-08 | reverse complement strand
CGTCGTCGTTGTCGCCACCGTCGTCCGAGTCGCCGCCATCGTCGTTGTCGCCGCCGTCGTCGGAGTCACCGCCGTCGTCGTTGTCGCCACCGTCGTCCGAGTCGCCGCCATCGTCGGAATCGTCGTCGTCGTCGTCGCCTGGCGGCGGGTCATCATCTGGCGGCGGATCATCGTCCGGCGGCGGATCATCGTCCGGCGGCGGGTCATCATCGTCGTCGTCATCGTCGCCCGGTGGCGGGTCATCATCCGGCGGCGGGTCATCGTCCGGGGGCGGATCATCGTCCGGCGGTGGATCGTCATCCGGCGGCGGATCGTCGTCCGGCGGGGGGTCGTCGTCATCGTCATCCGGCGGCGGGTCGTCGGTGGGCCCGCCGGTTGTGGTGACGATGCCCGTAACCTCGGAAACGGCCTCTACGCGGGCGTCGAGGCAGATGCCGGTCGAGTTGTCGAACCGATCGCAATTGCCGGCTCCGTTGACGACCGCGATTCGGTGCCCGTTCAGCACCACCGACCCGGAGCCGGAACGCACCTCGCCGGCCATGGCCGAGCTTGTCAGGAGTAATGCAGTGAGAAAACCGAGGGTGACGGTCGAGCCCGCCGTCCTTGTGTCCATGTTCGTGCTCCGAGGCTGCGCCGCTTGTCTCTGACGGACTGTTAGCTGCAGCCTTGTCCATGTTCTGTGTCGGCCATCACTTGGAATGGCTATCCGTTTGACCGCGCTGGTCGATCGGAATTGCGACAAATTGAACGCAACATCCATGCCATCGGAACAAATGTCAATAACCTTCTGTTAACCTTGAGAATTTCTAAACACGCCGAGCCCGGTGAGACGGATGTGGCCTTGCGCCGCCGCTTCCCAACGCCAATTCGGGTATCATTCTGAGACAGGGCCGCCGCCGGCGCCGTCTCTGCGGTTGCGGAAGGTCGGCTGCGTTCGCGCCGGGGACAACCCTGCGCGGCCAGATTAGGGCTTGCCGGGCCGGAGTTTCCTCCGCATGACTGTGGCCATCGCCGACGCCCTTACCGATATCCGGATCGCCCAGTGCCCACACCCAGTCGACCAGCCAGGACGCCGAAGCCGAAGGCCGGGTTCACCGCGCGGGAGTTTCGCGACGCCCTGGGCCAGTTCGTGACCGGAGTGACGGTTGTGACCACCCTTGCCGAAGACGGCGGACCGGTCGGAATCACCATCAACTCCTTCACCTCGGTCTCGCTGGACCCGCCGATGGTGCTCTTCTGCCTCGATTCCCGATCGCGCTACCTTGCGGCGTTCCGCAAGGCCGGATGCTTCGCGGTGCATGTGCTGGCGGCCGACCAGCGCGACTGGTCGGTCCGGTTCGCCGGCAGCGGCGATCGCTGGGACGGCGTCGGCAGCACCGCCTGGGAGACCGGCGCGCCGATCATCGGCGGATGCCTGGGCGTGTTCGAATGCACCTTGTCCGCGGTCCATGATGGCGGCGATCACAAGATCCTGGTGGGGCAGGTGGTCCGGCTCTCCGGCGGCGATGACCGGCGGCCGCTGGCCTTCCACCTGGGCCGCTACACCGCGGTCGAGGACGTCTGACGGCCGGACCGCGGCGCCATTGCGCTCAGGCGCCGACCTCGGTGAGGATGCGGGCCGGGAATCCCTGCTCGTTCAGCCCTGCGACCACGGTGTCCACATGGTCGCGGTCGCGGGTCTCCAGGATGACGTCGATCTCCGCCCGCTTCACCGGCAACTCGTAGAACAGCCGCCGGTGGTGCACCTCGACGATGTTGGCGCCGGCGCGGCCGGCGACCGCCGCGATCTGCGCCAGGGCGCCGGGTACGTCGACGATCTCGACCCTGAGGCGGACCAGGCGACCGGCCCGGATCAGCCCGCGCAGCAGGATCGAGGACAGCAGGCGCGCATCGATGTTGCCGCCGCAGATCACCACGCCCACCCGGCGCCCGGCATAGCGCTCCGGATCGGTGAGGACGGCGGCGACGCCGGCCGCCCCGGCCCCTTCCACGACGACCTTCTGATCGGTCAGAAGGCACTGCACCGCATTCTCCAGCGCCGCCTCGTCGACCAGCTGGATGCGGTCGACATGGGCCGCCACCACCTGCCGGGTCAGCAGTCCCGGCCGCTTCACCGCGATCCCCTCGGCGATGGTCGCGCCGGAATAGGTCGCCTCGACCCCGTTCAGCGCATCGCTCATCGAGGGGTACTGGCTGGCCTCGACGCCGGTGATCCGGATCTCCGGCTTGAGTGTCTTCGCCGCCACCGAGATGCCGGAGATCAGCCCGCCGCCGCCGATCGGCACCACCAGGTCGTCGAGGTCCGGGACCGCCGCCAGCATCTCCAGGCCGACGGTCCCCTGGCCGGCCATGATCGCCGGGTCGTCATAGGGGTGGATCAGCGTCAGCCCGTGCTCGGCCACCTGGGCGTCGACATAGTCGCGGCCGTCATCCAGGCTCTCGCCGCGCAGCACCACCCGGGCCCCGAGCTCCTGGGTGCGACCGACCTTGGTGAACGGGGTGTTGGTCGGCATGACGATGGTCGCCGGGATGCCGAGGCGTGCGGCGTGGTGGGCCACCCCCTGGGCGTGGTTGCCGGCCGACATGGCGATCACGCCGCGCTTCCGGGCTGCCGCGTCGAGACCCTTCAGCTTGACCAGGGCGCCGCGATCCTTGAACGAGCCGGTCGCCTGCAGGTTCTCCAGCTTGAGCCACAGGCTGCAGCCGGCAAGCCGGGAGAGGGGTGCCGCCTCCACGGTCGGCGTCGCGACCACCTCGCCCGAAATCTCCTCCGCGGCGGCGCGGATATCGCCGATATCCACCGGGAGCGCCGCGTCCGCCATCGTCAGCGACCGGAGGATTGCTTGTAGGGGTGCAGCGTCAACGTGGCGTTGCCGCCCCGGGAGAGCTCGGTCGGACTGCCCGCGATCGTGAAGCTGACGCCGTCGCGCCAGCGCTCGACCAGATCGCCGTAATGCGGTGAGAACGGGTTGCCGGACTGGCCGGTGGCGATGATGAAGCGGGAATTGTCCAGGTCCGCCAGGTCATAGACCGCGCGCATGGTTGCGCCGTGGACATGGGCGAAGGGCGAGTCTGGGCTGTTCACCCGGCTGTTGCCGCGGTTCACGGTATAGGGACCGCCGTCGGTCTCGATGGAGATGTCGACCAGCGACCGGGCGACCGGAACCGAGCTGAAGACGCGATGGGCGAACGGCGCCACATGTTCGTCGCCCCAGCGCATGTCGGACAGGTCCCGCTGGTGCCGCGTCGTCAGCTCCGCGATCGCCGCGTCCAGCGAGTCGCGCAGGATCTCGCCACAGGACTCGTCCCGCGAGGTGCGGCGGTCGTCGCACCAGTCCTGGTGCTCGGTCAGCATGCCGCGGATGACCCGTGGCCTGAGCCGCCAGTACTCGGGGAACAGAGTGCCGAGCTCGTCGGCATAGAGGGCCTCGTTCAGATGCCTGAGCCAGGTGGCGAAGATCAGCGGCTCCGGCCGGTCGCGGTCCATGCGGTAGGTCCATCCGCGCAACAGGGACACCGCCTCCGACGCGGCCGCATTGTCGGGACGCACCGTCAGCAGCAGCGGCAGCAGATCCCGCGCCGCCGCCGACACCGTGTCCATCTGCAGCGCCAGCGTGCTCTCGATGGTCTGGCCGGTGGACTCGTTGAGGACCTCCAGGATGCGCTCGGCGCGATACGGCTCGGTCTCGTCATGGCCGATCAGATGGGGATAGCCGGGCCCGACCACCGGATTGTTGGCGTTGACGATGTGGCCTTCCGCCGGGTTCAGCACCTGCGGCAGCGATTCCACCGGAATGTAGCCGGTCCAGCCGTGTTCGCCGGTCCAGCCCGGCACCGGCATCAACCCGTCGCCGGCGGCGCGGATCGGGATCCGGCCGGGCACGATCAGGCCGATATTGCCGTCGATATCGGCGTAGGCGATGTTCTGCTGCGGCGACACCCAGAACTGCAGCGCGCCCAGGAACTCCACCCAGTTGGTGGCGCGGCCCATCAGATAGATCGCCTCCGACGTGGTGTCGTCGGCCGACAGCGCGGTGAAGGACAGCGCCAGCACATGGTCTTCGTCGATCATCGCCGCGGCGTCGCCGTCGATGTCGGACAGCACCGGGCCATGGCGGGTCTCGCGCACCGTCAGGGTGACCGGGTCGGCGCCGTCGACCTCGATGATCTCGGTGCGAATGCGGAACGGCCGGCTGCCGTCCTCGGTCAGGTAGCGCTCCGGGTCCTCCGGGTCGATGCGCTCTATGAACAGGTCCTGGACATCGCTGCCCGTCGTGGTCATGCCCCAGGCGATCGACCGGTTGTGGCCAAGGATGTGGAAGGGCACGCCGGGCACGGTCACGCCGACCAGGTTCATGGTCGGGGTCTGCACCCGGGCCAGGTACCACAGCGTCGGCGAGTTCAGGCCGAGATGCGGGTCGTTGGCCAGGATCGCGCCGCCGGTCAGGGTCTCGCCGGCCGACAGCGCCCACTCATTGGACGCGGTCGCGGGGCCCAGCCTCGGCGGCAGGGCGGCCCGCAGGCTGCGCAGCCGCTCCGGCGGGAAGTGCTGGCTCAGGGTCACCGGCTCGCTGGTCGTTTGCTCCGGGAACAGCACCGACAGCGCCTCGGGGCCGAGCAGTGCCGCCAGCTCGGCGCGCTGCAATTCGGCGCGGTAGTTGCCCGAGAGCTGCAGCGCCATCAGCTTGCCCCAGACCAGGGAATCGGCCGGCGTCCAGGGCTCCGGCCAGGTCTGCAGCAGGTAGAATTCCGGCGGCAGCGCGCCGCGCCGGGTCTCCAGCCAGGCATTGACCCCGGCCGCATAGGAATCCAGCGCCGCGCGCACTTCCGACGAGAGCCGGTAGTAGCTCTCTTCGGCCAGCCGGTAGGCGCCGATCAGCCGCATGAACCGGTCGAATCCGAGCCCCGGTTCGCCGATCACCTCGGCCAGCCGGCCGGCGCCCAGCCGGCGCTGGATGTGCATCTGCCACAGCCGGTCCTGGGCATGCAGGTAGCCAAGCGCGAAATAGGCGTCGGAATCCGACGCGGCGAAGATATGCGGCACCGCCTGGGCGTCGCGCATGATCTGGACCGGGGATCCGACGCCCTCCAGCCGCACCGAGCTGCGGAAGTCCGGCAGGCTGGTGCGCAGCAGCAGCAGCCCCGCGGCCGGCGTCAGCAACAGCAGGAATATCAGCACCGCAACGCCGATCCAGACCCATTTCAGCACCGGCATGCCGGCGTCGCCGCCGGACGGCTCGTCGGGTGCCGGCGGCCCCGGCGGCTGCCAGGCAGGCATGGCGGGCGCCGCCGGGCGCTCGATCGAGCCGGCCGCCAGGCGCCGGGCGCCCGCAATTCCCTTTCTATCCATCCAGTCCCAGCTCTTGCAGCAACGCCGCGCGGTCGGCGTCCAAGGCGGGGGCCGCCTGCCGCTGGGTCGGGTCGGCGTATGCCGAGAACTTGATCGGATTGCCGGACACCTTCATTCCTTTGCCGCGGCGATTCTCGTCCTGAATGGTGACGATCATGTTGCGGGCCGCCACCTGCTCGTCCTGCAGCAGGTCGCGAACCGTGTTGATCGGGCCGCACGGTACTCCCGATTCCTCAAGAATATGAAGCCAAAGCGCCGTCTCGCGCTGCGAAAGCGTGGCCTCCATCTCGTCCTTGAGGGCCGAGGCGTGCTTGGTGCGGGCCTCGTTGTTCAGGAACAGCGGGTTGCTGGCCAGTTCCGGGCGCCCGATCGCCCGGCACAGGGTCTCGAACAGGGTGTCGTTGCCGGCCGCGATGACGATATGCCCGTCACGGGTGGCATAGGCCTCGAACGGTGTGATCGATGGATGCCTGGCCCCGAGCGGACCGGGCACCTCGCCGGTCGCGCCGAAGCGGGCGATGGCGTTCTCCAGGATCGCCACCTGGCTGTCCAGCATCGACACGTCGACCTTCACGCCCTTGCCGGAAGCGCCGCGCGAGGCCAGAGCCGCGTTGATGCCGACCGCGGTGAACAGGCCGGCGGTGATGTCCCCGACCGAGGTTCCGACCCGGGTCGGTGGCCCGCCGGGATGGCCGGTCAGGCTCATGATGCCCCCCATGGCCTGCACCACCAGGTCATAGGCCGGTCGCCGCGCGTAGGGGCCGGTATGTCCGAAGCCGCTGGTTGCGGCATAGATCAGGCGCGGCCAGCGCCGGTGCACCTCGTCCCAGCCATAGCCCAGCCGCTCCATCGCGCCGGCCCGGAAGTTCTCCACCAGCACGTCGGCCCGGTCCAGCAGGCGTTCGAAGATGACTCGGTCGGCATCGGACTTCAGGTCCAATGCGATCGATTCCTTGCCATGGTTCAGGGATTCGAAATAGGCCGAACGATGATCGGCAAACGGGCCGAAATGGCGCGCGTCGTCGCCGCGGCCCGGGGCCTCGACCTTGATTACCCGGGCACCCAGGTCGCGCAGGATCATCGTGCAATAGGGCCCGGCGAGGACCCTGGTCAGATCGATGACCATCACGCCCGAAAGCGGACCGGCCGCCTTACCGTCGGTTCTCGGCATTTCCGCGCTCGCCCACCACCCTTGGCCTCGAATGAGCGACGGCGCCCGCAAGACGCCATCGGCCGGCGATCCGGCCTTCCGGATACGCCAAGACTTACAGAGACTTGCGACACCATGGTTGCCGGTGCCGGTCGTCCACGCAGCAGCCATTCTACCAGACGTGGCGGCGCGAGTCCGGTTCGCGGGCATGGCCGGATGTCATCGGCCAAACTGTGCAATTAAGTTGCGAACAATCGGCGGAAGCGGTCGAAAAGGAACGCGGGACGACCCTCCGCCGGTCATCGATCGTCAGCGCCGGCGAACCGGATGTCTGCGAGATTTCAGCGGATTGCCCGGTTCCGTGCGGCGGCGACCGGATGGGCGAGATGGGATGATGCCTCCCTCTCAGGCATCATCGGGCCGCCCGTCATCGCCCACCGGCGGGCGGATCCCTGTCGGCAGCGCCTCACGCGCATCGCGTGCGACCTCATGTCATACCGACAGGGTGCGGCGTGGCGGTCAGGTCGATGGCTGCCGGCGGCGCTCGAAATCGGCCCGGATGCGGGGCAGGGTGTCGCCGACCTTGGCGACGATGCGTTCCGGCGGGTCGAGAAACTCCATGCCGAACTCGTTGCCGTCGCGCCAGACCAGCCGGCCGGCGAAATCACCGAACCGTCCGATCGAGAGCGTTGCCCGGTCGTCGAGCGCCGGGGCGCCTTTCAGGCGAATGCGGGCGCCTCCGGCGGAGACGTTCAGCACCACCGCGTCCATGGTCTGCCCGGCGGAGAACACGCAGGCATTCCAGAGGACGGAGCAGCGGCGGTAGCGTCGCTGCTCCATGATTGACGGCTCCACCGCCTCCAGGGAGCGCAGGAACCCGGTCACCGTCTCGGCCGGGGCCGCGAAGCGCAGGCCGGCGAGGTCGTCGTTGCGCCAGGCCTCCTTCACCGTGATGCCGGCGTGGCCGTCGATCTCCAGTGTCATCTCCGTGTCCGCGGCGCAGGGCATGGCGGAGCGGATGCGCACGCCGCCGGCGGACACGTTCAGCACGTCGCAGGGGATGGTCAACTCGCCGGCGGTCAGCCGCCCGGCGACCCACACCGAGCTGCGCGGCGCCGCCTGGCGCTCTTCGGGCTGCGGCGGATCGTCATAGGGGACCGCCTCCGCCAGCGCCTGTTTCGTCGGGGACATCATGGTGAATCAAACCGCGGCAATTGTGATAAGTTGCCGCCAATCCTCGGCGAGACTGGTTGATCAATGCTTAATGGTTAAACCGCGCGCTGGTCATGCGGCCCGGAACTGCTAACGTCGTCAGGAGAGTCGAGCAACAATCGGTCGCCGAAGAGTAGAATTTCGATGGAACATTGCGCGTATCTTGGGTTGAGTCCGGCCGGCTTCCACCACATCGCCTATACCGCGTTCCGGCCCGAGTCCGAGGCCGCAACGGGCGGCCGATCGGCGCCTCCGGTGGTCTGCGCACATGGCCTCACCCGCAATGGCCGGGATTTCGACATGCTGGCGGAGCAGCTGGCGGGGAGCCGACGGGTGGTCTGCCCCGACGTGGTCGGCCGTGGGCAGAGCGACTGGCTGCCGGACCCGGCGCTGTACGGCTATCCGCAGTACATGGCGGACATGAACGCTCTGATCGCGCGCCTCGACGCCAAGGAGGTGGACTGGGTCGGGACCTCCATGGGCGGCCTGATCGGCATGATGCTGGCGGCCCAGACGGCGAGCCCGATCCGCCGGCTGGTGCTCAACGATGTCGGGCCGTTCATACCGGCGGCGGCGCTGGAGCGCATCGCCGGCTATCTCGGGGCCGACCCGACCTTCCTGGCCGAGGATGCGCTGGAGATCTACCTGCGCCACATTCACGCGCCGTTCGGCCCGCTGACCGACGCGCAATGGCGCCATCTGGCGCAGCACAGCGCCCGCCGCCGCGACGACGGCATGGTGGGCCTCGCCTACGATCCCGGAATCGCCGCGGTCTTCACCATGGACGAGATCGCCGACGTCGACCTCTGGTCGCTGTGGGACTCGGTCACCTGTCCGGTGCTGGTGATCCGGGGCGAGTCCTCGGACCTGCTGACGCCGGAGGTGGCCGGCCAGATGGTCGAGCGCGGCCACAATGTCCGGCTGGTGGAGATCGCCGGATGCGGCCACGCGCCGGCGCTGATGGATGAGGCTCAGATCGCGATCGTGCGGGACTGGCTGAATGCCTGAGGGCACCACCCGGGCGCGCACCGCGTTCCGGCCGCCGCCGTTCCGCGCCCGGGCGCCGTGGCTGGGCGGCGATCTGCAGACCATCCGCAACACGGTCCTGAACAAGCTGCGCATCCGCGCCGCGCTCGACCCCTGGCCCGGTGAGCGCCTCAGCCTGCCGATGGAGGACGGCACCGGCGACAGGCTGATGGCGATGCTGCACCGGCCCGGCACGGTTTCCGACCGGCCGCTGGTGGTCCTGGCGCATGGCCTGACCGGCTGCGAGGACAGCGCCTACATGCGCAACAGCAGCCGGTGCCTGCTGCAGGCCGGTCATCCGGTGCTGCGTCTCAACCTGCGCGGCGCCGGCCCGTCGCGGCGGGCCTGCCGCCGCGAATACCATGCCGGGCGCAGCAGCGATCTCCGCGCTGCCCTGCGGCACCTGCCGCCGGATGTGACGACCGGCGGCATCGTCGCCATCGGCTACTCGCTGGGCGCCAACATGCTGCTCAAATATCTCGGGGAGGAGGGGGCCGCCGCGCCGCTGCGGGCCGCCGTCGCGATCTCCGCGCCGATCGACCTCAAATCCTCGCAACGCCGGATCATGCAGCCGCGCAACCGCGCCTATCACCGATACATGCTCGATCGCATGAAGATCGAATGCACCGATGGGCGCGACGGGGTCAGCGATGCGGAGCGCCGGGCCGTCTTCGCTGCGCGGTCGGTCTACGAGTTCGACGACGTCTTCGTGGCCCGTCGCAACGGGTTCGGCGGCGCCGACGGATACTACGCGACCTGCAGCGCGGAGCGGTTCCTGCCGGCGATCCGGGTGCCGACCCTGGTGATCCACGCCCACAACGACCCCTGGATCCCGGTCGCGCCCTATCTGCGCTTCAACTGGTCACGGAACCGCTTCCTGACCCCGTTGCTGCCGGAGAGCGGCGGCCATGTCGGCTTCCACACCCGCGGCGGCCGGCGCGCCTGGCATGACCTCTGCGCGCTCGACTTCCTGGAGGCGGCCGCCGGTTAGCGGTTCGGCCCGGACGAGCCGGAGTCCGCATCTCCCATCGCGGCATCCTGATCCGCGGCTGACCACTGGATTTGAATGCACCGGATGCCGGCCGTCGAGTCGGCCGATGATCCGAATGCGGCTTCGAGAGGACATATCGAATTGCTCGGTATGGCGTGGTGTCCGATTTATGGCGACGAGCAATCGATGGCCAGCTTGGTCTGATTTGGATAGGACGACAAACCCGAATGCAATTATTGCGATAGGACGCAGACAGATTTAAGGGATTCTTTGTGGACATGACCGATACCGGTCGGTTATGCCCGACCATCGCAGAGTTTCAGATCTGTGGCTCGCCGCACACTCAACCTATGCGGGCCTTCAAGTCATGGTCATTGAGCACGGCCACTCGGGGGGCAGGGGGGCAAGGCGCCAAGCGCGGTTGGCGACGCGCGCGCTGTGCTGGTTGTTCGCAGCGGTTTCGATCTCGTGCGCGCTGGTGACGTCGCGCTCAATGGCCCACGACGAAACGAAGTCACGGGTCTTTGGCTTTCTTCCGATCGTCAGCACCGAGCGGCTCGCCCGCCGCTTCGAACCGTTGGTGGATTACCTCTCCAACGAATTGGGTGTGGACGTCGTTCTCGAGACGGCGCCCACCTATGCCGAGTTCATGCGGCGCACGCATGACGAGCGACGCTACGACTATCTCTTCACGGCGCCCCATTTCTATCCGGTCGCGCGCCACAAGGCGGGCTACCGGGTCATGGTCCGGGCTGATGGAGAGCCTTTGCGGGCAGCGATCGTCGTGCGCAATGACAGCGGCATATCGGACATCAGCGAGTTGTGCGGAAAGACCGTCGCGACGCCCAGCGCGATCGCGATCGTCACCGGGCTAGTTCGTCAGCGTCTGATTCGAGCGGGATGCGATCCGGACGGGTCCACCACTCTGATACCCACGCCCAGTCACAACGCATCCATGATGTCGGTCTTTCGAGGCGCAACCGACGGAGCCGGATTCGGAACCGTACCGCTGCGTCTTGCCGAGGCCAGCATTCGCGCGGAACTGCGCATCATCGCTGAAACCGACAGTATTCCGAACATGCCGTTCAGCGTTGCCCCCTGGATAGACGAGGACGAGGCCGCGCGTTTCAGGGACGCGCTCACCAGCCTGAGTGAAAGCGCGGACGGTGCCGAACTGCTGGAACACTTGGGATGGACGGGCTTCGTCGTCGTCGAGCCCGAGGAATACGACATGCTGGAAGAGTATCTGCCGACGGCGAACGAGTCCTGACGACGTCGATGCGAGATCCGCTCCGTTCGCTCCGCTATCGCATCGTGGTTTCGATCGTCGTGATCGAAATCGTCATGCTGTCGATCCTCGTGTGGTCGAACACCGCCGGGGTACGCCAGACGCACGCCGACAGGCTGGTGCAGTCGGCGGATCTCATACTTGATCAGTTCACCGCCACGGTTGGGAGATTTCTGGTCGAGTCCGACTTCGCCTCCTTGGAGGAGTATGCGATGTCGGTGCTGAGCCATGACGAACTGGCCTACATCACGATCACCGACGCGCAAGGCCATGACGTTCTTGCCATAGGCGATCTGCCGGCCGCGCGCCAGTTCGACGAGTCGCCGGTGGAGTCCTCCGACCACGTCTACGACGTTACGGCCCCGATCGAATTCGCCGGGGCCGAGCGCGGCCGCGTCGACCTGGGATTCACGCTTCAAGTTATGGAGCAGACCATCCAGGACGCGCTCCGCCGGGGCATTTCGATCGCGTCCGTCGAGGTGTTCCTGAGTGTCCTGGTGGCCCTCGCGCTCGGCTTTGGATTGACCAGGAACCTGGAGTCGCTGTCCAGCGCCGTGGAGCGGTTCCGCCGCGGCGAGCGCAAGGTCGCCGCACCGGTCAGCAGCAATGACGAAATCGGCGACCTGGCCGCCACATTCAACGCAATGGTCGCCGATCGCGAACGCTCGGAATCCGCCCTGCGGTTGAGCGAAGAGCGGCTGAGGCAGGCCACGGAGCTCGCGGGTCTGGGCTACTGGATCTGGGATCTGGTCACCGACAAGTGCCTCTTCTGTTCCAAGGAGTACGCCGAGATCCTGGCGATGACCGCGGACGATGTGTCGGCGCAGTCGTGCTGTCCTCCCGATCATCTCGAGGCGGTTCATCCCGACGACCGGGCCAGTGTCGAGCGCGCCTTCGCCGGGCTCAGGACCGGCGCCGGCTTCAAGCTGGAATACCGGGTGACGAACGCCCAGGGTGATACGCGCTGGATCGAGGAGGTCGCGAAACCGGTTGCCGACGAGACGGGCAGGATGGCGCAGGCCTATGGCGCAGTGCATGACATCACCGAGATCAAGCTGGCCGAGGAGCAGCTGCGTCAGGCGCAGAAGATGGAGATTGTCGGCCAGCTGACCGGCGGCGTGGCGCATGATTTCAACAATCTGCTCGCGATCTCGATGGGCAACCTCGAGCTGCTTCGTGAGGAGGTAGGCCAACAGCCCGATGCGATCGGCTTCGCGGATGTCGCGCTCGGCGCCCTGGATCGCGGGCGGGATCTGACCCACCGGCTTCTGGCCTTCTCCAGGCGGCAGCCCCTGTTGCCCGAACCGATCGACCCCAACGAACTTGTTTCCGGCATGGTGGACCTGCTGAAGCGGACGCTGGGCGAGACGATCGAGATCGGGACCATTCTGGCGGACGATGTCTGCCCGATCATGGCTGATCGCAGCCAGCTCGAAACGGCTTTGCTCAATCTGGCGGTGAACGCGCGGGACGCGATGCCGGATGGCGGCCGATTGACGCTGGAGACCGACCGCTGGATCCCGGAAGGGTCTGTGGTCGGGACTTCCGGGGCGCAGGAATTCGCCTTGATCGCGGTGCACGACACCGGCTGCGGCATGTCCTCGGACGTGGTCAGCCGGGCCTTTGACCCGTTCTTCACCACCAAGGAGGTCGGAAAGGGCAGCGGCCTCGGGCTCAGCATGGTGTTCGGCTTCATCAAGCAATCGGCCGGCGATGTGAGGATCGAGAGCAATCCCGGCGTCGGTACGACGGTGCGGTTGTTCCTGCCGAGAGCCGATTGGCAGGACTCCAGGGCCGGTGCTTCGCCGGTCAACCAGGCCGCGGTCCGCGGCGAGGGGGAGAGCATCCTGGTGGTCGAGGATGACCGCGACGTCCGGCGTCTGGTGGTCGCGCTCCTGACTGAGCAGGGCTACGCCGTCAGCGAGGCCGGCGACGGCGCATCGGCCCTGCAGCTGCTGCGCAGCGGCGCCCGCTTCGATCTCCTGTTTGCCGACCTCGTCCTGCCCGGCGGGATCAGCGGCGAGCACCTGGCATCGAAAGCGCGCGATCTCTGCCCGGATCTGAGGGTCCTCTACACGACGGGCTATACCGACAACCTGGCCTCCCTCGGCCATCACTCGAACATCCTGCTCAAGCCCTTCAAGAAGGCGGCATTGACCAGGGCGGTGCGCGAAGCGCTCGATCGGCGTCCGGTGCCGGCCCGCCGCTACGGCTGACCTTATGCAGCCTGGCGCCGCGCATCGCCAACTCGCCGGCTGGGTCGGTGGCTACCGGGAACCCCAGGGCCTCTCCAATACCTTCGCCACGTATTTCCGGGCCATCGCCATCGCCATGATCGTGACCGCGCTGGCGCCCGGCGGGGCTCGGTTCCGGTTCCGCCGCACCATCGGCATCGGCTACGCCCACCCGGAATTGGGGTCCAGGGTCCGGTGAGTCGGTCCGACGACCAGCCCAGCAACGCCTGGGCGATCATTCACGACGAGGATTACCGTCGCGACTATCGCGATCCGGTGATCGGGCACAACAGCCACATCATCATGGCCGGCCGCGAGCGGCAATCGCTGGCCGGCGATTGGGCCTTCACCCTCGACCCCTTCGAGGAGGGGCTGCGCCAGGGCTGGGTGCGGACCTGCTTCGCGCCGCTTGAGGGCCGCGACGCTCCCTGGGACTACGACATCGCCAATGGCGTCACGGCGCAGGTCCCGGGCGTCTGGAACCTGGCCCGCGACGAGTGGCGGCACTTCGAGGGCCTGGCCTGGTACGGCCGCTGGATCGAGACCGAGCCGGCCGGCGGCAACGAGCGGGTGTTCCTGCGCGTCGGCGCCGCCAACTACGAGACCCTGGTGTTCGTGAACGGCTTCTTCTTCGGCCGCCATCTCGGCGGCTCGACGCCGTTCTTCGTCGAACTCACCGGCCACCTCACCGGGCGCGACTTCCTGCATCTGGCCGTCGACAACCGGCGCTCCGACGACCGGGTGCCGATGGGGCACATCGACTGGTTCAACTATGGCGGCGTGTTCCGCGAGGTGGAGCTGGTGCGCCTGCCCACCGTCTTCATCCGCGACGCCTTCATCCGCTACGACCCGGCGGCCGGCGGCATCGCGGTCGACCTCCTGCTGTCGGACCCGGTCGACGCCGCTGCCACGCTGTCCATCCCCGACCTCGGAGTGGACGCCTCCGTGCGGCTGCAAGCCGGGCAGGGAAGCGTCGTCATCGCTGCCGGGGCCGGCGAGGTCGCCCTCTGGTCGCCGGAGGCGCCGCGCCTGTACGCGGTCGAGATTGCCTGCGGCGAGGATCGGATTCGCGACCGGATCGGGTTCCGCACGATCGCGGTTCAGGACGGCGAGGTGCTGCTGAATGGCACGCCCTTGTTCCTGCGCGGCGTCTGCGTCCACGAAGACGATGCGGACCGCGGACGCGTGACCGACGACGCCGACATCGAACGTCGCATCGCGGACGCCAAGGCGCTGGGCTGCAACATGCTGCGGCTGGCGCATTATCCGCATCACGAGCGGGTCGCCGAGCTTGCCGATCGCCATGGCCTCCTGCTCTGGGCCGAGATCCCGGTCTACTGGGCGATCAGGTTCGACGCCGCCGACACCCTGGCGGATGCTCGCAACCAGCTGGTCGAGTTGGTCCGCCGCGATCGCAACCGCGCCAGTGTCGTCGCCTGGGGCGTCGGCAACGAGACCGCGGATTCCGATGCCCGCCTCGCCTTCATGACCGACCTTGTCGAAACCGCCCGCGCCTGGGACCCGACCCGGCTCGTGGCCGCCGCCTGCCTGGTCAACAAGGCGGCGCGCCGTGTCGAGGACCGCTTGGCGCCGCTGTTGGATCTGGTCGGGATCAACGAGTATTACGGCTGGTACTACCCGGGCCCGGAGGACCTGCTGGCGATCGACGAGGCCTATGACCTGCCCGGCGCCTTCGTCATCACCGAGACCGGCGCCGATGCGCGGGCCGGTCTGGCCGGCGATCCCTCGATCCTTGGCAGCGAGGCCTCCCAGGATGACTATTTCCGGACCCAGTGCGCGGTGATCGCCGAAATGCACCATCTGCGCGGCCTGTTCCCCTGGGTGCTCTACGATTTCCGCACCCTGCGCCGGATGAACAGCCTGCAGCACGGGTTCAACCGCAAGGGCCTGATCGCCGAGGACAAGACGACCCGCAAGGCCGCCTTCGCGGCGCTGCAGGATTTTTACGCAAGCATCGCTGAGAACACCGATCCGCCCGGTTCGGATTCCCCCTCACCCAGCGCCGGCTAGGGCTCAGCTCCGCTTCGCCAAGCCTTCGCAGCCCTCTCCCGCCAGGGGAGAGGGGATCAAATGCCGTGTCCGGTGTTGCCCTCTCCCCTCGTGGGAGAGGGTTGCGAAGGCTTGGCGAGGCCGCAGGCCGAACCTAGCCGGAGCTGGGTGAGGGGGCGTTCTTGTTACCCCTCCGTCAGGATCCCTAGGCCGGCCTCACTCCGCGTCGTAGCTGTCGTGGTAGCGGATCCAGGCCATCGTCCAGGGCAGGTCGGCCTCGTCGCGGCCTTTCGGCACCAGGTCGATGTAGTTGTAGGCGCCGATCAGCAAGTCCAGGCCGCGGCCATAGGACGAGTAGGTGTGGAAGACCGCGCCGGTCTCGTCCTTGGCGAACACGCTGATGCCCGGCGCCTCGGTGGCCGGGAAGCTGGTCGGCCCGTAATTGTATTGGACCTCGCCGCTGTCGATCTCCGCTTGCGTGAACGACACGCCATAGTCGCGGTTGAAGTCGCTGCCGTCCGACGAGACCCAGCGAAAGGTCCAGCCCATGCGCTGGGCGAACTGGCGCAGCCTTTCGACCGGCGCCCGCGAGACCGCGACGAAGGCGATGTCCCGCGCCTTCAGATGCGCGTCGGTCCCGTTGAAGCTGTCGGAGATGTACGAGCAGCTCATGCACGGCTGCTCCCAGTCGGGACCGAACATGAAATGGTAGACGATGAGCTGGCTGCACGGCCCGAACAAGCCGGACAGCGGGACCGGCCCGTCGACATCCTGGAAGACATAGTCCTTGTCGACCCGGACCCAGGGCAACTCGCGGCGTTCGGCGCTCAGCCGGTCACGCAGCCGGGTGAACTCCTTCTCCTTCTCCAAGAGCGCCTTGCGCGCGGCCAGCCATTCCTCCTGCGAGACGATCGTGTGTTTCTGCATGACGGCATGCCCTCCCATGATGTGGCGATGGGGGCGACGGGCAGGGGCCCGGTTCGCCCTCGATCCCTAGACGAACCACGGCCGGCCGCTCCGACAT
>JAAUYH010099847.1_pt1 | contig 16288 bp, 12 predicted proteins | sample 7278061 | NCBI WGS metagenome assembly JAAUYH01 (sample SAMN14350203, study PRJNA611818) | marine sediment metagenome | isolation source: surface marine sediment (0.6m) | place: French Polynesia: Moorea | collected 2018-08 | reverse complement strand
TTACTGCCAATTACCTACCAAAACATAGGGCGACCAATAGTAGGGATGGGGTGGTAGGTTAGCTAGACCCTCTAGAGGGGGATTATCCCTTAAAGATTGTAACAACGAAAGTTGAGCATGTTGCAGAGCAGTTACTTTCTTGATGTTTGGTTGTTTAAACTCTTGATAAAATTGACCCATCACTTGGGCTGTGGAGGCATCTTCTACCGCCCAAAGGGTGGCTAGGGTGCTGCGGGTGCCCGATCGCATTGCCACCCCTGCTAAACCCAAAATAGCCCTGTCATCTCCTGTGGCGGTTTCGCAGGCACTTAAAACTATCAGTTCGGGTTGATTAATTTTGTCTGCGGCGATCGCCTTACTCAACTGATTGAGATTAATCGTATTGTCTGGGGTATTATCTTCTGAGTCCGCATTGGGGCTTGCTTCATTTCCCGTCACGATAAATGTGTCTTCAGGATCGGAACTAAATAAACCGTGAGTGGCTAAATGAATTACAGGAAAATCTGCTTGTAGCCGCTGTTGCAAATTAGTGGTGGTAAACTCACGGTCTAGTAAAATTTTGGCATTGGGAAACACCGATTCAATTTGCTTTAATTCTTGGGGTACATTTTCTAGGGCGGGAAAAATCTGACCCCGTGCTGTTACTTCCTGACTCAATCCTGCTGCTAAAACTTTAAGTTTTTGTCTGGCTAATGGTCGAGCATCGGTTAGCTGTAAACTGGGAGTTAAAGCAATACTGTATTTCTCTAGTAGATATTGCTGACCATCATAAAGAGCAGCCATGGGGACTTGCTGTAGACGACCATTGAGAACAAAGACTAGGGTTTGGATTTTTTGGGCAGTTAAATCGGCAGCCACAGGGGCAATTAACCAGCTATAAATCTGTTGGAAAATAGGCAAAAGCTCTTGTAAATTCTCTTCTACTTCAGTAGCATCTAGAGGCACAGTGCTAAAAATATTGACCGCCGAATTATCAATGCTTTGGTTGTAAAGATTATCGTATAGTTGGTCTAAAGTTTGATTTACCTGTTTTTCGTCTATCCAAGTAGTAAAACTTTGCAGTGGTTTACCTGGCAGAGAAAGAATCACCTGCAAAGAATCTGGTAAAACAATGGGATAAATAACTGCGGCAGTAGGGTCAATGTCGTCAATTTTAACTGCCACATTTGTTACTTCCGAACAGGGATCTTGGAAAAAATTATCTAACTCTGCTAACTGTAAAGATTCGATGACTCGACGCGCTAATTCTAAGTTATTCAGGGGTGTTGAACTGCGTCCGCTCTGGTTAAAATTGGATTTATTGACTGTGAGGGCTTTGAGTCCTTGGGGGCTTAAATTCGAGCGCAATAGTAAATTAGCTAGCTCTAGATAAACTGGTCGTACTTCTTGACGAAAATTAAACTGAACATTGGGATTATTAGTGTTGAGGTCATTGCGCAAAGACTGAATGGTATTATAGGCGGCAGTATAAGCGGCGATCGCTCTTGAATCATCTCCTCTTTGTCGGTGTAATTTGCCTAATTGAGATTGCCACAGATAACTAATTTCCCTGGCATCACCATTGATATTTTGTGCTTGAGCCAAGATTAATGCCTGTCTAGTTAAAGCGATCGCCCGCTCGATTTTTCCTTGTTGACCATAATATTGACCGAGATAACCCAAGCTATAGGCTTCTCCCCTTTTATCTCCTAAAGAATGAGCTGTTTGGAAAGCCTTGGTTAACAAGGATTCTATCTCTGGAGTCGATTGTCGTCTTAGTAAACTGTGGGCAAAGTTGATTTGGGCATATACTCCTTGCCGAGAAGCAGGTAAATTGACTATATTTGCCGTTATTTCTGTTTGTAATCTGTTAATAGGTAAATTGACTGGTGAGTTTAGTTTAGCCAAAAAGCGGTTGGCTCTTTGAATTAAGTCAGTTTGCTTGCGTCTCGACCAAGAAACAATTCGCCTTTGGGTTTGTTCTTGCCACCAGTCTTGAAAATCTAGTGCCAAACTGAGGTGATTTAATTGGGCTTGAACTTGAGTCAGAGAGTTAGTTGCTATCGAAGCACCCCGCTCGTAGTCATCGAAGGCAGCTAAATAGGGTTTTAATGCCCGTAGAACTAATTGACTATCAATAATTTCAGTGACTTCATTGTAATCCCAATTGTCCCGCAGGCGATCGCCACTTGCCCTCTCCACATTACCCAAACTCAGCAGAGTCGGGGCTGATTCTGGACGATCTTCGGTAATAGCTAAACTGAGCTGTAAAATTTTCTCGGCTGGCTCTAAAATTCCCTGACGGTATAAGACATTACCCAGGCTACGTAAGCCAATAGCGTGATGGCGGTCTAAAGTATCAATCTGAGTCAACAAATCGGTTATCAGTTCATCTAATTGTTCTGGGCTACAGTTAGGATTCTTGACAGCAAAAGCCCGCAGTAGAACTTTACAGGCTTTAGGAGCTAGTCCCAAATCTTGCAAAGCTTGAGACTGAGAGATAGAGGTTTTAACAAAACCAGCCTCATCTCCCTGAGCTTGATAAGCTGCTGTCGCCTGTTGCCATTTATCTGCTGCTTGTTCTAATTGTCCAGCATCGTATAGTTTTTGCCCCTGTAGAGCTAATTGTAAAGCATTGGGAGCTTGCGTCCGTCCTGGAAGTTGGAGAGTAAGTACTAATCCCAACCAAACACAAGCAATCACAGTTAATATGCGCCGACCAACTCTAGTACCCAAAATAATTATCGCCCTAATTGAGGTTTTATATTTAAATACGCTTGTCTAATTTGAAAATACATTTTCCTTGGTACTGGTATACGCCATTCTTAATGGCTACTTATATACAAAAAAGACAAATTTCTGTAAACTTTATTAATGATTTTTGAGAATTTGATTATTTAGAGCTTACCATTTGATGCTTAGTCAACCAAAGACTTTACAAACACCTCTGGCTAAAGATAGAGGTTGGCAGATGCTTCCTGAAATTTGGCGATTTTTGCTCATTACTGTATTGGTCATCGGCATAGTATTTCGTTTTGCCAATCTTGAGCGCAAAGTTTTTTGGTTTGATGAAAATGCAACCATATTTAAGATTTCAGGTTACACAATAGAAGCATGGGACAATGCAAAAAACAAATTAAATGGTCAAATAATTAATATTGAAGATTTCCAAAAGTCCTATAGTCCCAATCCTCAATCCAATGTTACAGATACTATAAACCTTTGAGCATTAAAACAGATTAAATCGCGCTTATAGCTATAAACTGAATTACATACGACTTTTACTGAAAAAATCTCATGACTCATTTTGGCATTATTTGTCCTGCTGCTATTGGACACCTCAATCCAATGTGCGCTTTAGGTGGAGAATTACAAAGGCGTAACCATAGCGTTACTATTTTCGGTATTGCAGACATTGAAACTAAAGTTAAAAATTCTGGATTGAACTTTTGGTTAATTGGAGAACAAGAATTTCCTCTCGGAACGCTAGAGCAGCAATATGAAAAATTAGGAAAAATGAGCGGAAGTAAAGGTCTGAAATTTACTATAGAGTTACTTTTAAATGAAACCAGGATGCTTTTTAATAATGTTCCGGCAGCAATAAAATCTGCCGGAGTAGAAGCTTTGGTTGTTGACCAAGTTTCCATGGCTGGAGGCACAATTGCAGACTGGCTTGAGTTGCCTTATGTAACTGTATGTAATGCTTTATTGATTAATCGGGAAGCTGGTGTGCCACCTTATTTCAGCCATTGGGATTATAGCAAAGCATGGTGGGCTCAACTTCGTAATCAAGTAGGTAACTTTTTCTTAAATCGCATATCGCTCCCTATCTGGCAAGAAATCCAAAAACAGCGACAGCAGTGGAAGTTACCTTTATATAATAAGCGCGAGGATGCTTACTCACAACTGGCTCAAATTTGTCAGTTACCTATGGAATTTGATTTTCCCAGAGTAGAATTGGCTAACTGTTTTCATTACACCGGACCTTTACAGAACCCATCTGGCCAAGAATCAATCTCTTTTCCAGATATTTCTTTCCCCTGGGAGAAATTGACAGATAAACCTCTAATATATGCTTCACTTGGAACCTTACAAAACAAAGTACCAGAAATATTTCAGTGTATTGCTGAGGCTACAGCTAAACTGGATGTACAGTTAGTAATTTCTTTAGGAAATCCAAATAACAAACCTTCGGATTATAATTTGCCAGATACTGCTATAGTAGTTTCTTTTGCGCCTCATCAAAAACTAATAAATAAAGCGAGTGTAGTTATTACTCATGCAGGTATGAACACCACATTGGGCGCGTTAAGCAGTGGCGTTCCTATTGTGGCAATTCCGATCACGAATGAACAGCCTGGAATAGCTAGCCGTATAGCCAGAACAGGGGCAGGTGAGGTTTTACGCCTTAGTAACTTGAGCGTTTCTAACCTTCAGGCTTCTATCAAGAGGGTGCTGACGGAAGATTCTTATAAACTGAATGCCCATAGGTTGCAAGAAGCTATCTATCGAGCCGGGGGTGTAAGACGAGCTGTCGATATTATAGAACAGTCGATATCTACAAGGAAACCTGTCCTTTTTAAGACTAATAGCCATTCTAATTAATTTCTATATGGTGGCAGATGCAGTTAGAACGTATATACGGTAGTAAGGGTAATTTGCGAATCGCCCCTAAATAATCGTATGTTGGAATGACTATAAGTCATAACCTAGTTTGTTTGCCAGACTTTTTGTTACGTCATGAATCGTTTGAAGCGCTTCGTCAGAGAAAAAGCCTCGCCATTTACCAATATTAGTATGATCGATAGGACGCGACCGCTCAGTATTTCCTATATGAGTACCTGTATGGTACTGATGATGCTTAAGAACGTTATCATGCCAAGGTAATTCTAAATACTTAAGAATCTTGTTAATTTCTTGGCTGGGATTGCTGACTAACTGTTCATAATTAACAATCTGTACCAAAATCTTGTCTCGTTCATAAATTGCCAAAAGTTCATTTTTGATGCGCCAGCATAGTGCGCCAATAAACACAATATCCTCAATAGGATAAAGAACTGGAGCAATCGGTTCAATTTTGTAATATCGATCTAGATAGGAAGATAAAGCTTGATGAGTTTCCTTTGTTAAAAAAGGAATACATCTCTTCAGTTCAACACTGGCTCCAAAAGGATGAACTGCCCAGGAAACGGATCTCTCTGATCCTAGCGGTAACTGAAGCTTGATCATTGACGCTACCACATCCCGAGGGTCTCGCAGGCACCACAATATCCTCACATCGGGAAGCAGTTGTTTGATATAGCTAAAGTTAGCAGAGTACATAGGTATTTGAAATGAGACATAAGGATGAAACTGCGGATTTATTAAATAGCTATCTATGACATCATTTGTAGATGTAAAAATTGAGTTTGCAAATGTAAAATCTCTTTCTTTTAGATTGTTGAGATTGAGCTCACCAGAACTCAGCTTGGCAACCATTTCGTTAATAGGAAACAAGACCATTTCATCAAAACCATGAATTTGAGGATGGGAATCCAAAATGAGATTCAATAATGTCGTACCACTGCGCTGACAACCTAAGACAAGAATTGGCTTGTTTTTCATTTTCTTCTACTTTACAGATTTGCCTGTATATATTGGTTTTGGTAGGGTGAGCGATCGCGAGCTGCCATCATCAAAGAGAGGATATCAGTGCGAGATGCATCTGGTTGCAAACGGCGCTCGGCAATCTCAGCATAAATAACTCGATCGATTTGCCGCTCATTGTGCATTAAGCGTCCCCAAGGACTTAATAGACCCCACTAGCCGTTGAGTGAGGAGTCTAGTCAGTTCTTGGTAACGGGAACCGTTTTCCAAACCAAATACAGCTTTTAAGATAACCTGGAAGCAAATAGCTTGCATAGACGAACGGACTGGAAAGTTTCGCCAATTTTCCATCTGTTTGTTACTTGTTCTGTAAGGTCGCGGATCAGCTCCCCATAAGCTCGCATTCTCTCTCCGTGAAAAGGCGGCATCAACAACTTTCGTTCCCGCTTGTGGCGTTCTCCAGAAAGAGCAAGCAGCGATCGCTCTCCTACAAGAAGTGGTTTTACCCCAGCTTCTTGGTCAAAATCAACACAACTGTGTGAAGATCTGTAAAGACATCTTCAAACATCCGTCTATTTATGCGCCATCTTTCCTACAATCCACCTACGTTGCTGAAAAATGGCTTGTCGATGACAGCCTACACCGCTTTGAGAGCCAGTCGTAATTGGGAAAAGACCATTACTGAACCGGAACCGCTTTACCAAGAAAAAATCTTTGTCGGTGCGGGAGGAGTGCCAATTTTTGGCATTGTTGCCATCCCTAAAAATCCTCACAGCACAATTGTTGGCACCTATGGGATTTACCGGCGTTCTGGATAACCAATGGTTTCTGAGACTGCTAGGGCGCAAGGCATTTGCCCGAGGTTATGCCGTGGTTCTTTTCGACTGGCGCGCTCACGGAAAAACTGCTGAGTTGTCTCCAACTTTAACGTCTGATGGCTTGTACGAGAGAGAAGATTTTGTCCGCATTGCTGCTGCTAAGGCAATGGGGTGTCCGCCCCATTCTGGTTTACAGGCTTCTCTCTGGGTGGACAGCTAGCGCTCTGGGCGGTGAAAACAGCACAGGCTGTCTTGAGTGTTTTTGAGAATTGAGAAGATTTATCCGTGCCTAGTTTACTCTAAAGCTGAAAATTAAATTGCAGATACACCCCACTTTCCTGCACAGTTCCTTTATCAAAATTAGCGTTAACTAAAGGAATACCCCAATCAACCCTGGCAGTAAGTCGGTCTTTCACGTCCCACAGTAGACCAATGCCTGTACCAACAAGGATATTAGAGTCGGTTGATTCTCGATTTGTATTCCAACCAATACCAAAATCGACAAACGGTGTCAATTGTAGCGTTCCTTGAAATTGGGACGATCTGACCAGAGGAATTCTAACTTCAGCCGAAGCAAACCAGCCGTTGTCTGTCAGTAAAGCATCCTGACGATAACCCCTAACTGTGGCATTTCCCCCCAAACTAAATTGTTCTACGGGAATTAGGGCATCGGCTGCCAATTGTAAATCCGAACGCAGCAAAATAGTCGAGCCAATTGCTGGTGTACCCTGGGGCGTATTCAGTTGACGTAAATAAAGTAATTGACCGCGCCAAGCAAAAAACTGACTATTGGGTTCATCCACGTCAATGGTGGCATTCAAGACATCAATGCCGAAATTAAACTGAGAACGAGCCGACAAAACTTGTTGACGGTTACGCTGTAACCATTCTTGACCAAAACGTAATGCTGAAGTGCGAGTTTCACCCTGACTGTTTGCCCCTGGAGAAATTGGCTGCTTAACATCTAAAATCGAACCATCACTTTCCCTTCTCGATGCAGTAAGATCGAGTGCCAATTCCCGACTGACTTCAGCTGTTTCTGTTTGGATGACTGGCTGTCTCCAGGTAAAGTCAAAGTCGCGAGAATCGATCTCAATATCTGCCTCGTCTCCTGGAGATTCCACAATTTCGTTGTCGGCAATTCTCAGGTTAAACCCTAAAGTGCCATCACTGGCATTAATTGGTAGAGTATATTCTCCTTGAAACTCATTAATGCCATCGGTATTGCTGTAGGTCAAGCTAAGACCATCACCTAGACCTAAAAGATTGGCTTCAGCAATTCCCACACTGCGTTCAAAACTACCAATACTGGGGTTGCGATTGTTGTTTAACCCGAACTCAATCTTGAAAGTATCTGCACCCCTGACATCAACTGTCAGAAAATTAGTACCTGGTTTAGTTCCTGCGGATAATTCTCCATCTAAGCTTTCAATTAGAGGATTCCGTTGTAATAGTTGTAATGCTGACTGTAATTGATTGATGTTGAGGGGAGTATCGGTAGCTTTAATTAGGCGGCGACGAATATAGTTTGGCTTGAGCCTACCTTTAACTACATTGACTTCAATATCTGCTAGGCTACCTTCTACTATTTGCAGTTTCACTTTTCCCGCTTGCAGGTTTTGTACGGGAAGATAAGCTCCAGAAGTAATATAACCTCGGTCTACATATAACTGGGTAATTTGATTAGCAGCTTGCACCAGTTGGGCAAAGGAAATTGGTCGATTGGTAAATTCAGCGATCGCCTTGCTTAATTCTGCCTCACTCAAGGCGGTGTTACCGACAAATATAAACTGTTGCACCACAATTGTGCCTGGCACGTCTATCACTTCTGCTGGCAGAGGAGGACTCGTCAGGGGCAAATCTAGGGGCTTTTCAGCAGGAGGTAAAGTCTCGGGTTTAATTGGTTCACGGGGTTGAGGGGTAAGGGGCGGACTAGTTTGGGCTGCTGCTGAGTAGGAATTAAGCAGCAATAACATGCCCAAGCCACCCATGGAGTTGATCCAGATGCTCAATTTATTTAGGGGCTGTGGTTTAGAGGGCGATTCTTCACAACGCAGATTCTCCAGTGATTTCGCCTGTTGTTTAAGGGACATGGCAATCAGCTAAATTTAACTCCGCGAGCGACAAAGGGCTTGCACGCATGTAGTCCCTCGGTTTACCGAAGGGATGAAAGCGAGCGCGATAACTTAACAATTTAGACATAAAATCTTTAGAGAATAAGGGTTTCAAGCGATATATAATATTTTCAAGTACCAAAAATCTAGCTAAAAATTGCTGTAACTTGGTGCAAAGCAGAACCTTGAAAACTTGGAATATGGGGTTCGACGAAGAAGTTTCGTCGGTAAAATTCCAAACGTACAAAGGATCGAGTATCTTTGATACGTTAGTACCGTGGGACTCACGGGGAAAGAAATTGCCTGTAAAGTCGGGCTGTCGGGGAATTGTGATAGCTGTCATGATTCTAGATAAGTGGCGTAGTGCAGGAATGCCTAACGGCGACGTTGGGAAGCCTGCGATTTATCGCAGGAGGATGTCACTTGGGAATCTATGGGCATAGCCTGAGCATTACTCGCGGCTAACACTACCTCTCCTTGAGGATTAAGATACCAACTACGGGCTGGAGGGGGCAAAGTAGAGTTCCGCTCTGAGGTAGAGCTTGACTGGGTGGTTGGCTCGGCTGTGGGGGCAAAACTAACTAAAGATTCACTACTTAATGGTTCTTGAGGGCGGGGGGGCAAGCCTCCCCGTCCTGTAATAGTGAGTTCACTACTATTGGGTGTTTGTCTCGCTCCACAAGCTAAAGCCACTCCTGATTCGGTTTCGCTCAACTGTTGGGGTAAGTCTACTGCTTCTAAAATGGTATTGGGTTGCAGAATATCTAGGGTGACCTGCCCATCTACTCCTAGTTGAGAACTGGCAGTAATGGTACATTCTGGACAGGTAAATAAAGCTTGAGTCTCGATCTGAATATTCCCGCCAGCACCCTGAAAAGCATTGGCAATAATATCACTTTGTTCGAGTAAAACTATTATATTATTATCATTTAATCCTCGAATATTAATATTGCCGCCATCACCATTTCCCTCTGCCTTTGCCGACACCTGACTTTGCCGACGTGCCAGCAAAGCATCAGTTTGCAGATCGATATTACCCCCTACCCCAGATTGAGTAGCGGCAGAGATAACGCCCTGACGGTCTAGAGCGATGGTATCGGCAGTAAGGTTGAGTGTTCCTGCATTGCCCGTCCCCGTTGAACCCACTGAAATTGCACTATTACTAGTGATATTTAACTGACGGGGAGTGGTAGTAGCTGAATTGCTGTCATTCTCTGTATCTAGGGACAAAGTTTCTGTTCCCGTTTGATTATTGGCTGAGGATAAATTATCAGCTAATGTGCCTTCGACGACAATAGAATCTGTAGCCTTAATAGTTAAGTTGCCTCCATCGCCCGAACCTAAAGTTGAAGCAATTACTTGTCCTCCTGCTAGAACTTCTAGAGAACCAGTATCGATCTCAATATTGCCACCTTGACCTGTAAATATAGTGCTAGCTGTGACGATCGAATTATCTACTCGCAGCAAGTCTGAAGCAGCGATCTGCATAGAACCAGCCGCTCCCTCACCTAAAGTAGCAGTACCGATAAAAGCTCCTCGATCGAGTTGCAAATTGGGCGTATTAATTTCAATCTGTCCCGCCTTACCATCACCAACAGTAATAGCAATTATTCCCTGAATAGTTCCTTCGGGATTGACATTAAAAGAGGACTCAGGAGCAAGAAACCTTAAATCGCTAAAAATATCTAACAGTGAATCAAAACCAGAGCCAGTTATTTTAATCGCATCTTGGGCATCAATTTCAATATTTCCTCCAGTTCCCGTACCAAAAACCGAAGCATCGATTAGTCCTCGATTAATTTCTAAAGTATTAGTCTTAATTTGAATATTTCCCCCTGCTCCCGAACGAGTATCAGCAGAGAGATTTCCTTGGCTAGCAAGCAAAATTGAATCGGCAGCAATTTCTAAATTCCCCGCATCTCCAATACCGAGACTCTGCACATTAATCGTCGCCCCCTCACGCACGATTAAGTCTGGAGTAGTAATTTTAATATCCCCCGAAGCACCAGTAGGTTCTAAATTGGGAAATTCTAATCTTCCAGAAGCAGCAAATAAACCACCTCGGTTTATGCCCTCGATATCAGTCGTACCAATTAACTCTACAGAATCAGTAGCATTAATGGTTAACTGCCCTCCATCTCCTTTGCCTAAAGTTGCTGTAGCAAAGTCAGCTCCATCACGAATAATTAATTTACCCGTAGAAATTGTCATATTTCCTGCGTCAGATGCGCTATAGGTAGTCGTACCAATACCGCTAGTAAATATAGGATTAGCAGGAATTCCTCCCGATTCGATACTTTCATCTGCTTGAATATTGATATTTCCACCTGAGCCTCCTACAGAAATAATACTACCATCAGGCAGTAGACCACCTGTATTACTAGCAATAACGGCATCTTCTAACTTTAATTTTACTGTTTCGATCTCGACATCTCCTCCAGTTCCGATACCAACACTAGTATTGGTATAGATTCCCGTTAAAATAATGCTCTCAATGGGACTATCTTTTAGTTCTATAGAATCAAAAGCAGTAATATTAATATCGCCACCAGCAGCATCACCAAAAGTGATGTTGGTTATAGTACCTCCATCTCGAATTTCTAAACGTTCGGTTTCGAGGTTAATATCTCCTACTGAGGCTGAGGCAATGCTAGTCAATCCTGCTCCAGCTTGTAAAGCCGAGGCATTGAGTTTGATATCAGTAGCAGTAATATTAATATCTCCTCCCTTGCCTGCGGTAAACATGGGATTAAAAATAATCGCGCCTTCACTGAGACTCAATGAATCTGTATTAATGGTTAAATTGCCTGCTATACCTTTTGTTGCAGTACCAGTAAAAATTCCCGTGCCACGGATGTTTGGCTGTAGTTTTCCTGTAAAAGCATCTAACTGAAACGTCTGTTGAAACTCAGCAAATCCAGTACCAACTATGGTTACATCCCGAGCATCAATATTGATATCACCGCCTTTGCCAGTGCCAAAGGTGGTGCTACTGATAAAAGAGCGTCCGCCGATACTTAAGGTATCAACGTCAATATTGACATTCCCTCCAGCCCCTGCACCGTAGTTATCACTCGCTATTTGACTGCTGCTCTGCAATTGCAAACTATCTCGAATCTGCAAATCGATATCGCCTCCAGCCCCTATCTGGGTAACGGCAGAAATCCCTCCTTGGGTATCTAAAGCAATGGAGTTGGCATCGATTTTTAACTTGCCTGCATTGCCACTGCCATCATTTTTGACTGTTACCTGGGCTCCGTCATTAATTTGTAACTGAGGTGTATTAATAGTTACGTTGCCCGAATTACCACTGGGAACAGCAGGTACTCTTAATAGCTCTTGTAGGGCTGGATCGAGAATGTTGGCAGCGGAAATAATCAAACTGGGATTAACTGAATTGGGAATTGTGCCACGCACCTCGATCGATTTAGAAGCATCCACCGTCACACTGCCTGCATCTCCTGTAGCGGCGGTGGAAGCATCGACCCGACCACCATTGAGAATGGTCAAAGTTGCCGTGTCGATAGTCAGACTACCAGCATTGCCCGTTCCTAAAGTAGTAGCAGTTAAAGCACTAGGGGCAAAGACATTGGGTTCTATGCCTCTGACTGTAATATTTTCGGCACTGATGCTGAGATTACCACCTCGACCAGTATTAAAGGTAGTTGCGGCAATAGACCCCCCAGCGATCGCCTGTAAATTATTAGTCGCAATACTGTTATTGCCTGAATCTCCTGACCCAAAACTAGCAGCAACAATGGAGCTAGTCACACTAGGATTAACTTGATTCGCGCCGATTACCTGCACCAAATCTGCTGCCTCAACCTTAACATTACCCCCGGGAGCAGTTCCTGGGTTTAAGGTTTTAGCCACCACTGTCGCTCCTCCCTCCACAGTTAATCGATCGGTATTGACATTGACATCTCCCCCACCTCCTGCACCTATTGTTTCATTGGTTAAGCTACTGCGAATTATGCCACTGGGGTTAGTACCGCTAATGGTTACTGATTCGGTAGTATTGACATTAATCCCTCCTGCCAGGTCTGGGGCTGAATTTTGAATCAACAACAATGAGCCATTATTTAAATCTAACTGCTCGGCTTGTACTTGAATTGAACCACCTGGAATGAAGGGCGTACCACTGGCATTAGCTAAAGATTGGCTCTGCAATTGAATGTTATCGAAAGTCGTGACATTTTCATAATTAAAATTCCAGCCTGTTGCCGTCTGGTTGAGTCCAACTTGCCCTGCACTGACACTGCCTAATTCAATGCTGCCTCCAGGAGCAGTGACAATTCCTCCATCAAATATCAGTTCCCCGCCTACTAAAGCTAGGGTTTGCTCTGGCTTAACCCTTAAACCACTATTTTTACCTTGAATCACAGGGGAAAATAAAGGATCGGCTACGGTCAAATCGTGTCTGGAGCCTGAAACATTAATCCCTCGTGAGTTAGTTCCTAACTGTAAGCCTACAGGTACAGTCATGGTAAGTAGGGGATCGTTGACAGCATCTTGGGCACTAAAAATCGTGCCATCGGCAAACAATACACTGTCTGCGGTACTAGCTAAAAAGGAGCCGCCTAGCTCTAAACTAGCATTAGCTCCAAAATTAATTCCCGCTGGATTAATCAGAATCAAGTTGGCATTGCCTTGGGCGCGAATCACACCATCAATGTTGGAAATTCCTCCCCCTGTCACTCGCCCGATAATGTTACTGACATTGGTGTCATGCTTAAAAAAAGCAGTGTTGCCAGTAGGTACAGAAAATGATTGAAAACTGTGAAATAAATTGTTGCCAGTTTTTTTGCCCCCTGTAATTTCTGCTACTCCCTCTTTCTGATTTACTTGAGTGGGAATAGTACCATCAGCAGCAATCTGGGCTGTAGCTGAATTACTGGCAATCAGCAAATAACTAAATATACTGCTAGATAGCCAAAAATAGTAGTTGTTTCTGTTTGGGGCGATCGCTGTTCCCCAATTCCAATTTTCGCTCATGAATCAAAATCTCTGTTGTGTAGAGCAAAAAAAAATTCTTTGGCAGAATGTTAAATTCGATCTTACTACGAACTCGATGCGCTATGATTAGATACTTAGGTGTTTTAGCCAAAATTAATCAAAGCCGTGATTCAAGGAAAATCTCTAACAATCATTTTAGTAGCTTCAGCTATTAACTCGAGTTCTGTTATGTTGTTTTCTCAGGATAGCCAAGCTAGCAGCAAGCTAGACGTTACCTGTAACACTGAAGCCAAAATTCCCAGTGTAATTGCCACTATCTTTCAGGCAGAGCGGACGCAAAAGACTACTCTCTTAAAGTTTTCTCCTGCCTATTTTGCTCCTAAAACTGCGGTGCAAAATTGTCAAACTAGTGCTAGCACTTTGCAGTCAGCTTACTCTACTGGCAAGATGAATTATTTAGCTAGCGATACTATAGAGCAAAAACCTGTAGTATGTTTGGTGGCAAGAAGAGGAGTTAGCTGTGATAGTTATAGTAGTCAAATCTTGTTTACCCTAGATCGTTCGGTTAACCCCAACCAGGTTTTGTACGATATGTTAGGAGATGATTTTAAACAAGGAGAAATGCCTCATAATCGTACTGTCAGCCGTATCTACACCGATATTACCCCCTCTTGGTGGCCCTTTGATTAGGTAGTAGCATGATTATTTTACTTGTTGGAACAGTTGGCTTGGGCTAATTTAGCTGCTTCATAGTCTGGTTGTAGCTCGAGGGCTGATTGAAAGGCAATCATTGACTCTTCTGGGCGAGAAGATTGACATAAAGATTTACCTAAATAAAACCAAGTAGTGGCTTTTTGCTGGTTACTTAACTGAGGATTACCTAAAATTTGTTCTAGTTCGTCACGGGCGGTGGCATATTGTTGTAAATGATAGTGAGCGATCGCCTTGCCGATTTGAGCGGGAAAATAGTCAGCTTGATAGGTCAAAGCCCGCTTGAAAACAGCGATCGCCTCGGCATATTGTTGTTGTTTACTCAAGATTCTAGCTTTGTAATTAAGAGCGATCGCGAATTCCCCCCGAACTTTATCCCGACCTACAACTGCTTCTTTTGCCTCTAAAGCGGCTATTGCTCGCTCGATGGCTGCTAGGGCTTGGGGATATTGTTGCCGAGCCCGCAAAGATTCACTTTTATTGATCCAGAAAACGGGATCTGTAGCATCTAGAGCGATCGCCCGATCGAAGGCGGCTATTGCTTCTGGGTATCTTTCTAGGTTATGTAGAGCTTCTCCCTGACAATTCCAGGCATAAACGGCTTCAGGTTCAATGATGGTAGCAGCAGAACAGGATTCTAGCATTTTGTCATATTGACCCAATTTAGCTAGGGCATAGCCTCGATTAGTCCAAGCTTGATAATAATTGCTATCTACTTTGAGTAAGCGATCGTATTGGGCGATCGCTTCTGGGTATTGTTGCTCGTTTAATAGCTGATTTCCTTGACTAAAAGAGCGTTTAAGTTGATAGTGTCGTCCAGCTAATTTCAACAGCATTAGAGATAAACCAGCCAAGATAATAGCCACTGGCAGCATTTTGGTGATGTTAAAAGTAGATTTAGCTCTAATTTCTCTCTGTTTTAACTGCTCAATTGCCAAAGTCAATTCCGTTTGCGCCATCCTCGAAGTTTCGGTAATGGATTGACGCATCAATTCTGCCAACTTTTGCGCTACCCAACTAAGATTGAAAACTGCTTGATAGATCGGATTAGACACCATTAAACGGTTGTCCTCTCTCCTGACTAAGCCGATATTGAGTAACTCAGTTTGTTCGAGACTATAATCTAGGGGAATTGTCTGCTGCTGGCGAATTGTTTGATATAGTTCTAGCAGTTTTAGGGGTTGGCAATGTTGATTGTGGAGGAGACTGTTTTGTATTTGTCTCAAATGTTCTCCTGCGGCGTTAATTTCCCAATTATCCAGAAATTGTGTTCTTACTAAATCGCTAACCTGCCTTGTCTCCTTGCCAGGTATCAGAGAAGATTGAGCAATAACTTGACACAGTTTTTGTGTTAACCAAGGTTGTCCCCTTGTCCAAGTGAAAATCTCGGTTAATAAGTTATGGTAGGATTCATCTTCAGGACTTAATTGAAGATGTTGCTCGCAAATTTGTTTAAAATTGATGTTATCCTCTATTTTTGACCAATTAGAGTTTAATTCTTCTGTTTCTGCTTTCTTATAACTGATTTTTGCTTCTGGTCGTACTGAATGGCTAGGGGGAAGATGTTGGAGAAAAAAATCTATGGTAGCTTGTCCAATCCATTTTTTCTGCACAGCTAATTCGCCAAACTTAAGCTGCGTCTGTTGCTGTGTTGCCAGTAAAATCTCAATTTGCCGTTCATTTAAGAGTCCTGCTTGTTGGAGATACTGTCCTATAGGTTTTTGAGGAGGACGAGCGGCTAAACTAGACCACTGTTCGACAAAAAAATCTGCTGTAGCTGGCTCGATCCATTCTTGTAAGATTAAAATTTCCCTCAAGCTTAAATTGGGCTGTTGTTTTTTGATTCTGTAGGCTGTTTCTATTTGTGTAGCTGAAACTAGACCAGCCTGTTGCAGGATTGTTGCCAGTTTTTTGTCAGTACAGATTTCAGGGGTAGTTGGCTCTGATGAAACATCCCTAGTTAATTTTTGTGCATTGCTTTCCATCATTTGACGCTCAACACTATCGATACCAGATACCAGATAAATAGCATCATAGATTAATTTGGACTCTTTATCGATAGTAGTTTGCCTAATTTGTAATTAATTTAACTTATTCACAATACTGCATTTTTCCTGGCTAAAC